>Ga0224558_1000536_pt1 | contig 43834 bp, 38 predicted proteins | sample 714S32024metaG_FD_180682 | JGI IMG/M metagenome (GOLD analysis project Ga0224558, IMG submission 180682) | Peat soil microbial communities from Stordalen Mire, Sweden - 717 S3 20-24 | ecosystem: Environmental > Terrestrial > Soil > Wetlands > Peat | place: Sweden: Norrbotten County, Stordalen... | reverse complement strand
GGGTGACGCACTCACCTCCCCGTGCTCTGTAGTGTACCTGCACGACCAATTAAAGAATAGCGCACAGGTGCCCGTTTTCATAACGTTTTGTGCCTGAGCGCAGCGAAAGGAATGGATATAATCGTGGGTGGAAAATTGATACTTCTGGTTGAGGACAATCCCGACGACGCAAATTTAACCATACGTGCACTAAAAAAAGGCAATATTACTAACGAGATTGTTGTGGCCCGTGATGGAACCGAGGCATTGGACTACCTATTGGGTACCGGCGCGTACAAGGACCGCGACACAAGCACCATGCCTGTGGTTGTTTTACTGGACTTGAAGATGCCAAGGGTTGATGGCCTTGAGACGCTGCGGCATATTCGCTCCAATAAAATAACAAAAGTGCTCCCCGTAGTGATCCTCACCACTTCAAGCGAAGAAGACGATATTGCTGGAAGTTACAACCTGGGAGCCAATAGCTATATCCGCAAGCCGGTGGGCTTTAACCAGTTCTCCGAGGCGGTAAGTCACTTGGGATTATACTGGTTGCTATTAAACGAGCCCCCACCCTCAAAGAGGTGAATTGAATGAGCACCACCTTGAAAATCCTGATCATAGAGGATTCAGAGTATGAAGCTGGGCTGTTGATCCGGGAGATGAAACGCGGGGGCTACGATCCGATACATGAAAGAGTTGAAACGGCCGAGGCAATGAACGCCGCCCTGGAGAAACAACAGTGGGATCTGATTGTCTCAGATTACGTCATGCCCCGCTTTAGTGGCCTGGATGCCCTAAGAGTCATGCAACAAAGGGGGCTCGACCTACCTTTCATAATTGTGTCTGGAAAAATTGGGGAGGATCTAGCTGCTGAATCCATGATAGCAGGCGCCCATGACTATGTCTTAAAAGACAACCTATCAAGGCTTATTCCCGCCATCAAGCGGGAACTGCGCGAAGTTATGGCGAGGCGGGAACGCAGGAAAGCCGAAGAGGCGTTGCTCCAGAGCGAAATACGCTTTCGATCCCTGTTTGAAGCTGCTCCGGTGGGCATTGTTATCTACCGCAATGATGGCTTAATAATGCTAACCAACCAGGCATACCTGCAAATGTATGGTTTTTCTGACGCATCTGAATTACAGAATAAGTCTATGCTTGAACGCATTGCCCCGGAGTGCCGGCAGGAAAATGCAGAGAGAATGAGAAGGCAAGAGCACGGAGAAGCTGTACCCAGATTGGTTGAAACCATCGGGTTAAGGAAGGATGGCTCAACCTTTCCGGTTTACGCCGAGATCGCCATACTCGACCTGCCTGATGGCCCTGCAGGCATGACGTTTATCAGCGACATCAGCGAGCGTAAACAGTCAGAGGAAAATTTGCAAAGAAGCTACATAAAGCTGGAAAGAATCCTCGAACAAACTGTCAATTCTCTTTCGTCCGTAGCTGAACTGAGGGACCCATATACAGCAGGGCATCAAATAAGGGTTGCTAACCTGGCCGGCGCAATAGCCTCCGAACTTGGAATGCCGGTGGGCAAGATACGCTCCATTAAAACCGCGGCTCTCATTCACGACATCGGAAAAGTCTATATTCCAGCCGAAATTCTTAGCAAACCGGGGATGCTAAATGAGCTTGAGCGAAGCTATATTCAGGTCCATGTCCAGGCAGGATATGACATAGTGAAAACCATAGAATTTACCCAGCCGATTGCTGAAATTATCCTGCAGCATCATGAGCAAATGAACGGCTCCGGGTATCCGCGGGGGCTGTCGGGAGACAGTATTTTAGAAGAAGCCAGGGTCTTGGCGGTTGCCGATGTTATCGAAGCTATCGCATCAAACCGCCCCTACCGTCCAGCATTTACATTAGAGAGGGCGCTTGACATGATTCGGAAAAACAAAGAGATTCTCTATGATCCTGACGTTGTTGAAGCGTGCCTGAGACTGTTCGAAAAAGGTTTTAATTTTAACGAATTTTAAGATCCCTTGTACGACAAGGCCTTAAGCATGGCAAAATATTTTTCAGGGAAAGATACGGTTGGAAAGTATGCAAAAACTCCAGGAAAAGAAACAAACCGCCTGCACAGCAGGCTACATCGAGCCAGTTTGAGGAACAGGCCGATTTCAGGAATAAAACTCTCGGTTTACGAAGCGACAGATCTTCACTAAAATGTATGGTGTTGCACAGAGCATCCATTTTCATACGGCGTTGCGCTGCAGCCTGAATATCGCCAATTTACCACAGATGGCTTACCCGCTCTAATGCCCCCGCTTCTCGAAGCGGTGGGAAAAGAGCGGCTACGCCCCTAGTTAACTGGCTCTAAGCTTCAGTGGGGGAAAAGCAATCACCCGCTGAAGCCAAGACCCAGTTGAACGCCCCGACACCCGGCGGCGCCTGGTCTGATGAAGCCACGAAACAGGAGAGGGGGCGATCCAGTTTTGGGTGGTAATAAATAATTGTCATGGATCAACAATATTATCCAGAAAGGGTATTATTTTTAAGGGATAGAGACTATAATAGATTTTAACATGGGTTTTTGTGGCCCATCTGATTGATGAAAGAGAGTTGTTCGCGGACAGGCTCTGCCAATAGCTTTTTGAAAAAACTTAACTTAGGAAGGTCTAGATGGAAAATATAGTAAATCTATTGAGTTGTCTCCTGATTTTCGTCGGTGTTTACTACATTTCGATTTCGTTCTTCGGCTTCATCTACAAGAAAGAGATCTATACGGCGGACCCGCAAAACGTGTTTGCCGTCATCATCCCCGCCCATAACGAAGAGGGTGTGATCAGCGCCCTGGTGGAAAACTGCGGGGAACTGGACTACCCCAAGGAGATGTACGACACCTTCGTGATCGCCGACAACTGCACCGACAACACGGCACAGGTGGCCATAGAAGCGGGGGCGACAGTCTGGAAACGGTTCAACGACCGGGAAAGAGGTAAGGGCTATGCCATGGAATGGGCATTCAACCGCCTCTACTCTCTCCAAAAAAAGTACGACGCGGTGGTCGTAATCGACGCCGACAACCTGGTTTCGCTCAACTATTTACGGATTATGAACCAGCGGCTACTGCAGGGTGATAAGATCATCCAGGGCTACCTCGATTCCAAGAACCCGAACGACACCTGGGTTACCCGCAGCATCCACGTCGGCTACGTGATCACCAACCGCTTCTGGCAACTGGCCAAGCACAACCTGGACCTGAGTTGCGCCCTGGGCGGTACCGGCATGTGCATCGCCGTCGACATGCTGCGTCAATTCGGTTGGGGCGCCAATTCCCTTACCGAAGACCTGGAGTTCCAGGTCAAGGCTTTGCTGAATGGCTTCAGGGTAACCTGGGCCCACGAGGCGAAGGTCTTTGACGAGAAGCCGCTAACTATGAAACAGTCCATGAAACAGCGCCAACGCTGGATGCAGGGCCACTGCACCGTGGCCGGTCGCTACCTGCCCAGACTGCTGTGGCAGGGGATCAGACAACGGAACCTGGCCCTTCTGGACGCAGCCCTCTATTGCTGTAACCCTTATTTTGTAATGCTCTGCGGCTTCGGCCTCCTGTACGAAATCTTTCAGGGCTTGCCAGTGCTGCACAATCCGTTGTTCCTGATCGGTGTCGTTGTCGAGTTCATCTATTTTGGCATCCCCCTGCTGCTGGAGAAGATCCCCCCCAATGTCTACGGTTGGCTGTTATATTACCCAGTCTTTGCTTTTTCCTGGCTGCCGGTTGCCTACAGTGGCTTTGCCACCCAGTCCAACCGGGACTGGAATCACACACCGCACACCCGGGGCATCTCCTGGCAGGAGATGTCTGTAATCATAGCGCACAGCGAACAGCAACACCAGCCAGCAAGTGGGTGCTGCAGTTCCGGGGAGGACCACGCGGACCGGGGTGGTCAAGCGACTGAATCGATCGGAGATGGACTGGAAGGAAAGAAGGAGGCATCCTGACCCCGAAGGGCCGAGCCTCCAATTGACCCGATCAAAAGGGAAGCTAAACAAGGGCCGTTTGGCCCTTTCTTATTTACCACAGCTGACTACCCGCTCTAATGCCCCCGTGCGGAGTACATCCGAAGCGGTGGGATAAGAGCAGCTATGTCACGCGCCTTTTCTCTCATCACGGGGATGTCGATCTCATCGCCTCACTATTTATGGTAAAATAATGGTAAAAACAACAGAAGGAAGAGATGCAGTGTGTCACTGCCCGTCATCAAGGAACTGAACATCACCGGTTACCTAAGGGAACTGGCTGACGATTCGTTGTTTCCCAGCGCCGGGGCTGCAGCAGGTCTGACCGCCGCCCAGGGCGCCGCCCTGTTTGCCATGGTCAGCCGGGTCAACCTGCGAAAGCTAAAGGACAAGAGCAGCGCCATCGGCTCCGGGAACAAGACGGCCTTCTGGGAGCGGGCACTGGAGCAGGCGGAGAATCTGACTACACGCTGCCTGGAACTCGCCCAGGAGGACGGTGCCGCTTATAGGGACATGGTGGACAACGATCCCAACGGTCCTGCCCATGCCATGGATGTACCCCTGGAAATCTCCAGGCGTTCCTTGGAAATCTCCATCCTGATCAGGTCTGCGCTGTCCAGTTCCTACGCGCCGGTTCGGGCTGATGCCGAAACCGCGCTCGCCCTGGTGCGGGGCAGCTTCAGAGCCGGCCTGATAGTAGCCCGGTACAACCTGCCGCTGCTCCACGACCAGACCGCACGCGATAATTATGTCAACTTAATCGAAACCCTGAAGTTGAAAACCGAGTTGGATCCTCCGCCTGCTGCTCAGTGAGCCAATCAGAAAAATCTGGTGGTCACAATTGCGGCTTGCTGGCCGCACCCTCGTGACTTCAGTCATGAGTTAGGTCAGCGAATATCTGTTTGCCATTAAACATCCTTTGGGACTTCTCGCTGAATTATGTTAAATCTTGCTATTGAAATATTCTCTGGTAACCTGCAGTTGCCTTTTTAATATCTCTTCCCAGAGATGTCCCGACAATTCGCCGGAACCCATAGAAATCTTGGTTCTTTTTAAAATCCCGTCGGGCATCAACTTACGGTAGAAATAATGGTCCGTCTGCTTGTACATCTCCCAGCCATCATTTTGACAAAATTTCTTTATGTCTCTCCAGCTAGGCATGAATGAGCTCCGCAACGCCACTGACGCTGTTTTGCAACAAGACTGCCAACACATGTGGAAAGTGTGACCGGCGGTTGGGCGACTGAAAATACAACTGGAAGTTGTTGAAATAATCATCTGCATAATCGATCAACTCCTTAGCCAGCGCCACCCTGGCAGCCTGCTCATCTTCCTGGTTGACCAGCAGATCAATATCCTCCAGCCCAGCTGTGATGGTGCCGTCCTCTTCTTGAATAAAATAGGCCTTGAAGTCAATGTTCTGTAACAGTACCTTAGCCTGCGGAATGGACAGCGACAGAATATAGTCCCGGTTGCGCTTGATAATTCCGGGTTTGCCATGAACCACACTATCGATGAAGCGTCCCCAGTCCCTGCGCACTTCCGTAGCGTTTAAGATTTCCTGCATCTTCATCCCTCCTGGATCACATTATATGTTATGAATATAATGTGCGCAACGTACACTGTGTAGCTTTAGAGCGGATGGGATTACCTCGCTCAGAAGCTTGACCTAGTGCAATTTATGGACAAATGCATGGCCTGCAGCAGGATCAATAAACTAAGTTTCTGTCTAGGATGCTGCCCCTTGAGGTATATAAAGCGGCGCTATCATCCTAATCCCCTGAAGGGAGATGGGAATTCTCGCGCCGGAGTGCAACAACGTCTAGCGTCGGAAAAGATCCCGTCGAAGATGCAGAGTTCGCTCAAAGGCTTGCCAACACTGACTTTTGAGCTATCCTAAAAACGCTGCGATAATGCCGACAGGGAAGCTATAAGCATACACAAGTTTTATGATGAGTTCAAGCCACATCACTACTGTATTTCTATAATGCTCCCCAGGAACGAGACACGGAAATAGAAAAATAAGTTAAAATGGGAGCATGAAAACACGAAATCATTATTCAGCCGAGCACAAAGTGAAGACATCAGACTACACTCCTTTCCAATTTTGGAGAAATACTTTGACAGAGTGAACGCTGCTTGAATTTAGACTGCTCAGATGGGGTTGTGATCCCAAAAGAATTCCGATCTTATTTCTTTCAAAATGCAAGCCGTCGTTCTTAGGTAATCTGCTTCTTTTGACCGCTTTGACTTGGCAAGGTCGTCCGCCCACTTGCGCAAATAATGTTCGATGGTCGCCGCATCCAGGTGTTCGCCTGGTATGTCTTTGGTCAGAAAGCCAGGAGGACCCTTGGCAATCGCTCGATCTACCGCCAGCCAGTCTACCTTGATACCGGGGAACTTCATAGCGACTTCCTCTTTAAGCCATCCCGGCGCATAGAAATCATGAATGTTCGCCAGAGTGATTTTCTTGGATCGGCCGTTCTCATAGACAGTAGCTATCAGTTCACAACAGCGGCCACGCCAGCGTACGAAAGCCATGTCGGATCCTCCCTTCATTTTTCGGGTCTAAATAAGGAACACATCTCTCGCCGGTTTTGACACCTGGTGGCAAAGTCCGGCACCAGAGCTGGGATCTCCGAGCCAAGGTATCCTGTCAATCATCTCTCATTATCACACCCCGCTCTGGCTGGTCATCTTGCTGGTATTTTCCTCAAGCCAGGCGTTCTTGCGCTTACCTTTAAGCGGTAAGTTATTGGCCGGCATTTGAAAAAGACATCCTCCTCTATCGTCATGGACTACCCCCTCAAGCAGTCCTTGCCGGTGCCACAATAAGACGGTGTGCGGACCGATGCCCAGCCTTTCTGCTATCTCGTACTTGGTCAGAAGACCTCTTTCCCGGAGGCGCGCGTAGCGGTCCTTCAATTTATACGCGTCTCGTATGTAGCGGACCATCCGGGCGTTGAACAGCTTGCCGTTACCGGACGTAAATCCCCGAGCGTTCATTTCCCTCGCCACTTCTGCATCGGTAAACCGGTCCAGGAGTCTGTCGATCTCGTCCAAAATCTGGCGGGGTGTCCGGCAGGCATCAGGTGCGCTGAGCGGCAGGGGCAGTTTGATTGCGCGCGTCTCCTCCCTTGAAGCGGACATGAATGTCGATGCAGTCGCCCTTGAGCAGGGTGATATCTTCGATCAGCAACCGAAGCATCCGCTTGCGTTCCCGGTCCGGGGTATGGGGATCATTCCAGAGTTGTGGAAAATCAGTAGCCAGTTCTCTGATCTGTTGGCGCTTCTCCTCGCAGAGGACGGCAACATTGGTCTTTTCCGCATCAAGTCTTTGTTTGGCCTCTTCGAGCTCGCGCAGACGCTGGTTCCACTCCGCCTCCAGAGTATCGGCTACCAGGCGGTGGTCCGGATCGACCTGCAGGAAGCGGCGCTGGGACAGATCGGCCTCGTACCGGGCGCGCTCGACGCCCTGATAGAGCAGCCGCTCAACATCCTTGCCCCGTTGGCGCAGTTCGTCGTCGATAGCAATGACCGCCTCGATGGCCATCGGGGTCACCGATTCCACCAGCAACTTACCGACCACCTCATCGATGGTGTGCCCGGATATGATCTGGCAGGATCTTGCGGCATGCTGCATACCGTCATGGTTGCAGATGTAGGAAGAAAAGGTTCTACCACGGTAATGTTTGTAGTGCACGGTCATGCGCAGACCGCAGCGGCCGCAGATGGCGAGGCCCTGCAGCAGGGCGGGGCCTTCCCGGGGCGGACTGCGGTGCTCCATGCCCAATGCCCTGGCATTATCGCCGAGGCGCCGCTCGTTTTCCTCGAATTCGTCCCAGGTGATGTAGCCTGGATGGACATCCTTTACCAGAGCGACCCATTCTTCCCGGGGTAGTTTCTCGTACCGAAAGTGGCCGTCTCCTTTGGCGCGCCGGACCTCCCGGCCGAAGAAGAAGGCGCCGGCATAGCGGGGGTTATGGAGAGTCTCCAGCGCTATCTAAAATCTCTTGGGTGAACTTTCCGGTTTCGCTTACCCCATATTTCTGCTCCGGGATCTAGAAGAGCGAGTTTCATGTGCCGGTTGTCTGGTATGTCCCCTGAAGCTTTTGGCCACTGATAGACGTCAAAGGATGATCCTTTGGACAACTTGCCTATCTGCTCATCAAAGCTTTCCCGGATACCATCGGGATTGATGGCTTCTTCCCTATCTACGATAATACGGTTCAGGTTGGGCTGGTTTTTAAAGCTGTAGAAACCCTTTTCTGTATGGAAGAACCAGAGTGATTCTTCAAGCTTGCTCACAGCGTCACCGACAATGGTGGACGGAACTCCATTCCGCAGGAGTGCAACCCGGAGCCAGGGAAGGGTTACGCCCCGGCGGTCACCACCACTGAAGGAATAGAGAAATACCGCCGTAGCTAAACCTTGAGCAATATTGTACTTTCCGTATTCGCTGCCCATTTTTTGATCTATCCGCTGGGCTTGGCCGGCAATGTCGGCGGCAATGATGCTGTCGTATTCATTGCTGCTGTGTTTAATAAATTCTCGTCGTACCGCGCATGGGAAACCGCCGTGTCGGGGGTCATAAAAATCACATCTTTTAGAACAGGCGCAAATAAATCCATAGGAGGTCATGGAAGTGACCGATTACAGAGATTCCGATGCTGCATAGCATCGGAATCACCAAAAAGGACATAGCGGCAAGCTACTCATGTTCGAGAAACACCGTAGCCAGCATGATCAGGCGATTGCAGGAATCAGGAATTAGCCGTTGATTGTGGGCTAAGCCCGGTCAAACAATCCGGGAGGAAACACTATGGAACGAAACGTGTGTATGCAATTGTCTTAGTAGAAACTTAGGTCTTCAAGTCCTGTACAATCTCCGCAACCTCATCCACCGAAATCAGATACCCCTGTGCCCTCTGGACTTCGGAGCCGTTCTTGTAAATCATGTCGCCATGTTTTTGCAGTTCCTGTGCCCCGGCTTCGTCGAGTATCATTCGGGATGCGGTCGCATCGTTGACGCGCAGGGCAACCCTGCCGTTCACCTGCGACTTGATGTTCGTGGGTAGCAAGTCAGCTGAGGGACGCTGGGTACATAGAACAAGATGGATGCCACGCTTGCGCCCTATTTGGGCAATCTGGCGGATGGGGGTGTAGAAGGCTTCCTTTTCGCGTCGGTTGCCTAACTGGTCAGTCAGGTCGGCAAACTCGTCAACGACCACGACCATTGGCGCGAGTTTTTCCTCGTGGGTTTCATTATAGCGGATAATGTTCTCCACTCGGGCATCTGCCAGCAATTTCTGGCGGCGACTGAATTCCTGGAAAACGACTTCCTGAATGGTGTGCGTGGCTTCGGTTGCATCAGAGAACACCTTGCCGCCGACGAGGTGCGGCAAGCCCTCGAAGTGGATGAAGTCCTCCAAGCCTGATGATGACAGCACCAGTTGCAAATCTTTTGGCGACGGGTGCGACAAAAGCAGCGATGACAGTAGTGTGAACAGAAACACGGTCTTGCCTGACCCTGTGCTGCCGCCAACGAGCAGATGTGGGCATTCAGCGAGGTTCTTAAACACGTCTTTGCCGTCCGGCGTCCTGCCAAGGGTGAAGTACAACTGCTCCGGAGACGTCGTCGAGTTTATTTTACCGATGACTTCGGAGAACAGCACCTTCTCGCGCTTCAGGCGCGGCACATCGAGGCAAGATTCGTCGGAATTGGGGATATCCTGAACCAACACGCCTGTGCGGCGCATTTCGCGACTGATGTCGTCGAGTTGATTTCGTAGGGCGTTGATGCTCTGTCCGCGCCCCAACTTGAACATAAAGCGGATAATACTCGCACCGACGATGGCACGGGCAGGATCGCATTTATCGATGCTGATGCGCCGTTCTTGACAGGAGCGGTTGAAGTCCCGTGCCAGTTGTTCAATTTCTTTCTGGGAAACGCCTTCCTCAAGTTGAAGCGCGGATAAGGTGACAACAGGCGCAGCGGGTTCCGGCGGCGGTTCGGGTGCTACTGGTTCACCGTTGTCCGCTGGCGCATCGTCCGCTTCGGGAGCGACTGTGCTGCCACTGTCAGAGGGAACTGTTTCTTCGACTGGTCTGTCGTGGTCTATCTCGATTTCTGCAGGCGCGGTTGGTGCCGTTTCGTCAAAGTCGATGGTCTCGTAGGACATCGCTTGGGTTGGGATGTCTTCCAGCACGAAAGACTGGATGTCCTTCGACGTCAGTTCAACGAGGTCGATCAGGCAGTCGGCATCTAGCTGATGAACGCAGTGTTCCGTCTTTCCTTTCTCGACTTCACTCAGTTTGACGTGGATGAGCATCCCAGAGATGTCAATCTTGATTTCTCGTTGCGGATCGGTGCTGAAAAGTTTCTTCAGCATCTTCTCCCAATACATCTGCCAAGTGTCGTCGTGAACCTCGCGGAAGCACTCCGACACGATTTGGTATTTGAGGACTTCGCGCCGCGCTGACACGAACATATTTTCCGACTGCCCATCGAACATCTCACGCAGCATATGGATCACGGACGCAATCTGATCAGCGGCATGCCCGCTGATTTCGCTGATGGGCGACGCAACCTTTACCGAAGCATCCGGCGAGTCGTCCCTTGTCTTAACCTCAATCGGAATCACATGGAGCGTATCGGTCGCATCCTCATAATACAGACCGACAAGGTCAGCACGCTCATGCTTTTCCATCTCCAATTGGACGTCACGAAGCCACAGTTTGGCTTCATCGGAATCGAGGGACGCGACGATAGAATTCGGGTAGGTTTTGGAGAACCACTTCGCGGCGAAGATGGTGCCAATGAGTCCCTTTTTCCTGTTTTCAATTGCGGTACTGTCCGCGCCGGAACGCGGGATGCTAATCAAACCGTCTGCAGAGATATGCCCAAACTCGGACAGGATATCCAGCACTGTTTGCTTCTGCGGGAATAGATTATAGTTGCGAAGCAAACCCAAGTATTGGTTGATAATCCGCGAGTTGTCAGACGCCCAAACGCCGTATGTACGGTGCCCAGTGCGTTTCTCACCAATTGGGATTGTGTCCTTCGGCGTATAGTTACTGATTGAACGGTCGATGGCGGTCAGCCATATCGTTTCTTTGTCAGCAACAGTTGTTAAAAGGCCGTTGATGGTGGCTTCAGGGTTGTACGTCGGTCGCGGGGTATTCCTTGACGAGAAAATGTTCGCGTAGTTCATAACGCGGAAGTAGTCTCCGATGATACCCGACTTCATGTCGGAGGACGGGAAAATAACGCCACGCTTCCGCATCTGGTCGTAACTGTAGTCATAGGTTACTACAAGGGGGTTGATATACAACTGCTGGGTACTCGGGCCATGTTCAATTTTGTATGACGACTGGTCGAAATAGAAAGCCACATGAACAGGCTTTTCATTCAGTTCCTGCTTGATGTCATCTAACCCGTCGACGTTGCGGATATTCAGTGACAACCGCCCCGAACGGATAAGGTCGCGCACTTTATAGTCCTTGGAGTCATAGTCTAACTTTGCAATCTCGGTGTTGCCGTTTTGCCCTCTGGTCAGGTAAGCCTGATAGACAACACGGCTTTCAGGATTGGCGTCCAAAAAATCCCGAAGTGTTTTCAGCACCGTCGCGTGATCCGGCGCGTCAACGGTGCAGATGCGGATTTCCTTTTTAGTGTAGGGGGCAAAGGCAACCCATCGCGACAGGATTTGTTCTACACACTCAATGCCGTCGTAACCCAAATACCTATTAGTTTTGTTCTCGAATGTCGGAAGCATTTCATAAGTGCCGGAGCAGGGCAGTTCCACTTTGTTCTCAACAGTGATGAAACTATCCACGACGACAAAATTCAGAATCTGCGGTAACTGTGTCATAACCTGGATGAGGCTTTTGGCGTCGGTTTCGCTCAATTCCGTCTGGGCAGTGAGCGATTTGAACACCTCATTGAAACGCCACAGGTAAATGGGATGAAGCGGAAGAAGCACAGCCTTCCATTCGGTTGGTGTCTTAATATAGAGAACTTCCAAAAACAGGAGTTTCCGCGCCACGACTTCTGTCAAATCGGAACTGATCTCGTGCATGATGGGTTCGTTTCGGCAAAACGTCCTCAATAACTCAGACCAGGCTTCGATGTATTTGCGCAGTGCGTCCTGCATTGGCTCATTTGACCCGAAGCCAAGCACGGGAAAGTACATCACTATGTCGAGGTTTTCGAGAAGCACATTGCGATGCGCTACTAACCGCTCGATAATCGGCGTGAAGAAGTCGACGTTTTCGTCTTTGCGCTGCCGGAACTGCTCATCAAACCTGCGAAAACACTCAAAGAGGGATGAGTTATCGGAAGCCGTCATTGAGGCAATGTCTTCTGGGCGAAATTCATCAATTGATATAGGGGGGCTTGTGATCGCGTCCCGCAAGACGGTCTCATCGGTTACCATAATTCCGCCCCAGCAGTCGACGTTATCAACCTGATTAACGAGTTTCCGCAGAGGGGTGTTATGGCGTTCCAATTGTATTTGCCTGTCGTCGTAGGTGGTTTGGACGTCGCCGGTAGACCCATCATGTTCGCTGAAGTGGGCGCGGACATCGGCAAGGATATCTGTTAAAAACTCTATATCATCCTCGTCCCTGCTTACAACGCATTGGGCGATAATTTTCTGCAATTCTTTTTCCCGAATAACGCTGGCTCCTGTCCCTGTTCCACCGCCACCTGGTTGAGGTTGTTGCTTCTTAGGTGCTTTCGCGGCTGTCAGCAGTTCTCGAACCGTTGTATAAGACATTGTCTTAAGCGTTTCTTTATTGCCATATTTGAAGAACGTCTGCAAGTCGCGGTACGCCGCTTCGTAGCGTTGCCGGTCCTCATCCTTCACCTTGCCGAGGGCAGACGTCAGGTGCTTCCGACTGGTTTCGCTTATCTGCCCCATCTCGATGATAAGGTCGCAGTTCGCAGCGAGTTGCTCGCCAGGATTCTTCGCCCCCAAGATGGTTTCATCGCAAAGCAGTCCTAACCGCCACATATTCTTCGGCATTGCCGTGCTTTTATCAACTTCGGCATCGACGCTCGCGGCAAAGTCGAGCAGGGCTTCGAATGTGAAACTATCAAGGATGGTCTTTATGGCGTTCCAGAAATTTCGGGTGGGGGTGTTTTGGTTATCTTCTTTTGCCCTGTCGGCAACCAATCGCTCCGAGACGGAACGCTCAGTAATGACATCTAGTTCTTTTAAGGAGTGCAGTTTATCGCTCTCGCTCCGAACAAAGGCAATAATGCATCCGGCGAGTTCAGGATCGCTTCTCCAACGGACGGCATCCTCTATCCGATCTGTCAAGAGCAGTTCCCCATCATCCTCCAAGGGGCAATCATAGCCGACGGCGGCAGCGTAGAGACGCTTGGAATGCTCTGCCGCTAAGGAGCGCATCACCTCAAGGGGAGCAATGCCGGAAATACCCTTCACCAGCAACCCGACTTTGCAGGTTGCTAATTCACTGGCAAGCACATCGATAAGCAAATCTTGCTTCGTCTTCATACCGTTGTTCCTCCAAAGCAAATTCTCAGAATGCCATCCGGTAGTTGTTCCGCAAAGCCCATGTTTTGCAAAATGTCGGCGAACGACAAAAAGTTTTTTTGCAAAGCGTCGCTGTCAGCGTAGACGATGCTACCCATTTCGCTCAATCGGGAGATATCGTTTTCACCGCCGCCGACAACGATTCCAAAGCGATCCCACAACCGTGACCGTAATTCAACCGCCGTCAGTGTTTCGTTAGGCAGAACGCAGCAACGCAGTATCATCTCAATCATGTCTTCCGATAAGGCGAAACGCTTGTCGATATGGAAGTTCGTTGGCGGATATAGCAGACCGATCTCCATGCCCAACTTCCGCAGATAGTTGACTGGGTGACTGGTTGCTTCGAGCGCGATCATGTCGTAGATCGCGGTTCCGAAGATGATGTAAGCATCCTCATCGGATGCGTTACTGGCATCATCTTTCGCGATTTGCCACATATTTGCGAGGCCTTCTTTGTTTTTCGGCTCTACCTGGTTGCCGTTTTTATCCAGCTTATCTTCATATATCGGTACCACGGACGCAAGTAAATCATCCTTGCTCCATTGTTCTTTGAGTTGCTGAGCGAAACCCCAAGCATAAAAACGGCTGATTGATTTATGTAGTTGTGAATAGCTCAAAACAGAAGTCCGTGCCACACTGCTTTTATTGTCACCTGAAAAATCCAATAATATCGGGCGTTTCATATCCCCGCAGTAGAAAGACTCAAGCACCGATAAGTAACGCACAACAAAGAAAATGCAGAACAGGTTGAACAAACGCAACTGGGTCAACCGATTGGGGTGGACTTCGAGGTTGGACTTAATGCAAAGCCCCGCCTTTTTCAGACTATCCAAATAGGCTTTGACTTGGAGGTTCATCATGACGAAGGCTTCTATCTCATCGAGGGGTATCTGGTTGTACTGTTTCCGCTCGCCAATCTTGATGACTGGTTCAAAAACCAACGAAATCGGATCGCCCTCTTGCTTAAGGATGTCTGATATGTAATCGCCTAACTCCGGGCAGTATGTTTTTATTACAGCACCAATGAAGTCTCCGGCATCCTCAAGCATGCCCTTCGCAACGACAAACGCGCTGGATCCAGCCGTGTAGGACAGCATACCATCATCGATGCCATATACTCCGTTGTCGACGGATACAAGTTTCTGAAGGACACCACGGAACGCTTCGAAATGCTCGTCGAGAAACTCAGAGTCAAGGGCATCGTGCTCGTCCATGAATTCGCGAGTGCTTTTTTTATCCCTCCACTTGGGCGGTTCCCCTTTGGCGTTGCTGACATAGGACAGACGTTTGATGCCTTCGGCTGAAAAAGTTTCGCCGAGGATTGCACGGAACGCCCCGCTGGAAATATGCACAGGCTTAATGCTTCCGCTGTTTGGGCGAAAGCCGACATACTTTTCGTCAACCGTTGCACGCATGGGGTGCATCTTGATCCGTTCCATTTGCAATCACCTCAGATGAGTGTTCTGTGCTGTTCGATAGACTGATAGCGGTTTTCCTCTCGGTCGATCTGGACGATATATTCTCGTTTCTCATCCACGTCCAGTAATGTGATTACCAGTTCGTCATCGGACGTATCGTCGAGTTTTTGAAGCTGCTCGACAAAACGCCAAATCCGCTTCGTTACATCGTTCTCAATGATGAGCATTGGGACGCCGCGCTCGGTTTCCATCAAAAGGCGGTACATCTCTAAGTCAACGCGCAGAAAAACAGACGGCATATCTTTTCGTTGCAACCGAACATAATTCACATTGGTGCTGATTCCTTGGTTCATGGATGGCAGCAAGTCAGGTCTCCCGATGGAAAATTGGGAGGCCTTCAGTTTACCAGCGGACACAAGGACTTTCCTGGGTGAGTTGTTGAAGCGATGCCCGTTCCACATTTCGAGTTCCGGACTATTGCGCTTAACCCCGAAGAAAGCATTCAGTTTGGTTATCAGTTCCCGAATACTTTTCTTATCTTCCTGCTCCAAGAACCGCTGGAAGCGGCTTGCGTCGTCATCACAAATGTCAATAAGCACCTTTCCGTACCCGTTGAAGAAGAAGAACTGGCGTTTCCGCAAATCAAATTGTTCTGTATTGACGCTGTCGATGGCTTCTACCGGGACAAAATGGTCATCCACCCAGTTGTCCCCCACTGAAGCGGACAACAATAGCTCATCCCAAGTCGGGTGGGTGATGGATGCAGGATCAAAGGAACTGCGAATGTACTCGAAGGCTTGTCCTTGTCCACGTTCAAAAATCAGAGAAACGATATTGTACTGGTCGTTCCCAGCGGTTTGAATCAGTTTGGGGCATGATCTACCGGCAAAAATAAGGTAGGACAGAAAACTAAGCAGGTCGCGCAACGAGATATGCTCACCCATCAGAGAAACACGGGACAGTAGGGCGCATAGCCGCTCTTGGAAAAGCGGGTAGCGCATATACTTCCTGCAATCCTGAGCGGGACAGGATGCCACATTGGGGCAAGTCTGGCATTCGGTATAGAAGGCGTCCGATGTTACCTTCTCTATTGCCTTGGCCACAATTTCTTGATGCAATATTTCCCGGCGGCTTAGATCGAAAACAATGACGTTCGCTGTAGAAGGTATCGTTGTGCCATCAAAAACAACAGCGTTCGCCATCTGTTTCCACGCATCGTGAATTGGCGCGAAATCAGGGTAGTGTTCTGCCAATGAGAACAATACGGCAGCGTTAATGGCTAACAGGAAGGGACGCTGCTCGTCACGCGCCGAACACCACTTCTGATACAATTCCTCGCCCGAGAGACAACTCGCATCGAGTTCGATAACAGGGGAAACGCTGAGAGCATCCAATTTATCTGCAAGTACCCGGATGAGGTGCGTTTTTCCGTCACCCGGACTTCCTGTTAACACAACGTCGTTGCCGGCTTGGATTGCAGATACAACTGCGCCATCGAGTTTTGTCTCGATGTGTATAGCGCGGAGAAATTCATCCTGCAGCTTATCTGCATAACCGCTCCGCCCTCGGTAGAGGCCTCGGATGAATTCGACCCCAAACTGTTCGGATGTGGTGTTTGTCATTTCCTCCACTTTCTCCTCTTTCAGGCGTTTGAACACCCATTCATCTGTAGCGGTTAACTGTGCGCTTACCCGAAGATTATCGGTTGTGAACGAACTCATCCGTTCGAATATAGGTTCATATTTGATTCTGCTGGATAACCATCTGTCCTGCCAATAGTGAATGACCATCGCCGTCTTTTCATTGATGTTACTTCGCGAAAAATAATATTCTGGTGTCGTGTCATGCCCCAGCAGATAACTTCGTGTGTTTTTTGCTAAAAACGCTCCATATACTATCCGGCGCATGGCATGCTTGGCGAGATCACGGGCATCATCCTGCGTAGTTTCGAGCAGTTCACGAATGGATAAGTTCAGCAACCGCATTTTGGGGCTCGCGCCTTCCCCAAACACATGGTTAATCCTGGTGAAACCGATATGCTCAGCCGCTTCGACAAGCGCGGAGGTGGTGGACTTAGTGATATGGAGCGTCCCGAAGCCAACGGTCTTTCCGAGCTTCTTCCACTGTATGTCATAGTCAGCACCCAGCACGGTTGATGGTAGTTTGAGGCGGTTATACTGGCTGGAGCCAACATAATAGAGCGACGTCGTTCCAATGTATACCAAGTCAGCAGGGCGAACAACAGGACTACCCTTGAGCCTTGAAGCAATTTCGCTTTCACGATTTCCGTAGCGCGTTTTATAGTCGGCAACGACCTGTGGCGAAAGAGCAAGCAACGCCGCAAGTTTACCACCCAGAATCTCATTATATGGAGGAATTGCCCCACATACATTGAGTTCAAGCATACTTGAACCAATGTGTTTGCTCTTTTGAGCAACAAGCGCGTTGCGAATTGCCGAGTAACCACGCTCATTAGAAACGAACCGTTCCCATGAAGTATCAAAGGATGGATCAGCCAGAATCCGCTGAAACTCCATCCTTGCCATAAGCAAACGGGCAAGTTGCGCGGCACGTTTGCGCTGATAGAGGGCCTCTTCGGTGTCTATGCTGATACTGCCCAGTTCGCTCTTTTCCTCATCGGGAATGGACTCGCTGTCCTGCTCCTCCTTTAAGAATTCTTGGCGGCGCTCCTCTGCTTCTGCCGCTTCAATGTAGAGTTTTGATACCGTTTCCTCTGTTGGGTGGTTAACCTCGCCGGGCGTTATAGGCAGTGATGCGTAATTGATGCCGGACACACCATCTTCAATACACCGAAGCAGGTACTCAAAAGCAGAGCGAGTGTGAGTGCTACCTCCGTATTTTAGGGATTCGATAAATTCCGGGGCATTCCATCCTATCTCAACATCGCGGTCAGTTATCTGGACGGCACAGTTTTCCAGAGAGATAATCCCCATGACCGGGCGATTCGGATGCGCTTCATCGCGAATCAAATATTGCATCGTCCGACCGGGTGTGGTTTCGGAGGGAGTTGCCCATGTCAGCCGAAAATAACGCCAAATGTCCTGCAGCTTCAGGTTCGTAACGGTGTCCCTTACGTTCTCATCCACCAGTTGCAGTCGCGGTCTGACTGCTTCGTGGATATCTGCACACGCCTTTAGCCGATTCGCCAACTCCGTTCCATCCGCTACGAGTTGCAGCACCGATTTTTTGGTTGGCGACTCGGACTCCATTTGTCGTATAAACTTCTCAAATGTCTGGAGTCGTTCAAGCCTGCTCTCCCTTAGCCAGTCGCGAAGACGGTCTTTGGTGCCCTGAACAGACTCGCCGTGGAGCGACTCGGAATTGGGCATACTCAGTTCAAGGACGCCGGAGTGACAACACACGTTCCATGAAGCGTGAACGAGATCACGCAGGAGCAACCATACGGCGCGATACTTTTTCCGCTGGATGAAATTGAGCTTACACTCTTCGACCCACTGAAGTTCTTCGCTTACCAACCTTTCTATCGTGTCGATTCCTGTATTTTCGTCAATGGTCGATGCCTTATTGTAAAACCGCTTCCGAAAGAGTCCCTCTAAGTTAGGACGAAAGGGTATTGTTCTATTCATAAATTTGTTCTTACCCCTCCGTTTCTCTTATTCCGCGCTTAAAACGCGGTTCCATTGTTTTTTGTTCGTTTCCTTTTTCGAGGCGGCGACGGTCTTTCCGCGTGCTCCGGGATAATCCATATCCGACTGAGCATAGTAGCGCCCGTAATCTTTTTTGACTTGCACCACAACTGTACCTGACGTTCTGTTACTCCCCATTTTTCTGCCGCTTCTTGAACTGTTATATACCCGTTCATTCAAGCAACCTCCAGTCCGCCAAAGGTACTATATAATTATACTTCGTCTAAACGAAAACGTCAATATTCAAAAGGCCTTTAAAATAACTGCTAATCATGTTGTACGGACTTATCTTCTGCCATCGGAAGTGGCCAATAATTGCGCTCTAAGACGGGCCGCCTATACCCAATCTGCCGACATTTCGAGGAGAATTCGGGCAGCCCATCTGGCATATACCCATTATTGTGACAATGGTATATTATTATCCCATTAATGTGTCATACAAATTTGACACAATAATGTTAAACAGCCTACAGCTCGGTCCGATAAAATAGCCTGACATTCCGGTATCAGCGAATGTATTTCTATGCGGGGGTCACCGGGGATGCGAGCCCCTTTCTATACGCAGCGGCGAAACCTCAATTGAAGAAGTGGAGAGCGAAGCAGAACCAATTTCTCCTGACCGAGAGGCGTTCGAGAAGTAATGTAAGTGTCAACCAGGATGGCGCCGAGGAAATCGTCGCTGACAGCCCGCAGTTCGCTAAGCTTAACTTTGACACGCATTAAAATACACATTATAATATCTTACAGAGGGGAGCGCCAGGAGTGAAATCATATTCATCGTTGGAGATTATCAGGATACTTGAAGATAACGGCTGGTATTTTGTTCACTCCGTTGGAGACCACTGGCAATTCAAGCATCCTAAAAAACCTGGGAAAGTTACGGTCACGCACCCGGTCAAGGATGTGCCGCTAAAGACTGTCAAAAGCATCTTCACGCAAGCAAAAATAAATCTCCCTTGAGACCAAACGAAAGGAGACCGGAAGCTATGAAAAAAGACCTCTACGTTTACCCTGCGTTATTTGATTATGCGGATGACGGTATCTCCATTGAATTCCCGGACCTGCCTGGCTGTCTCCCTTGCGCCAAAACCACCGAGGATGCTGTGCATAATGCTAAAGAAGCCGCAGCATTGCATCTCTATGGCATGGAACAAGACGGCGATCCGATCCCGGAACCAACCCCAGTTGAGCAACTTTCACTTGAGCCCAAACAAATCCCGATCCTGATCGAAGTCTATATGCCACAGTACCGTGAAGCAATAGACAACAGTTATGTCAGAAAGAACGTCACGATCCCTCGCTGGCTGGAGCAAGCCGCCACAGAGAAAGGCATTAACTTCTCCCAGGTTTTGCAAAACGCCCTTAAAGCACATATATTCCAAGCTCAACCTTGAAAGGCGCCAGTAATACGGTGGCCGATATGAGCAATCCGCAACCGGGTTGCTGATTCCGCCGAACAAAAGGAATAATACCGTCAAAGATTTTAATGCGCTGAAATACCTGCCAGCACTGGTTTTTGAGCTACCAGAGGAAGGCGGTTATGATGCCGACCAGGGAGATATAAGCATGCACAAGTTTTAGATTGGTTTCAGGCCGCATGATTACTGGATTTCTCCTCCAGCGGGGTATCCAGCGAGCACTTTTTCTTTGAATTCAGGACGATGCGAAGCGCCTTTACCATCGCACCTTCGTCTGGTTCATATCTGGCAATAATAGTACATTCCTTTTTCACAATATCCCCTCCTGATAAAAAGAAAAGCCCTCCAAATCAGAGGGCTACGGTGATATTTTAAAGCCAACCCGACCATGACCAGGCTGGAGATGCATCGACCCTGCTTGCAACACTTTTTAGCCACCCAGTGAACGCAAAAGCCCGACATCATGGAGAGATCGGGCGGTTAATGCGCATTGCAATTTGTCAACCTCTCGCCACTATTATCAATGGTTTCGGCCGACCTGGACCGTAATGGATGTGTCTGGGAATGCCATAAGGCAAGGTACAGAGATGTTCTTCTTTTTTATTTCGAACCCGCTTACCGCTCCTGACGTCGATTGTAAACTGGCTAATTGATGCAGTGATCACGTCCGAATCGGATGCGGACGTCTTTTTCTTTTTTGTGGCACATGCGTTCGGGGCCTCCCAGTCCAGCCACTCGCTCATTTCCTTTTGGGTTTCGAACTGGTAGTCCAGCCTCTTGCATAGCCCGGGTGTAGCCTCAATTACTCTCTTCGGTTTTTTGGGCGTCGGCCCAGGGCCTGCGGTCTGCCAGCCGGGATTCAGAACAGAGATGTGGCTAATCTTACACAGACTAAGGATTTTGTCGTCAGAAATCGTGCGCCCGGTAGCGATAGTGGCGATACCCGCTATGATCGCAGCTGACACGTCCACGTACCAGACACCATCGTCTCCCTGCATCGCATTTGCAAAAATAATATCTGTTGTTTCTGCGTCTTCTTGTTCTTTCTTTGTACTTTTTACGGAGTGTTTACTCTCAAAGGAGGGCATACAGGGGGCCTCCTGTCCGTTTGGCACGGCTGGTTTCAGACCTTCGGTCTCGCTGCTGCTGGTATTTATTTGTCCCGATAACACTCTGCGTCCCCTCCCGTTGATCGGCGGGAGAAATAAAATAGCCTCCTGCCGTTGACTGCAAAAAATAAAAACAGAACACGAAAAACAATACGTAAGTCGTATTGCAATCGGGTCCCTGTTTTCGCGTGTCAACAGCGGAAGGCCGGGTTACGCCCTAGTAATCTTGCACAAACGGTCGGTGTTTCGATTAAGCTACGTTTCAAAATTCCTATCTGCGATCATCGCACCCCCGACAGATGCTCCTGCTGCTTTCCAGAAAGACTGGCTGCAGATAAGTTGCCGCAGACCAGCTTTCTGTCGTTCGGCGGCTGAGCCGCAAAGGTTATGCTACGTGGTACCGGTTTCAGCCGGTCCCGGCTGGACTCACCAGCCACTTTATTCCAACCTGTGTAGCAACATTTCCACGTTTACACGACCGTACCATACTTTTTTACTAATAGCAATGTCATTTGTAAAAAAATACAAAACAGGACCAAAGTACGATTAATTCAATATGCAGGGGCCATGCACTCTGCACTCTGCACGCCCCACACATTATAGCATTATTTCCTGCCATTTGCCTGCGGCCTGTACCCTGCCACCAGCATCGCGTCGATCTGGCGCTGATCCACTTTTCTTGTGCAACCGGCGATTTCGTAGCTGTCCAGCCTGCCAGTTGTGATCATTTTATAGATCGCCAGTGCCGACACGTTTAGCAGTCTGGCCGCTTCCGACACCATGATCAGGATCGGCCTATCTTCTTGTTCTCTCACGTTTGCCATCATCTCTGTCTGACCCCCGCCTCAATGGAGCCGCAACATTCAGAGACGGGCACCGGCTGGCCGCCCCGAACGTCGAATACCAGGTAATCAGTTGTGTAGCTGCCGATGTCCAGCAGAGCTACAAGGCCACTCCCCGGCAGCGCCCCGGCGGTCATAAGGGCGCCGGCACCTTGCGGAATCACTGAAACCCTGTCAAAATGCAGACATCTCTCAGCGCCGCCGCCGACTGATACCCAGGTTGATAATTTGTCCAGACGGCCTTTTAGTTCGTCCCGCTGTGCCTTGAAATAGGAGATCGGCAGCCCAATAGCCAAGTCCAGACAATCTTCGTGCCCTGAAGCCAGCAAATACGCCGCCGTAAGCAGCAGCAGATCGTGTATGCTGTCTGGTTTCTCCCGCTGTGCCAGGAAGCCGGTTGCGCTGGTGCTCATCAAAGCAGCATCTCCAACCAGGTGTTCTTCGACATTGTTCAGGTCGCGGTGGATCCGGACGCTGTGCTGCAGTGCGCCGCAATGGATTGCCCCGGCCAGCAGGTCCTCCGCCATCGGCGCTGTAATCGACGGGAACATAACCCGGCCATGTTCAGACAGGCCCTTAACGCTGGAATAGCCAACATCAACTGCAATTCTCATGATGCACCTCCGTATATTTTTTTGTGCTGGCCGAAAGTGTGCATCGATGCACACTTTGCTTTCATCAGAAGAAACTAATTCCTTGGCAGTGGTTTTTCCTGGTATCAAAACCGCACAGTGCGGTTTTGATTTTCGATCCACACCACGCTGCACATTAAAATACTGCATAAGGAACTTCGCCCGCCTTGCCTTCTTGATCGGGTCATTGCATACTCGGCGTTCATCGTTGTCGGCAATCCGCCACCGGTGGCTGATTGCTCATTGCTTGAAATCGAATCCCACTTTCCCATCTCTCCACCATCAGGGTCGCCGATCGGCGACCCCACATTCACTGACGTACTACGTTGCGTTTTAAGCTTGGCTAACTTGCTGCCAGGTGTAGAACATTAATAGGACAATTATCGTGCGTCCTGCGCCATTTTGTGCCTGGGTGCCAATAACGACAGCCGCATCTGCAGATATCTGCAAAGGCCGGGGTGCTACGCATCCATGAAGCAACAGGTTTTGACGATTCCGGCAAGTTTGCCGTTTCCATCCTTCGATTTCGGAAGATGTTCCGTTTCCGAAGAATGTGTTGCCCCGGGGCAACACTCTACGAAGCGCTAGAAAGTGTTCCGCGCTGAACACTTAATGAGGGATGATGCGCCTGAGTGTGCGGGGAGCCGCCTTCATCTTGCAATGCTCCCGGGGTATTGCAAGAGTACCGCCTGAGTGTGCGGGGAACACTTTCTGGATGATGCGTCTGAGACAGGGGAGTAATCGGCATCGCCTGAAACAGGTATACATCCGTAGGTAGGTGGCATCATCTCAGCAGCATCAAGAGTGGGCAACTGTCCAATCTGGACAGTTGCCCACTCTACTCATAAGCGGTGAAGTCGTCATCGTCTTGGTAAATCGGACTCCGCAGATATCTGCAAAGTCCTCGTTTTATCATCATCGTCTTGGTAAATTTGCACCCGTAGATTTGTCCTGAAATGGTCACGTCTTAGGACGCTTTTCGTCCTCAGCTGAAAAATGAAAGTGCTCAGCAGATTTGTGCCCATTCGTGCTGAGAACCTACCCGGGCCAAAAGCTTCTCCCGCATAAGTTTCCGGTTACGCTGGGTATCACTTTTGTCACGTGGTAAAGTGGGTCGGGCCTTTTAGGCGGTTTTGACACGTGGTAAAAGTGATATTTTCGCTATTTTCCCTTCATACAAAGGGAACGGATTTATTTGCGTCTCAAAAGCGCTGTTACGGTGCAACAACTGCGAATCCGGCTATGGCATTTCTGCTATATTCTTCTTGCCTATCTATGGTGCATATGGTAGCTATTACATGCTGTTGGGCAATCTGCCCATCAGACTCCAGTTCTTTCCTTCCTTCCTGGGAGCAATTGTCCACCGGTGGACAATTGCTCGATTCCGGATGTCTCTCCCTGTTCAACTGCGTGGCGCATCGCAGTTGAACACTCTACAGGAAGCGCTAGAAAGTATGCCCCGGGGAATACTTTCCTGCTGTCCCCAGATATAGATTGGCGGGTCGAAGTCGGTTGCAACGGGAAACGACAACTTGCTTGGTTTGGTTTTCTAAAACTTTTCCAAGTAACTTGCCCGAATTCTGTTCTGCAGAATTCTGCGGAACAGATTAAGCCAGTCAACGTCTGTTCAACTGTCCCCGCGGAACACTTTCCTGTTCCTTGCCGTCGGTGCCAAGCCATCGTCTGGTAATGCTGTTGTCTGCCAATACTGTCAATTACTGCATCGATGTGGGGAATTTCCCCACGTCACTCCAATTCTTTCCTGGCCGCTCCAAGTCAACAGGAGCTCACTCCCAACCCCGCCCCTGCTTGAGATACTGCGCCAATTGGCGCAGTTAAATTGCAGGAGCCGCCTTTGCTGACATCAGCAAAGGCCGGGTATGACTTGTTATCCTTTCCGGTAGTCTGTTCAGGTGCGACCGAGGTCGCACCTGAACACCAGCTATGTCTGCCGCTCCGTTACGGACACTTTTACCCGTGATTCTGTGGCAGGAAGCGCTAGAAAGTATGCACTGGGGAATACTTTCACCGGGGAGCAATTATCCACCGGTGGATGATTGCTCCGAGAACAGCCGGTTTTTTCAATTTCGGACAGATGTCCATTATTGAAAGAATCAGCCATTCCTATTCCTGTTCAACTGCAATTCTTCTGGCGGTTGCGCTTATTTACCGCCAGAAGAATTGCTCCAAGTCTACCGATTTCGGAAGATGTGCCGTTTCCGGTAAAAGTATTCCGCGCGGGATACTTTCCTGTCTCTTGGCGCAAGCTACAACCTGAACACTTCTGCAGAATTCTGCAGAAGTGTTTTGCATGGCCGTCTTCCTGGAGCAATCGGCAACCGGTTCATCTTGAACCATTCGTTTTTGCAGAATATAACGGAGATACGCAATACAGTTATAAATGAGATAGAAAAGGCAGTTATAGATGATTATAACGGACGTTATAGGAATATGGCGGGGACGTTCCTTGCCATCGGCGCCAGTTGAACTGTTGCAATGCAACAGTTGGTGCCGATTACTCCACTTTGACGGATTCGGAAGATGTGCCGTTTCCGTCAAAATACTGTTCCGGCTAAGATTGGCGGGTCGAAGTCGGTTGCAACGACAACTTGCTTCGTTTGGTTTTCTAAAACTTTTTGAAGTAACTTGCATGGGAAGCAGCAGCTTTATGGTTCTGGTTCTCCAGAACTGAAACCATAAAACCCTTCATTGTGCCAATTGGTCTAATGTGACGATTTCGGACGATGCCAATAAGCTTTACTTGTGCAGAATTCTGCTGAAGTGTTTTGCCTGGCGGGGACGTTCCCCGTTCCTGCAATTTTGCAGTATCGGCGTGGGAAACGACAGCTTTGTGGTTTTGGTTCTCAAGTACCGAAACCACAAAACCTTTCATTGTGCCACAACCAAGAGCAATCGGCACCCGGGTGCCGATTGCTCAACCTTTGCCGATGTCAGCAAAGGCCGGGGTACTACGCCTCCATGGAGCAATACCAACCCGGGTTGGTATTGCTCCTAGTCAACGTCTGATCACTCCCAACCCCTGCGCAATCTGCCTCTCCGTTGTACGGACACTTTTACCCGCTTTTTGCCGGTTTCCCCTTGCGGTTCTAAGCGTCAGCTTGTCCACACAGTTTTGGCGCCAGCGTCAATCGTTGTACGGACACTTTTACCCATGATTTAGCTGCTATGCCTTGCACGCCTAAGAACAGAGATGTCCACACAACATTTGGCCGGGCGCCAATCACGTTGTACGGACACTTTTAACCGTTATTCTTCTGAGTCCCTTGCGGCGCTAGGCGGGAGATTGTCCACACAGCGATTTATGGCAGATTCTGGCACTTACCATAACATCCAAAAAATGACACAACAAGTCGAACATATGACCTTCTAAAAGAAGTGATGCCTGGAAGCATTGGCGCAGTTGCCTTCCAGACTCAACTTGGCATCGTCAACTCCCCTCACACGCCGGAGCAATACCAACACGTGTTGGTTTTGCTCACCCACTGCTCCCCGTCTGCTTCTGCTATTGGGCGAAGCTGGTGCCATCAAATCTTCTCAGTAAGCCGGGTATGGTCCGGTGCAAAATACTTGGCGGGTTCGACGCGGCCAACCAGAGCGCCCAACCTTCGGGCGACAGGGTATAGTTAGACCTGGCGTCTGCGATCCGGGACAACAGCACCCAGACAGGGTTTCCCGCCACTCTGCTAATAGATCTGCTCTCGGCTTTAGCTCGCATTCCGCATGTCAATAATTTACTTTCGGTATTATTGAAAAATCCTCAAAAAAAAAGGAGGAGTTCTGCCAGGGACGCGCGAATTTTTACCTCTAGAGCCAATCATGGCCATTTTCAGGAGGTAGGTTCGCAATGTCTAAGAAACGCAATGCCGTTGTTCGAGGCATCAAAATCGTCCACCCCCGTGCCGTGCCGGTGATCATCAGTCTCTGCCGCACCGCCAGGATAGCTGAAATAGTGAACCGGATGGTCGAATGGAACCAGGCGAATACCCAAGCATCGCCCGGCTCCCCATAACATCGGGGTCGCCGATCGGCGACCCCGCACTCACTGACGCACCAGGAAGCATTTTTATCCAGGGTAATTTTCTGGCAGGTGGAAACCCATTATCCCGACATTGTTCGCCCCTGTAAGGCCATCCTAGCGCGTCCTTTTAACCTTACTTCGTCGCCTGCATTTCGGCCCAGCCAGCCTGTCCCCACCGGCGGAGATCATTTACCATCGCCTCTACTGATTACAGATCAGCCTGAGTCTTGAAAATGTTATTTGCGAAAAACGCTGCTGTTGCCAATGTTCCTAACACGATGATGTTCTTTGCCGTTCTGATTGCTATGGTGCGCACTGCTGGCAACGCTAAAAACTCCGTTATTGCCATAATTGATTTCACCCCCTTTGGATACTTATACCAGGAAAAGAGGATGGTTGGCAGGTATTTTTAGGATTTAAAAGGCAGGTAAACCATGCCCTGTTGTCGAAACATGGTTTAGGGATTGAATCTTTACCGTCGCTGCGAGCCCACCGAAATATTTACAATAGAATGAGAGGGCATTTAAAATGGCAAATTTAACTGAAAACCAGAATAAGTTAAAGGAAAAACTAGCTGAAATGTTCCAGTTTGACCAAGCCGATTTGGACTTTGGCATATACCGCATTATGAACTACAAGCGTGATGAAATTAAGCGCTTTCTTGAGCATGATTTGATGTCACAGATTTCTTCCCAGCTGGCAGAGTTGTCTCAGAATCGAAATTCGGCAGAGCTTGAAGAGCTCGAAAAGGAAATTAAAACCGTTTCTAAGGGTAAAGCAAACCCAGACATCAAAGCGGTCATGATTGCAGACCTGGAAAAAAAGAAGGAAGCATTGACAGCTGCTTCTGACATCAGTGCAGTGGAAGCGGACATATATTCCCATTTAACTGAATTCTTCTCAAGATATTATGATGAGGGCGACTTTATCTCACAGCGATTTTATAAGGATGGTGTATATGCCATTCCCTATGAAGGAGAGGAAGTAAAGCTTCACTGGGCAAATGCCGACCAATACTATGTGAAAACCAGTGAGTATTTCAAGGACTATACTTTCAAGACCGAGCATGGTCAAATAGTGCATTTCAAAATTACGGAAGCTGAAACCGAAAAGGATAATAATAAAGGCAAAAATCGCTTCTTCCAACTTCACACCGAAGCACCATTTGCTTTGGAAAACGGTGAGTTAATTATCTACTTTGAATATAAGGTTGGAGAGAAGAAAAAGCAGGAAAATTATAATGCAGAGGTTATTACGGAGTTTACAAAGGTTGTTTTACAGTATCCGGACTTTGCCTCTCTTTTAACTGTTTCTAACGGTAAAAGCTTGCTTGAAAGACAGTTAAATCGATACACCGCCCGCAACACATTCGACTATTTTATACATAAAGACTTGTGTAAATTTCTAAACCGAGAGCTGGATTTTTATATTAAAAATGATGTAATATTCCTTGATGATATTGACGAGCAGGACGAGCGGAAAACCAGAGAATACCTTGTCAAAGCAAAGGCTATTCGTACTATCGGGGAGAAGATTATTACGTTTTTGGCACAGATTGAGGACTTTCAGAAGAAGCTATGGCTCAAAAAGAAATTCGTTGTAGAAACCAATTACTGCATAACCTTAAACCTCGTGCCGAGAGAGTTCTATCAGCAGATTATAGAGAGCAAAGCGCAACTCGAAGAATGGGTTCGCCTGTTTGCCATTGATGAAATCCAACCGACCGATGGCAGCTCGGTTGAAATTGCAAAAGTGGGTTTCTCAGACCCGCTTACCATCAAATTCTTGGAGCAGAACCCGTATCTTGTTTTGGATACCGCTTTTTTTACTGTTGAATTCAAGGAACAGGTTATCGATAGAATCGATAACCTTGACGAGAGTTTGGATGGTTTGTTGATACAAAGTGAGAATTTTCAAGCGTTGAACTTGTTGGGGCAACGTTATAACAAACAAGTTAAATGCATTTATATTGACCCACCGTATAATGCCGATTCAAGCGAAATTTTATATAAGAACACATTTAAGCATTCTTCATGGATAAGTTTAATGGAAAATAGATTGTATATTGCAAAAGCAATGCAATCTTTAGAATCTGTACTCGTTGTTGCTATTGATGAAGTTGAACAGGTAAAATTGGGTATGCTTTTGGATATGATGTATCCAGAATTAATAAGAACAAACATAGCTATAGTATCAAATCCCTCAGGTCAACAAGGTAACACATTTTCATATACACATGATTATGCCTGTTTTGTTTACCCCGATGAAAAAGGTGTAATCGGAAAAGAACACCGCAATGACGGAAGTGCTGATATTAGACCATTGCGAGATGTCTCTGGTAATGAAAATCGTCGCGAAGACGCTGCAAACTGTTTTTATCCTATCTATGTAAAAGATAACATAATCATAGGGTTTGGCGAAGTTAGTAATGATGAATTTCATCCAACAAGTGCTAATGTAGTTCGTGAAGATGGCGTTATTGAGATTTACCCAATTGATACAAATGGAATAGAGAAAAAGTGGGTTTTTGCGCGTCAGACGGTTGAAAGCATATTTGATGAGTTGCGTGTTGAATATAATAGCTCAAGGAAGATTTATGATATTATTAGGACAAAACATGTTTTTAATTTCAAAACAGCTTGGACTGATAAAAAATATTCCGCAAATAGTTACGGTTCTAAGCTACTTACGGCGTTCTTTAAAAAAACAGATTTCTTATATCCTAAGTCCTTATTCAATGTCATTGATTGTATAAGAGCAGGACTTGGTGAACGGTCAAACGGTTATGTATTAGATTTCTTTGCTGGCTCTGCTACAACAGGACACGCAGTTATAAATCTCAACCGTGAGGATGGGGGTATCCGCAAATATATCCTTGTTGAGATGGGTGAATATTTTGATACTGTTACTAAACCACGCATTCAAAAAGTCATTTATTCAATGGATATAGAGGACGGAACAAAGGGATGGAAAGATGGCAAACCAGTATCCCGTAAAGGTTCAAGCCACGCTTTCAAATATTTGCGCCTTGAAAGCTATGATGACGCACTGAATAATATTTTGATTGACGACAGCATTTTGAATATTATCGACAATCCTGCCGTTAAAGAGCAGTATATGCTCCATTACATGCTGCCAAATGAAACGATAGGCAGTGTGAGCCTGCTAAATATTGATATGCTGGAACATCCTTTTAACTATGCAATGAACATCACTCGAAATAAAGAAAGCAAAGAAACAAATATAGACCTTGTGGAAACCTTTAATTATCTTATTGGCTTAAAGGTCGAGCGGAGCTATGCATTGAAGAGCTTTGATGCTGAATTTACCACCGGCGAACATGAGGCAGTTACCGCCAAATTGACAAGTGGCACAATCTATTGCTTCAAAATGGTAGAAGGCATTACAATCAGCGGCGAAAAAACGCTAGTCATTTGGCGTGATACAACCGGCGATAAAATCAAGGATAACGCTGTGCTAGATGCCTTTTTTGAACGGAAGAAAGCCAACACCATCAATTTTGAGTATAAGAAAATATTTGTCAACGGCGATAACAACCTTTTAAATCTACGCACCCATGACGAAAATTGGAACGTCATTCTCATTGAAGAAGAAATGAAAGAGCATATGTTTAGCAATGCAACGATATAAAAGGGGATAAAATCATGCCAAGAGTAGCAAGAAGAGCAACAATTCCCCCGCTTGAGTTTTATAAAAAACTAGTATTAAATCAATATCTGCTACGGCAGTTTGGTGTTGAAACTTTTAAAGAACTGTCCCAGCAAATGAAAGCGCCCAAATATGAGGCGATTGACGGGGAAGGCGTCAGCGGCTTTTATAAGCAGCTTATTTCTGAGCATCACGATACCCTGAAAATCTCTGAAGACCGCATTGCACAGTACGACTTGAACATTGTAAATCATACTCTGAGAATCAACGAAAAGCGTGATGATAAAATTACATTAAAGTACTTCCAGTACCTTTCTCTGCTGTTTGTCGAATACTATCTTGACGAGTATTTCAATAACAGGAATGGCTTACTTGCCGACTTGAATACTTATGTGACGAATTTCAATGCCGAGCAGGAGCCTCTCAACCGAATTGAAGCCTATGAAGAAAGTCACCTCAACAAGATTGCTCTCTGGAACGCCACCGGCAGTGGAAAAACATTATTGATGCATATTAACTACCATCAGTTCCGTTACTATGCAAAAGGGCACTTCAACAGCGAAGATGGTTCTTTTATCTTGCTTACACCCAAAGAAGGTCTATCATTACAGCATGTTGATGACTTTAAAGCCTCTGGCATCCCTGCTTCGATTTATCAAAAAAACACCAGCAAAATGTTTGCCAATATAAATGAAATTAGCATTTTAGAAAACACAAAGCTGGGTGATAAAGACGGCGATAAGACGGTAGCTGCTGCACGTTTTGGCAGTAAAAATATAGTGTTCGTAGATGAAGGCCATCGTGGAGCTTCAGGTGATATTTGGTATAAATACAGAAATATGCTCTGCGAAAATGGCTTTTCCTTTGAGTATTCTGCGACCTTCGGACAAGCAGTTAAGGCATCTGGTAGCATGGAGTTAACACAGGAATACGCCAAATGCATCCTGTTTGATTATTCCTACAAATACTTCTATGGCGACGGTTATGGCAAGGACTACAATATCCTGAACTTGCAGGACGATAGCGATGAGCATATCCGTAAGTTATATTTGGTGGCTTGTCTGCTGACTTATTACCAGCAGAAGAAGCTGTATCTGAACAACAAAAAACAATTTGAGCTGTTCAACATTGAAAACCCACTGCTTGTCTTTGTCGGCGGAAGTGTCAATGCCGTCAGAACGGAAAGCAAACGGCAGGTTTCTGACGTTATTGACATGCTGTTGTTCTTTTCGGAATTTGTGTCAAAGAGCTCAACGATAATTCCAATGATTGACCGCATCTTGAGTGGCAATGCCGGACTACTGAACAATCAAAGCGTAGACATTTTTAGAGATACGTTTGCTTTCTTGACGAGCCTCAATATGTCAGCAGATTCCGTTTACAAGGACTTGCTGTCTATTGTTTTCAATTGCGAAAGTGACGGGGCAACCCTACATATTGAAAATTTAAAAGGAGTACCTGGCGAAATCCGTATGCGCTTAGGTGAAAATGAGCCATTTGGAGTTATCAATGTCGGCGATGACAGTGATTTGCTCAAGCTATGCAATGAGCATGACCTGCATACTTCAAGCGTTGATTTTACCAGTTCATTATTTCAAGGCATTACCAAGCCCGACTCGACCATTAATCTTTTGATTGGCTCGAAGAAGTTTAATGATGGTTGGAACTGCTGGCGTGTTTCCACAATGGGGCTTATGAACGTCGGGCGCAGTGAAGGTAGCGAAATTATTCAACTTTTCGGTCGTGGTGTCCGGCTGAAGGGTTATGGCATGTCGCTTAAGCGCAGCAACTTTTATGTTAAAGACAACCCGACAGTACGAGCACCGCATTATATATCAATTCTTGAGACTCTCAATATATTCGGTGTTCGTGCCGACTACATGAATCAGTTTAAGGAGTACCTTAAGGATGAAGGGGTACCAACAGATAAAGAACCGCCGTATGTTATCTCTCTGCCGGTTATTCGGAATAAAAAATACAAAAAGTTCAAGATACTTACTCTCAAAGTGCGTGGTGATTTGAATTATAGATATCATGCACCTAAGCCAGTACTTGGAGAATATTTCAATACCGGCGTTATTACGCTTGATTGTTATGCCAAGGTACAATTTGAAGCATCAAAAAAACCGGGTAATGTGGCTGAAATAACAAAGCATACTGATTACTTTAATGAAATGCACCTATCTGGTCTTGATTATGAGCAGATATACTTTGAACTGCAACGGTATAAGAACGAGAAGTCTTGGTATAATCTCAATATTGCTAAAAATGACATCAAGCCCCTGCTCGTAAACAGAGAATGGTATAAACTTCTTATTCCAAAGGAAGAACTAGAACTCCATGATTTTAGTGACTTCTCTCGTTGGACAAGAATTGCCGTTGCCTTGTTGAAAAAATACTGTGAACGCTACTACTATGTGCAAAAGAGTTGCTGGGAAAAGCCGTTGCTCATCTATGAGTTGATGGATAAAGATGATGAGAACTTTATAAAAGAAGACCAATACTCTGTCAGCATAAGCAATATCGATATAAACAAAGAGGCTAAAATATTCGTTGAAAACTTGGTTATAGAAATGGAAAAAGCTAAAAAATCCTGTACACTGGTAGACTTTGTAAAGTCTAAAAACGATATTACTGCCGTGGCACTACCTGCTTCGCTTTATAATCCGCTGGTATATCTCGCTAAAAATAGTGTTGACATAGCTATAGCGCCTGTACCCCTTAATGAAAGCGAGAATGATTTTATACAGGACTTACGGCTGTATGTGCAAAGCCAAAAGGCGTTATTGACTGATAAGGAAATATATATTATCCGAAATGTTAGCAAGAAAGGCATCGGCTTCTTCGAGGAATCTGGCTTTTATCCAGACTTCATAATGTGGTTAGTAACACCTGATAGGCAGTATATAACCTTTGTTGAGCCGCATGGAGCAAGGGATATGTCTATTGAGGATGAGAAGGTAAGACTCCATATTAAAATTAAGGATATTGGACAGTCGATGGGAAAATCAGATGTTACTTTGAACTCTGTCATCCTTACGCCGACCAAACACCAAGAAATGAAAAATCGGCATATTCCGAAAGCTGTATGGAAAGCCAATAATGTGTTATTTATGGAAGATGAAGATTATATCGAGCAGATGTTTGAGAAGATAAAGTAGCAATGAAACCACCTGATATACAAAGTATAACCGACACTGCCCAAAACAAAATAAAAGGTATCTTAAAGCACACCAAAACAACAATCAAAGATATTTCGAACCAAACGAACACGCCGTATACGACAGTCTATGAGACGCTGAATAAGCCGGGGCGGTTGAACATACATTGGTTGGCCTGGTATGCCAGTTTCTTCGGCGTCACAACGGACTACCTCTTATCCCGGGATAAGCCGGATAAGGAGATTTGAAATTATATCTCCACTGCCCCTATCACCTCAACCTTGATGGAAAGAACATCCATTTACTGGTAGAGGTATTTCATCGGGTAGAGATATTGCCTCTACCAATGCCTCTACCACGAAAACAATGAATACAGCGGCAAAGTGGAGCAGTAGAGCAAGTAGAGGCATTTATTTGTATTTATAGGCAGGAATATATCGGTAATTGGAGAAACGGTTACGTAGGAATTCCAAAAAAAGCTAATGGGGACACCAATTATTTTGGAAGTGGAGGAGGTTGTTGGAACCATGGTTGCTTTTATAGGCTTATTTATTGCAGTGATTGCTGGGATATTGGTGGGTCAAGATGCAGCTAAGCGAGGGATGAGTCCATGGGTTTGGGGATTATTCGTTTTTTTGATATTGATTATTGGTTTGCCGGTATATCTGATAGTAAGAAAACCTTATTTAAACCAAAATTATGTTATAAATACAACGACACCATCCGCATCTTTAAAGAAATGTCCTTATTGTGCGGAACTTATTCAAAGCGATGCAATTAAATGTAAGTATTGTAAGAGCGACTTAACTCAGTAAGCTTTTAAAAATATGTGTAATACTTACTACTTCGTAAAAAAGGAAGCTTAAAATGCTTGGTACATGGTATCCACGGAATAAATCACAACAAAAGAGCCCTCTTCTTAGTTGAACTACTTGCCGCTCTTGAAAACCTGGTTGAACCTGAAAACGATATACTCTCTGATGCAGCCGTTTGCCATGATATAGGAAGGGTCAGCGATGGTGCTGATTCAATACACGGATATTCAGGTTTCAGGAAGACGGAGAGATGATTAAATTGATTCATTGGATTATAGCAAATAGAGAATGGTTATTTAGTGGCCTTGGTTTAATTATAATTGGAGGATTATTTAGATTGCTTTTTTATCGCAATTTAAATAGAATAGCACAAAAGCAAGTATCAGGAGATCATTGTACTAATATTCAAAGTGCAGGTGATGTTAAAATTAATGTAAATAAAAAAGGTGATTTATGATGCTAGGACATAATATGAAACAACAAAGCGGTGATGCTTCAACAAATATTCAAGCACAGGTTGTAAACGTAGGCGTAACCCCCGAAGAAGCACGAAACATAGCTTTTGATTTATATAGAGCAAATGCTTATACATTAACCCAGGAAGCAGCACAAATAGCGACAGCACGAGCAGAGAGGTTGGTCGATGATCTTTTAACTCGATTAATGGAAAAGAATCCTAGAGGCATAGACTCATTTAGGGAGCCTGGAATGCAATATGCGCTTTACACAGCACAGCGAGAATATGTAAGAACAGGGGATGATAATTTAGCTGATTTATTAGTTGATATTTTAGTTGCTCGAACGATAGAGAATAACAGAAATTTAATGCAAATTGTTTTAGATGAGGCAATCATGATTGCGCCAAAACTAATGCCAGAACAATATGATATACTGACTCTAGTATTTCTTGTAAGATACACAAAACATTCAATGATAACAAATGTTAGAACATTTAAGAAGTATATCGATATAATTATTGCTCCCTTTGTCTCTAATTTAACCAAGGAAAGCGCTGCCTGTTATCAACATTTAGAGTATACTGGTTGCTGCTCTATTATGAGCCTTATGACCCACGATATAATAGAGATTTTTAAAGAAACATATCAAGGGATTTTTGTTGCCGGATTTATGAGGGATAAATTTGAAGATATAATAAATCCGAATGAAGTAGGTGATCAACTCTTAATACCATGTAAAAATAATCCTTTATTATGGCAGATAGATGCAATGGATAATAACGAGATTGAAACAAAAGCAGGAGATATGGGTTATGAAAAAGGAATAATAGAACAGTTAAAATCTTTACAAATATCTAACTTAATGAGCAGTGGAAAAATAAGGATTATCTTAGAGCAAAATGATTATATGAAAAAGCTAATAGAATATTGGAATGATAAACCTATGCACTCTATGAATTTAACCACTGTTGGTATGGCCATTGCACATGCAAATATTAGAATAAAAATACAAGATGACAATATAGATTTATCAGATTGGATAAAATAAAGTATTTATTAAAATGTAAATGATCAATGGGAGATGAGAACCTTGGCCGCCACAAATGATTTGCTCCTCGAAATTGCTCGCTGCCAAAACTTAAATTCTAAGGACAGCCCATGTAGAACAATAGCCCAAACCCAATCAGAAGAGGATCGCCAAGTCCCTGAGCCTTGGAGCGGAGATCTGGAAAATGCCCCTATCCTATTTCTCAGTTCGAATCCTTCTATTAGCATGAGTGAGAAGTATCCCAGGAGTTCATGGTCTGATGATAAAATAATCGATTTCTTTAGTCATCGTTTTGGCGGTGGCCTTGAAGGCTGGACAAAGGATGGCAAGTATACTCTTCTTGAAGAGGGTAGCGTTTATCGCAGTAAAGGGGTCAGGTATTGGGCATCTGCGAGAAGAAGGGCTATCGAATTATTTGAAAAAGATGATGTTCATCCTGGAATAGACTATGCCTTTTCCGAGATTGTTCATTGTAAATCCCATAAAGAGATGGGCGTAAAAGAGGCCATGCCGAAGTGCACGGGGCGTTACCTGAAAAAGATTGTGGCATGTTCCGGTGCCCGGATAATTGTTTGTTTCGGAAGATTTGCTGCAGACGCAGTTCATCAAACATTTGGCATTCCAGATGATGTGAAAGTTTCGGAGTCAGTTCAGGTCGGCAGCAGGCTTCGTATTTTTACCTTTATGCCGCACCCCAATGCCCGAATGGTACGTTCCTTTGTCGGATGCCTTAGTGTATCTGAGTTTGACTGGTTAAAAAGTTGGCTGCGTGAGTCAAAATTGGAATTGAGCGAGTAGCTTTGTTAATGGATTATCTTTTTCACCAACCGGATAGGGGTAAGCGGTTGCCCATGTTCATCAAGGTTGCCGATGACCTTGATAGGGTACGGATTAATGATTTGAATGCTGCGAATGCTGCAGGTGTTTGTTAAGGAGTTGTTGTGGATGGGGTTATTTAACAGAGGCCAGTTCAAACAGACAGACAAACTGACGTTGCCTGATGGCAACAAATATGTCGGTGAACTCAAAGATAACGTGGCCAATGGCCAGGGCATGCTGATATGGCCAGATGGGACAAAATATACAGGTGAACTTAAGAGTGGCAAAATGCAAGGGCAGGGCACACTGACATCACCAAATGGTCTAAAATATGTTGGTGAGTTTGAGAATGGCAACTTGAACGGGCAGGGCATGCTGATATGGCCAGATGGCACAAAATATGTAGGCGAGTTCAAAGACAACAAAAGGAATGGAAAGGGCACACTGACGTGGCTAAATGGCAAAAAGTATGCTGGTGAGTTTAAGGATAACATGGCGAATGGGCATGGTGCACTGACATTCCCAAATAGCCTAACATATGTTGGTGAGTTTAAGGATGGCAAAATGAATGGACAGGGCACACTGACATGGCAAGATGGCAAAGAATATGTAGGCGAGTTCAAAGACAACAAAAGGAATGGGCAAGGCACATTGACATGGCCAGATGGTAAAAAATATGTTGGTGAGTTTAGAGATAACAAAAAGATAATAAGAGGAAAGGTGCTCTTTCCTCGCAAAAGGAATAGGCAAGATACACTGATATACCTAGATGGCCAAAAATATATCGGTGAAGTCAAAGATAACAAGAGGAATGGATGGGGCACGCTGATCTCACCAGATGGCATTGCACAAAACGGATTTTGGAAGGATGATGTTTTTATTGGTTAGAATCAATGAGGAGGATAGTACAAATAAGGCTGAACTCTTATATATCATAGACCACCCGTGCGCGTACCCGTTATGCGAAGATTATTGAGGGGTAGGGGTAAAGCCTTAGTCTGAAAAATAACATTAGGAAGAAAGCCTAACATTGAATGAGATGGATGGTATATACAATGAATGACGCTTCAAATGATGGAGTGGAAACGGTACATTCCTTTGCCCCAATCATAGACGATAATTGTGAAGTTATCATTTTAGGTACGATACCAAGCAGAAAATCGGTTGCTAAAGATGAATACTATGCCGATCCGAGGAACCAATTCTGGCGTATTATAGCCTCAACATCACTCTTTGGTATAGATTCGAAAGCCCCTTACCCCAAGAGGCTTGAACGACTAAAGAAGAATCGGGTGGCACTCTGGGATGCTTTGGAATCTTGCCAGAGAAAAAAGGGTAGCAGTAGTGATTCTGAAATAATAGAAGGAACAGAAAAAGGAAATGATTTTCAAGAGCTTTTCAATAAATATAAAAATATTCGCTTCGTCTTTTTTAGTAGCAGGAAGGCAGCGAATTATTTTAAAAAGCTTGTACGTAAAAGGCTCGTACGTATTGAACCGCCTTTTATCTCTGGAACAGCTCTGCCATCGACCAGTGCTAATAACAGAGCAAATATAGAGAAAAAAATAGAAGACTGGTCGAAGTGGTTAAAGGTGATAAATATGACCCCTGATGAACTCAAGGCTGCAATCGCTAAGACAAAAGAACAGATTGATGAGCTCAAATGCCAAATAGCTGAGGCCAATGATAAGAAAGTTAGGCGCAGACTGTTACGTCGGCTAAAAGAACTACAATATCTCCAGCTTTGGCACCTTGACCATGAACGTGCTGGCAACTCATGAGCAATAATTCTTATGCCTGAAAGGAATAGTGCCCATGGAACAGCGAGGCAAGATATTACAATTTGGAAAGGACGAACGTGACTGGCTTAAAGAATTCCTTGCGGTTAACCCAGCCCCGTGGATTATAACCTTTATGCCGCCATCAGTTATGGACGCTGCCCTGAAGAATGAAGACTTGGCTAATCTCTGTACCATGAAAGCAACCTCATATTATGACGATGGCGAGACTGTATTTTTCATGACTGACGATGAAGCTATGGGTATGGGGTTTGAGAAGATTAAGCTAAACTTCGAGAAGAAAATAAGTGGCGAAGGCTGTAAAGCGGTAGCCTTCTTTTACGTTGCTGCCGCTGAGCCGGATGTCAGCAAGGATGGCATGGACTGGCCTTGCTGGGTGCTGACAATTTCAACGGTGAAGAAAAAGTATAAATAAATGATACTGGTCATATTCGGCGCCGTTTTGTTGTTATTGGCAGGTAAACATCGGAAAATGAAGATAAACCCAGATAAAGGAGTCTGAAATGACGGGCACAAATTATTTGGCAGGCGCTCATGTAGACTACTTGAATCTTTTTAGGATTATTTTCTTTGGCCTCTGGCCTTTCTGGGCAGTACTGGTATTAGTCATATTAGTCAGACTTGCTTTTCAACAAAAGAGAGGCTATTCAAGAAGGCGTAATAGATACTAAACGATGAACAAGTCGTTAATTTAAATGCGGGTAAACACAAGCCACAGCTTCTAAAGGCATCGGAAATGTTAGAAATGATTCCAGAAAAAGGAGCCTACAATGTCAGAAGTATTTTGGATTTTTTTAAAGGGTCTCTGGCCTCTATGGGCGTTAATAGTCATAGTGGCATTAGGCAAGCTGGCTTATCAGTTATGGGAGAAACAGCGACTTGCCAAGTCAGGCATAGATGATATTGACAATATGAGCGGCAAGACCTTTGAGAAGTATCTCGAAGTTTTATTTGAAAAATTGGGTTATCGGGTTGAGAGGACAAGATATGTTGGTGATTACGGCGCTGACCTGGTGACAGCGAAAAATGGAGTAAAGACTGTCATCCAGGCAAAACGCTATAAAGGTAAAGCTGGCGTGAAAGCAATTCAAGAAGCCGTGGCTGCCAAGGGGTACTATGATTGCTCGAAGGCTATGGTGGTTACCAACAGTTTCTTCACCCAGCAGGCTATTGAGTTGGCTCGACGGAACCAAGTTGAACTGTGGGATAGGGATAAGCTTGTGTCGGCACTGCTTTCGGTGAAGGAAACTGCGCCTGTTACGGTGTTTACAGTGGAACAAACACGGGCAGTTACTTCAATAGATGCACAGCCTTTAGACATTCCCAAGAATACATGTGCTCTCTGTGGCAAGGCCGTTTCTGAAAAGGTGATGCAGTATTGCTTAGCCAATCAAAAGAGATTTGCCGGTGAGATATACTGCTATGAGCACCAGAGGGTGTTAAGGGCTTAAATATGGATGTGGCAAAATGCATTGATTGGGTTAAGGATTATTCTTTGTAGGAAAATGGAGAGGTTTATTTGGAGACAAAAGAGGATGAATTAAAAAAAGAGCAATCATTGTCTGAATTGACACGTCAAAGCTTATTAACACATATTGACTTTGGAGACGCATTCAGACCATTTCTTGAATTACAAAATACGATTGCGAAAGCACTTGAGAGTATTATACTTCCATCTTTAGACGTTGAGAACATTTTTAAGAATATAGCTGAGTCCCTACGGCCTGCGTTAGAACTTCATAATTTAATTGATAATTATTTCCGAGAAAATCAACAATATATTACTACCATGCTAGCCGGTTTTCAAAAAGGGGTTGAATTATACAAAGATTCTGCTGAAAAGTTTAAATATATTATAGTTGAGCTTGGATGGCCACCAACTGATATATTATATCCTGAAGAATTAACTACAATTGTCGAAGAGTATTCAAAACATGGGTGTGAATCTATTCGTAAAGATGTTGATGCCTTTTTTTTAAATAAATTTGACTTAGAAGAAATTAATCTAATATTGGAGCGATGGGAAAGCACAAAAGCACTGAAGAGTAGACTACCCATCTTACAACAGGCAATAAATGCACATTTAGAAGGCAATTATTATCTATCTGTGCCAGCTCTGCTGCCCCAAATTGAAGGAATTATTGCTGATGGTTATGCTCATTATGGACGCATGAATGGTAAAAATTTAGGTCAATATTTCAAAGTCTTATTATCAGATACGGATATGCTTTCTTTTGATATTGCTGCTTTAGAATTTCTTTCCCAATATATACTAGTTGATTTTGTTCACGGGTTACCCCCGAAGTCTTCTTTAAGCAGACATGCTATTCTCCATGGTGCAGACACAAATTACGGAACTGCAACTAACTCACTGAAATGCATTCTTTTACTTGATTACTTACAAGACAGTTTTGGATATGTTAGTATAGGCAATGGTAATTCTTATCACCTCATAGGTTGCCCTGTCGTTCTAAATTTCAAAGTAAAATACAGGAACAAGGGCTGGGTTGTATATAAAGACAAAAATAGCGCTCATAAATCTGCCAAATTACCTTGTAAAATATGCAAACCATGATAGCTAGGTCTAATAAGATTGAATACTAATTTTGCCCTAAGAAGAGAGAAAAATAAATGATTTATGATGAGAGGAATATTTCTATTGAATAAAAGATTAGCGGATATTAATAGAAAACTAGGCATTGCCTGGTATCCTGTTAGTTGGTCGATATCAGTTTGTTTGCTTCTTTTATATGTACTATGGATAATATTGTGTGCACCAAGATTGGAATATAGCTCTATACAATGGACTTTAAGTGCGATAGCTCAAACTAGTGCAACTTTGCTTGGATTAATTATTATTGCTCATATATTTACAACTGAGAGAGCTGATAAATCCGTAGAGTATTTGAGAGACGTAAAGAAACTATTTATTAAACGGTTAGGGCGGGTATTGGATAGTACGATTGAACATGTAACTTACTATATTAGTAGCGGTCGCAGTAAACTAGTAGAATTAAGTGATATGGATGTTTTGCGCTCATTACTAGTTATGAAGATGAGTATTGATATGGGGTATTATCCAGAAAAAGAGTTACTTACTATTTTGCTTTCAAAAGTAAAGGATATTAGTCAAGATACCTATGATGATTTAAGGGCAGAACTTTTAGATGAAGCCGCAACAGCAAAAAATGCTACTCAAATATTTATTGAACACTTTGGTAATGCGAGCTTTTATATTAGCCAAATTAGTGATTTTCCCAACAAGAACTTGTTTGATGAGTTTCTGGAATATTATAAGGAAAATATTGACGACCATATGATGGTAATTAATAATATTGAATGGTTAAGGGGGATTAACGGAAAAGGCTTATTGTCTTTACTGGGCTTAACGCTAATTGTCTCTTTAGGATTACTTTCAATATGTAATAGATTAACCAACATAATATATTTAACAATGGGATTAGGATTACTATTTTTCCTTCTGTCAGTAGACATTATTTTAATTGCTCGTATTTTTGACTGGCTCTTTCTTTAATAGTCTTAGCCCAAAACGGGTCGAATGGGGTAGGGGCAGTTGCTCATGTTATTCAAGTAGCCGATGGCCACGATAGGGTACGGATTATGATTTGAATACTGCGAATGCTGTGTGTGCCGGTGGCTGAAGAGCTATATTTACGGAATGCCCTTTCAACATCAGACTAAAAGGAGACTTAAGACTATGCATGCACTTTCTCACCTTAACCCCTGGCTGCTGGGCATATTAATTGTCTGGAGCCTTGTCTGGAAAGGAATTGCCTTATGGCATTCTGCTCGCAACAAACAAACTGCCTGGTTTGTGGCAATCCTTATTATAAATACGGTTGGGATTTTGGAGATAGTCTACTTGCTGTTTTTCACGCCTAAGGGCAATGCGTATGGTGGGCCATCCTACTTAAAATGACTTTAAAACGTCAATAATAACTCCCCGATGACCCCTCGACCCTTGATTATCAAGCATCCGGCGCTCTCATAGTTGACTACAACCGGGTAAGATTGCATGCCAACATGGAGCGTAAGGGAAAAATTGATGGAGTGAGGATTGGGCTTTACGGATGTTCTGAGTGAAATAAACCTGTCAGCGTGAGAGGAACCAAGCATGATTCGTTTGCCATTGCAAGTGGACACCACAGACGGTAAAAAGTTTGAGTTTCCCATATTAAAATAAAAAGAGGTGTGTTTCCATGAGCATAATCGACACTGAAGGAGTGATCTCCACCGGTAGTCACCCGCTGGCCGAGAAGGGCCACGACTGGGATGCCAGCGCTGCTGAGAAGCGCATCAGGTCCTGGGCCGGCGGAGACAAGATAAGCTGGAGCAAGTACCGCTCCTGCTTCATGTGGTACGATTCCAGCAAGCCGGAGGACTTCGGTTCCTACAAGTGCCCCTACTGCGACATCGTCAGTGGTTCTCCGCACGTGGTCTTCAAGGCCTGCTCGGCCATCATAGGAGCGGTGCACGGTTCCCGCAGCGGCATCAGCGTGCCTGACTCCGATAAGAAGGGTATCTACGAGCAGGCGGCCAAGCAGTACAAGCGTTTCGGCGAGGACCCGCCTCCGTGGGAGGAAAAGTGACCAACAAAAAGCAGACTAGCCTTGGAAAGCCCCGACCCTTGATTATCAAGCATCCGGCGCTCTCATGGTTGACTACGGTTCTGACTACGACCGGGGTTACATGTTCACATTGAGTAACAGGAGGGGCTGGATGGGATGGTGAGTGACATTGCCTACAGAAATCGACGGCTAAGCCTCAAAATAAGAAGAAGTATGGCCAAGCATAACCCATGTCCCGCCTGCATCCCAGGCTCCAAAACTTGACCACAATTTGACCACAATTGGGCTGAGGAAACCTGATTTTCGATGAGGTTAGATAGGGTTGTTAAAACCTGAAATAGGGGTGGTTAAGCCATTATAAGGTTAGATAAGGCAAGCTAAAATAACTGCCCTGTGCCTCTTAATCACAAGGTTGGGGGCTCAAGTCGCTCGTAGCGTATCAGAGATAACGAGACCCCGCAAGCGTGTGGTTTGCTGCCGGTGCCCGGTAGTGGTGTTTATGTTTCGATGCCCGGCCAAAGCTGCCATAGTCAAGTATTCTCTCCCTTTTCTATGGCATTTACAAGATCGCTGAATCGTGGCTTCGTGTAAATCGCCGTGGTATCCAAACTTTCATGCCCCAACAGGGCAGCCACAATAACCAGATCGGCGCCTGCATCGAGCAGGTTTTTTGCAAAGGTGTGTCTCAGAAAATCCAAACGTTTGGATTTTCGTAAGTATTCGGTAAACCCGTTCATGCCCGCCAAGATAATGAGCGAGGGTAACATGATCATTTAAAAGCTGAGTTAAAAACTCTCCTAATCCTTTAAGGCTGGCCCGATCATCGGTGCAAGCCACTT
>Ga0224558_1000534_pt1 | contig 43914 bp, 36 predicted proteins | sample 714S32024metaG_FD_180682 | JGI IMG/M metagenome (GOLD analysis project Ga0224558, IMG submission 180682) | Peat soil microbial communities from Stordalen Mire, Sweden - 717 S3 20-24 | ecosystem: Environmental > Terrestrial > Soil > Wetlands > Peat | place: Sweden: Norrbotten County, Stordalen... | reverse complement strand
GGAGCCTTTGTCAGAGAACTTAATGCTTCAGGTTACCCTTAACACCTCCCTCCAGCTACATGGGTGAACTACCGAACTCCCATGATCGGACTTTAACCGATAAGTCATACGTTTTACACGGCATACACCCGTAATCCTCAATTCAGATGACCGCCCAATAGTGTGGACTTGTGTAATAGTTAATCAAGACATAAGATAAACATACATAAATACCATCCAAAGAAAATTATATACCAGAAAGCTTCTTGACATTTATCATGAACAGCTTATATCTTCATTCCTATGAAAGTTTGTCACAAATGTAGAAAAGAATTAGCTGATGATTTTTTTGTCGGTCGGCAATCGCAATGCCCTACCTGCGGCGTTGATCTGCATTGCTGCCTTAACTGCTCTTTTTGCGACGTAGGCGCGTATAACGACTGCCACGAACCTCAAGCCGAAAGAGTACTGGACAAAAGCCATTACAATTTTTGTGATTTTTTCAAATTCAAACAAACGGCAAAATCTTCCGGCGTGGCTGACATAAAAACTAAAGACAAGCTGGAAGAGTTGTTTAAGAAAAGCTGATAAATTAACTAAATAAAAAGAATCTTGTAAATGGTTACTACTTTAAATCTCCCTTTGCTAAAGGGGGATCAAGGGGGATTTTTTAGTTGAATTGCTTGAATTAAATCTCCCCTAACCCCTCTTTAAAAAAGAGGGGAAACATCCAACTTATATCATACTGCGCAGGGCGAATGGCGGCCGGGAAGTAATTCTATTTGGTATTTTCGTCTGGGCAAGGTTTGAATATCCAGCTTATCTTTGATTTCCTTTAGCGTTACAACTTCTATACCCATGTTAAGCGCTTTTTCCAAAAGCTCTCTGAATTGATTTTGGAAGATGCCTCCTTCTACTTCGGCATGAACCGGCAGGACATGCGTTCCGCCGTCTTTAAGAAGATCGGAAATAATTGCTACACCTTTCTGCTCATCAATTTCTTCAAAGCAAGGCAAGTCCGATGGTATCTCCAGGACATTTACTATTTCATGAATGAAAGGCGCTTTGGCCCGCGTACAGCTTAGATATTCAAATTTGTATTCTTTAATTATAGAAAGTACCCGGTCATCAATTATCCATGAGGGCGCACCGAATGCCGTGGGCTTATTTCCTGTTAATTTTTCAAAACCGGCCATTCCTGTGTCAAACCACTCTTTAATCCATTTTTCTGATTTATGTGGCAGCTCGTCCTGCCAGCGTCGGTGATCCCACGCATGAAACTGGACTTCATGTCCATTAGCAATTATTTCTTTCAGGATTTCCGGAAAGGAAAGAGCGATCATGGGCGCGGGAAGTAACGTGCCATACAGCGCTGTTTTCCATCCGTACAGGGCGGGTGCGTTTGTCCGCATCATTTTCTTTAAGAATAGCGGATTTTTGATTAGCTGTAATGCCGCGCGGCCGGAATTATCCGGACCGATGCTTAGGAAAAATGTTCCTTTTAAATTGAATTCCTTTAAGGTCTGTAAAAGACAGGGCACGCCGTTTTTCATGCCCCAGTAGGTATCGACATCAATTTTTAATCCGAGCATCGGCAAAAGGATTTCTCCTTAATAGAGATTGCCCCGTTCACTGTCGTGAACTCGCAATGACACAATTCAATATAAGTTTTCTGGATTCCCGCCTACGTAACCTAAAGGTCATCTAGGACGGGAATGACAACGGAACAAAGAAATCATATCTCGGCGTCTTTGTTTTCTTCCAAAAATGAATTGAGTGTCAGACGCATTGATTCTTTCAATCCTATTTTCGGTTCCCAGTTCAAAAGCTTCCTCGCCTTTTCAATGCTGGGCTTGCGCGTGTAAATATCCTGATAACCTTTGCCGTAGAAGGTATCCGAGGAAGTATCAACTATATCTGAATAACTTTTATCTTTTTTATGATCGGGATGTTCTTTGAATAGCTTCTTTAATATATTGGCCAGCTCTTTCACCGAGCATTCGTTTTCAGGATTGCCGATATTGATAATCTGATTTTTGCAAACATCATTTTTATTTTCTAATATTTTCATAAGCGCACTAATTCCATCATCAACATACGTAAAACAACGCTTTTGTTTTCCGCCGTCAACAAGATTTATCGGTCTCTTCATGAACAGCTCCGCAATAAATTGCGTAACGACACGGGAGCTGCCTTCCTTTGCGGTGTTCAGCGAATCGAGTCTGGGACCTACCCAGTTAAACGGCCTAAACAATGTAAATTCCAAATGCCCTCTTGTGCCGTAACCGTAAATTACGCGGTCAAGAAGTTGCTTACAGCACGAATATATCCAGCGCTCTTTATTGATCGGCCCTACCACCAGAAAGCTCTCATCTTCCTTAAATTCGGGATCAGTGCAGGCGCCATATACTTCCGAGGTCGAGGGAAAAACAACCCGCTTATGATATTTAACGCATTTTTTGATAATATCCACGTTCATTTCAAAATCAAGATTGTAAACGGCAATCGGATCTTCCACGTAAAGCTTCGGAGTGGCAATGGCCACAAGCGGCATGATGACATCGCATTTTTTGATTTGCAGTTCAATCCACTCTCTATTGATACCAATGTCACCTTCCATAAAATGAAAACGTGGATTATCAAGAGACTTGCCTAGCCGGTCTGTTCCTAAATCCATGCCGTAAACTATCCAGTCTTTCTTTTTCGCCAGTATTCTGTTGACAAGATGATGTCCGATAAATCCGTTCACACCAAGTATTAATATTTTCATTTTAGCTTTGTCACCTTCCCATTCTTTAAATAGCTTTTGATCTGTTCGCCTCTGAGGTGCTTTCCCTTGATTTCAATATCAAGGAGCTTTATAGCATTTTTCCCCGTTTGCACAAGAACTTCTTTATTTGTAATAACCAGTTTACCAGGAATAACGGCTTCTTCCGAAACTGCCGGCTCGGCCCACCAGATAATAATTTTTTCATCATTATTTAACAATGCAAAAGCTCCGGGATAAGGTTCGGTGACGGCACGAATCAAATTATAAATTTCAGCTGCGGATTTATTCCAGTCAATGCGGCCATCCTCCGGACGCCTCCCTCCATAATAACTGCCTTCTGCTAAATTTTGTTTGCGACGTGGAATTTGATTGCTTTTAATCAAGGGCAATAATTCATCTAGAAGATCTTTTGCGGCCTGACATAGTTTATCATACAAAGTTCTCGCGGTATCCGAAAAATCTATTGGCACAGCTTTTTGACCAACGATATCTCCGGCATCAGGTTTATCGATCATATAATGCAGAGTCACGCCGGTTTGTGTTTCACCATTGATTATCACCCAGTTTACCGGACATCGTCCCCGATAAGCGGGCAAGAAGGAACCGTGTAAGTTAAACGCTCCAATCTTCGGTAGATCAAGGATTTCGCGGCCTATCATCTTCCGGTAATAAAAAGAAAAGATTATATCAGGATTAATTTCCGCTATTTTAGCAATCCACTGAGGCGAATTGACTTCTTCAGTTGTATATACAGGAATGTTTTTCTGAAGTGCCCAATTTTTAACTGAACCGAACCAGCAATTTTCGTCCGGATCGTCTTCATGAGTAAAGACAGCCGCGATATCAAATCCATGATTGAACAGCGCGTCCAAACCGGCAAGCCCCATATTGTGATAGGCAAATACAACTGTTTTCATCTTAATATTTCTCTCTGATTATTGGCGAACTCTTTTTATTAATGGCCGCTTAGAAATAATCTTTATTTTATAAAATCCCTCCTAACCTCCCTTTATACCCTGAATGGCACAAGTGAAAGGGAGGTACTCCCTCTTTTATCACGTGCCCTTTAGGGTATAAGAGGGGATGGGGGATATTTCTTTGCAACGTTTATTCTAATTTGATACTATTTACTGTTTATCTTGTATGAATTTTTTCGATCACGTACTCCGGTCTCTTGCGCACTTCCCGGTAAATTCTGCCGATATATTCGCCAATCACTCCCAAGGCAAAAAATTGCAAGCCGACAAAGACAAACAGTACCGCAAACAGGGTAAATATTCCTTCCGCCGCCCAACGCGCTCCGTAAGCCAATCTAGCTATTGCCAGGAAAGTACCGAAACAAATACCAAGCAGAGACATTAAAACACCGCCATACATAATCAACCTCATCGGCAGATCAGAAAAAGACGCGACTAAATCAAATTGCAGGTTAATCAATTTTCTCAAAGGATAATTTGATTTACCGCCATGCCGTTCTTCATGCGCGACTTCAATCTCAGTAACTCGTTTGGCAAAGACTGTGGCCAAAGCCGGAATAAAAGTCGCGTGCTCATGGCACTGAATCATGCGCTGGACCACCGGAAGCCTGTAACATCGCAGCATACAGCCCCAATCCCGCATGGTGACTCCAGTGATTTTTCTGGCGACCATATTAATTATCTTTGAAGGCAAAATGCGGAAAAAAGAATCCTTTCTTCCCTTGCGGATAGTACCGACAACATCATAATTGCCCTCTTCCATCACTTTTACTAAATTAGTGATTTCTTCGGGGGGATTCTGCAAATCGGCATCCATCGTAATGACAATATCTGCCCGGGTGATAGAAAAGCCGGCCATAATTGCCGCATGCTGGCCGTAGTTTTTTGTCAGTTCTACAATCCTAACCTGAGAGTTTTTGGTAAACTCTTTGAGAATTTGAAGCGATTGATCATGGCTGCCGTCATCGATGAATATTATCTCGAAGCTTTTTCCCAAACCAAGCATTACCGGCATAAGCCGCTGCATCAAAGCAGGCAGATTTTTTTCTTCATTATAAACAGGGATGACTACTGCTACTTGTACATTAGCCATTTTTAATGATCTCCTTTATTGCAGCACAAACATAATGGATATCTTTTTCTAACATATCCGGAAACAAAGGCAAAGACAGTATTTTATCCGCCGCGCGCCCTGTTTCTTCAAGCGGGCCGATATTTTTCGCGTATTTTTCTTTTACATAGCTCAATGCATGAGTTGGAGGAAAATGCAAACCGTATCCGATATTATAATCAGCTAATCTGTTCATAAAATCATCCCTGTTTAAAACCAGTGTTTTTATCACAAAAAGATGCCAGGCATGAATGTGATCATATTCCGGAACTTCCGGCAAATCAATACCGGAAATATCTTTAAGTCCTTCAAAATAAAGTTGGGCTAACTTCGCGCGACGCAGGTTCAATTCCTGCCAGCGTTCCAACTGTGCCAAGCCTAAAGCCGCCAGAATATCCGGCATATTATATTTATAGCCGGGCTCGGCTATATCATACGAAGGATTGCCACCTTTTCCGTATCTTTTCCAGGCGTCTCTTTCGATTCCATGAAACCTCAGCAAACGCAACGTTTTCTCCAAAGCGGCATCAGTTATAGTTATCATTCCGCCTTCACCAGTTGTGATATTTTTTATCGGGTGAAAAGAAAAAATAGCTATATGACCGAAACCGCCGGCGTGAATTCCTTTATAGTAAGTTCCCACTGCGTGAGCGGCATCTTCAATAACAATTAAATTATATTTTCGTGCCAGATTATTTATTTTATCCATATCTACCGGAGCACCCGCAAAATGCACCGGAATAATTGCCTTGGTCTTCTTTGTTATTTTTTCCTCTATTAAATCCGTGTTGACATTCAACGTACCGTAATCAATATCGACAAATACCGGTGTTGCGCCGCGTAGCGCGATCATATTTATCGTAGAGGCAAACGTCATTGACGGCGTGATTATTTCATCGCCAGGGCCGATATTCAACGCTGATAGAGTAATATGCATTCCGGCGGTGGCAGAATTAAGAGATACCGCATGCTGGGAACCCGAAAGCTTACAGAAATTATCTTCAAATTCTTTACAAAGTGCGCCTGTCGTAATCCAACCCGATTTTAAACAGTTTGTCACTTTATTTATTTCGTCCTTACCAATGGACGGCCGGCTGAAGGGAAGAAATTCTTTTCTGATTTTCACTTATCGTCCTTCTTTACTAGTTTTTAATATGAAGCAGATAAAACGCTTTATTATCCCAGAGAACTTTTGTCTCTGGAAATCTTTGCATAATTTGCTTTAATTTTGCTTTGTGTTGGGTAATACAATATATATCTTTTTTCTCCGCGCACAACTTAAAAAATTCTTCCGCAGAAAGAAAATAATGTTTTCTTTCCTTCTCCGGCATCTTGGCGATACCCTCCGACAACTCGCCGAAATCTTCGACTATGGGCGTCCTTATTTTATTATAAAAATCGATGCCATAAAAATTTACTTTGTATTGATACAAGTCTTTGTCCTGTGGTACATACCGGACAATTGCTTCCTTTGTTACCTCAGCGCTGCGGTAAGGCGCCAAAAAGTCATTCAATGGAAAAAGCATACTGCCCAGCAATATTGCGCAAAGCACATATATACTAAAAAACCAGCCCCTCTTGAATTTTTTATAAATTAAGTCCGGCAGGAAAGTCAAAAGAAGCAGAGCAATGACCGGTATGACGATATACAACCACCATCTATCGGAAACCATAATCACTAAACCCTTTTCGGCATCGGAATATTTTTTAAAGATTGGCGGAAGCATCAGGATAATAAAGAATATTAAAGACTGGAAAATAATTGCCAGACGATAAATTATCATCTGCCGGATATTTTGCTCCATCAGCATTTCTTCTTCATATTTTTTAAAGATACATCCCGCGAAAAGAGCCAGCGGCAAGAATACCGGAGCAATGTAAGTTACCAGTTTAGATGAAGAAACTGTATAAAAAATAAAAATTAATAAAAACCAGACAATCAGCAATTTATTTTCATCTGGGCTAAATAATGAATCAGGAATATATTTATTCTTCCATGCTTCGATTAAATAAAAAAGCCAGGGAATTAATCCGCCGACAAAAATGGGTAAATAGAAATAAAAAGGCTCCGTCTTGCCGTGCATTTTTGTGGTGAAACGCAAAAAATGCTCGCGGACAAAGAAAAACCACAAAAAATCATGATTTTCCTTTTGAGCCATAATCAGCCAGGGACAAACAACGATTAAAAATAATAATATCCCGATTGGTGAAAACAGCTTCCATATTTGACGCCCTTTTCCAGTCCAAACAAGCCAGATAACCAGAATGCCAAACGGGAAGACCACACCGATAACACCTTTTGTTAAGAATCCAAGAGCGCAGGTAAAATAAAATAAATAAAACAGATATTTTTTTTGTTTTTGTAAAGCAAGATAACCCAGCCAGATAGAAAGACTCACGAAAAAAGTAAGAGGCATGTCCAATATATTGATATGGCCTAAAACAAAAGGAAAAGCGGAAATGGTCAAGAGCATTGCCGCGTAAAGGCCTGTCTTTTCATCACGGAAATGTCTGCCTATAAAATAAGCCAGCAAAATACATCCCCACGCGCATAGAGCGGCAAAAAGACGGGCGGAAAAATCGTTTTCACCAAACACTTTAAAAGACATTCCCGTCGCCCAGGATACGAGTGGAGGTTTCTCCAGATAAATAACATTTTTAATATGCGGTGTAATATAATTTCCGGATTGATTCATGGCGCTGGGAATCAAGCTGTAACGTGCTTCATCCGGTTCCATTTGCGGCATGACTGAAAGCAAACCGATATAAAGAATAAAGGGTATTAAAAATAGTATATTTTTTTTTTGCATGAGACGTCTCTTTATATCTTTAATTTCCGGTTAGTTTAATCTGCTTCCGGTTAAAAAAGTATTTTACAGCCATTGTGCATAATATGCCGACACCTGCTCCGGCAATTACATCGCTCAAATAATGCGAAGTTAAAATTATACGGCTTATACTCACCGTCCCGGCAAAAACAAATAACGGTATTCCCCAACGCGGAAAAAGTATAGTCAAGGCAGTGGCAAGCGTAAATGCGGTTTGAGCATGGCCGGAAGGAAAAGATGTCAATTCATAACTGGTTTTAAAGTAAGTGAATCCGGAACAGCCATGATTAAATAATTCAATAGGGCGATAACGTCCGCCAATCCACTTCAATATATCTATGAATATGCCGGCAAGGCTAAGCGATAGAAACACAAAGAGAGAACGAGAAGCATTAAGAATATTTTTATAAATGTAACGGAAGAACAAAAATAAAATTACACTGGTAACTATATACCATATTGAAATTCCCAAACGCGTGATTATATCGGCTATATTTTTTATAGCAGGACTCAATGTCTGACAATATTTCATTAAGGTAATATCCCAATATAAATATGAAACGACAGTCATTATTGAGCAAAAGACAAATATATAAGCGGCGATCCATATTTTTTTCACTGTTTTACTCCCTGATAATTACGGCACCACACAAATTCGACAGTATCTACTTTCGCTCCGTTGAGCAATAAATCGGTTTTCCCGGCAACATCAGTTTGTCCGCAACGAACGTGCTTTTTAATATCCAATTCATTAAAATGAGTGTTAAGAAAAAGAAGATCATATCCCAGCGGATCATTTTTCTGCCAGACATCAAATTGATCCTGACGATTATCAATGACGAATACTTCATTTTTATAGGGTAGATTATAATACATTGTTCTACTGCCCATTGTCCAATTGCTCACCGCGATTGCTTTGGGAGCCGATGATATATTCTGCTTTAAAATTCCATCGGCCTGCTTTAAAATTGCGGGAAATCCGTAAATATCACGAAAGGGCGATTTGTAATTGGGAAAAGTAAAAAATTTACCGGCAAGTTCCACATAAATAAATAATGTTAAAACCAGACTGAATCCGACGGAAAAATAAAGAAAGTTTCTTTTCCATTTTTCCTGAGCCTGCAAAAGAGTGTAAGTTCCAATCGGAATAAAGAGTAAATAAAAAATGCTGGGCCAGTGCGGAAGAGTCCTTTCATAAAATGATGTGAGCAGGAAGAAAACCATAATCGTTCCACCAAATAATACCGCCAGGCGCAGATAAACATTTTGCGAACGCAGCGCCTTAAAAAATCCATAAAAAGCGATTATAAATAAAAATGGGCTGTAAGCGCCGAACTGCGCGGCCAATGATTCAATAAAATTTTTAAAGCTGGTCGCTAAAGATCCAAAAACATGAGAACCCTGATAGCGGAAACTGATAAAGTCATGCGTAATATTCCAATAGATTACAGGCATGATGAAAATGAAGGCGATGAGCGCCGCCAAAAACATATAACGGGAAAATATTACGTCATATCTTTTTTTCATCAGAAAAAATATTATGAGAGGCGGCACAAGCAAAATCGAAGTGTATTTAGCCAAGCCCATTAAACCGAGCAAAATTCCCAGTAAAATAAAATCCAGCGGCTTTTTTTCACGATCTATTTTTTCGGCAATAAAAATGAGAAGGAAAACAAATATCAGCAAAAGAGAATCAGGCAAAAGCATCAACCCCAAAGCATTGAACATAAATGAACAATTTAAGGCCAGAACTGACATAAGCGATAATCGTGTCGATTGAGTGATTTTTAATATAAATAAATAGGCGCAGTACGAAGCGGCGGCAAATATTAAAATCGCCGGCAGACGGGCTAAAAATTCATTGGTACCTAAAAGATAGAAAATAGGAGCGTGCACCCAGCCCACTAGCGGCGGATGGTCAACATAACTCCAAGCAATATATTTAGCGTATAAAACATAGTGGGCTTCATCAACACCCAATCCAAAAAATGGCGCAACAAAAAGACGGATTAAAGTGAAGAAACCAATCAAAAAGAATATTTGTTTATTAGCTTTCAGCATTAATATTCTCTAAGTCAGGCCGGATAACTTCAAACACCCGTGAGGGTTTAATCACTTGCAGGCAGACATTATCTTTGCAGGCTGTTTTGCGGTGATTTGCCGCGCTTACGCAAGGCGAACAGGCCAATGCCGCATAAATAGGCGTGGTCTTCCCCAATGATCCATAAAGCGCCGGCGTCTCCGGACCAAAAATAACAAATGAAGGCATATCCGTTATCGCCGCGAAATGCGGCGGCCCGGAATCGTTAGTAACCATAAACTCGGAAATGCTGTAGAGTAAAGGAAGCTGGGCAAAGGTTACCTTTCCCGCGAAATTGACACATCTTTCATCCCGTACCTGCTCCTTGAGTCTTTGCGCTTCTTCCCTTTCGCGCGGATCGCCCGTAATTAAAACAATTGCCCGGGCGCATTTCTCCAAAATCATTTTTATCAACTGCACGTAATTTGCCTGAGGCCAGCGCCGCTGGATAAGAAGTTCGCTGGCGTTGGGATTAATTAAAATGATTTTATGTTTTTCATGATCAAATCTATCAAAACAGTTGTGAACAATATCTCGAATGATTTTCTTTTCCGCAGCGGAGAATTTAACTTTGGTTATGTGTATTTCTTCGTCCGCAATCATTGTTTTCGAATAGGGAATTTCTACTTTCGGCGACAACAAAGCATTTACGAGGGCAATAAAATTTTTCGCTATATGAATATGAGGATTATAGGCGACTTTGTGCGATAAAAAGTTCCCGCGGTAGAGACCTTCATTATAATACGCATGGAATCCGACTTTGTAAGAAGCGCCGCTGAAACCGGTAAGCAGAGCTGTGAAACGCGAAAACAACTCCAGATCAATTACGGCATCAATTTTTCTTTTTCGTGTCCAATAAAAGAATTTCAAAGCATCCAGAACAAACGCCGGCAAGCTATCCTCGCGGATTGTATAAATGTTTTCCCGGGGAATTGTGCCCAATAAATCCAGACTGGGTTTATTTTTTTTAAAAATAGCAAAGTGAAGGTTGGCTCCCGCTTCTTTTTGCAGTTTTCTCATCGCCGGATCCACTAAAATGGCGCTGCCCATTTCCGATAATTCGATAAAAAGTACGTTTCGCGGAGCTATTTTACCGCGCTTGATTAACAACATTGCAACTTTTTGGCACAGCGAGCCCAGAAAACAAAGAGGAACGCCAACGTAATAATCAATCCGGCGCATTGTGTCAACTTTCATAGGCTTATCCTTTTTAAAACGGGCAAGTAAAAATATATTCATTAATATAGGAAAAATGCTTACAACTGTCAATAAATGAATGCTTTCCTTACTAAAAAACATTTTTCTGCATTATTTTTATTCGTGAAACTAAACAAAAAAGGATTATGACCTGTGCGGAGTCATAATAACTTTTTATAATGCCGTCATGTTTTACTTGTGAAAATTCATCAATACGTGTTACTTTTACCACGGGTATGAAACCTTTCGCCTTTGGCGGGATTGTTCGACCTACAAGCTTCAGTACACTTTGTTTCTGAAACTTGGGTCTTATTACAACTTACAAATTTTAATGCGTTCCACTTTTAAAATTTGAGTCTCACAAATAAAAAAGTTGATAATTATATGCGTAAAATCATTAACCGATATATATTTAAAGAAATTGCTTTTTCTTTTGTCATCATTTTGTTTATCCTGACTTTTGTCCTGCTCATGGGAAAAATATTGCAGATCATGGATTTAATGATCAATAAAGGTATCAGTGTTTTTGCTATAGCTAAACTTATTTTTTTTCTTTTACCTTCTTTGATGCTGTTCACCATTCCGATTGCTCTTTTGATAGCCATTCTCATAGCCATGGGCCGACTCTCTGCTGATAACGAAATAACGGCGCTCAAAACTTCAGGCATCAGCTTGATGCAAATCTACTACCCTGTCGCCATTGCTTCATTGATCACTTTCATATTTACCATCTTCATCAGTTATTTTCTCGTACCACAGACCAATTTCGCTACCAAACGCCTGCTTTTTAATATTGTACAACAAAATGCAAACATTGGGATTAAAGAAAAAGTTTTTAATTCTGATTTCAAGGGTTTTCTTCTTTATGCGGAAAAAATTCCTGTCAATAAAAATTATATGGAAGGCGTTATTGTTTCCGATAATCGTATCATCGACGAACAAAATACAATTCTAGCTAAAAAGGCTTTTCTTGTCTCTGATCCTGAATCAATGACTGTAAAACTGAAACTGGAAAACGGTTCAATTCATACGGTAAGTTCAGATTTAAAGAAGTACCGCAAAATTGATTTTAACAGCTACGACATTAATCTCGATTTATCCACTGCCCTTGCTAACCTTGATGCATCTTCCAAATCCAGCACGGAAATGTCTATGACCGAACTTTTAAATAAAATGAAAAAACCAGGCATGGATGAAGTAGCCATACGAGAACTGGCCATTGAAGTGCACAAGAAATTTTCCATCCCTCTTTCTTGCATCTTTTTCGGCCTGCTGGCCCTGCCCTTAGGAATAAAAAGTCATCGCTCTGTAAAATCGCGGGGATTTGCTGTTGGTATTATTGTCGTCTCCTCGTATTACTTATTACGAATAGGTGGTGAAGCCCTGGTGGAAACCGGCCATCTTTCTCCTGAAGTGGGCGTATGGACACCAAATTTGCTCTTCGCTTTCCTGGGAATTTATCTCTTTTACATGGCCAATAGAGAAATTTCTTTTTGGCAAACTGCATATATTTTTTTGATGCGTAGAACTGGAAAAATTGAGGTTTAGACGTTGAGACTTTTAGATAAATACATTCTTAAAGAGTTTTTGAGATTTTTCGTCATTACTATTGTATCTTTTATTGCGCTTTTTTTAATCGTCGATTTTTTTGAAAAAATAAGAATGTTTCTCAGCAACAACGCGTCTATCGTTCAGATGGCATCATATTTCGTGTATTCAATTCCAATGATTCTTTCTTATATTTTGCCGCCTGCCGTACTCTTGACAACATTAATGACATTCGGCTCATTTGCAAAATTCAACGAAATTACGGCAATGAAAGCTAATGGTATTAATATTTATAGAATTTCTCTACCCGCTATAATTTTTGCAGCGACAATGGCTGTTTTTTTATTTTATTTCAACGAATTAATCACACCCGCAGCAGTGCAAAAAACGGAACATATCGTGCACGTTGAGGTGCAAAAACAAAAAACTCTCGGATTTTTTAAACAAAATGAACTTTGGTATCATGGAGAAAATGCGATTTATAATTTCAAAATGTTTGACGTAAATAAAAATATTTTGCGCGGTGTAACTATTAATTATTTAAATCCCGATTTCACTCTGATGATGCGTATTGACGCCCAGAGTGCTGAATGGAAAAGCGATAAGTGGTTTTTTTATAATTTGCTTACCACGCGTTTTGACAATAATAATGTTCCCGTTTTAGAATGGTCTAAGGAAAAAGTAATCAATATTCCGGAAAAACCAAGTGATTTTAAAGTAATGCAAAAAGATGCGGAAAAAATGGGTTACTTCGAACTCAGAAAATATGTTAAAAAAATACAGTCGGAAGGATACGATGTCACCAAATATCTGGTAGAGTTACAAGGAAAAATTGCTTTTCCACTGATAACCTTAATCCTGGTTTTTATCGCTGTACCTTTTTCTCTGCGCTCGGAGAGAAGCGGCGGAGTTATGCAAAGTGCCGGAATAGGTATTTTTATCGGATTTTCTTATTGGATAGTCCATGCGTTTAGCATGTCTTTGGGCAGGTCGGGGATGCTACCGGTTTTTCTTTCTGCCTGGGCGGCAAATATATTATTCAGCGCCGCTGCCGCAGTACTATTCTATAGAGTGCGCACATAAGCTTTACAAACTTATACCAATTTTAAATCAAAGATGATATCGAGGCAGCTAGGCGGAGACGACGAAGCATATTGTACCATACGTTGAGGAAGCCGACAACGACGCCAACAAAGATAGCGCTTTGATCGGAAGCGCATCCCGTAGGGGAGCGCATAATAAATAGAACCTTACCTTGCCGAGAATTTTCGCCAATATGGCGAAAACTTCCTTTAGAATTGGTATTAATATCGGTAGTATTCCGGCTTAAATGGACCATCAACAGGCAGGCCAAGATAATCTGCTTGTTTCTTTGTAAGTTTAGTCAGCTTCGCATCCAATCTATCCAAATGCAGGCGGGCAACTTCTTCATCCAATTTCTTGGGCAAAGTGAAAACTCCGACTTTATATTTTTTCGTGGCTAATTCAATTTGCGCCAGACATTGATTGGTAAAGCTGTTGCTCATAACAAAACTGGGATGACCGGTGGCGCAGCCCAAATTAACCAGACGGCCTTCCGCTAATATTATTATGGAGCGCCCTGACTTGAGTTTCCATTTATCCACTTGCGGCTTGATATTTTCTTTTTTACAAATTTTATTTGTTTCCAGGTAGTGCATGTCTATTTCACTGTCAAAATGGCCGATATTGCAAACAATAGCTTCATCTTTCATCATCTCCATATGCCTGCCCATAATGACATCACAACAGCCAGTAGCTGTAACAAAAATATCACCGGTGGGCGCCACTTCTTCCAGAGTTTTAACTTCATACCCTTCCATCGCCGCCTGCAGTGCACAGATAGGATCAATTTCCGTAATAATGACACGAGCGCCAAAGCCCCTCATGGATTGAGCGCTGCCCTTACCGACATCTCCGTAACCGCAAACAACGACAACCTTGCCGGCAACCATAACATCTGTTGCTCTTTTAATACCGTCCACAAGAGATTCACGACAGCCATAAAGATTATCGAATTTTGATTTGGTAACTGAATCATTAACGTTTATTGCTGGGAATAAAAGCTCGCCAGCCGCCTGCATCTGGTAAAGACGATGCACACCCGTCGTCGTTTCTTCGGAAACTCCTCGAATTTTAGCGGCAATTTTCTGCCAGCGCTGCGGATTGCTTCTCCAGGATTTCTCTAATCGGGAAAGAATAATTTTAAATTCTTTATTGTCAGTTTTTTCCTTAAGCAGTTTAGGATTTATTTCAATTTTGACTCCGTGATGAATAAATAACGTCGCATCTCCTCCGTCATCCACGATTAAATCCGGACCAGAGCCATCCGGCCAGGTCAGGGCTTGTTCAGTGCACCACCAGTATTCTTCGAGTGTTTCTCCCTTCCACGCAAAAACTGCCGCCGAACCTTTTTTTGCTATCGCCGCCGCCGCATGATCCTGCGTGGAAAAAATATTGCAGGACGCCCAACGAAGATCAGCTCCTAATTTCTTAAGTGTTTCGATCAGCATTGCCGTCTGAATAGTCATATGCAGACTGCCCATTATCTTTAATCCTGCAAGCGGCTTCTTTTGTCCGTATTTTTTGCGCAAAGCCATCAGACCGGGCATTTCGTTTTCCGCAAGTTGAATTTCTTTTCGTCCCCACGATGCCAGCGAAATATCCGATACTTTATATTTTAAAGCCCGATTAATTTCCAGAAAAGCCATTCTTCCTCCAATTTCAGTTGTCAATTTCTTAAGATCAATATAACCACTCTTTATTATTTAATTGCCAACGCCTTTTTGAGTTCTTTAACCTTATCTGTTTTTTCCCAGGGATAACTCATATCCAAAAAGAATGTCTTAGGTAATTTTCTGAATCGTTCACCATTGAGCAGATCAAATTTTTTAATCATCCCTGCGGGAGTTAAATCAAATATTTTGTTTATAACCAAAGCGATTTTTTCATCAGAAACTTTTCCCGTACCAAATGTATTGATGTAAACGGAAATCGGCTGGGCAATACCAATAGCATAGGCTAGTTGCACTGAACACTTTGTCGCCAGTCCCGCAGCAACAATATTTTTTGCCACATATCGTGAGCCGAAAGCCGCTGAGCAGTCAACTTTCTCCGGTGTTTTATTGACTATCGCGCCTCCGCCCAGTTGTGCGCCAGGATAACCACCATAGAGCTGCACAACCAGCTTCCGTCCTGTAACGCCCGAATCCGCAGCCGAACATGAATTGATTGCCTGCCATTCGCCAGTGGGATTAAAAAGGAATTTTGTTTTATCGTCAGTCCATTCGCCCAGGCAATTGAGGGCGATTTGACGTGCCTGTTTTTCAATTGAAGAACGGGATTTAGCAGAAACGTTTCTGTAATCAATTGCGTTGGACATGAGCACTGTCACCACTCTTCTGGGCCGCCATTTGCTGTCGTAGTCCACTGTTACCTGCCCTTTTCCATCCGGCGCAAAAACAGGATTGCCGCAGTTTTCAAACGCGCGCATCATTCTATTTACCAAAACATAAGGCAAGGGCAGTAATTCCGGAGTTTCATCACAGGCGAATCCATAAATAATTCCCTGATCTCCCGCTCCAATTTCCTTGTGTTTTCCTAAATCAGCTCTGCTTCCGATGTTAATATCAGGGGACTGCGGAATAATAGCATTGAGTATGCCCATTGAATTGCCGTTAAGGCCCAGGGCAGAATCATTATAACCAATATTCAAAACTGTCTTACGCGCAACTTTTTCAATATCAATATAAACCCGCGTAGAAATTTCACCGCCGATCACACAAAGACCTTTGCCCAGAAATATTTCAATACCGCAGTGCGGCATGCAGTTTATATCCATACGTATTTTATGCTCTTCGTTCAATATTTCCGCAATAATGTTTGCGGCAATGGAATCGGAAACTATATCAGGATGTCCCACCTTTACGCTTTCGGAAGTAATTTGCATGCTTGAATCTCCTTATACTTATTTTATATAACCTTATATCGAAATACGGATTGCGTAGTTAACACATCTGTCGTCATGAGTCTAACATTTTTATTGTGAAACTCCAATTCCGAAAGCAAAGCTTATCGGAATTGGTAAGTTGTAATGAGACCCAAGCTTCAGAAACAAAGTATACTGAAGCTTGCAGGTAGAATTATCCCGCAAAGCGTAGGGTACAATACATCGCAGCTTGCTGCGAAATGTTTCCAAAGTTTGCTTTGGGGTTCATACCCGTGATTCCTGCTGTAAGATTGATTTTAAAAAATGAAAAAGACGGATAAATACTCTCGTCTTTCCCCGGATAATAAATCATATAATCCTTAACTATTTAGTGTACTTTTCTTATTTTATTTTTATTATCGACAAATACACATTTTGGCGTCCATTTCTTTGCTTCTTTATCTTCTGCAAGCACATAACAGGCAATAATAATTAAATCCCCTTTAGCCACTTTACGGGCCGCAGCGCCATTGAGACAAATCGTTCCGGAGTTGCGCTTTCCTTTAATGGCGTAAGTAGAAAATCTCTCGCCATTGTCAACATCATATATCGAAACTTTTTCATAAGGAACGATTAATGCTTCTTCCATGAGTTTTTCATCAATGGAAATACTGCCTTCATAATGCAAATCGGCATCTGTTACCGTAGCGCGATGGATTTTTGATTTTAACATGAATCTCTGCATAGTAATTAAATTCTCCTTTAAGGATAAATATTATACTTTCAACTTTTCGCCAAAAACGTGATTATCAATAAGCCGTGTTTTGCCGACTTTTACGGCCAACGCTATAACTGACTGACTTTTGATCTCATTAACATCGTTAAGGGTGTTAGTTTCACATATTTTAACATAATCAATATCAGTATAATCGGCTTTCTTAATTAACTTTTTCACTTCATTTATTATCGTTGACGCTTTTCTTTCCCCACCGGAATAAAGCTTTTGCGCTAATTTGAGGGAGACAAATAAAGTCAAGGCGGACGATCTTTCATTTTCTTTGAGGTATTTATTACGGGAACTCATTGCCAGTCCATCTGGCTCGCGAACTGTGGTTAGTCCTATTATTTGGAGATCGAGATTGAGATCGTCAACCATACGTTTTATCGAAATATATTGTTGAAAGTCTTTCTTGCCAAAAATGGCAATGTGCGGTTTAACGATATTAAATAATTTCAGACAAATAGTTGTTACACCGCAAAAATGACCAGGACGTGATATTCCACACAAATTCTGGGTTACTTTTTCCACATCAACATAAGTCTGATAATCAGCAGGATATATTTCGTCATCCGGCGGATAAAAAATTACGTCTACTTTGACACTTTCAGCCATTTTCAAATCACGCTCTAAATCACGGGGATATTTGGAGAAATCTTCTTTGGGACCAAACTGTGCAGGATTTACATAAATGCTGACAACGACGCAACCGGCCATCTTTTTTGCTTCTTTCATAAGAGAGAGATGACCTTCGTGAAAATATCCCATCGTGGGAACAAATGCTATTCGTTTTCCTTGCAGCCTGAGACTTTTGGAATAAGATTGCATTTTTTTTACTGATTTAATAATTTTCATTTTTATATAAAAAAAGCCTTCCGTCGCAAAACGAAAGGCTATGTAATATTCTTTAAATTTTCCTTCCGTCCCAGTCCTTTCGGATCCAAGCGATTGCCGTAATATATCAAACTTATATTTTTATTGTCAAGTAAATAAATTTACATAATTTATGAGCATAAAAAATTAGCTATGATTCCCTTTTATCTATTTAACAATTAATATCTGTCCGGGAACGAGTTTTTCATCGACGGATATTTTATTTAATTCCATTAGTTTAGCTATGTTCATATTATTTTTTTTTGCAATGCTGTGTAAATTATCACGTTTCGTAACAATATATTTGTTCGTTCCCAATTTATCCACATCAGTTGCCGATAATATCGGCTTATCTATTTTGGACTTTTTAACTAACTTTTTTACATTCTTATCGTTATCATCTTCTTCTTCTGAATTAGCGTTAGTTTTTTTTTGCGGAAGTTTTAATATTTGGCCTACACGGATTTTATCCGTTTTTATGTTGTTCAACTCTTTTATTTGATCGGATGAAATTTCAAAACGGCGAGCAATCATTAAAAGGGTCTCTCCTTTTTTGACCTTATATCGCCCTGAAGATGCAATTTTTATCTTGTCATTTTTTTGTTTTGATTTGCTACTCGCATAGCCCTGATTTTCTCTTGTTATTGGAATTTTCAGTTTTCTGCCCTGAACCAACTTCTTTTTAGAACTTAATTTATTATGCGATATTATCACTGAATCAGAAACATTATATTTATTGGCAATGGAAGCAATCGTTTCACCTTTTCTTACTCTGTGTTTTATAAATACTGTCCGGACAGAAACAATTCGCGGCTTCTCACTTTGGGGAATTTCATTGGCAACTAAATTGAATTTCTCCAAAGATTCTTTAGGAAGCTTTAAATCATATTCCTGATTGGGGGTCATCTTATATCTCAATTCCGGATTAAGTAAGTTCAGTACTTCTTCAGAGACTTCAATTTTTTCCGCAATATCTTTAAGTTTCATTATTTTATTAACTTTGACTGTCTCAAAGTTAATTTGTTTTTCTACAGTATTCAAATCAAATCCGTACTTTTGCGGATTTTTGACTATATGTAAAGTGGCAAGTAACCGGGGAACATAACGAGCTGTCTCATGGGGTAATTGTCTGTAGAGGTCCCAAAAACCGTCAAGGTAATTTATATTCTGTCTGGATATAACCCTGAGCACCCTTCCTTCTCCACAATTATAAGCAGCTAAAACAGTAAGCCAGTCACCAAACATGTTGTGCAATTCTTTTAAATAAGCAATTGCCGCCTGAGTGGATTTTTGCACATCCATACGTTCATCAATCCATTCATCGCGACTGAGACCGAATTTATAGCCTGTTGACGGAATAAATTGCCACAAACCAAGCGCACGGGCTCGGGAATACGCGTTAATTTTGAACCAACTTTCCACCAGCGGAAGCCAGAAAAACTCTTCCGGAATTCCCGCTTTTTTTAATGCTTTTACTATTTCAGAATGATACATGCCGGAACGCTGATAAGCAGCAATAAAGTTATTGCGTTCTCCACCTTGAAAGGATCTGATTTCCTTTTCCACGTCAGCATTCATGATTAATGGCACTTCACTATTCTTACCATTAAGAACAGTCCTCTTGGAGGAATAAACAGCTAAAATGCGTTGGGAAATTAAAAGACGTAAATCATCTTTTTCCTGAGCAATCGCCGCATCGCCATTGGCATCGAGGAGCAAAGCATAAGCTTCATCTAGCGTATTTAATGTGTTTTCTACATCACCCTTCTCCCAGAGCTTATCGGCAACTTCCAGCAAATCCAGCGCTTTTTCCATCATTTCCTGTTTGTCTTCGTTGATTGGGTTTTGTTGTGCCGAACTACCATTTGAATTTAAATTGAAAAAATTACTTTCTTCTTTTTGACTATTAACTTTATTTTCTTCCTTTAAAGAAGGATCTTCTTTTTTAATTGCTTGTTTCGTAATCTCAGAACTGGCAACAGTCAAAGGTTTTCGAACGGCTACATTTTCAGCGCAACCAAATAAAGGAAGAGCAAGAATTAAACTAAACACAATAATGTAAGCAACACAGTCGCTTTTTATTCTCATCATATAAACAACTCCTTAATTTTTTAAAACATGCGTCAGAAAAATATTTCTTCTATAGCCGCAGTGATAAATGTATATAGGCTGTTGCTGTATAGCATAGTTTTTATTTTTTCCAAAATTAATTGCTGATCGCCAGCCTTTTGAGACAATCATGTTATAAATTAATTTATTCACCAACTGCCCATAAAAACAGTAAGTTAAGAACGATTTGTCGCATTCATGAGATACGCTTGAATGAACTCATCAAGATCACCATCCAGAACCTTATTCGCATTGTTATTTTCCAGATTCGTCCGATGATCTTTAACCATTTTATACGGATGTAGAATGTAAGACCTTATTTGGCTTCCCCAGGCAATATCCTTTTTCAATTTATTTTCTTCATTGATTTTTTCATTCTGTAATTGCAGTTCCTTTTCATATAGCCTTGATTTTAAATACTTCATGGCCATTGCTTTATTTTGATGCTGGGAACGTTCGTTTTGACATTGCACAACTATACCGGTGGGTAAGTGGGTAATTCTTACAGCCGAATCGGTTTTATTGACGTGTTGACCGCCTTTTCCTCCGGCGCGAAAAGTATCAATGCGCAAATCGTCTTCGTTAATTTCAATTTTTATTTCGTCATTTACTTCCGGATAAACGAAAACAGATGCAAATGATGTATGACGGCGCGCGCCGGCGTCAAAAGGAGAAATGCGAACCAACCGGTGTATGCCGATTTCCGCTTTAGCATAACCATAGGCATATTCGCCCTCTACAGTAAAGGATACGCTTTTAATCCCGGCTTCATCTCCAGAAAGACTATCGATTATTTTCGTAACAAACCCTTTTTTTTCCGTCCAGCGTAAGTACATGCGCAACAACATTTCCGCCCAGTCCTGCGCTTCTGTTCCACCTGCTCCAGCATGAATAGAAATGATGGCGTTCAACGAATCTTGTTCGTTGTTAAGCATCATTTTGAGTTCTTCCTGACCAACGGCAAAACTCAATGGCTCCAATTCGTGAGCCAAAACTTGTAGTACCTGCTCATCTTTTTCCTGCAGCGCGATGCTTCCCAGATTTTCAATATCGTTTATTTCGTTATTAAACCTTTCCCACTTATCTAATGCCTCTGTAAGCTTCGTCTTTTTTTGCAGAATTTCACGAGCTTTATCCTGATCACTCCAAAAATCTTTTTTAAAAGATAATTCCTCTAAATCCTTTATTTTTAATTTCATCTCCGGGACGTCAAAGACATTCCCCTATATACTTTATTCTTTTTTTCAAATCATTTACTGTCTCTTGTATATTTATATTTTCCACCGGCATTTTTTACCCTCCCTTTTAAACTCCAAAATAAATAAAAGATAATTAACACAAAACAAATTAATACTAAAATATCACCACATTCAGCATAAAAAGTTGGTATCTTGACGAATTTTATATAACCTTTCAAGGCATCTTCTTGAAAAATATTTGTTTTTGCAATTATTTTGCCGCTTGGATCAATAATTCCGGAAATACCGGTATTAGCAGCCCTCACCAGATAGAGCCGTGTTTCCACGGCTCTAAAAATCGCCATGGAAAAGTGCTGAAAAGGCGCTGAGGTAGTGCCAAACCATGCATCGTTGGTAATACTCACCAATAATTCGGCAGACCTTTTTTTATACATTCTCGCGGCAAAAGGCAAAATAGCTTCATAACAAATTAAAATCCCAACTTTCTTATCACCCAAAGACAAAGGATAATATCCGGCTCCAGTGCCAAAATCACCAATTCCGGCAGTAAGTTTCTTAACAAAAGGGAAAACATTTCTTAACGGTACATATTCCCCATAAGGAACGAGATGAACTTTATCATACTTGCCTTTAATTTCACCAGAAGGTGACAATAGATATGCGCTATTGAAATAATCATTACTGTCTTTTTTTTGCAAGGAACTGACAGAGCCGAATAATAGCCAGCTTTTCGTCGCCAGCGACAAATTTGTAATCTGATCGTGCAAATTATTCATATCCTGAAAAATAAATGGAGCAGCCGTTTCCGGCCAGACAATTAAACTTCCATTTGCCGGCGCATTTTTCAAAGAAAGTTGCTCATAGATATTTAATGTTTCTTTCTGATAATTTTCGTTCCATTTTACGGACTGATCAATATTGCCCTGCATTAACGAAACTTCCATGCCTTGCGCATTTTGCATCACTTTATTAACCTGATCCAACCGGCAGAATCCGTAAATATAAACGCCGGCTAAAATCAGAAAAACGACAACAGCTAAAACATACTCTTTCCCGGATCTTTTATTGAGCACTTCAAATATAGTTGCATTAACTATAATAATTAAAAAAGACAAACCAAATACACCGGCAATATCGGCAATTTGAATAAGATAAAAGTTCAGATACTGAGAATAACCAAGATTCTCCCAAGGGAATCCTGTCAACAGAATTGATTTACAATATTCAAAACAAACCCACAAAACCGGCGCCGTTAAATAGAGGGCAATTTTTCCCCGGAAATAAACAATGCCCCCGGCAAACAAAGCTACGTAAACACTTAGATAGCAAGCCAGAAGCAACATCAATATAATACCCAGATATAAAGGCAAATAACCATAGTTTGTAACTACAGAGGCAATCCAATAAATTATTCCGATATAGCTGACAATTCCGGTGATAAAACCTAAAAGAAATCCCTGAGCAATTGAAGCAGCCTTACGCAGAGCGAAAAAAAGAGGAACAAGAGCGATCCAGGCAAGCCATCCGGATCCATACTTAGGAAAAGATAAAAACAATAACAGGCCGCTTAAAACAGCTAAAAAGACAGCATCCCTTGTTAATTCCCTGCCGGCGCTTGATTGGAGATTATTTTTGGTTATGGGTTTATTCTTCATTTAGACTATTTGTTTTGATTTTCTTAATTTTTACCTTTTTAATACTGCGCTCATCGGCATTTTCGATGGTAATTTCCAATCCTTCTATTTGAAATTTTTCTCCGGACAGAGGAATTCTTTTGGTCATATTCAGTATCAGACCGCTCAGCGTCTCATATCTGCCTTTTTTCAAGATAACATTTAAATGCTCTTCAACTTTTTCAATTTCCATTCGGCCATCGAATATTATTGATCCATCCGATGATTGGGAAATTCCATCAGTGGCAGCATTATCTTCATGTTCATCACGGAGTTCGCCGACAATTTCCTCGAGCAGATCTTCTAATGTTACCAAACCGGCTGTTCCGCCATACTCATCAATAACAATCGCTATGTGTTTTTTATTTTCTTTTAATTCATAAAATAATAAATGGGTATTTTTTGTTTCGGGAATATAATACGGCGTGCTTAAACAAGCCAATAAATCCTCTTTAGTGATTTGCTTTGACCAGAATTTAAGCATGTCTTTGACATTCAAAATACCGATAATGTTATCGATGGTTCCGCGATAAACGGGAATGCGCGTATGTCGTGACTCGATCACTTCATTGATAATTTCAGCAATCGTCGCCTCCGTGCTTACAGCAATAATCTCCGTGCGCGGAATCATTATTTCGCGAACTAAAATATGAGTAAATTCCAAAATATTTTCGATCATTTCCCGCGAAGAGGAATCCACAAGGCTGTTTTTTTGCGCTTTAACCAATATAGCGTCAATCTTCTTTTTTATATATTCATTGTTACGCCAGAAAAAAAGCCTGGGGAAAATTCTCGTAATATTCAAAAATTACACTCCCTGAATTATAAGCCGCGTAGATACTCCGGTCTAATCTGGCTTAGGTCTTTTTCATTGATGACCGAACTAATCATTTTTAAAATTTTTTCTTTATCCCGTGGCAAATACGCTTTTACCGGTAAATAGTTTGAAGCATGATTGGAAGTGAAATAACAATTGGTAAAATTGGAATTGGCAATCATCAAATAAAGCTCGCGGATAAAACCAAATTTATCCGGAAGGACAAAACGTCCGGCCAGATAATCCTCATACAATTCTGTTTCCGGCACTAACATCAAAGTAAGCGCTCCTACATAGTCCGGATCCATATCGCTCAAAATTTTTGCCGTATCAATTGCATGCTCGATGCTTTTCTCAAGGCCACCCAATCCCAATAGAACCGTTACAGAAAGAATTATTCCGGCTTCTTTGACCCGGAGCGCTGCTTCTACCATTTGTTCGTCAGTCACGCCCTTTTTGATTTTTTGCAGTAATTCAACATTGCCTGTTTCCACACCTAAATAAATTATCTTTAAGCCTAAATCTCTTAACTTCTTTAATTCATCAACACTTTTTCTTAGTATGCTTTTGGCATTAGCGTAAGTACCAATCCGCTTTATATTCTGCAGGTTATCATTAATTAGTTTAAGTATTTCATCGAGACGTGTTTGCGGTATAATCAGGGCATCACCATCGCACAAAAATACTTTTTCCATATTCTCATAATGACTGGCTTCGCGCAAATCTTTCTTGATTTGTTCCAAAGATTTTATTCTGAATTTCTTTTGCCGGTAGGTACCACAAAATGTACATTTATTATGTGAGCAGCCGACAGTGACCTGTAAAAGTAAACTGTAGGCTTCACTTGGCGGCCTTATTATAAATCCTTCATAATCCATAATTCAGTTTGTGCTTTCCTTTAACAATTTATAATTATTTTGAAAATTATTAAAAATGATTTATTACTATTTATATCAAAGCATACTAAAAAAGCAAGCCATAAGCCCAAAAAAGGGAGTCACTATTATAAGCTGACTCCCTGAGATTTTCTGGCGGGGCCGATGGGACTTGAACCCACGCCCTCCGGCGTGACAGGCCGGCGTTATAACCAACTTAACTACGACCCCAAAAAATCATTTTAATTTATTTTCATCTCCTCAATTCAGTATTAATGGTAGGCGGAACAGGGATCGAACCTGTGACATCCACGGTGTAAGCGTGGCGCTCTCCCAGCTGAGCTACCCGCCCGTAATACATCAAAAATACTGCGAGGCTTCTAGCAACATTGATATTCCTTGTCAAGTTATAAAAGCACTAAAAATCTTTTAATTCACTGATTGGGGAATTACCGGCACAGCTGCTGTGACTGTTGCGCCAATATCTTCTTCATCCTGAATAAAAGCAATTTTTAGCACTTCATCGATATGCTCGACAAAAATAATCTTCAGCGCATTCTGCACATTTTGCGGAACTTCCGCAAGATCTCTTTCATTATCTTTCGGAATAATCACCATTTTAATATTGCCCCGATGAGCGGCAAGAAGTTTTTCTTTGAGACCACCGATCGGTAAAACTCTGCCCCTTAAAGTAATTTCACCGGTCATAGCTAAATCGGCACGCACTTTTTTTCTCATCAGCACAGAGGCAATGGAGGTAACCATGGCAATGCCCGCGGAAGGACCATCTTTCGGAATCGCGCCTTCCGGCACATGGACATGAATATCAATTTTTTTATAAAAATTCTTTGCGAGGCCGAATTGCTCGGCGCGAGCACGAATATAACTCAAGGCAGCCTGAACCGATTCCTGCATGACATCACCCAATTTTCCGGTCATTATCATCTTGCCGTTGCCTTCCATAATGGAGGCTTCAATAGCTAACAGTTCTCCGCCAACTTCCGTCCAAGCTAAGCCAATTGTCAAACCGATTTCATTTTTACCTTCAATTTCACCATGGTGGTATTTGGGTACGCCCAAATACTTGGATACAGACTTGGAACTAATCACCATTTTCTTCTTGTTGTCATTACTCACTATTTCTTTGGCTACTTTGCGGCAAATAGAAGCAATTTCCCGATCCAGGTTGCGCACGCCGGCTTCCCGCGTGTATTGACGGATGATTTTGAGCAACGCCCCTTTAGTGAATTCAATATTCTCAATCACAAGACCATTGGCTTCCACTTGCTTCTTGATCAAAAACTTTGTTGCTATTTGCAACTTCTCCGGTTCCGTGTAGCCGGCAATTCTGATTACTTCCATTCTGTCTTGCAGTGGCGCGGGTATTGTCTGTAAAACGTTTGCTGTCGTAATAAACATAATTTCCGATAAATCATAATCGACATCGAGATAATTATCATTAAAGGCAAAATTTTGCTCCGGATCAAGAACTTCCAACAGCGCGGATGATGGATCACCTCTAAAATCAGAACTAAGCTTATCCACTTCATCGAGACAAAAAACGGGATTGTTGGAACCGGCTTTCTTTAACAACTGGATAATTTTACCCGGCATAGCGCCGATATAGGTTCGACGATGGCCGCGAATTTCCGCTTCATCATGAACGCCGCCCAGAGAAATACGCACAAATTTTCTATTCGTGGCTCTGGCTACTGATTTAGCTATCGATGTCTTTCCCACACCCGGCGGGCCAACCAGACACAAAATCGAACCTTTATTTTTCTTTACCAGCGATTGCACGGCAAGGTATTCGATAATGCGTTCTTTAACACTCTTTAATCCATAATGATCTTCTTCCAGAATAGCATCGGATTCTTTAAGTGTGAATTTATTTTCTGTTTTTTCCGACCAGGGCATGTCCAATATCCAGTCAATATAATTCCTGACTACTGTAGCTTCCGCGGACATGGGAGTCATCATTTGTAATTTTTTAATTTCCTGCCGGACTTTTTTCACTGCCTCTTCCGACATCTTTTTTTGCTTCAAACGTTTTTCCAACTCGCTTATCTCGTTGCGAAAATCATCCTTTTCTCCCATTTCCTTCTGAATAGCCCGCATTTGTTCGTTGAGATAATAATCCTTCTGCGTCTTCTCCATCTGCTTTTTAACGCGTCGCTTGATTTTTTCTTCGACCTGCAAGATTTCGATTTCAGAGAGCATCAGCGAATAAATTGTTTCCAGACGTTCGCCGATGTTAAATATCTCTATAATTTTTTGTTTATCTTCCAATTTCACATTGAGATGGGTAATAACGACATCAGCAAGTTTAGAGGCATCTTCAATGGCGGCAATTGTTCCTATCATTTCCACGTGGATTTTCTTGCTGAGTTTCAGGTAAAATTCAAAAGATTCTTTAATGCTGCGCATCAGCGCTTGCTTCTTCACATCATTTTGATCATCAATATCATCGATCTCATTTACTTTAACCAGGAAAAAATCATTATTGGGTAAATATTCTTTTATGACTCCGCGAGTTTTTCCTTCAACAAGCACCTTGACCGTCCCATCAGGCAAACGTAAAAGTTGAATGATAATGCCAATCGTGCCAATACGATAAATATCTTCCTGTTTCGGATCATCATCCTTGGCATTTTTCTGAGCAACCATAAAAATACTTTTTTCGTATTTCATCGCCGATTCCAGCGCGGCGATAGATTTTTCGCGACCGACAAACAAAGGCACGATCATATGCGGAAACATTACAACATCTCTTAGCGGTAAGAGTGGAATTACAACTGCTTTATCCTGGTCATTTATTTTTTTTTCGTCAAACATATTTTCACCGTATACTTTTTAAGCAGATTCAGATTCAGATTCAGATTTAGTTTCGTAAATTAAAATTGGTTTTTCTTTCTTTAAGACGACCTCTTCACTGATGACACATTCCTTAATATCAGTTTCTGAAGGAATATCATACATGACTTCCAGCATTGTGTTTTCCAGGATGGAGCGTAAGCCGCGCGCACCGGATTTTCTTTCCATTGATAACTTGGCTACAGCCCTTAGGGCCCCATCTGTGAATTTCAAAACTACATTTTCCAAAGCAAATAATTTTTTATATTGTTTGATAATAGCATCTCTCGGCTCCACTAGAATCCGGATTAAAGCCGATTCATCCAATTCATCCAAGGTGCCGATAACGGGCAACCGACCGATAAATTCCGGTATTAATCCAAATTTTAATAAATCTTCCGACCGGGCTTCTGCAAGCAATTCGCCAATTCTCTTTTCCTTCTTGCTTTTTATTTCGGCGCCGAAACCCATTGCATTAACTCCCAGTCGTTTGGAAATGATGTTTTCCAGGTCATTAAAAGCGCCGCCGCATATAAATAAAATATTTGTTGTATCTACTTGAATAAACTCCTGCTGAGGATGTTTACGGCCTCCCTTTGGTGGAATGTTGGCCATTGTCCCTTCCATAATCTTCAACAATGCCTGTTGAACTCCTTCGCCGGATACATCCCTGGTTATGGAAGGATTCCCTGATTTCTTCGCAATTTTATCTATTTCATCAATATAAACAATGCCTTTTGACGCCCTGGTAACATCATAATCGGCATTTTGCAGTAAACTTAAAATAATGTTTTCTACATCTTCACCGACATATCCGGCTTCAGTTAAAGTTGTGGCATCGGCAATTGTAAAAGGAACATTGAGAAATTTTGCCAAAGTTTTTGCTAATAATGTTTTTCCTGAACCTGTAGGACCTATTAAAAGCACATTGCTTTTTTGAATTTCGATTCCGTCGGGATCAACATGGGAAAATAATCTTTTATAATGATTATAAACGGCGACCGACAAAATTTTCTTTGTTTTTTCCTGACCAATTACATATTGATCTAAAAATTTCTTAATTTCTTTCGGATGCGGCAAAACTTTTTTCGAATCTTTCTCTACAAGGTTATCTTCTTCTTCCTCAACAATATACCGGCAAAGTTCAATGCACTCATCACAAATATAGGCTGTCGGACCGGCAACCAATTTTCGCACTTCACTTTGCATTTTTCCACAAAAAGAACAAAAAAGCATCCCCTGCCCTGTCCGGTTATTCTTGCTTTTTTTTATCACTTAATTCTCCTTTGTTTGTGTTGGCTAAAGAATCCGGCTTGCGAACTATAATTTCATCGATTAAACCGTATTCTTTAGCTTGTTCACTAGTCATAAAATAATCGCGCTCCGTATCGTTGATAATCCTGGGAAGTGGCTGTCCTGTTAAATCGGCTAAGATTTTGTTTAACTCATCTTTTAATCTTAATATTTCTTTTGCCTGAATGCCAATGTCCGTTGCCTGTCCCTGAAAACCTCCCAATGGTTGATGGATTAAAATTCTCGAATGAGGCAGGGCAAATCGTTTTTTCTTTTCCCCTGCCGCTAAAAGCAAGGCGGCCATACTTGCTGATTGTCCCATGCAAACTGTCGAAATCGGCGACTTAATGTACTGCATTGTATCATAAATAGCCATACCTGAACTTACACTGCCTCCGGGAGAATTTAAATAAAAAAAGATTTCCTTATCCGGATTTTCGGCTTCCAAATACAACATCTGAGCAACAACTAAATTAGCTACATTATCATCAATAGTTGTGCCCAAAAAAATAATGCGATCTTTCAGTAAACGGGAGTAGATATCGTATGCCCGTTCACCTCGCCCGTCTTGTTCAACCACCATGGGAATCAAATTCACTATTTAACCTCCACATCCACACCATTTTTTTCAACTACCTTAATATTGGCATTGAGTTCAATAAAGTCAAATACCTTTTTTTGCATTAATTCGATTTTGAGATTATCTTTTCTTTCTTCATTGTCGTACATTGTTCTTAATGATTCGTAATCCCGGCCATACTGAGCGGCTAACTCCTGAATATATTTTTCTATATCGTTTTCTTCGACTATGAAAGATTCTTTTTCGGCAATCTTTTTCAAAAGCAAGAAAGATTTGACTATTTTTACTGCATCATCTTTAAACTTATCATGCATTTTAAAGCTAAGTTCCATCGCATTTTTCTCATCCATACCGGCTGAAGTCATCCTTTTTTGCGTATCAGCCATCATATAATAAATCTGTCTTTCCAGAAGCGAAGGTGGAACTTCAAAATCGTTTTCCTTGATTAATGCTTCTGTAATACTGTTTTGAAGATTAGTTTCCGCCAGGCTTTGAAATTTTTCTTCTAAAGTTTTACGCACATCGGTTTTTAAATCTTCTATAGAATTGTATCTATCGAAATTTTTGATAAAATTTTCATCTATTTCCGGCAACTTTTTCTCTTTTATATTTTTTACCGTTACATTGAAAATAATCTCTTTCCCGGCAAATTTCTTTTCGTGATAATTCTCGGGAAAAACAACGTTAATCGACTTTGTTTCTCCATTTTTCATACCAATTAATTGTTCCTCAAATCCGGGAACAAATTTTTGTGATCCGATTTCCAGATAATAGTCGTCCGCTTTTAACTCTTTGGATAATTCTCCATTAAGACTGCCGGCAAAATCAATCACCACAAAATCACCGTTTACAACAGGGCGGTCATCTTTAATTTCTTCCATCGTCGCAAACATTTGTCTTATTTCGTCGAGTCTTTTTTCCATGTCACTGTCGGTTACTTGAATTTTTTCTTTTTCCAGTTCGATTCCTTTATAGCCTTTGGGTTCAAACTCCGGCTCCGTTTCAAAAGAAGCAGAAAAAGAAAAGGCTGTATCTTCCTTTAATCCTTCCTGATTTATTTCCGGCCGCGAGACAGCAACTATTCCTTTATCTTCCAAAGTCTGCCAATAATATTTATTAACAATATTAGTTGCCGTTTCTTCTTCTGCTTGTTCTTTATAATAAGTTTCTAACACGTTGCGGGGGATTTTTCCCGGGCGGAAACCTTTAATCTTGGCCTTTTTCCCGACCTCGCGATATACAGCATTCAGTTCATTTTTAACTTCACTCCAGGGTATCTCCAATGATAATTTTTTCTTTACAGGACTCAATTCTTCCATTTTCACTACAACTTGACTCACTATAATATCTCCTTCTTTATTGAAATATATACAAATTTCTGCTGAAGATGGTGCGAGAGAGGGGACTTGAACCCCTATCCGCATTAGGCGGGCTGGATCCTAAGTCCAGTGCGTCTGCCAATTCCGCCACTCTCGCCTTGGAATTTTCTTGAATTATATATTCATAACGCATAAAAATGTCAACGCGGATTATTTTGTGTGATTACAAACAAAACTAGTTAAATTAAGCTTTTTTGAGTTCATGTATTTGATTATCTGCTTTTATGCAAGGAAAATGTCTTCATGAATCATTTGCTCGTAATAGTCACTAAATAGCAATTCTTTACCTATATTTACAACCATTCAGAAAAAAAGGGGGGAACCAAAAATTGGCTACCCCCTTGGTTTCGTTGGTCGGGGCGAGTGGATTTGAACCACCGGCCCTCTGAACCCCATTCAGATACGCTACCAGACTGCGCCACGCCCCGACATTCTGCAAAGTGTTGAGGTCATTACCATTGCAGTGAAACCATGTCAAGAGCAAATGCATTCGTGTTCTGCGGAAATCTCACGACCTGCTTTTCCGGAAAAAAATCACAGTAATTAATTAATAATTTTACAATTCCAAGAATGACTGATATGAATAACCCCAGAGCAAGTTTTGGAAACATTTCGCAGCAAGCTGCGTGGTATTATATCCCGCTTATGAGGGATAATTCGACCTGCAAGCTTCAGTGCACTATGTTTCTGAAGCTTGGGTCTCATTAAAAGAGCCCCACTTAGCTTCGCACGTGGGATAATTCGACTTACAGATATTACTGTACTGCGCTTGTAATATCTGAGTTTCATTAGAATTGGATTTTACAATAATCTTATTGACATTGGAGCTTGATATATGATAGTCAAGCGTAAGAAAACATTGGTTAAAATTACAGTTTTATTAATATAATCAAAGATTTTCTATATTTCAAATAATAAATACCGGATTTGTTTTTATAAGGAGTTGTCTTTGAAGCTGCGAGAAGTTAAAGAAATACTTGATGCCGATGTAATCGTCGGTCAGGAAAAATTAGATATGGAAGTCAAAACAGCTTTTGGAGCCGACATGATGAGCGATGTTTTAGCCTTCGCGAAAGCGGGCAGTCTTCTGCTAACCGGATTGACCAATACACAGGTAATCAGAATCGCCAATGTTCTCGACATTGCCGCGATCATTTTAGTTAGAGGGAAAAAACCGCAAACTGAAGCGCTTGCACTGGCTAAAGAACTTCAAATTCCTATTTTAATAACAAAATATATTCTGTTTGAAACAGCAGGCCGTCTTTATGTCAAGGGCATAGTTGGTTGCCTGGAACAAGTTGAAGATCACAGTGCACACAACTAAGACTGAAAATTATTTATATACGAATAGTTTTGATATTGAAGGCGGTAATTTCAGTAAAGCGGGAACTATTGCTACGGGCATAAAATCTATCCTCAAAGAATTAGGGTTGCCCAACGATGTAGTCAGGAAATCAGCCATTGTCTGCTATGAAGCAGAAATTAATGTCGTCTCTTACGCCAGAAAAGGATTTATCAATCTTACAGTCACCCCCAAGACTGTCCAGATAGAGATAACTGATGAGGGGCCCGGAATACCCGATATTGAATTAGCAATGGAACAAGGTTACTCCACCGCAAATCAGCAGATAAGAGAAATGGGGTTTGGCGCCGGTATGGGACTCTATAACATCAACTGCTATTCCGACAAATTCGACATCTCATCAGAAGTAAACAAAGGAACTTTCTTAAAAATAATTATTAACACCCCACAATGCATCTAAGGATTTATCATGGATATCGAAACTATTGCTAAAAAATTAAATTTAGAAGTAAGGTCTGCTTCAGACAGACTTAAAAATAATGTTACAGGAGGTTATACGGGAGATCTCTTAAGCGATGTAATGGCAAATTCACACGAGGGAGATATCTGGATTACAAGACAGGTGCATCAAAATATAGTTGCCGTAGCCACTTTGAAAGAACATGCTGGTATAATTCTGGTTAATTCCTGCGAACCGGCCCGGGACACTTTGGAAAAAGCAATTCAGGAAAAAATACCAATCATGGTTTCCAATCTGCCTGCCTTTGAGTTAACCGGTGCAATCTATAATCTATTGGGGAAAAAAGATTAATTCCCGGCAGCCATTTCAATTACAACGTGTTTTATGGTCATTTTTCTTGATTAATTCCGTAAAAAACAATGCTAAAAGTTTTCAACTGCGATCTGCATGTCCACACTTGCCTCTCACCCTGCGCCGAGCTTGATATGCATCCGATGGCTTTAGTGCAAAAAGCCTTAGAAGCCAAGCTCAATATGATTGCCATCTGCGATCATAATTCTTCAGCCAACGTTCCTTATGTAATCAACGCCGCTAAGACATGCAAATTAAAAATACTGCCCGGCATGGAGATCACAACAAGTGAAGAAGTGCACCTTTTAGCTATATTCGATTCCCTGTCCAATCTCACATTACTGCAAAAAATAATCGATCAGCACCTTCCTGGAGAAAATGATGAAGAACGTTTTGGCGTTCAGGCTATCGTCAATGAAAATGGCGAGGTGGAGGGCATAAATAATCAATTATTGATCGGCGCGACTGATTTATCCCTGGATATACTGATTGGCTATATTCATCAATTTGACGGATTGGCTATTGCCGCGCACATAGACCGGGAAAGCTTTAGCGTACTGAGTCAACTTGGATTCATCGATGATAATGCCGGTTTTGACGCTCTTGAGATTACGCATCTCACAGGTTTTGACCAGGCCAGAATTAAATATCAAGAACTTTGTAAATATTCATTTCTTGTTTCCTCGGATTCTCATTTTATAAAAGATATCGGACAGGCATTCACACGAATTTATCTTGAGGAACCATCTTTTGCTGAATTAAAAATGGCTTTAAAAAAACAAAATGGCCGCTGTGTTATGGAGCAACAATAATGCTTGATCTTGCCGCACATATTCTGGACATTGCCGAAAACTCCGTTCGAGCAGGCGCCAGACTAATTGAAATCGATATCGATGAAGATACAGCGAAAGATACTCTTTCCATAAAAATTATTGATGATGGTCAGGGGATGAAACAAGAAGAAATAAAAAAAGTTTTAGATCCATTTTATACAACAAAAACTGTCAGGCGCGTCGGCCTTGGACTTCCGCTTCTTGCGGATGCCTCTCAAAGATCAGGCGGAAGTCTGCAACTTGAATCAGAAAAAGGCAAAGGAACGACTGTTAAAGCAACCTTTGGCCTCAGTCATGTGGACAGACAACCCATGGGAAATATTGTCAGCACATTAATTATTCTTATTGCCGGTAATTCAGATATTGATTTTTTTTATAAATACAGGCATAATGACCGGCAGTTCAAACTGGATACACGGGAAATACGCAAAGAAATCATGGATGTACCAATTAATCATCCTGAAATATTAAAGTATATCCGGGGTGTTTTAGAAGAAGGCTTTAGCGAAATAAAGCCGGAAGCTTAAATTTCCCCAAAGATCTGAGGAGGAATTTGATGAAAGCTGAAGACACAGAGTTATTGAAAGAATTTACAAAAGAACACGTAGTAAAGCTAAACAGTATCATTGAAAAATTTAAAGGTAAGCCGGGCGGATTAATTCCGGTATTGGAAGAAGCTCAAGTTGCTTTGGAATATCTTCCCATATCCGTGCAGAAAAGAATTGCCTCCGGGTTAAATCTGCCGCTGAGCCGTGTTTACGGCGTTGTTACCTTTTACTCATTTTTCACCATGACCCCGCGAGGTAAACACACTGTTCGTGTTTGTCTCGGCACTGCCTGCTATGTCCGCGGCGGCAAGGCGCTTACTCAAGCTTTGGAAAAACAATTCGGCATCAAAGAAGGTGAAACCACCCCTGACCGTATGTTTACACTGGAATCGGTTCGATGTCTCGGTGCCTGTGGATTGGGCCCTGTTGTAGTGGTGGATGAAGATGTCCATGGCCGGTGTAAACCGGGAAAAATTAAAGAAATTTTAAGTCAATACAATTAATAAATTTTCAAGCAGATAAAAAAGGAGGAAACGCCGATGGCGAAATTAACTATTGCTGATTTAAAAAAGATTAAAGAAAAAGTACACAAAGAAATGTCTTTGCGTGATGGCGATCGTAGAGTCAAAGTCACCGTCCATATGGGAACTTGCGGTATTGCTTCCGGTGCCAAAGAAGTAATGGACACACTGCTTCAGGAAATTGAAACTGCGAAAGTAAACGATGTTATCGTTACTACATCCGGTTGTATGGGACTTTGCAGCCGTGAGCCTCTGGTCACCGTTGAAGTTTTGAATCAGGAACCGATTAAATATGAATATATGAACCCCAATAAAATGCGGCAGGTTTTTAAAAGGCACGTTTTAGCGGGAGAAATTCAGACGCCGTTTGTTTTGGCTAAAGGCTCTGAAGTAACTAAATAAATTTTTCGCCAATCATGCGCTCATAATTGAAAGCATGATCATTTCTTAAGGAGGATGTAGGCTAAATGAAGGTTTTTCGTTCACACTTATTAATTTGCGGAGGCACGGGTTGTCAATCTTCCGGCAGTCTCGCCGTCAAAAAAGCTTTATTAGAAGAAATTGACAAAAGAAAATTGACTGAAGAAGTAAAAGTTGTAGAAACAGGATGCAATGGCTTTTGTGCATTAGGCCCGATCATGGTAGTATACCCTGAAGGTGTAATCTACGTTAGTTTAATGCCCACAGATATTCCTGAACTGGTTGAAGAGCATCTAATCAAGGGAAGACTTCTGGAGCGGCTGTTATACCGGGAACCCGGCACTGATAAAATAATTCCCACCATGCAGGATATTCCTTTTTTTGCTCTTCAGGAATTGAGAGTTTTAAGAAACCGCGGACTTATCGACCCCGAAAAAATTGATGAATATATCGCTCGTGACGGTTATGCCGGCATGGCAAAAGCGCTTACGGAAATGACGCCTGATCAAATCGTTAAGGAGATGCTTGATTCCGGTCTGCGCGGCCGTGGTGGAGCAGGATTCCCCACAGGATTGAAATGGAAATTTGCCGCTCAGTCTAAAAACGATATAAAATATGTTTTATGTAACGCCGATGAAGGCGACCCCGGCGCCTTCATGGATCGAAGTGTTCTGGAAGCAGACCCGCATGCCGTTCTGGAAGGAATGGTCATTGCGGCTAAAGCTATCGGCGCCTCTCAAGGTTATATCTACTGCCGCGCTGAGTACCCTTTAGCAATTCATCGTTTAAATGTGGCCATTGCCCAAGCCAAAGAAGCGGGCTTGCTGGGAAAAAATATTTTAGGCACTGGTTTTAATTTTGATCTGGAAATTTATCAGGGAGCAGGCGCCTTCGTCTGCGGCGAAGAAACAGCCCTGATGACTTCTATTGAAGGAAAAAGAGGCATGCCCCGTCCGAGACCACCCTTCCCCGCCATGGCCGGCCTTTGGCAAAAGCCAAGCATCCTGAATAACGTGGAAACCCTGGCTAACGTCGGACAGATCATGCTGAAAGGCGCATCCTGGTATGCGTCCATCGGAACAGAAAAGAGCAAAGGCACAAAGGTTTTTGCTTTGACCGGAGATGTTAATAATGTGGGCTTGGTTGAAGTTCCCATGGGAACAAAATTAGGCACCATCGTTTTCGATATCGGCGGTGGAATTCCCAAAGGCAAGAAATTTAAAGCCGCACAATTAGGCGGTCCATCCGGCGGTTGTATTCCGATTCAGCACTTAAACGCTCCCGTTGACTACGAAAAAGTTGTCGAGCTTGGCGCTATTATGGGTTCCGGTGGTTTGATCGTCATGAATGAAGACAAGTGCGCCGTCGATATGGCCAGATTCTTCATGGATTTCTGTCAGGATGAATCCTGCGGTAAATGCACACCATGCCGTGAAGGTACAAAACGCATGCTTGATATTTTAACCAATATCACCCTGGGGAAAGGTAAAGAAGGAGATATTGAACTTCTGGAAGAAATGGCGGGCGTTATTAAAAACGCTGCGCTTTGCGGATTGGGGCAAACCGCGCCTAATCCAATTCTGAGCACCATTCGTTATTTCCGCAAAGAGTACGAGGAACATATTCGCGACCATCGCTGTAATGCCGCTGTTTGCTCGGCAATGTTTAAATCTCCATGCCAGCATACCTGCCCGATTGAGATGGACATCCCTTCCTATATTGCTCTGGTGAGGGCGGAAAGATTTGAAGACGCCTACAAGATACTTTTGCAGACCAATCCCTTCCCCTCAGTTTGCGGAAGAGTTTGCGATCATAAATGCCAAAGCAAATGCCGCCGCGGCAATATGGACGAACCCATTGCCATCAAATTCCTGAAACGCTTTATTACGGATAACGCGCCGCGTCCAAAAATTGAAGCTGTGCCCGTCACCCGTAAAGAGAAGATAGCTGTTGTCGGTGGTGGTCCCGCAGGTCTAACAGCCGCGCGCGATCTGGCTCTTCGCGGCTATAAAGTAACCGTTTTCGAAGAATTGCCCAAAGCCGGCGGTATGCTTTATTGGGGCATTCCTTCTTACCGTCTGCCACGTAACATTCTGGATCATGAAATTGACGATATTCGTGCCTTGGGCGTCGATATCCGCTTGAATACGCGCGTCGGCAAGGATATTACATTTGCCAAACTAGAGAAAGAGTTTGACTTTATCTATCTGGCCACCGGCGCTCACAAGAGCCAGAAAATGGGCGTGCCCGGCGAAGACATGAAAAGTGTTTACGGCGGTGTCGAATTCCTGCGTGAATATAATGCCAATGAAGATAAATGGCTGAAAGGCGAGAAAACTCTTGGTAAGAAAGTTGCGGTCATCGGCGGCGGTAATTCCGCCATCGACGCTGCCCGCGTTGCTGTCCGTCTCGGCGCAGATGTCACCATTCTTTATCGCCGCTTAAGACAGGATATGCCGGCGGCAGAAGAAGAAATTAAAGCCGCCGAAGAAGAAGGAATCAAAATCGAATACCTGGTCGCTCCTCTGAAGATTGAAGGAACAAAAGGAAAGGTCGGCTCCATTACCTGTCAGCGAATGACGCTGGGCGATTTTGATAACAGCGGCCGTAAGAAACCTGTCGCTGTTGCCGGTTCTGAATTTACATTAAAAATTGATGCCATTGTCGCGGCTATCGGCCAAGTGCCTGATATGAGTTTTGTCGATAAGAAAACCGGCGTGGAAATCAACAAGTGGGATTGTTACAATGTCGGCAAAGATTACAAATCACGCACTGCCAATCCCCGGTATTTCGCGGGAGGCGATGCAGTAACCGGCCCCGATACAGTCATTGCGGCCATCGGCGCAGGACATCAGGCTGCCGACGACATTGACGCGTCCATCCGCAAAGCTAACGGTGAACCAGCTTACGAAAAACCGGCCATGGAAAAAATCGATGTGCCATTAATCATCGATGAAGACAGTGAAGAAGCTCCTCAAATGCCTATGCCGGAAATGAATCACGATACTCGCAAAACGAGTTTTGCCGAAGTGGAACTGGGCTTCAACCGTGAAGACGCCATTAAAGAAGCATGCCGCTGTCTGCGTTGTGATGCGGCCGTTTAAAATATTACAGAGCTATAAGGAGAATTAATTATATGTCAAATGTTAAATTGACTATTGATAATCGTCAGGTAGAAGTACAAACGGGCGCAACCATTCTGGAAGCTGCCCGCAGTGTTGGAATTAAAATCCCTACTCTTTGCGCCTGGACAGAAATGAAACACACACCAGGCGCTTGCCGTGTTTGTATGACCGAAGTAGAAGGTCAGCGCAGTTTAATTGCAGCCTGCGTTTTCCCTGTCAGTGAGGGAATGATCGTCCACACCAACACGGAAAAAGTCCGTCAAGCCAGAAAAATGGTGGTGGAATTGTTACTGGCCAATCATCCGCAGGAATGCAACTACTGCGTGAGAAACGGCAGCTGCGAATTGCAAAAAGTAGCTGAGTTTGTCGGGCTCAAAGAAGTCCGCTTCGATTACACCCAATTCCCCAAGGAAGGCATGATCGACCATTCCAGCCCTTCTATTGTGCGGGATAGCCGTAAATGTATTGAATGTCATCGCTGCGTGGCAGTTTGCGATCAGATTCAGACAGTCAGCGTTTTGACTCCGGCGCATCGCGGCAGCGATGTCAAAGTAGTTCCGGCGTTTGATTTGCCCTTGATTGAATCCAATTGTATTGCATGCGGCCAGTGCATTATGGTCTGTCCGGTCGGCGCTCTTTATGAAAAAGATGATGTTGATTTAGTCTGGAAAGCGCTTCAGGACCCGACCAAACACGTAATCGTTCAGGAAGCTCCGGCTATTCGGGCGGCGCTTGGTGAAGAATTCGATATGCCTGTGGGGAGCCTTGTCACCGGAAAAATGATTGCCGCTCTGCGCAGACTGGGCTTTGATAAAGTATTTGACACCAATTTTACCGCCGACCTTACCATTATTGAAGAAGGCAATGAGTTACTTAAAAGAGTTAAAGAGGGTGGAACACTGCCGATGATTACATCGTGCAGCCCCGGTTGGATCAAGTTCTGCGAACATTTTTATCCTGATCTGCTCGGTCATCTGTCAACCTGTAAATCGCCGCAGCAAATGTTCGGCGCGTTGGCTAAAACATATTACGCGGAAACAGCGGGCATCGATCCGAAAGATATCGTTTCCGTCTCCATCATGCCCTGCACCGCTAAAAAATTTGAAGCCCAGCGGCCGGAAATGAACAGCAGCGGTTTCCGTGATGTGGATTATGTCCTCACCACAAGAGAACTGGGCCGGATGATTAAAGAAGGCGGACTTGATTTTGTCAATCTGCCTGATGAAGATTACGACGCCCCTATGGGTGAATACACAGGAGCCGCCACAATATTCGGAGCTACCGGCGGTGTTATGGAAGCAGCGCTCAGAACCGTTTATGCTGTTGTGACCGGAGAAAACCTGCCCAGTCTGGATATCACACCTGTCCGTGGCCTGGAAGGAGTTAAAGAAGCAACCGTTAAAGTAGGACCTCTGGGCGATGTAAAGATAGCTGTTGCCCATGGCTTGGGTAATGCCCGTAAACTGATGGACAAAATCCGCGAGGGAAAAGCAGAGTATGCCTTCATTGAAATCATGTGCTGTCCCGGCGGTTGTATTGCCGGCGGTGGCGAGCCCATTCCGACTAATAACGAAATCCGCGTACTGCGCACTTCCGCTCTTTACAAAGATGACGGTAAAGTGCAGAAGAACCGCCAATCTCATGAGAATGAATCGGTTAAAAAGCTATATGAAAAATTCCTGAAGGAACCTTTAGGACACAAGTCTCATAAGCTTTTGCACACCAAATATGTAAAGAGAGGCACCGAATTGCCTCATGGAAAAGATGAATAAAACTTTTTTCTTAAGTTGAATAAAATGTAAAGAGGTTTGTTCCAACCGGGGCAAACCTCTTTTGATTTTAACATGTCGAGCGCGGTTGATAAATCAAAGTCATTACATATCCTCCGCTGGCGGAGGTGTCACGCAGTGATGGAGGTGGATGAAGTAATTATGTAGTGCGTAGCTTTAGGAACGATTTAACGTGTCTGATAATCTAAAGGTCACAATAGACCCGTACTACGTTTTTATTCCACCCCCTTAAGCCCCGCCAGCGGGGGACACGCAAAGCACACTTGGAATAACTTATGACAAAAACACGAATAGAACATGATTTCTTAGGATCATTAGAAATCCCCGCAGATGCTTACTGGGGAATTCACACCCAGCGTGCGATGAACAATTTCCGCATCAGCAGCATAAAGGTAAATGCCGGCCTGATCAGAAGTCTGGCTCAGACGAAGAAAGCCTGTTGTCTGGCCAATGTGGAAACCGGATATCTGCCTAAAGAAAAAGCTGAAGCTATCGAGAATGCCTGCGATGAAATAGCGGCAGGCAAACTCTGCGATCAATTTCCCATCGATGCTCTGCAAGGCGGCGCGGGAACTTCAACCAATATGAATATCAATGAAGTCATTGCCAACCGCGCCATTGAACTGCTTAGCGGACAGAAAGGCAATTATGATCTTGTTCATCCATTGGAAGATGTCAATCTGCATCAATCCACTAACGATGTTTATCCAACAGCAGTAAAAGTCGCCGCAATTTTTCGACTCCATGATTTATCCAAAGCAATAGCGAACCTGCAGGGCGCTTTTCAGGAAAAGGAAAAAGAGTTTGCCGCGATTGTCAAACTGGGACGAACGGAATTGCAGGAAGCTATTCCCATCACTCTCGGCGCGGAATTCTCCGCGTTTGCCGAAGTTTTTTCGCGGGATCGCTGGCGGACATTCAAATGCGAAGAACGCCTGCGTGTGGTGAATCTGGGTGGAACAGCCGTGGGAACAGGGCTTGCCGCGCCGCGCGATTACATTTTTATGGTCATTGAAAAATTAAGAGACGTAACTGGACTGGGGCTTTCCCGTGGCGAGAATATCATGGCTGAAACAGCCAATGCCGATGCTTTTGTCGAAGTATCCGGAATTTTCAAAGCTCACGCCGTCAACCTGATCAAAATTTTCAACGATCTGCGCCTGATGAATTTTCTGGGTGAAATCCGTCTGCCGCAATTGCAGGCCGGCTCTTCCATCATGCCCGGCAAAGTCAATCCGGTTTTAGCGGAAGCGGCCATCCAAACCGGCATCAAAGTAATTGCCAACGATGGAATCATTACGGAAACTGCGGCCAGAGGAACTTTGCAAATCAATGAATTTCTGCCTCTGCTGGCGCATGCCCTTTTGGAATCGCTGGATCTGCTGATCAATATCAATGAACTGCTCACCGAACATGTGCGCGGTATTGGGGCCAACAAAGAAAAATGCGAAGAATATTTCGACGCCAGTCCCATGATCATCACTGCTCTATTGCCGGTGACCGGTTACGAAAAAGCCACGCAGTTCATAACGGAATTTTCTTCCCGCGGCGATAAAAATATGCGGCGGTTTTTAGAAGAAAAACTGGGAAAAGAATTGATCAATAAAGTATTATCTCCCTATCAATTAACGGCTTTGGGCTACAAGGATAAAAAATAATGGATAACACACCGAAGGGAAACCGCCTGCATATCGCGCTTTTGGGGCGCACCAATGTCGGCAAATCCAGCCTGCTGAATTTAATGCTTGGTCAGGATATTGCCATCACATCACCCGTCGCCGGAACGACAACTGACATTGTGGAAAAAGCGATGGAGCTTTTGCCCTTGGGGCCGGTTCTTTTTCTGGATACGGCCGGTCTGGATGATATTTCGGAATTATCCAGTGCCCGGCTGAAAAAAACGGCCAAAGTTTTCGACCGTACCGATGTCATTATCCTTGTCACCGAACCGGATACATGGACCGATTACGAAGAATCAGTTCTGACCAAAGCGAAAAAACGTAAAATACCGGTGTTGGTGGTCATCAACAAAATTGATTTGCATAAGCCGTCCGCTGATCATCTGAAATTTTTGCAATCAAAATCCGAACGGATTCTAACGGTTTCCTGCAACGATGAAACCAAGCGTCATAATTATCTGGAGGCCTTAAAACAGCAGTTGCTGGAAGTTGCTCCTGCGGATTTCATCGGCACGCCGTCGCTTATCGGCGATTTACTGCCGCCGGGAGGTCTGGCTGTTTTAGTGGTTCCTATTGATTTGCAGGCGCCCAAAGGCAGACTGATTCTGCCGCAGGTTCAAACTATCCGTGACGCGCTTGATAATGACGCAATGACTCTCGTCGTCAAGGAAAGAGAACTTGCCGCAGCACTGGCCAACCTGAAAAATCCGCCCGCGATTGTCGTGACTGATTCTCAGGCCATACTCAAAGTCACGGCCGATGTTCCAAAAGAAATTCCTGTTACCACATTCTCCATTCTTTTTGCGCGACAAAAGTCTGACCTGACCATCATGGCGCGGGGAGTGGCGGCCATTGACAACTTACAGCCGGGCGACAGGGTCTTGATCGCGGAAGCCTGTTCGCATCATGCGCTGGAAGATGACATTGGGCGAATAAAAATTCCCCGCTGGCTCAGGCAATATGTGGGGGGCGATCTCCAGATAGACATATCTTCGGGACGAGATTATCCCGATGATTTAAAAAAGTATAAGCTGATCTTACATTGCGGTGGTTGTATGATTAACCGCCGGGAAATGCTTACCCGCCTGCGCAAGGCCCAAGATGCCCGCGTTCCGGTTACCAACTATGGCGTAGCGATATCTTTCCTGCAGGGTGTGATCTCGCGCAGCCTCGCGCCCTTCCCTTCCGCACTTCTGACTTTTGAAAATGAAATAAAAGACAAGAATCCTATTTAATGAGGTTACCTAGAACGAGTCAATAGATTCATGAAATAGAGAGAACTGGAGATCACCAGTTGAAAGAGGGTAACACTGAAATATGCCGCGAGGGGATCAAGATAATTGAGCCTACTTTCCTTATTTCTGTTCCCGGATATCCTCAGGCGACTGGTCCTGTCATTTCAAGCGTTTTTAACCTAAGGGACTCAAGGTTCCTCTCGGACTTTATGCTTGCCAGAGTGAGCATTTTGGTCATATCACCTTTGACCCTGATCTTCCTGATGAGAAATCCCTTCATGGCCACCTTGGTGTCATTCTGCAACAGCGCCTTGTAGCATAGTTCATAGGGAAGAGTCAGCATAGTTGTCGCGGCGTTATGGTGCCCCTTCACAAATCTACCCTCGGTGAAGTGAATTTTCTTATCACCTTCAGGGCCTCCTGTCACGTTCATATTAAGGATAAATCCTACCAGTTTTTCAGGAAGTTTTATTGTGCCCATTGATTCGGAAATCTTATTAGCTTCATCAAACCATGTATCTGATAAAAACCGATTTGCCCTATTGTACCTCCAGTGGTAGCGTTACATTATGAATCATGTCGGAACATACCCCATTTATTTTACCCACGTTACTTCCAGTTCTTCTTTACCCCCAGATCCTCGACGATAATATTTACGCCAAGTGATCTGCACCAAATCCTTGTACCACATGTTAAGTTAGGATTCAGGCATTTTTTATTTCTCAATTCAGGTACGCCTCTGGCGCTGGAGGACGGTAATTCAAAGAACTGTGTGGCCTGAACG
>Ga0224558_1000531_pt1 | contig 43921 bp, 38 predicted proteins | sample 714S32024metaG_FD_180682 | JGI IMG/M metagenome (GOLD analysis project Ga0224558, IMG submission 180682) | Peat soil microbial communities from Stordalen Mire, Sweden - 717 S3 20-24 | ecosystem: Environmental > Terrestrial > Soil > Wetlands > Peat | place: Sweden: Norrbotten County, Stordalen... | reverse complement strand
TGCGGTCCTTGACGCTGGCGAGGGGATTCTGGCTTTCCAGTTTGGCCACGACTTCGGCGGCGGCGCCGGCCGTAACCCGGTTCAGCCGCACCAGTGGCGTCTTGCCGATCAACTCTGTGACGTCATTCGCAATCTTCATAGGCGGTTTTGCTCCCCCAAAAATAAGGATACGGTCGGCGGCGCGAGCGCTGCAAAGTCTACCATTGTACTAGTGTATTCGTTGATCCACACCCCGAAGGCGGACAGCCGATCTTTTCCATTCCTGCCCTTGCGGCTCGGCTTGGCTTGCGGTTTGGAATGGTGTGCGTGGTGCCCGGAGACGGAATCGAACCGTCACGTCCTGTTAGGGACCCGGGATTTTAAGTCCCGTGCGTCTGCCAGTTTCGCCATCCGGGCGGGCAGTTGTCTCGCAGTGAAGCCACTATAAATCAATCGAACCCTATAAGCATCGTCCATCGGCTGGCTCTGCGCCCAAAAAGCGCGTCCACACGGTACTTTGTATGCAACTTTTCGCCGCTCTTTGGGTTTCTTATTCTGGCAGTAGGCTGTACCCTGAATGTTTACCGATTCGCGTTCGGAATGTTTAGCGATTTCGCGTCGGACGGTTAACCGGCATCTAACAAAGTACCGAGCACGAATCAACTGACACTGCCACTCGGGAGGTAATTTTGGAACAATCTCGTTTTTCCTTTAGAGCGGTCCTGATCGGACGCACCCTCATGTTATTTGTGCTGCTTTTCGTGTGGGCCGGCTTGGCTGGCGCGCAGACCGGAGCCATGTCTCCGAATCAGGATGAATCCGATGGCGTCAGCGCCGGCGGAAACTGGCTCGAATTCCATTCCACCGACAAGATGACCGGCCACAAGAAGGCCCGCTTTGAGTTGCAGTCGAACAATTATTTCCGTGAGGATAACGAGTACAAACCGCGCATCAATCTGATCTGCGATAACGGCAAGCTCAAACTGGCCGACTTCAACCCGGGCGTCCGGCTGCCTCCTCCGAACCGTCCCGGCTTTTGGGGACAGCCGCAACTTGAGGTCGAAGTGCGGGTGGACGATGCGCACTACCACAAAGGTTGGAACTGGCTGCGCGGCCACTACCTCTCCATGGACAAGGAGACGACGCGCGGCTTGTTGGGCGCCCAGGTCTTCAACATTGCCCTGCCCACGCGCAGCGGCCGCCAGATTGCGGAGTTCTCTCCAGCCGGCCTGAATCTTGGGCGCATCAAGGAAGCCTGCGACCTGACGCCCAAAAGGCCCAGCAAAGACTAAGTCTCCTGGACCAGCCGCTTTCGGGGAGGCACACCGCCTCCCCGATTTTCTTGCGCGCAACCTCAATCCTGCCTATTCTTTGCCGTCGGAAGCCCCGTGTTGGCCCGGCTTCCCCTCACACCTGCCTGTGACATGCGACACTGCCCGCCCCTCAAGGCCCAGCGCAAGCTAGGGAGTAATTGCAATCCTCTTGGGGGTGCTTGTGAAGAAAGTCCTAATCCTCGGAGCCGCCGGGCGCGACTTCCACAACTTCAACACGTTCTTCCGCGACAACCTTGACTACCACGTAGTGGCCTTCACAGCGACCCAGATTCCCGACATTGCGGGCAGGCAGTATCCGCCGGAACTTGCCGGCCGCCTTTATCCCGAGGGCATCCCCATTTTTGAAGAGAAAGATCTGGAGAAGATCATCGCCGACGAGCAGGTCGACACCGTCGTTTTTTCCTACAGCGATGTTTCGTATCCCACGCTGATGCACCTGGCATCGCGCACCGTAGCTGCGGGCGCGGATTTCTGGCTGCTCGGAACCGAACATACGCAGATCAAGTCGCGCGTCCCAGTCGTTTCGGTGTGCGCGGCCCGCACGGGATGCGGCAAGAGTCCAGTCTCGCGCCTGGTCGCCGCCAAACTGCGCGAACAGGGACACAAACCCGCGGTCATTCGCCATCCCATGCCCTATGGCAACCTCGCCGAGCAGGCCGTCCAGCGCTTTGCCACGCTTAAAGACCTCGACTTGCAGCAATGCACCATCGAAGAGCGCGAGGAGTACGAGCCGCATATTCGGCTTGGAACGATTGTCTACGCGGGCGTCGATTACGAGAAGATTCTGCGCCAGGCCGAAACTGAGGCGGACGTCATTCTCTGGGACGGCGGCAACAACGACACTCCTTTTTATGTGTCGGATCTTGAAATCGTGGTCGTCGATCCGCACCGGCCCGGCCATGAGCTCGCGTATTTCCCCGGCGAGGTGAATCTGCGCCGCGCCGATGTGGTGGTCATCAACAAAGTCGACACCGCCGCGCCGCAGGATGTCGAAACTGTGCGCCGGAACATCAAGCAGGCGAACCCCACCGCCACTGTGATTGAAATGGCTTGCCGCGTTTCGGTTGCATCGCCCGAGATGATTAAAGGCAAGAACGTTCTAGTGGTCGAAGACGGACCGACGCTCACCCACGGCGAAATGCCCTACGGCGCGGGCGTAGTCGCCGCGCGGCAATGCGGCGCGGCCCAGTTGGTCGATCCGCGGCCCTATGCCGTCGGCTCCATTCGCGGCACGTTCGAACGGTTCCCCCATTTGACCAGCCTTTTGCCCGCAATGGGCTATAGTGCCATGCAGCGGCATGAACTGGAGGAGACCATTCGCATGACGCCGTGCGATCTGGTTTTAATCGCGACGCCTATCGACCTGGCGAGCGTGATCAAGATCGACCGCCCAACGTTGCGCGTGACCTACGAGGTGGAGGAGCTGACCAAGCCCGGCTTGTCCGAAAAGCTGGCCGCTTTAGCCACCCGGCGTGAACACGCGCTGGTGTGAACCGGTTGCACTTTTCTTGGTTGAACTTTTACCGGCTGAATGGTGACCGCCCGCATAACGAGGACCAGATGAACGCCAAAGATTTCCTGACCATCAAAGACTTCTCGCCCGCTGAGATTCAATATCTGCTGACTCTTGGCCGCCAGGTGAAGACCCATCCGACGACCTACAGCGAGACGCTGAAGCGCAAAACGCTGGCCATGATTTTTGAAAAGCCGTCGTTGCGCACGCGCGTCAGCTTCGACGTCGGCATTCAGCAGCTCGGCGGCTTCTCCATTTATCTCTCGCCTGCCGAGATCAACCTCGGCAAGCGCGAGTCGGTCTACGATGTCGCGAAAAACCTTGAGCGCATGGTGCAGGGCATCATGATTCGCACCTTTGCGCACGAGATCGTCGAACAGATGGCGGAATACGCGGACATCCCGGTCATCAACGGCCTCACCGACTACAGCCATCCCTGCCAGGCGCTGGCCGACTACATGACAATGTGGGAGGCCTTCGGCAAACTTCAGGGCCTGAAGATCGCCTATGTCGGCGACGGCAATAATGTCGCTCACTCGCTGATGTTCACGGGCGCGCAGGCCGGGGCGCACGTATGGGTGGCAACTCCGCCCGGATACGAACCGAAAGCCGACGCCGCTCGCTGGGCCAGTGAGCGGGGCCGTGAAACCGGCGCAACCTGCACCGTCACAAACGACCCGCAAGAGGCGGTTTCGGGCGCCGATGTCGTGTACACCGATGTGTGGGCCAGCATGGGCCAGGAAGCGGAAACCGCAAAGCGCAAACAGATTTTCGCCCCCTTCCAGGTCAACCAGGAATTATTCCAGCGCGCGCGTAACGGGGCCATTTTTCTGCATTGCCTGCCCGCCCACCGCGGAGAGGAAGTCACCGCCGACGTCATCGACTCGCCGCGCTCGCTGGTGTTTCAGCAGGCCGAAAACCGGCTGCACGCCCAAAAGGCAATCATGATCGAACTGATGAAGGGAGAGTTCGTAAAACTTCCGGACCTGGCCGAATTGCGCGAACTGGCGCACGTCTGAAAGCGCATGTGACGGCGCGCATCTGATGACGCGCATCTGACGACGTAAGTCTGACGGCGCATGCCGAGCGGTGCGAATCGCACTTTATGAAAACCCTTCTCCTGGCCATCGGCGGCAATTCCCTGATTCGCGCCGGCGAAAAAGGCACGGTCGCCGAGCAAATGGCGAACGCCCGCCGCACAGCCCGCGAGATCGTCGGCCTCATCGGCGACGGCTACCGCATCGTGCTCACGCACGGCAACGGCCCGCAGGTCGGCGCGGCGCTGCTGCGCTCCGAAGCGGGCGCGAGCCAGGTCCCCCCCCTGCCGCTCGATGTCTGCGATGCCGCCACCCAGGGCGAGATCGGCTACATCCTTCAGCAGTCTCTCCAAACTGAACTGGAAGCTGTCGGCCTGCACGTACCCGTGGTCAGCGTGCTCACGCGCAGTGTGATCTCGCTCGATGACCCGGCCATGCAGCATCCCAACAAGCCTGTCGGTCCGTTTTATTCGCAGCAGGAGGCCGAGGACCGCAAGCGTCAGCTTGGCTGGGAGATCGTCGAAGACGCCGCTCGCGGCTATCGCCGGGTCGTTCCATCGCCCGAACCGATCGAGATTGTCGAACTCGAAGTCATTCGCCAGTTGGTCGGCAGCGGAGTCCTCGTCATCGCCTGTGGTGGAGGAGGCATCCCCATCGCGCGCCAGAACGGGCTGCCCGTCGGCGTCGAAGCCGTCATCGACAAGGACCGCGCCTCCGCGTTACTCGCCTCGCGCCTTGGCGTCGACCTGTTTGTCATTTCCACCGACACCGACTTCGTCTACCTTGATTACCGCAAACCCACGCAGACTCCGCTGCGCCAGGTGCATGCGCGCGAACTCGAAGAGTACCTCGCCGCCGGCCACTTTGCCCCAGGCAGCATGCGCCCCAAAATCGAATCGGTGCTGCGCTTCTTGCATGATGGCGGTAAAAAAGCGATCATTGCCTCACCCGAAAGCCTGCACCAGGCTGTCGCTGGCAACACCGGCACCCACATGCTGCCCAACTCATCTGGGCGCGATACCACGAGCGGGACCGAGGTAGCCGTTCCGGCCGGAAGGCGCTGACTTATGCCCGAACCGATCATCATCCACCACAATTTCGAGCGCGCCGACGCGCAACATGACGCGCCGCACACTGCGCCCAAGCCGCGGCACGTCGTCGAATCCCAGCAATTTACCGTGCCGTTGCTGATGGAACTCTTTGACCGCTCGCGCCTAATGGAGCGTGTGGTCGCGCGCGGCGGCACCCTCGACTATCAGAACCGCATCATGGCGAGCCTTTTCTATTCGCCATCCATGCGCACGCGCTTTTCGTTCGAAGCCGCCATGTTTCGCCTCGGCGGGCGCGTGCTCTCCACCGAGCAAGCGAGTGCGTTTTCCTCCGAAATCAACGAGGAAGAAGTCGAAGACTCGATCCGCATTTTGTCCGGCTATAGCGACGTGATCGTCATCCGCCATCACGCCGCCGATGGCGCCAAGCGCGCGGCTCAGGTTTCCACCGTGCCCGTCATCAATGCCGGCGACGGCAATGGCGGCCAGCACCCCACGCAGGCCCTGCTCGATCTCTACACGATTTATCGCGAACGCCCGATCAACGGTCTGAGCGTGGCCTTCATTGGCGAACTCGATAAGGGCCGCACCGCTCGCTCGCTGGCCTATCTGCTGGCGAAATTCGAGCGCGTGAAAATTTTCTTCGTCAGCCCCCCTGAACTTCAGATGAAACCCGACATTCTGGCCTACCTCGAAGAGCATGACGTCCGCTACGAGCTGGAATCAGATTTGCAGCGCGTGATCGGTGAGGCTGACGTGGTCTATCAGACGCGCATTCATCCCGACCGCGTGCACGATCGCGATCGTACCCTGGGCCGGTTTGCCATCGACTCGGCAATGGTGCAGCGCATGAAGCCCGACGCGCTCATCATGCATCCGTTGCCCCGCACCGCCGAACTTGACAAATCCGTCGACGACGATCCGCGAGCGCTTTATTTTCGCCAGGCGAAAAACGGCCTGTTCGTCCGCATGGCCCTGTTGACAATGCTTTTGGAAGGCAGCTAGGTGCGAGCGGTCAAGCGATTCGCCGGCGTCCCGATTTTTCGAGCGCAAGTCCGCTCGCCGCACATTTACCGAATCCCGCGGCTGAAATTCACCTCCGCAGATTAAAATAGATCGTTTGCCGAAAGGACCTTATGACCGTACACGAACCCGCTCGCAGCACTCATCATCTCGTCGAACTCGAAAATCTTTATGGAGCCCACAACTACCACCCGCTCGATGTCGTGATCGAGCGCGCCGACGGCGTTTGGGTCTATGACGTCGACGGCCACCGCTACCTCGACTGCCTGGCCGCGTATTCCGCCGTCAACCAGGGCCATTGCCACCCGAAAATTCTGCGCACGCTCATGGAGCAAGCGCAAAAAGTCACGCTCACCTCGCGCGCATTTCGCAACGACCAACTGCCGCTGCTTTATGAGGACCTGCACAAGCTCACCGGCTTTGACATGGCGCTGCCCATGAATTCCGGCGCCGAGGCCGTCGAGACCGCGCTCAAGACAGCCCGCAAATGGGGCTACAAGGTCAAAGGCATTCCTGAGGGCAAGGCCGAAATCATCGTCTGCGCCAATAATTTTCATGGCCGAACCATTTCCATTGTCAGCTTCTCCACCGACGAGCAATACCGCGACGGCTTCGGCCCGTTCACTCCCGGCTTCAAAATTATCCCCTTCGGCGATGCGGCCGCGCTACGCGCCGCCATCACCCCTAACACCTGCGCGTTTCTCGTCGAGCCGATTCAGGGCGAAGCCGGCATCGTCATTCCGCCGGCAGGCTTCCTCAAAGAGGCCGCAAAACTCTGCCAGGAAAACCGCGTGCTGCTCATGCTCGATGAAATCCAATCCGGCCTCGGACGCACCGGCAAACTTTTTGCCTACATGCACGAGGGCATCTCGCCCGATGTCGTCATCATCGGCAAAGCGCTCGCCGGCGGCTTCTATCCCGTCTCCGCAATCCTCGCTTCGCGCGAAATTCTTAGCGTCTACAAACCCGGCGACCACGGCAGCACCTTCGGCGGCAATCCACTGGGCTGCGCCGTCGCCCGCACCGCGCTAAAAGTGCTGATTGAAGAAAACCTGGTCGAACGCTCGGCAGAACTCGGCGCCTACTTCCTTGGCCTCCTGCAAACGCTGCGCTCGCCCAACCTGAAAGAAGTGCGCGGCAAAGGCCTGTGGATCGGCATCGAACTCACCGGCCCCGCCCGTCCCTACTGCGAGGCGCTTAAGGAGGTTGGCATTCTCTGCAAAGAGACGCATGACCATGTCATCCGCATCGCCCCGCCCCTCGTCATCACCCGCGAAGAAATCGATTGGGCCTTCCAGCGCATTGAAAAGGTGATTCAGGGCAAGTAGCAGACTGCAATGACCCAGGTTCGCGCCCGCCTTTGGCCGCGAACCTGGGAAGCGCCGGCATGCCCCCGGTTGAATCCCTTCCTGCATCTCCAGCCCTCGCAAAGAATCCAATAATGATATCTTGGGACACGCATCGGGAGCGCGCATGAAGGTCGGCATTACCTGTTACCCAACTTACGGCGGCAGCGGAATCGTTGCCACCGAACTCGGCCTCGAACTCGCTCGCCGTGGCCACGAAATTCATTTCATTACCTATTCCCAGCCCATCCGCCTCACCGGACCCGAGCCCAACATTCACTATCACGAGGTTGAGGTCACGCGTTACCCGCTCTTCGAATACCCTCCCTACGACCTCGCGCTAGCCACGCGCATGGCCGAGGTCTCGCAGCTCTATGAGCTCGATCTCCTGCACGTCCACTACGCGATCCCGCACTCGGTCAGCGCGATGCTCGCCAAGCAGATGCTCGCCGCCACGCCGCCGCGCCGAAATCTGCCCTTCGTCACTACTCTGCACGGCACCGACATTACGCTCGTCGGCCTCGACCGCTCCTATCTTCCGATCACCCGCTTTTCCATCCAGCAAAGCGACGGCGTCACCGCCGTTTCACAATATCTCCGCAACCGCACGCTCAACGTCTTCGACATCAAGAACAACATCGAAGTGATTCCCAACTTCGTGAACTGCGACGAATACCTGCGCAAACCCGAATGGCTGGCCAACCGCATCGAATACGCCGCCGACAACGAACGCCTGCTCGTGCATCTTTCCAACTTCAGGCCCGTCAAACGCGTGCTCGATGTCATTGAAATTTTCGATCGCGTGCGCAAGAAGATGCCCGCCAAGCTCCTCCTCATCGGCGACGGTCCTGACCGTTCCCAGGCCGAATGGCTGGCCGTCCAGAAAGGCATCCACGAACACGTCTTCTTTCTCGGCAAGCAGGACAACATCCGCGAAAAGCTCGCCATGTGCGACATCCTGCTCATGCCCAGCGAACTCGAATCGTTCGGACTCGCGGCCCTCGAAGGCATGGCCTGCGAGGTCGTTCCCATCGCGACCCGCTCCGGCGGCGTTCCGGAAGTGATTGACCACGGCGTCACCGGCTACATGGCCGACGTTGGCGATGTCGAGACCATGTCACGCTACGCCATCGAACTGCTCAGCGACGAATCCGCTCTCCGCGCCATGGGCAAGCGCGCTCGCGCCGTTTGCCGCGAGAGATTCTGCACTACAAAAATTATTCCGCTCTACGAAAACTTCTATCGGAAGGTGCTTGCGAAAGCGCAGTCGGCGCCACCAGTTCTTCAGGATTCGGTAAGATAGGCAGCCGCAAACGGATCAGCGTTCCTCCGCCTTCGCGGTTGGTAACGATCATCTTCGCCTGCTCGCCATAAAGCACCGCCAGCCGCTCGCCCACGTTCGCCATGCCGATCCCCGCGCCATTCCTGCCTTCTTGCGTGCCACTGGAGGCGAGCGACGACTCGATCCCCACGCCATCGTCTTCCACCTCGATCACCAGCAGCGATTTAATCGTCCGGCTGCGCACCGTAATACTGCCGCCCTCCACCTTCGGCGCCAGCCCGTGCTTGATCGAGTTTTCGATCAGCGGCTGCAGGATCATGCTCGGCACCATCGTGTCCAGCGACGCCGGATCGAGGTCCTTGATCACCCGCAATTTGTCGCGCCCAAAACGCACCACCTCAATGTCGAGATAGTTGTCGATGAACTCCACTTCCTCGCGCAGCGAGACAAACGAATCCGTGTTGTTCAGCAGCCGCCGCAAAATCGTCGCCAGCTTCGTGATCATTTCGCGCGCCGTATCCGGATCGAAGCGCACCAGCGACGAAATGGAATTGAGCGTGTTGAAAAGGAAATGCGGGTTTATCTGATTCTGGAGCGCCGCCATGCGCGCCTGCAGCAGCAATCGCTCCTGCTCTTCCAGCTTCAATTCGATCCGCACATTGTTGAAGATCTTCAGCTCCGTGCCCACCACGGTCGCTGCCGTCATATAGATCGCCGCTTCCACCCACAGGTTCGAACTCTCCAAACTAAAGATCGAAGACGGAAAAGCGTGCCATATCTCAGTTTGTAGAAAACGCAGCCCGATGATCGTCACAAAAAAAGTCACTTGCCAGTCGAACAGTCGAGGGCGCGGAAGGTTGCGGCGAATCCAGCGAAAAATTGTGAGATCGACAAATGGCGAGAACGACCAGATGTCCTCCTGCTCCGGCGCAAAACGCCGCAACTGCCCGGCCACGATCCCGGCCAGCGCATACAGCGGCATGCTCGCCCACTCGCCATGGTAGAGCGCAGGCAGCCCCACCAGCGCGCCGCCAATTCCTCCCGACAGCCGTCCGCCAATCACGCCCAGCAGCAACGCCGTTTCCAGCGACAGGTCGCCCGAAATAAAACTAGTCACGTTGAAGCGGATCCATACGCCGAGCGCAATCGGCAGCCCCATCCAGAGCGCGAGATAAATTTTCTCTTTGGTGAGCCGATGCTCGCGGAAAAGAAGCTTCCTGAATTCCTTCGATCGCCCGAGTACGGTCGACACCGTGACCGCAACGCCCAGCTTGATCAAAAGGTGGATAAGGATCAGCCGCGGTTCCAGCATGCAAACATCGTACTAGAAGAGCGGGATCAGTTCTCAGTTCCCCGCTCGCCAACCAATCATAGAATCTGCGCCGCGGCGTCGCGCAACAACTTTTCCAAGTCGCAGCCCGCCGGCACTCCGCCCTGCGCGAAATCACGGCTGCCGCCGCCGCGTCCGCCCACAGCCGCCAGCGCCTGCTTCAGCAACGCGCCCATATCGCCCGTCCCGCCCGGCGTCTGCGCAAATACCACGCCCGGCGGATTCACCGTGCTCCCAACCAGCGCGACGATGCCCGCGCCAGCCCGCACGGCTTTCTGCGCAAACAATTTCGCAAAGCCCGCGTCGCGATCGGCAAACACGCGTGTGATGACGATGCGCTCAGCCGGAGCCACCGCACCGGAAGGCTCAGATGACCCGATGCCCCGATCACCCGATGACCCGATTCCTCTTACCGCCGCCCGCGCCATCACCTCCGCCAATTCCTCCAGCGCCTCATCCCTCTGCCGCCGCCAGCCCTTCGACTCCTCGAACGTCTTCCGAATCATCTCCGGAACATCGCCCATCTGCGCCGAAAAAAGTGCTGCCGCCTCGGTCAAAGCCGCGAAGTCGCGCCGCGCCGCCGCCACTGCCCGCCCGCCGCAAACAAACTCCACGCGCACGCCCTGCCGCGTCTTCTCGGACTTGCGCAGCAGAATCGCTCCAATCTGCCCGGTGGCGCCCACGTGCGTTCCGCCGCACGCCGACAAATCAAAATCCGTCACCTCAATCAGCCGCAACTCATCCCGCTCCGCCGGAGGCAGCTTCCGCAAGCCCAGTTTCTCCGCCTCCTCGCGCCGCACATACCGAATCCGCACTGGTCGGTTCGCCGCCACAATCTCGTTCGCCCGCTTCTCCGCCTTCTCGACCTGCGCCGCAGTCAGCGCCGCCGCCGCCAAATCAATCGAGCAATAATCCTCCCCCATGTGAAACGAAACCGTCGGCATTTGATACAGCTCGATGAACGCGGCCGAAAGCACATGCTGCCCCGTGTGCTGCTGCATGTGGTCGCGCCGCCGCCCCGCGTCAATGCTGCCATGCACGGCCGCGCCGATCGAGAAACGACCGTCCGCGCCCGTCCGCGAGTGCGCCTCCGCGCCAGTCAAGGCCGGAGTCTCCAGGTAATGCACCACGCGCCCATCCTCCGCCTCAACCACTTCGGCAACGCGCACGCGCTCGCCCACCACGGTAATCCATCCCGTATCGTGAACCTGTCCGCCGCTAGTAGGATAAAAAGCCGTCTCGCGCAGAATCAAAGCCGGCCGTGAACCCGCGCCCGCCTCGGAGCCAGACATATCCGAAATTTCTTCGACGGCGGAGTCAAACTCCAGCAACTCAGGCTGATCGTAATAAAGCCGCGTAGTCATGATGAAAGGCTAAGAGGAAGTCGGAAGAAGGGCAAGAAGGTTTTAGATCGCCAGATGATGAAAAAAGCCAGGCACCGGCGCTCCACTGCACACGAAAGAGCCCGTTACCGTTGCTTCCTTCCGGACCTGGCGGGGTTGGCGGGAAAACGTCGCGCGGAACCGATGCCTGACCCTTCATACTATCAAGAAAATCAACTGCCTCGCACGGCCGCAGATCGCCGCTTTGCATTTACCTAGCCGCGAAACAGGAGAAGGCCGGCTCAATACCGGCCTTCTCGTTCGTCGCCCCACGCTTTCGCTCCGCGTCAGGGCTTGCTTGAGTGGGGCTTATTTAAGTTCCATCCAAAAAACGTCGCACCTTGGAACTATGTTTCCCTTTTTGTCATGCGTGTGGCCTAACGGGAAGGGATCAGGGGTTCCGTCGGAATCCATGTCAGAGGTGAAAACAATACCACGGCCATCTTCTGAAACCGTTCCCTTTGCGTTTGCGCAGGTGTAAAACGGTGACGTGTCTGAGTTGCCGGTTTGGCCAAATCTCCAAGCCTCATTGTCGGCATATTCCGTGGGGTCTGCGGAGATGCCGATAATCTCGTCCTGACCCCACTGGGAATATTGTTGGACTGGCGGGTGCGTCGTGGTTGTAAGGATGACTGGGTAGATATCGACGCCTTGATATTCCGGCGGAAGGCCCGCGCCTTCGTTGGCGGGAATGTTGAGCCAGCTCGCGTGCTCGTCAAATCCACTCGGTGGGTAGTCGGTGAGAAGCGGGCCGATGATGCTGTTGTTGGGGTTCGCGAGAGGGTGCAGCAGCATAAACGATCCGGGTGCTTTGCCAGAAGCCCGGTCAAAAAAGCCCGCAGCAGGATGTCCGCCGCAATTAACGGTGCATGGGCGAGCGTGGTTCGTGCCAATTTCCCATATAAACGCGCTAGGGCACGCCGGTCCGGGGTTGCAACTGTTGTTCGTCGGCTCTATAGTGAAAAATGCCCCATTTCTAGTCATGCCCCGTCGTGTATTTTGAATGACGGAAGTGCAGTGCCATTGCCATCGTCCAGGGCACTAAGGCTTTGGCCGCTAAATCCCCAAGCTTGCCCGGTCACGGTATTGATGCTTGCACAGCCTCCCGGTACAAGTTTGACGGGTTCTTTGTAGGCGAGGGCCCACTGGCCGTTGTCCTGGCCTTGGTCGGAAAGGGCAGTGCCCCACGTGTGGTACATTCCCAGAACAGTGTTTGTTGGTATCGCCGTTCCCCATGTGCCCGACCAGTTGGGTTGGTACCCTTGCAGGCCGGGGCAGTTGGCGAGGTCATAGATGTCGGGCGGATTTGTATTGATACTCGTCCAACAACAATCTATCGACGTCCACTTCTGAATCCTGGTATGGTTTACCCTCGCATAGATAATCCCAGCGTTCGATTCGTCGAACATCAGGTCGGCCGAGAGATTCGAACTCTGTGTTGTTGCCGAGGGGGCTGCGATGTCAAATTTAATTATCGCGGATCCTCCATTTGTCGATTTTGCGATGATGTATCGAACTGAGTTGTTGAGTATCGACGAAATGTTATCTCTTTGATTGTCGTCGGTTTGTGTCGCAGGGCTCTGGGCATCGGTGTCTGGAACCTGAATAGCGTCGCCGCCAGGGAATACGGTAGCGTCCGTTAATCGCCAGATGCAGATTCCGTTGTAGCCGGTGACCGGGTCGTTGGAAAAACACCATTTTTTCCCCATTCCTGTGCTGCCGCCCCACACGCTGCCCGGAACCACTGGACCTGGCGTGTAGTTGCTGTCTGTTCTTGCGACCGAATAGTCCATGTAAGGTTGTGCGCTAAGTGTGGTTGAGAGGAGGACTGCCAAGCAAAACGTAATCAACAAGCCTTTCATAGGGTCTCTCCTTTACTACATCGGTTGATCGGTCTCCTTGTGGGTTAGGTTGTTTGGTTGGGTGTGGAACAACGATCAACGAACTCAAAATTACGCCAGTTTCGCTGTGGCACGCACGCGCTCGGGTATCGTCCTAATCTGCCTTCAGGTGGAGAGGAAATGACGACGAGCTTCTCTTCGACCGGGAGTGTGTTCACTTTGTCCTTGCCTCTCTGGCGAAGGCAAGCCAAAATGAGCATTGAGGGCTAGCATTTCGGCTTGCCGAAGTTGCTGGTTCAAGGGCCGTTAGAGATTGGCGTCTCTAGCGGTCCCCCTTGTTTGCGCTCGTGGTGGGTTGCGGCCCCCTCCTACGGTATAAGTTCAAACACTACGCCCCAGTTGTAGGTTCCGCCGAGGACGGCGGTACCATAGAGATTTCCCGTCTGCGGATTCCAAGTCAATCCCGCAGAGGGATAATACCCATCCGCTCCGCCAGCGAAAGAGTGAAGGACAGTTTCCCGCCACTTGCCGTGCTTGGTTGTCGGTGGCGAAAGCTCGAATACTGTGCCGCAGCCGTGGGCTTTGCCGCTAACGCACTGGCCAGTACCGCCGATCTCCGTCGTTCCGTAAAGATTGCCTGTGCTCTCATCCAGAAGCAGACCGGCATAGGGCCAGGCGCCGTCGCCTTTCTTGGCGCCCTTGAACCTGTAGATCACTTTCTCCACGCCGCCCGCGGTCACCTCGAAGACCACGCCGTGGTTAGAACTTCCGCCGAAGAGAGTCGTGCCGAACAGGTTCCCCTGCGCATCCATGACTAGTCCCGGATTTCCCGGGCCCGGCTCGCATCCGTCTCCGCGGTGTCCGGTAAAAGCGTAGAGCGTGGTTTCTACCCCAGCGGGAGTCACCTCAAACACCATCCCGCAACCCAAAGGGGACGAGGGATCCATTCCGTAGAGATTCCTCGTCTTCCCATCCTGTACTAATTTGCCCTCGGGCGTGCTCCCAGACGTTCCCGGCGCGCCGAAGCTATAAACGACACTTTCCGATCCGGTCGCCGTTATCTTATAAACGGCGCCCGCATCCCCATAAGCGCCACCGGCCACCGTGACTCCGTAGAAATCGCCGGTGTTCGGATCCTGAATCAAGCCGGAATCCGGTTGCTTCCCGTCGACTCCGCCTGTGAAGCTATAAAGCACCGTTTCGGTCCCATTTGGATCAATCTGGAATACGGTGCCGTCGGGACCCCCATGAACTCCCCCGCCACCAGTTGTTCCGAACAGATTCCCCTTTGAATCGAGCAGCACGTCTATGGGCCCAGCGCCGTCGGGGCTATTAGTGAAGCTATGAAGAACGCGCTCGACGCCAATCGGCGTAAGCTCAAACACGGTTCCGCAGCCTGGATACTGGCAGCCACCGGAGCCCCCGCCGCCAGTAACGCCATAAAGATTGCCTGTAGAGGGGTCCAGCGTCACAGGCGCCTGAGGCCACTCCCCATCCGGGGCGCCACTGAAGCTGTACAGCACGCTATAGGTTTGCGCCGCCGCCAGCGCAGCGGACGCGAGCAAAAGCGCCAATACCCAACCTTTCCTGCGGTATGAGTTCATAATTCCTCCAATGCTCTCACTCCTTGTTTCGCCTGCGATGCGAGCCATGCGAATCACTTCCCCGGCCCCCGGCAAATTCCGGCAGGAATTCTCTGACTTCCTGTTTGCGCAGACGGCAGATGTCAGGAGTTGGTTTAGGAGCGTCGCCAAACGCGAAGCGGGTCAATCGCCCACCTCCCTATGGTCTTCGGTTCGCCCCCTCAGGAAACCAAAAACCCTAACTATAAAATCTTGGGAACTATCTTTAGACAAGTTACAAACGGTGTCAAGCCAAAAGACGCAAATCACGCCAATGCGTGATAGATATCACACATCGACTGTCATAACTCAGCGGGCCGCCCACTTTAATATTTCGTCTTCATATAGTTACACACTGATGTCAAGTTGAAACAGCATTGTGAATAACACGTTAATAATGTAAATCATAACGTCCATCGCGCTCATCCTATGCCGCTAATAAGCTGCCAATGATCACCAGTAAGTAAGTCAAAGGCCAGCGCTGTAATCACAATCCCACCCGAGGCATAACACTCTGGGCCGCAGTTTCGCGCGGGAGCGCGACCACAAAACCATTTTGCGTACGATCCAACATCCATCTCGCTCGCCAGAAATTCCTTGACTTAGCCGCTCGCAAAGCCAGACGATAAACGTAGGACACACAAAGTGCTCGACAGATTTGTTCTTTGAAAAAATGGGGTTGGAGTCACGGGTCCGTGTGACGGAGGCAAGGGGAACCCCACAAGGGGTTGAAAAATAGGCTCTAACTCCTTATTCCGGAATACTTTACGTATAAGTATTTATTCCTGAATACTTTGCAGCCAACACCCCGAGGAAACTCTATTTTCCGACCGTTAACTCCAATGTCCTCAAGACTTTGCCTCTAAGTCTCTATTTCTCAAGACTTTGGCTGGCATAAAATCGCAAAATTGCGGAAAATCGAACCTAACTGCAACTCAGCAAAAGAGTTGTAATAACTAAGTTCAAGTCTTTATTTTTGAATACTTTGAGAACCAACTTACTCTAAGTCGCTGACTCCATTAGACAGGGGCAGGAGGGGAGAGGGGAGGGGGGGTATCCCGGCTGTTCAGCTACCGCACCACCAGCACCTCGCGAATATTATCCCGCGCCAGAAAAAACTTAATCGACGCAAAATCGCGAAACAGGTTCTCGATGTGCCGGTTATTAAACACCCGTTGCAGCCGCGGCGAGCGCTTCTCCGCCTGCCCCGGCACCGCAAATCGAATCTCCTGCATGTCCAGCATGTCGGTGCCGGTCACGTGATAGCGATAGCACGTCGAGTCCGGCCCCGCGTCGCGCGTGTGAAAAAATGCCAGCAGCAGTCCGCCCGGCTTCATCACCGACCACAGCCGGTCGATCGTCGGCTTCACCAGGCTCTCTTCCATATAGTCGGGCAGGTTCCAGCACAGCACGATATCGAAATGCGCGTTCGGATAGACCAGATTTTCCTCGAGGAATTTCTTGCTGTCGATCGTCGCCTTGCCCGCGCTGTCCAGCGTGCGCAGCGCCGGATCAAGCGAAGCACGCAGCAGGTCCTCGCTGTAATTCTTATGCCCGTTGTCGGTGAAATAGCGAATGTTGTTCGCCGAGGTCGCGCCCACGTCGAGCACGCACAATCCCTCCTGCGAATTCAAAACGCGCGAGATTTCTCCCACGCCGCTCGAACGGCGGCTCAGTTTCTGCTTCGGCGCGGATTCCTCCGCTCGCTTCGAAGAGCCCCAAAAGAATTTCATTCGGTTAGAAAAACGGCGCTAACGCCGGGGTGCAACTCGGCGCCGCGGCCAAATTCACCCTGCATCCCAGCGCGCTACGACGTCGCGGTTCCCTTCCCTGCTTCCTTCTGGATGTCAACTTTTCCCTTTAAAAATGCGCCTTCTTCAATGGCGATACGCTGCGTGGTCACGTCGCCCGTCACCACCGCCGACTTGCGCAGGTCCAGCCGGTCTGACGCGATCAGGCTTCCCTCCACCTTGCCCAGCACCACAATCGACTTCGCATTCACGCTCGCCTTCACTCTTCCGTTCGGTCCGACGGTCAAACTGTGGCTCCGCAGGTCGATGTTGCCTTCGACTTCGCCGTCGATATATAGATCCTCTGATCCCGATACGTCTCCCTTGATAACGACTGACCTGCCTATGTTCGCCAGTTCATTATTCTGCGGAGCATCCATCGTTGACCTCATTCCCTCGCGCCACCTGAGCGCGAATTATTGATTGTAAATCATTGGCTGGCTGCCGCGCCGTGAGAGTCCAATGGAACTTATTGTGCCAAAGCAGTTTACAGGGCGCCTCCGGCAACTCTCGAAAAGCAACGCGAGACTTGCTAGCATCGTCTAAACAACGTGAATCGCGCTCCTCTCATTTCGCTTGCCTCATCCCCGATTTCGCGGGCCTCCGCTTGCCTTGTCGTTCTCACCGCACTCGCCTTTGCCCAGTCATCGCCCTCGTCGCCGGACACTTTGACCGCGTACAAAAGCCCCGTCGAACTCGTGCGCAAGGCTGCCCACCACGAGATCGAGGCCTCCGAGGGATCGGCTGTCCATTTCATGTATCGCGGGGTAACGACGTCCTCCAAAGGAGGGTCGGTCTCAAAACTTTACGTCGAGACGAAAGACGGAACTGCCTCACTCACCGTCGCTCAGGACGGCAAGCCGCTCACGCCGGACCAGCAGCAGGCCGAACAGGCGCGCCTCGACCGTTTCGTCAACCATCCCGACGAACTGCGCAAAAAGCGCAATCAGGACCGCGAAGATAACGACCGGACGGCCCGCATCATGCGCGCCCTGCCCGATGCGTTTTTTTATGAATACGCGGGAGAGGAAAAGGGCTCGGCCGGAATCGGACGAGCCGGCGATCCGCTCGTCAACCTCAGGTTCCGCCCCAACCCCAGCTACCACCCTCCTTCGCGCGTGGAAGAAGTGCTGACGGGCATGCAGGGCCACATCCTGGTGGATACGGTTCATGACCGCATTGCCAGCATCGATGGCACGCTATTCAAAGACGTTGGCTTTGGCTGGGGCATTCTCGGACGACTGAATCGCGGCGGCCATTTCCTCGTGCATCAGGTCGACGTCGGCGACGATCAGTGGGAAATCTCCAGCATGACCGTCAACTTTACCGGGAAAATTATGCTGATTAAGAATTTCTCCATCCAATCGACCGAGGAGTACAGCGGCTTCCGGCAGATATCCCCCAGCCTTACCTTTGCGGAGGGAGTGCGGCTTTTGAAGAAAGAAGAAACCACCGCCGCGGAGGTCCCCGCCACAACCAGCAGTCTCGCGCAAAGGTGACGTTCCAGTTTTGAGCTTCGTTCCTTCTAAGCCGGGCTTTTATGCGGTTTCAGCGAGCAACGTCTCTTTCCGCACCGTGAACTTTTCCACCAGATCCTCGCGTACTCTATAACCCGTGCCTGCCTCGTCGCTGATCGTAATCGTCCCGTCCGACCGCACTTCGACCTCCGGTTCGATGATGTCTTCTTTCCAGTAGCGCTTCGAAGCTGAGACATCCCCGGGCAGGCGAAAATTCTCCAGCGTGGAAAGAGCGATGTTGTGCGCCCTGCCCACGCCCGATTCCAGCATTCCCCCGCACCAGACGGGAACATCGTGCGCCAGCGCGACGTCATGAATCTTCTTCGCTTCCGTGAACCCCCCAACCCGCCCAACTTTAACGTTGATGATTCGGCACGCGCCAATCTCCAGCGCAAAATTGGCGGCCCGCGCATGATGAATCGACTCATCCAGGCAAATCGCGGTCTCGATCGACCTTTGCAGCCGCGCGTGCAAATAGATCTCGTCGTCCCAAAGCGGCTGCTCAATCATGAGCAGCCTGAAGGCGTCGAATTCGCGCAGGTGCTCGACCTCGTCGAGCGTGTACGCCGAGTTCGCGTCGACGCTCAGCACAATGTCCGCCCAGCGCGCGCGAATTTTTTCCAGAATGTTCACGTCCCATCCCGGCTTGACTTTGACTTTAATGCGGCGATAGCCGGCGGCAAGTTCGGTTTCGATCTTCTGCAAAAGCTGCTCCGGCGAATCCTGAATCCCAATCGAAACTCCGCACACAATTTCGCGGCGCGTGCCCCCGAGCAACTTCCAGAGCGGCTGCCGCTTCAGGCGCGCCTCGGCGTCCCATACCGCATTTTCCAGCGCCGCTTTCGCCATGCGATGGCCGCGCACCCGCGCAAACAGCGCGCTGCAATCGCGGCCGGAGTGTACCTCCGCCTTCAGAAGCGCCGGCGCCAGGTAGTCGCGGATCGTGGGCCATGCAGTCTCGATCCACTCCGGGCTGTAATACGGATCTTCGCCGGCCACGCATTCGCCCCACCCGCGCACGCCCTCCGCGTCGATGCTGACCAGGAGAATGCAGCGGCTGTAGATGCGGCCAAAACTCGTTTCAAAAAAATGCACGAGCGGCATTTGAATTTCGCGGAGAGTTACCGATTCAATTTTCATCGATCTTTTCGGAAAATACCTGCTCGCAAGGAAAGAACTCGGCCAGAGCACCAGAAGTATAGTTCGCTGGAACCCGCGTCGGCAAGGCGATCTACCCTAATGGGGTTTTACATCTGCGCAGATTGCCAAACGGTCAGTACCCCCAACGCTCGTCCCATCGTCCCAGCAGAAACCGCCCGTCCCCCTGTGCGTTGCGTTCGTAGCCCAGGATTGCGAGGCCCGCCGCGAATGCCTTCATGAACTGCTCTCGGTTTCTCTCTTCTACCGCCAGCGCCTGCGGCCGCGTCTCAGCCGCGGCTTTCCATTCGTAGATCGCGGCGGGCACGTCGATCTGTGTCTCGGGTTCGAATTCACGTCGGCGCCCCCCGGCGAGAACCGTCTTCACGCGCTCGGATTTCATCCACCACTCTGCGATCAGCCGGTCGCTCGGCAGCCCGCCCTGCAAAGGCGAAGACGTAACGCCGTACTGATTTACGTTGTAACGCCGCGCGATCGCGCCCAGCTTCTCAATGTTGAGATACGCGTTCTTGATTTCGAGTGGATCGAAGGTCCACTCCATCAGTTCGATTCCGCGCCCCAGAGCCTCGTCGCGCTGGAAAAGTTTTAAGCGCCGGCCCAGTCCGGCGTTGCGATATTCCCGCCGCACCGCCAGCATCTGCGAATGCAGATAGGCGTGGCCGTTGCGGAGGCCGGGAATCGCCAATGCAAAGCCAACCAGATTTTCTTTATCAAAGGCGCCGACCACTTGCCCGCCAATTTTGTCGGCGACCACAAACAACCGCACCGGCACCAGTTCGGCGTCGGAGAAATTCCACACCTCTCTCTGGAGCGCAAAACACGCGCGCATCTCTTCCAGCGACGAGCATTTGCGAATCGTCAGCGCGCCCGCGTCGGAAGGAATGGCGTGGGAAGAAATGGCGTGCGAAAGCTCGGCGTGGGAAAGCTTGGCTTTCGGCTCGCCGCTCCCCGCCCGCGCTTCCGGCGCCTTCGTCTCCCTCACGCGTGTTCCTGCCGCTTGGCCTGCTGCCACAGTTCTTCGAGTTCGTCCATCGAAGCCTGCTCCGGTCCGCGTCCGCTGGCGTGTAATCGCGACTCCATCCACTGAAAGCGGCGCTTAAACTTGCGATTTGTTTTGCGCAGCGCGGATTCGGAGTCGAGCGAGAGATAGCGCGCAATGTTGACCAGCACAAAAAACAGATCGCCGACTTCATCCTCCAGCCGCTCGTGCTGCTCGGCGGAAATCTGCGGCTTACCTGAGCCCGCAATCCCCGTACCTGCCGGACCCTGGATTGACGAGGCGTTCAGCTCTTCGCGCAATTCCGCCGTCTCTTCCGCAAGCTTTTCAAAAAGTCCCTCAATGTTCGCCCAGTCGAACCCCACGCGAGCAGCCCTCGAGCTGAGTTTGTGCGCCTCCAGCAGCGCCGGCACTCGAGACGAAACACCGGCCAAAACCGAGTGTTCGGCCCCTGGAGTTTGCCCGTCGCCCTGCTTAGCCTGCTCGCCGCCGCCCGCTTCCCGCCGTTTCTTTTTTTCCTCCGCTTTCAGTGCTTCCCAGTTGCGCAGCACCTCGGCGGAAGTGTCGGCTTTCACCTCGCCAAAAACATGCGGGTGCCGGTCGACGAGCTTCGTCGAGAGGCGGTCCAGAACATCATCGATCGAAAAGTGCCCGGCTTCCTGCGCCATCTCTGAGTAAAACAGCACTTGCAGCAGCAAGTCGCCAAGTTCGCCTGTCAGCTCCGGCCAGTCGCGATTGTCAATCGCCTCCAGAACCTCATACGCCTCTTCCAAGGTGTAGGGTTTGATCGAGTCGAAGGTCTGCTCGCGATCCCACGGGCAGCCGCCAGGCGCCCGCAGCCGCGCCATGATTTGTACCGCCCGTTCAAAACGCTCGCCAGTCGTGGACATGAAACATCAATGTAAATGACGCAGAATCCCTGAGCAATGGCAGCGGACCGCGCGCGCATGGAAGCCGGACACAAAAGAGTGCAACTCCGGAGAATCAACCGCCATCTGATTTATCAGCGTATTGCCCAGCGGCGCCGGCCACGCAGTAGTCTTCTTGCATGGCCGTTACCCCGGTGGTATGCTCCGTATCCTTAGGTAACCTGTTGCTTTCCCCCCGTTTAGGTGTATTCTTAGCCCAAATCAGCTCAACCAAGGTTCTGGAGATTGCGCGTGGAGAAGATGACGTTACCTCGACTCGATGCTTTGCATTATCTTTTCACCGAGGACGCCGATGGGATCACTGCTCACTGTCTCGATCTCGATCTGGTGACTTCGGCGGAAGACAGAGCCAGTGCGGAATCCCGCCTCAACGCGATGGTGCGAGTGCAGATTGCGGGTGCCTACGGATCCGGTAATTTCGATTTGCTCTTCTTCAAAGCTCCCAGCGAGTTTTGGGCCAAAATGGACCAAGCCAGCGACCTGCCAAAAGCTCACCTGCGGATTGACACCGCCCCCCCGCAATATCTTCCTGTGGAGCAGAGAATTTTTCAGGTGCAATTGCCTGTGTTCCGCGCCCTCACCCCGCGAGCCGCATAAACAATGCCATTCCTCAGCGAAGTTCTGGAAGAACTACGTCTTTCCGTGTCCACCAAAGTGAAGGACGGCAACGAGACCCTTCTGCTCATCACCCGATCCGGCCTCCGCGGGATCATCCGAACCGGTTTTCGCGGGTTCCCTCCGCCTCCCGAGCATTGCTACACCCTCGCCGTCCGGGGCGACGACAATCCCTTCCTCTCCGAAGCCGAAGCCGCTGCGATTCGCCGGCATTTCAAACCGTCCAAGCGGGACGGCTTCATCGAGCTCGGCTTGTCAGACTAACGGTCCTACTCGCTCATCACTCGAAAAGTACCAGCCCCCCGCATAGCGGAGATATCGGCAGCATCGCTCTCCACCACTTACCGCGTCGACCGCACCAGCAACTCCGTCTCATCGGAGATAATCGCGTCGACACCCCACTCCGCGAACTGCCTTATTCCTTCCGCGCCATTCACGGTCCACGTCATGACCTTGATTCCACTCGCGTGCGCGCCTTCAATCATTCTCTGATCCGCCACCTCAAAATGTGGAATCAGCCAGGCAATCGGCAAGTCTGGCGGCGGAACCTGATCGCGCTGGTCGAACAGAAATCCCAAAGGAATGCCCGGATCGAGCCGATGCACCGCGCGCAACGCCTCCGGCAAGAACGAAGACACCACATAACCCTTCGACGGCGCACCCTCGCGCAAGGCCGCGATGACCTGCGCCTCAAGTCCCGCGACCTTCAATTCGATGTCCAGAAACGCGCGCAAGGAAAATCGCGCGACAACATCGTCAAGCCTAGGAAGCGCCAGCACCTCAGCCGCTGCATCGCCAACTGTCAGCCCGCGAATCGCAGCATCGTGGCAAACCACAGCCGTGCCGTCACCCGAGCGCCGCACGTCGAACTCAAAACCATCGCAGCCATGCTGCAAGCACAGCTCAAACGATGCCAGGGTATTTTCCGGTGTGTGCCGAGAAGCCCGCGCACCGCGGTGCCCAAGCAGAAGGGGTCTCATACGCGCTATCTGCCATCAGTTCACGAGGGAACTTGTCATCGTCCCAACCGCACAGCCCCACTTCGTTCGGGCGGCAATGTGAAAGAAGTTCTCGGCGATCTCTGCGATCTCGGCGGTTGAAGGTCTAGTCCAGATCGAAATCCCGAATCGGCTTCCCCGTGTCCGGCGTCTCTTTCGCCTTCTTCACCGCTTCCTGGAATTTCTTCTCCAGCAATTCGGAGGCATGCTTCTGCGCCTCCACCGACTGGCGAAAAATGGAATCACGCCGCCCATCCTGCTCTTTCATGGCCCGCGCCGCCTCTTCCATATCCTGAAACATCTTCGGCTTCACCGGCGCCACGTGCGAGATCACCGCCCGCGTTTCCGTGTCAATCTTCAGCACCGCGCCGCAGCACGGGCAGGTCACGTCGAAATTGGAGTCACGTTTCGTCACACGCGCATCATACCGCAAATCCCCGTCATCGCGGCCCCAGCTTAATCGGCAAAATGTCAAACACGTACAGCATCTCCCACCCCAGCAGAATCACGGACACCAACACCACCAGAATCGCCAGCACCTCGCCAAAATTCAGTCCCTTTTTGCGCGCATCGAAGTGCCGCGCCCCCAGGCTCAAAATGTTCAGCGTGGCAAATCCAAATACCAGCGCCCAAAGAATGTTGTAGACCTGTTCGCGCGTCGAGGCGAACACCAGCAGCGCCGGCGCGGCCATCACCGCCCACGCATGCACCACGCGGCCGCCCGCAACCCAATCATGGGCGTGACCCATCGCAAACAAAATTGACAAGGACTTTCCTGGCCCCGCGCCCATTCGTCGAGCGTGCTTCATGCAGAACTTCGATCTTACCTTTTTTACGCGCACCCGTCAGCGGCTCGCACCACGTGCAACTCGAACTACGCTTCCTGCGCCCGCCGCGCATTACAATGCCATAGATACTATGGCCGCCCAATACTCCGCAATCAACACCATCTTTTTCGATGTCGGCAACACGCTGCTCTTTCCCAATCGCCCGCGAATCCACGCCCGGCTCTCCGACCGCGGCCTCACCTGCGACCCCCAACATCTTCGCGATCTCGAAGCCCGCATCAAAAACCGGTTCGACGCGCTTATGATCGCCGACGGCAACCACGATCACGGCTTCTGGCGCATGTTCTACACCCAACTCTTCGCTGAGATCGGCCTTCACGACGACGAACTCCGCGACCACTGCGTCGCCTGCGTCCGCGACTCCGGCAATTGGGACCAGATTCTTCCCGGCACGCGCGAGGAGTTGCAGCGTATCGCCGAGCGCTATCGCATCGCCGTCATCTCGAATGCCGACGGCCGCATTCGAGACGTGCTCCGCCGCTGCGGCATCGCCGATTGCTTCCTCACCATCACCGACTCCGGCCTTGTCGGCCACGAAAAACCGCACCCGGAAATTTTCCGCGTCGCAATGCAGTCGCTCGGCGCCACGCCCAGCGAAAGCCTCTACCTCGGCGATGTCTATTCGGTCGATTACCTCGGCGCGACAGGCGCCGGCATGCAGGCCGTGCTGATGGATGTTCCCGGCGCGTACAAACAACGAGGAGTCCCGCGCGTTGAATCGCTCGCGGAACTGCGCGCCCTTTTAGCAGCGTGAGTTGATTTTGTTGTGTAGTGGAATTCGGCATTGCCCGCGCCGTCACGCAACGTGCTCGCCGCGCCCTACTTCAGCGCAATCACCTGGTGATCGTGGCAATCGGTGTGCATCGCGTCATACAAATTCGCCAGCAGACTCGTTCCGTACCGCGCCAGAAAACTGACCCCCGCAATTTCCCGCTCCTGGAGCGCTTTGTGAGGAAACAGCGCGTCGCACACTGCATCTGCGTGCCGCGCGATGACCTCGTTGCGCAACAGTTCCGCTCGTCCCGCGCGCCCGTGCAGACGGTTGATCTGATACCACATTCGCATTCGCGCATGATCCGCCGCCGCCACCAGCGTCGAATCGAGTCTTCCAACCGAGTCGCGCACCCGCGTCATCGCCTTTTCCACGCTTGCATGCGCTTCCGAAAAAACGTTCTGCAATTCCGGCGGCAGCGAGCGCGCCGCCATCTTTTCCCGCACCTTTTCCGGCCCGTGAAATAAATCCGGAAAAGTCAATCCATATCGCGTCAGAATTCGCTCCGCCTTCGGTTCTACCAGCGTCGCCGAAAAGCGCGGCAGCGCCGGCGTCACGCGTCCCAGCAATTTTTCGTATACCACGCCCACTTGCGCAAAATACGCGATCTCCGCCGCGCCCCCCGTGTACGCCAGCGTCGGCAGCAGATAATCCTGCACCACCGGCCGAAACAGCACATTAGGATTAAAATTTTCCGGCGCCTGCTCGACCCGCTCCAGCAGTTGCCGCTCTGTGATCCGCTCATGGCCCGCCTGAAACCCGGCCTCGCCCGTGCCATTTGCCTTGCGCCGCACCGCGATCCGCGCGCCCTCCCTCACCTCAAACAGCAGCGTGGTCGCCGCCGTCACCTTCACCTGCTGGTGGTAGCCCGCCGCCTCCAGCGCCTTCCCGCGCGCCAGCAGCGCCTCGTCTAGCTCCGGCGCCCGCTCAATTGCCGCGCGCAGCAGCGGCTTTGCCAGACGATGAAACTCCGCGTCGGCGGGATCGAGCAGAATCACTCCCCACTCCGCGAACAGCCGCGCAAACAACCGCGCAAATCCGCTGCCCAGCGTTTCTCCCGGACGATATGATTCGCGCAGCCACGTCGCCGCCTCCGAATCGCCCAGCAACGACGCGGCCCGCTCCACCACGGCTTCAATCTCGCGCCCGAACACAACCGTGCCCACCGGCGCGTCCGTCACGCCGCGGCTTTCCGCAGTCAGTCGTTCCGGCCGGCCCGCGCCCGCCGATGGCCCCGCAGCTGAAAGCAACGTCGCGTGGTTCACCTCTGCCAGATCGTGATCTTCCGTCGCCAGCCAGAAAATCGGCACGCAATCTACTCCCGCTTTCGTCGCCTCCGCCGCCAACTTGACCGCGCTCAGAGCTTTGAAAATGGAAAAAAGCGGCCCTCCGAATAAGCCCACCTGCTGCCCGGTCACGGCCGCCAGCGCGCCTCGCCGCAGTCGTTCAACATTCGCCAGCGTGCGTTCCGACGCGCCCCACACGGCATTCTGCCGCGCAAGTATTTCACTCGCTTTGGCGCGCCGCTGCGGATCGTATTGCACCCGCCCCGCTTCCTCTTTCAACCATTGGGCAGAATTTGGAGATCGTGGATAGAACTTCTGAACCGATGGACTGTGCGAAAGGTAATCCAGGAAAAGCGGCGTCGTGTGCGGAATCTGGCGGAACGGCACGCACTCGGCGTTCACCGGCAAATCTCCCGGCGCCGGCACACCTCACCACAATTCCGCGCTCGCCCAATACGCATATTTTTCCTACAACCCAATTTCGTGAGCCCGCCCTCCGCGAGCAATTCCAGTCCTGCTCGCGGACGGGGAAACGAAGCCCTCGGCACAACTACATCAGATGTCATCCAGCCCGGCAGGTTGCAGACAATCTCCCATCACACCTTCAGCACCACCTTGCCGAACATCTCGCTCTTCTCCAGATATTCATGCGCGCTGCGAATTTCCTGGAGCGGAAACACATGGTCGATCACCGGCTTCAGCCGCCCCGCAAAAACATGCTGCAGCACCTCATTCAACTCGCCCATCGTCCCCATGTACGACCCGAGCAGCGCCAGTTGCCTCGAAAACAGAAAGCGCAAATCCAGTTCCACCTTCGGTCCCGTGGTCGCGCCGCACGTCACCAGCGTCCCGCCCGCCTTCAGCGATCGCACGCTCTCTTGCCACGTCGCCGGCCCTACATGCTCAATCACAATGTCGACGCCCTCGCCCTTCGTGATCGTCCGTACTTCCTGCGAAATCTTCTGCCGGTAATGATTAATCACGTGGTCCGCGCCCAGTTCGAGGGCCCGCTGCATCTTGCGCTCGTCTCCCGCCGTCGTAATCACCCGCGCATGAAACATCTTCGCAATCTGAATCGCCGCAATGCCGACGCCGGAATTCGCGCCCAGCACCAGTACCGTCTGCCCCGGACGAATCGCCGCCCGCCCCGTCAGCATGTGCCACGCGGTTACAAACACCAGCGGCACGCTCGCCGCCTCGTTAAAGTCCAGCGTGTCCGGAATCGGAATCACGTTCACGGCAGGCACCGCAATCAATTCGCAGTTGCCGCCATCCACGCCATTGCCCAGCACGCTGAACTGCCGGCACTGGTTGTGCAATCCCGCCACGCACTTCGCGCAACGATTGCAGAAAGTCATCGGCGCCAGCAGCACCCGCTGCCCCACCTTCAGGTCGCCAATGTATTCCCCAACTTCGGCAATCTCTCCCGCAATGTCGCTGCCCAAAATGTGCGGCAGATTGACGCCGGGCAATCCCTGCCGCACCCAGATGTCGAGGTGATTCAGCGCGCACGCGCGTACCCGCACCAGCACCTGGTCCTTGCGCGGCTCGGGATCGGCAATGGTTTCGTACGTAAGAACTTCAGGTCCACCGAACTGATGAATGCGCACCGCTTTCATGGAGTCTCCCTACGCGAAAGCTAGTTTCAAATTGGAACTTGATCCTACCCGAAATGTACCAAAACTGGCGTGATCACGCGCACAGCAAAGCCACCTCGCCTACGAATAGATTTGGTTCGACAAGCCGTTTCTGGAGGGTGTTACCAGTGGGTACTGGACACGGTTTGCCAAACCGGTGAGCGCTCATCAGCCACTGCGGTTCGACTCCGCCGCCCTCCGTACGCTGCTCAACAAAGTAACTCTTGACTTCATTTTCCGCTGGGCCGATCATTAAGATGGTTTGGCAAACCGTATCGCATATCCATTGTCGTAACACCAGTAGCCCCGGCGTGATGAGCCGGGGCTTTTAATATTGGTAGACCCTTCTGAGAATAGCCGAGGCACGGAAAGCAAATGACAGACGGACCACATACCAAACCGGGTCGCCTCGCCGATGTGCTTGCTCTTATTCAAGTGTTGGCGCTAGACCCGGACACAAAGCGAAGTGAAGAGGGAAACGGCGAAAGAACTCCAAGGTTCCCCGGCCTCCGCCGAGAATTGGTTCGCACTCGCAAAAGAACACCGTGAATTCTTTCGGGTCAATCCTGGTCTTCACGCCGGTTTGTCGCTCGTTTCCCGATATGTTTTGCCGAAGACGGAGGGAGAAAAGAGGCCACCATTGTCCCCTGTCCCCTGAATTTGCCGCTGCGCTTCTTCAAACCGCAATAACCATGCATGACCGCCAAGTGGCAGCAGCAGAGTGGTGGAAAACTTGGATTCCTCTGGCGAGTGCTCTGGCAGCCGGTCTGATCGCTTCCGTGACGACGTTGTTTGCTCTCGGGCTTAACGGCTGGTGTAAACCTTGATGGGTTTGTCGACGCATTATTCCGGCTAAGATCCCTTGACTTAAGCTCCCGGCTTGATCTCAACTGAATGCAGCGCACACATCGTGCGGTCTTCGTCAGCTCTTTGACAACATCCTGTTTCCAACGAGGGTTGCGACCTCGCACATAGCGCGTTTCGGTTCCCAGAATGGGCGACGCACCGCGCCATCCCATCGCAAGAGCCGAAGCAAATCCTTATTTCTCAATACTTTGCAATTATCTCTTTATTTTTGAATACTTTGCGGGAAATGTCGCAAAATGAGGCCATTTTTGACAGCTAACTACCATGCGCTCAAGACTTTGCCGATAAGTCCATATTTCTCAAGACTTTGGCGGGCAGTAAATCGCAAAATTTGCGAAAATCGAACGTAACTATAACGAATGAAAAGAATTGTACAAACTAAGTTCAAGCCTATATTTTTGAATACTTTGCGAGTAGACTTATTCCAAACTGCTGATTCCATTAGACAGGGGCAGGAGGGGGAGGGGGAGGGGGGTAGGCAACAGACGGTATAGACCGGGCGCATCCCGGACAGACCTAGTCAGCGAGCACGTCCCGTCAGCCTTTCATCCGCGAATCCCCGTATCCAATTTCGCCGCTGCGCCGCGCAAGTTAGAATCAACTCGATGGATCTTTACGAAGAAATCGTTCATCTCCGCCAGACCGGACGCCGGGGCGCCGTCGCTACCATCGTCAACGCGCGCGGCTCCATTCCCTCGTTTCGCACCGCAAAAATGTTGGTGCGCGACGACGGTTCGATTCTCGGCACCATCGGCGGCGGCTGCGTCGAGGCCGAGGTCTGGCAGGCCGCCCGCGAGGTAATGGAATCGGAGCGGCCGCGCACGCTCACCTTCGATCTCAACAACGATCCCAAGTTCGATACCGGCCTGGTCTGCGGCGGCACGCTGGAGATTTTCATCGAGCCCATTCTCCCCCCCGCCGACCTCTACATTTTCGGCGCCGGCCATGTCGCCAAAAGCCTCTACCACGTCGCCCGCATTGCCGGCTTTGACGTAACCATCGTCGACGATCGCGAGGGCTTCGCCAATCGCGAGAATTTCCCAGACGCGCAGCAGGTCATTGCCGAAGATTTCGATGAAGCCATGGCAAAAATCTCTCCCGGCGAATCGGCCTACATCGTCATCGTGACGCGCGGCCATCGCGACGATATGCGCGTGCTTCGCTGGGCCGTGCAGACACGCGCACGCTACGTCGGCATGATCGGATCGAGGCGCAAGACGATCAGCATTTTCAAGGAGCTGCAAAAAGAAGGCCTGCCGGAAAATTTGTTCGCTCGCGTCCACGCGCCCGTAGGGCTCGACATTGGAGCGATTACGCCCGAAGAAATTGCCGTGTCGATCACAGCCGAGTTGATTGCGAAACGTAGAAATGTCGAGCGCGAACTGCCCCACATGAAACTGGCACAAATGCGGCCGGCGGCTGAGACAAAACCATTCACCGCCAAGGACGCAGAAAAGGCGTGATTTCGCGGCTGATCATTACAACTGGTCTCTTAAATGGTTTTGGGTAGGGCACGGCTTCAGCCGTGCCGTTCAGGACCAATAAAACTGCGGGCTTTAGCCCTGAGGGCCGAACGACCAAGGACGAACAACCAACGACGCTTTAAAATTTCCCCATGCCCAAGGAAGTCGAAATCAAATTTCGCATCGCCGATTTGAAAGCGCTCTCCGAAGCGCTTCGCGGCGCTGGTTTCCGCCGAATCACTCCGCCAACACACGAAATGAATTCGCTCTACGATTTGCCCGGACAAAAACTTCGCAAGCGCGGCGAACTCCTGCGCCTGCGCAAATACGGGGAAAAATGGGTGCTGACGCACAAGTCCAAAGGCAAGAGCGGCCGTTACAAAGTACGCACCGAACTGGAGACGTGCGTCGAGAACGGCGAGCAAATGGATGCAATTCTGCGCGCGCTCGGTTTCGCGCCCACTTTCCGCTACGAAAAATTTCGCGCCGAATGGTCCGACGGCGTTGGTCACGCCGTCCTCGATGAAACTCCGATTGGAATTTTTGGCGAACTCGAAGGTCCCGCGCGCTGGATCGACCGCACCGCGCGCTCTCTCAACATCGCGCCCAGCGACTACATCACGCAGACTTACGCCGATCTTTTCTTCACCTGGAAGCGCGCCACGCGCAGCCCGGCTTCGGAGATGACCTTTCGCGCCATCCCGCGAAAACGCCAACTCACGGGCTACACTCTTCCCCGCGATCGTCGCTGACTTGAGCCTGCGGCCAACTTTTCAGCTGGCGCGAGCCAAGTGCTCAACCGCAGCTTGATGTTGAGCCTTCCAGTGACTCTCGTAGCCGAGTGTCGAGAAATAAATCGCCTGATCGAAAAACAAATCGAGCAGCCGCAGCAACTCGAAACCTCCCAGAATCTCCAGTGGTTTTTCCCGCATCCCTTCCATCTCCAGAAAATCCCAGAGATTTTCTTCCGTCATCATCAGTGCCCAGCAAAGCGCGCTCAGCGAGACTCCCTGCTCGGCGCGGCGACGTCCGAGCGGCGTGTAAACGCGCTCGATGTCGTCTTCCGTTTTCGTCAGCAGCCAGTCGCTCAGATTCCGATACACGTCACGCGCCCGCTCGCGGAGTTCCGCGGGCGAAACACGGCGCAGATCGGCAGCGCGACTGGACCGTTCCAGTTTGTTTACCAGGCTTTCAGCTAGTTGTTCGGAGTGGGATTCGATCAGACGAACCAGGCGAAGAGCGATCATAGTGACCTCCTCGACGTTGCGGCTCTATTGTAGTCCGATGATTTCGCGAGCGGAATGAGAATGACGCGCCAGCAAGCGCCGGCACGACGGAAGCAGTCGATGCGACCAAAGCGGCCGATTTGCGAAAACCCGCGATGCGCGCACCGTTCGCCTCTCGGCCCGGGATTATCCCGCCGCGCCGCAGCACTTCTTATACTTCTTGCCGCTGCCGCAAGGACATGGATCGTTGCGCCCAACCTTGTCGCCCGAGCGCACCACTTGCTGAACCTGTCTGTCGCCCGCCCCCGCCATGCGCGCCTGCTCCAGCTCCTTCTTCTTCTTGCGCTGGAACGCTTCCTCGATCTCGTCCACCGAAGTCGCGACTTTCCGCGCCAGACGGCCATTTCCGCCTTGACCGCCAGTGATAACCGAAGGCGCCCCCGCTTCCAGCGTCTGTTCCGTCTCTCTCTCCGCGCCTCGAGGAATCAAGTTCGCGTCGGTTGGTCGCTCTAGAACCTGCATCAGGTAGAGATAGCGAACCGTCTCTTCCTGGAAGCGCCGCATCATGTCTTCGAACATGTCGAAGGACTCGCGCTTGTACTCGACCAGCGGATCATGTTGCCCGTAGCCGCGAAGGCCGATGCCTTCTTTCAGGTGATCCATCGAGAGCAGATGATCTTTCCACTGCGCGTCGATCACGCTCAGCATGATCATGCGCTCGTGATAGCGCATCGCGTCGCCGCCGATGAGCTTCTCCTTCGCGTCGTAGCGCTGCTTCAGTGTCTCGAAGATCGCATCGCCCAGTTCGGCCCGGTTCAGTTCCTCCGGCTTTAAGCCCTCGGCATAAATGTCCACGCCAAAGCGCGTGAAGATCGCGTCCTTCAAGCCTTTCAGGTCCCAATCGTTGGCGTGCGCCTTGGCGGGGCAGAACTGCTCCAGGATGTCGCCGAGGATTCCGGAGACGTAATCCTCGATGATCAGATCCTTCTGGTCGAGGCCTTCGAGCAAGCGGCGGCGCAAGCCGTACACGGCCTCCCGCTGCTTGTTCATCACATCGTCGTATTCGAGCAGGTGTTTGCGGGCCTCGAAGTTCTGGCCTTCCACCGCTTTCTGCGCTGCTTCAATGCGCCGCGTGATCATGCGCGATTCAATCGGCACACCCTCTTCCATGCCCAGCCGCTGGAGCAGATTCGACACCCACTCTTTGGCGAAGATGCGCATCAGGTCGTCTTCCAGCGAGAGGAAAAAGCGCGACGAGCCGGGATCGCCTTGTCGGCCCGCTCGCCCGCGAAGCTGGTTATCGATTCGCCTCGCCTCATGCCGTTCAGTGCCGAAGATGTGCAAGCCTCCGGCCGCGATTACTTCCTTGTGCTCGCGATCGGTGTCCGCTTTGTAGCGCGTGAACACTTCATTCCACTGATCGGTCGGAACCGCATATTCATTGCCCGCGTAATACCAGGTGGTACGGTTCGGATCGTCGGCCACATTCTCGATCTTGCCTTGCGCGGCGCGCACCGGCTGCGCCACTCCCTTCTTCACGCACTCCTGCTTCGCCATGAATTCGGGATTGCCACCCAGCAAAATGTCGGTGCCGCGGCCCGCCATGTTGGTGGCGATCGTGACCATGCCTTTGCGGCCCGCCTGCGCGACGATTTCCGCCTCGCGCTCGTGGTACTTCGCGTTTAGTACGACGTGCTTGATTCCCTTTTTCTTCAGTAACTCCGAGAGCCGCTCGGATTTCTCGATCGAGGTCGTGCCCACCAGCACCGGCTGCTCACTTTCGTGGAGGCGATGAATTTCGTCCGCAGCCGCGAAATATTTCTCTTTTTCCGTGCGGTACACGATGTCGGGATTCTCGATGCGCAGCAGCGTGCGGTTCGTCGGGATGACGACGACTTCCAACCGGTAGATCTTGTCGAATTCCGGCGCTTCGGTTTCCGCCGTACCCGTCATGCCGGCAAGTTTCTTGTACATGCGGAAGTAATTCTGGAACGTGATCGTGGCGAGCGTCTGATTCTCGCGCTCGATCTTCACGTTCTCCTTGGCCTCAATCGCCTGGTGCAAACCGTCCGACCAGCGGCGCCCCGGCATCAGCCGCCCCGTGAACTCATCGACGATAATCACTTCGCCGTCTTTAACGACATACTCAACATCCTTCTTGTACAGCGCGTGCGCTTTAACGGCCGTTTCAACGTGATGCTTGAGCGCCCAGTTCTCCGGGTCGGCGACATTGCCAATGCCAAGCAGCTTCTCAACCTTTTCCCAGCCCTCGTCCGTAACCGTAATATTGCGGTGCTTCTCATCAACCACGAAATCCTTGGTGTAGATTTTCGGCTCGCCCGGCTGCGTGTCGATTTCCTCTCCCTGTTCCAGTTTCGGGATGATGCGATTCACCTTGTAGTACTTGTCGGTGGACTCCTCACTGGCGCCGGAAATAATCAGCGGCGTGCGGGCTTCGTCGATGAGAATCGAATCGACTTCGTCGACGATGCCGAAGTTGTGTACGCGCTGCACGCAGTCGCGCAAGTCGAACTTCATGTTGTCGCGCAGGTAGTCGAAACCGAATTCGTTGTTCGTGCCGTAGGTCACATCTGCGGCATAAGCGGCGCGTCGCTCTTCATCGTCAAGATCGTGGACTATGACTCCAACACTCAGCCCGAGAAAGCTGTACAGCTTGCCCATCCACTCTGAGTCGCGCTTGGCCAGGTAGTCATTCACGGTAACAACGTGAACACCACGCCCGCTGAGCGCGTTGAGGTACACGGGCAGCGTCGCGACCAGCGTCTTGCCCTCACCGGTCTTCATCTCGGCGATTTTCCCTTCGTGCAGAACCATGCCACCGATCAACTGCACATCGAAGTGCCTCATGTTCAGCACGCGGCGCCCGGCCTCGCGCACAATGGCAAAAGCTTCTTCAAGGATTTCGTCGAGTACCTGCTCGATCACCCGCCCGCGTTCTGTTTCAATTTCCTTCTGCCGGTCGGGATCCGCTTCCGGTTCGTCGGGAACGGTCTTGAGGCGATCCTGAATGAGGGCGCGGAATTGGTCCGTCTTGGCGCGGAGTTGATCGTCCGTAAACTTCTCGATTTCGGGCTCCAGCGCAGTAATCGCCGCCACACGCGGCAGCAGGCGCTTAATCTCGCGCTCGTTCTTCGTCCCGAAAACCTTGCCTAATAAAGTGTTAATCAAAACGGAAATCCTTCAGAGGACACAAGTCCCAGAGTATGCCTTAAAAGCCTAGCACATTAGATGCAGCAAGGATTGAAGAGGACCGGGACCGCTGCTATCCGGCCGTAGGCCGGCGCGATTCCTTCGCCGACCTTCCGCCCTTTTTGCTTTTTCGGTTCCAGCGTCGCAAGCTTCCACTTTCCCTCTCCGAAGTCGCTCAACCACTGCCGAACTTCTTCCCCAAGTGTCGTGCCTCTCTCTTCGGCAATGCGTTCGGCCAGTTCAAGTTTGGCGGTGTCAGCACGAAACGTGATTTTCTTCAACGCCGTCGCTTTTCCTGTTCCTTAAGATCGGCGCAGTTCCTAGTTTTCGTGAGCCGTCTTTAGTATATTCACTCCGACGATGCCCACGTTCTACCAGCGCTTTCAAGAGTCCGCCCGCCGGTTCCCCGATAACATTGCCCTTGAAATTCAGCGCGCCGAGACCGTCGAGCACGTCACCTTCGCCGAACTCATGCGCATGGCGGAGAGCGTCGGCAACTGGCTCTCAACCCGCGTGCCTCGCGACGCCCGAATCGCCATTCTCGCCGCCAACCATCCGCGCTGGGTGGCAGCGTACCTCGGGATCATCGCCGCCGGCAGAACCGCCGTTCCCCTCGACACGGCCTTGCACGCCGATCAGGTCAAGAAGTTGCTGCTCGATAGCGGCGCTTGCCTGCTGTTCTGCGACGTGAAGAATCTCGCCATCGCGGCTGAAGCGGTTAATGGCCTTCCAACAGACCTGGTGATGATGTCGGCCGTGGCCGAGTGGCAAGACCAATCCCCTCAGCAAGCCGGCCAGCGTGTAGCAAGCGACCTCGACTCGATTTTCGCCGCCGGCCCTGCCGCCTTTAACCCCGTTGTTCCCAGTGACAACGACCTGGCCGCCCTCCTTTACACGTCGGGCACCACCGCCGATCCCAAAGGCGTAATGTTGACGCACGCCAACCTCGTCGGCGAAGCGAATGCCGTCTTCGGCGTCGTCAGCATCGGCCCGACTGACGCGCTCCTCGGAATTCTGCCCATGTTCCACGTGCTGGCGCAGATGGCGAACTTATTCCTGCCGCTGTTCAACGGCTCGCGCGTCGTTTATCTGGAAACGCTCAACACGACCGAACTCCTCCGCGCCCTGCACGACCGCGACATCACCGCCTTCGCCGTCGTGCCGCAGTTCTTCTACCTTATCCACGAAAAAATCTTCAAGGAACTTGGCAAGCGCGGCAAGCTGACTATGCGCATCGTTCGCACATTAATGGCGCTCAACCGCCTCCTGCGAAGCGTTGGCGTAAATGCCGGCAAGGTATTTTTCGGAAAGATTCACGCCACGTTCGGCAAGCGCATGCGCTACCTCGTAACCGGCGGCTCGCGTTTCGATCCTTCGATTCAGCTCGATTTTTACTCCTTCGGAATTGACGTGCTCAATGCCTATGGCCTGACGGAAACGACCGGTGGCGCATTCGTGAACCAGCCCGACAAAATTGTTTTTGGTTCGGTGGGGCCGCCTTTCCCCGGCGTGGAGGCGAAGATTGTTCCCGCCGCAGAAACCGCGGAAGGCCAGCCTGGCGCAGGCGAGATCGCCATTCGCGGCGCGATCGTCATGAAAGGATATTGGAATCGTCCCGACGCCACGAAAGATGTGTTGCGCGACGGTTGGTTTTACACCGGCGACCTCGGCTACTTCGATCCCGGCGGAAATCTGTTTATCACCGGCCGCCGCAAAGAAGTCATCGTGCTCGCCAACGGAAAAAATATCTATCCCGAAGAGGTCGAGGCGCACTACCTCCAATCGCCCTATGTAAAAGAGATTTGCGTTGTGGCTTTGGAAGACCGCCCCGGCGATCCCTCTTCCGAGCGGCTGCACGGCGTTATCGTGCCTAATTTCGAGTTGCTGCGGGAGCGCAAGATCGTCAATACCAAAGAGGTGATCCGCCTTGACATCGAGGCCCTGTCCCATAAGATCGCCTCCACCAAACGGCTCGGCGGATACGATGTCTGGCAGGAAGACCTGCCGCGAACCACCACGCGCAAGCTCAAGCGCTTTGAGATTGAAAAGCGCGTGCGTGAGTTGCAGAAAAAGCCAGGCGAGGCGGACCTTGACGCTGAGCGACCCCTCACTGACGACGAGCGGGTATGGCTCCAACGCGAAGACGTTAAGCGCGCGTTGGCTGTGGTGCGCGAGTCGGCGCGGAGCCGGGTTGGCTCAATTCTCCCCCGGCATAATCTGGAACTCGATCTCGGTCTCGATTCGATGCAGCGCGTCGAACTCCTTACCGCGATCGAGCAGCGATTGGGCGTCGATGTTCCCGAGTCGCGTCTGGCCGAGATCTACACCGTGCGCGAGTTGGTTGATGCCGTGCTGGAAAGCCATGGCGAGGGCAAACACAGCGCCCAGGCGACTGCTCCTGGCTGGTCCACGATTCTCGACGAGCCGGCGAACGATCCCGACGTGCTCGCGCTGGCCCAACATAACCTGTTTGCCGAAATCGTTTTTTTCCTGCTTGGCAAAATCATCTTCATGTTTGCCCTCGACCGCTTTCACCTTCGTGTGCGCGGCGTCGAGAATTTACCCGAAAAGGGTCCGTATCTGCTTTGTTCCAATCATCAGAGCTACATTGACCCATTGATTCTTGGCGGCGTGTTGCCCTGGCGAATTTTTCGCGGTACCTTCGCCGTCGGCACCAGCGACATTTTTGGCCGGGGTTTCATGCGCCGCCTCGCGCGCTGGCTGCGCGTAATCGTGCTTGACCCGGATGCAAATCTGGTCCCGGCAATGCGCGCCGGCGCCTTCGGCCTGAGCCATGACCGCGTGCTGGTTCTTTATCCGGAGGGGGAGCGCACCAACGATGGTCGGCTGAGAATATTTCGCAAGGGCGCGGCGATTCTTTCCATCCACACGCGGGCGCCAATCGTGCCCATCGCCATTGAAGGTTTTTACGAACTCTGGCCGCGTCACGAGAAGTTTCCGAAGGCTGGAAATTTGCGGATGACAATCGGCAAGCCGCTATTGCCTCCACCGGCGAGTGAGGCCAGTGAAGCCGCCTATGACCGCTTCACCGCGGAGTTGAAGGAAAAAGTCGCGGAGATGTGGCAGGAGTTGCGGGAAGACAATCGCGCCCAGCTTTAGTCCAGCCTGAGGTCGCCCATCAATAGCTATGCGCCCGCGCCCCGCGTGCGTTCGCCAAATGCTTTAACGAAAGCCTCAACCACCCCGGCGTCAAACTTTTTGCCCGCCTGCGCCATGATTTCCTGTTCCGCCTGCAGCGGCGAGAGCGCCTTCCCGTATGCGCTGTTCGTCAGCTTCTGATACGTATCAGCCACCGCCAGAATGTGCGCCTCAATCGGGACATTAATCGAGCGCGCTCCCTGGTCCTGCAAAATCTGCTCGGCGACAATAATCGGTAGAACGCGCCGCATGGAATTCCCCACCGCCTGCGCTCGCGCATTCGGCTTGCGCCCTTTGCGGAAACTCGCCACCACTTCCGCATGCGTCACGTCGGCCGCCTTGTAAAGTGTGTCATTGCTGATGCCAAGTTCGCTCAAATCGCGCACCAGCACGGCGGAGCGCAGCAGTTCGATCCGATCGGAGCCGAGCCCCATCTGTTCGGCGATCTTGACCGAGGCATCCACCACTCGCTGGCTCTCGCTGTCGTTGCGTTTCTCGCTGGCGATGAAATGTTGCAGTACCAGCAGCAGGCTGGCAAAACTGTCGCGCAAATCGGCGGTCATGCCTTGCGCCCGCTCGTAAAGGGTGCCCATCGCGTATCCGGTCACCACCAATACGCCCGCCCAGATCGCAAAGTTAAACAGCCGTTCCTGCGGCAGCACTACCGTCCGATGCGCGGGCACCAGATTATTGACGAAGTTCAGCAGAATAACCAAAAAGACCGACGCGAATGCGGTGAGAGTCGCGTGCCGGCGTCCAAAGAAGTAGGCCGAGTACAAAGTTGGCAGGAAGTAAAAGCAGAGTGCCATCGGCAGTGACTGTGCAAACGATTGCAACGCGGCTGCGATCAGGAAAAGCGATAACAGCAAAACTAGTTCTTTCGTGATTTTGCTCATGGTCACTCTAAGATGAATCGCTCTAAAATGAATTGCTATCAGGATGCGTCGGGCTCACGATGCCAACTGGCATCGCCCGCCCCACACGTATCCATGATGCAATCCTCCGCCAAATCCCTGCGCCGCGATACTTACGGAAGTAATTGGGGAGTACAAGCCGCGCAGGCTGGACTGCAGCTTCAAATCAAGCCGCGAACCTGGTTCTCTCGCCCCTCACGCCTTCGCCTTGGCTCGTGGATGCGTCTGGTCGTAAACCTCCATCATGTGCCGCACCGAAAGCTGTGTATATCGCTGCGTCGTCGCCAGTCGTTCATGTCCCAGCAGTTCCTGAATGGCCCGCAGATCGGCGCCTTCTTCCAGCATGTGCGTGCCGAAGGCGTGCCGCAGCGTGTGCGGGTGCACGTCCGGCGACAGCCCCTTCGCCACCGCGATCCGCTTGACGATTCGCCCCACGCTGCGCGTCGTTATTCGTCCGCCGCGCTGGTTCACGAGCAGCGCCGGTGTGCTCTTCTTCACAGTCGCCAAAAGTTGCTGCCGCCAGGGCAGGTAATTCACCAGCGCCTCGCTCGCCGATCCGCCGAAGGGCACAAACCGTTCCTTCTTCCCTTTTCCCCGGATCAGGATCGCCTCATTGCTCATGCTGATGTCATCAAGATTGATACCGACCAGTTCCGAATTCCGAATGCCGCACCCATAAAGCAGTTCCAGCAGCAGCCGGTCGCGCTCCGGGAACGAAGCCACTTCCGGCATCTTCCCGTCGAGCACGTTGTTCACTTCTTCAATCGTCGGCACGCGCGGCAATTTCTTCGCCAGGCGCGGCGTCGAGACCAGCTTCGCCGGGTTCTGCTCGACCACGCCTTCCTGCGCCAGCCATCGATAAAGCGACCTCACCGCCGCCAGCGCTCGCGCCACGGAAGTCTTGTCCAATCCCTTGTCATAAAGGTGCGCGAGGAACCCGCGGATGACAATGTGATCGATTGTCCCCCAGCCGCGCTCGCCAATGTAACCCGCAAACACGTCGAGATCGCCAGCGTACGCCTTGATCGTATGCGGCGAAGCATTCTTCTCCCGCAGATGCCGGAGGAAATCGTCAGTGGCCAGTTCAACGGTAGTGCGAGACTGTTTCATGAATTTGCAATTGGTGATTTGTAATTTGTAATTTGAATCCCAACTTGCGGCGCGGCTAGCTCGTCGTCTCGACGCGGTCCTTCAATTACCAATTACAAATCGCAAATTACAAATGGTTCCTCCTCGCTCTCGGATGATGTTTCACATACACGCTCTTCAACCGGTCGAGCGCAACGTGTGTATAAATCTGTGTTGTTGAAATGTCGGCATGGCCGAGAATCGTCTGCACTGTGCGCAAATCCGCTCCATTCTCGACCATATGCGTCGCGCAAGAATGCCGCAGCATGTGCGGGCTGGCGTGCCGTCCGGAAGCGAGTCCCGCTTTTGCCACCATCTGCCACACTCGCTGCCGCGTCAAACGCCTCGCCCCCGCGCCCAAAAACAGCAGAGCCGAGCTTTTCCCGCTCGCGAGCAATTTTCTGCCGTCCTGCAAATAGTGTTGTAACGCCTGCTGCGCCGGAACTCCCAACGGCACCATGCGCTCCTTGTCCCCCTTGCCATGCACCAGAATGTATCCCAGGTCCAGTTTCAAGTCTTCCAGCCGAGCGTTCGCCACTTCCGAAACGCGCAGTCCGCCTCCATACAAAAGTTCAACCATGGCGCGATCGCGCAGCGCCAGCGCATGCGCGCGCGGGCTATCTTTCCGCTTTGGCGTTCCCGCCGATTGCGCGCTCCCCAAGAGCGCCTCGCTCAGAATCGATTCCACTTCGCCCCGGCTCAGCGATTTCGGCAGCACCTTCCATTGCTTCGGCGAGTCGATGTTGAGCGTAGGATCCTTCTCGATCTTCCCGTCGAGTAACAAATAACGATAGAGATGCCGCACCGCGGACAGCTTCCGCCCCACCGATCGCCCGTCCAACTGGCGCGAGAACATATCCTGGATGAAATCGCGTACATCTTCGCGCCGCGCGTTCGTAAGCGTCCGCTGCCGATTTTTCAGGAATTCCGCAAATTGAAGAAGGTCGCCGGAATAGGCCGCAATCGTCAGCTTCGCCGACCCCCGCTCCACACGCAGATAGTCGAGAAATCCGGCGAGCACGCGAGCGTCGGCCTCAGCAGCCATGTTATGAGTATCGACCGCGCCGACGAGAAGAAAAAGTGCCGAGCAGGATGCGTCCGCGTTTGCTAAACCAAAGGCCGGCGAGCCTAATCCCCCAGCCGCGCGCAGCCTTCTAGCACGTCCCGCGCGTAGAGCACACCTTCCGGCGTTTCCTCGTGCTTGAAATATGCAAATACATCGCGGCCCGCGGCAAGGTGCTCCTGAATCCGTCCGACCATGGCCTTGCGCTCCTCGGGCGTGTAACTCGGCTTGCGATAGCGGTAGTAGGCGAAATCGGCGGTCACCACGTGAGGAGTGTCGCGCTCCTCGCTCTCGGCAACGCACAGCGCAATATTCCTCTCGCGCAATGTCTGCCAGGTCGCTTCGTCATACCAAGACGGGTTTCGAAACTCGAAAGCAGCCCGAACCCCGCGCGGAACGAGCTTCAGAAACTCCGCCAGTACCGATTGATCCGCTTTAAAGTTGGGCGGGAGTTGGAACAAAATCGGGCCCAGCCGTTTCGCCCGCTCCAGCGCCTCAAGCGTTCCCAGAAAGCGCGCCAGAAAATCCTCTGCCCCTTTTAGCCGCTTGATGTGCGTCAGCACCTGGTGCGCTTTGATGGTGAACAGGAAATGGGGCGGCGTCTCCTTGATCCAGTTCTGGACCGTCGTCTCTTTTACTAACTGCCGGAAGGTGTAGTTGACTTCGACCGCATTCAGCTTGCTCGCATAGAAGTTCAAGAACTTTTTTTGCGCAAGCTTCTCCGGATAGAAGTCGGGCTTCCAGCTCGGATAGGCCCATCCAGAAGTGCCGACGTAAAGTTGAGGCATAAGTTCGTATTGCAGAAGTCAGAAGTCAGACTGCAGACGTCAGATCGCAGAATTCCGAAATTCCGAAATCAAAAAATCAGCGCGATTATACCCTGCGCCGTTTTCCCGATGCCGTGGCGCTCTTATGCGTTCGCCGCGAAGCAGCCCTCACTGCGCTCACAACCTTTGACCCTTTTCCCGGCGCGTCTTCCTTAATGGCAGCGTCGTCCTACTCAGCCGTCTCATCCCCTTCAGCCGCCCTCGCGCTCAGCCCTACCAACTTCGGCAATTTCTGTTTCAGCGTCAGCACCGGCTCAAACAGATCGCCCATCTTCTCCACTCGCGCCAGCACATCTTTGGACTCAAACACCAGCCGCCCCGCGTCTTTCTTTTTCAGCGCCTGCTCAACCTCTTCCCATCGCACCGGCGTCGAAACCGTCGGCCGCTCGCGCGCGCGCAGCGAGTACACGGAAATCGTCGTTTTGTGCTCGTCGTTCTGGCTCCAGTCCACCAGCACTTTATTGGTGCGGACCGCTTTCTTCATATCCGACACGACCAGCTCCGGATGCTCCTGCTCGAGCAATCGCGCCAGCGCATGGGCAAACGGCTTCGTCTCGTCGTAACTGGTCTTCGTGTTCAGCGGCACGTAAATCTGCAAGCCCTTCGACCCCGAAGTCTTCGGGAAGCTCTTCAGCCCGAAGTGCTCAAATATCTCCCGCACCCAAAGTCCAACCTGCGCGCATTGCACGATATTCGCGGGCGGCCCGGGATCGAGGTCAAACACAATCATTGTCGGCTGCTCAATCTCAGGCGCGATCGACAGCGACGGATGCAATTCGATCGACGCCAAATTCGCGATCCACACCAGCGTTGGCAGATCGTTTGCCAGAATGTAATCGATCGTCCGGCGATTGCCCTCGCTCCATACCGGCGCGGTCTGCACCCAATCGGGACGATGCTTGGGCGCATTCTTCTCGAAGAAATATTCCCGGTCCACACCTTCCGGATACCGCTTCATCGTCAGCGGACGTCCTCGTAGATGAGGCAGGAGCGCGGGCGCGATGCGAACGCAATAATCGACCACTTGCCCTTTGCTGAATCCCGCCGCGGGATAAAGAACTTTCTCAAGGTTGGTGAGCTTGAGCTTGCGGCCTTCGACTTCGACGATGGTGGGTGCGGTCACGTGAATTGGGATAGTCGATTCCACTCCAAACAAATCCGGGTTGCAATAAGAGCCGGTTGAAGCAAACGCCAGTCGCGCCGATTAGTATATCCGCGTTTGGATTCCCAACCCGCCCGCACGGTTGGTAAAACCTTCGTCGCTTTGTTCTTGCGAATTCACGACGTTCTCCGTGACTCTGCGCCTCCGTGGTGAACAAACGCGACGTTTGACAATTGTTGAACCACATTAAAAGTGTCCCCGTGAGACCACATTAGAAGTGTCCCCTTATAGAGTTCCTTCGGCGAGGAGGAACCGCGAGTGGGGAGAACGGGATTGAGCAAGAAAGAATTGAGCCGGGTGGAAGTGCTGGGGCGAGTGAAGGCGCGCAGTCTGCGATTGCGGGAAGCGGCGGAGTTGCTGGAGTTGAGTTACCGGCAGGCGAAGCGGGTGTGGGCGCGGTACCGGGATGGCGGAGCGAAAGCGCTGCAGCATGGCAACTGCGGGCGCGTCTCGAACCGAGCGCACACGGCGAAGTTTCGGGCGGCGGTGTTGAAGCAGGTGCGAGCGCGCTACGCGGATTTCGGACCGACGCTGGCGGCGGAGCATCTGGCGAGCGACGACGGCCTGGAAGTGCCTGCCGAAACCCTGCGCCGGTGGCTGAAAGAGGCGGGGCTGTGGCAGAAGCAACGGCGCCGGAAGCCGTATCGGCAGCGGCGCGAAGCGAAAGCGCACCTGGGCGAGTTGGTGCAGTTGGACGGCAGCTTTCATGAGTGGTTGGAAGAGCGCGGACCGCGCGGCTGTCTGATGCACATGGTGGATGACGCCACCAACCAGGCGCTGGGGTGGTTTTCGCAGGAAGAAACGATCTGGGCGGCGGCGGGCGTGTTGCGGCGCTGGATCGAAGGCTACGGCGTGCCGCAGGCCTTGTACACGGACTGGAAGAACGTCTACGTGCGTCCGCCAAATGCCGAAGAGCGGGAGCGCGGAGAAGCGGCGGTGACGCAGTTTGGGCGGATGTGCGCGAAGCTGGGCATCCGCATCATTGCCGCCAGTTCGCCGCAAGCGAAAGGACGTGTGGAACGGGCCCACGGCACGCATCAGGACCGGCTGGTGAAGAAACTGCGGCTGGCTGGGATCGCCAACTACGAGCAGGCCAATGCCTATCTGGAGAAGCGTTATCTGGCCGAGCACAACCGCCGTTACGCGCATCCGGCCGCGGCTCCCGCCGATTATCACCGGCGACGGCCCACGGCGCGGCAACTGGACGAAGTGTTCTGGCTGGAGGAAGAACGGGTCGTGAGCGAGGACTGGGTGGTGCGCTACAACAATCGGCTGCTGCAACTGGAACGGCAGAGTCGGCATTGGGCGCCGGCCAAGAGCCGCGTGCTGGTGCGGGAAAACGAAGCGGGAGAAATCGCCATTCACTATCGCGAGCAGCGTGTGGGCTTCCGCGAGTGGAAGTCCTCTAAAGCGCTGGGCGAGGGAAGGGGCGCTGCCCCTTCCCCCGCGCCCCCTTCCCCGCCCCTGCGCCGCAGCCTTACTCCTGCCCCCAATCATCCTTGGCGGCAAGGCTTTCAACCAAGAAACATGGTCCACGTTTCCGGACCTGCGTGAACCAAAACCAGGGGACATTTCTATTGTGGAGAAGACGGGGACATTTCTATTGTGGTATGACAC
>Ga0224558_1000528_pt1 | contig 44020 bp, 37 predicted proteins | sample 714S32024metaG_FD_180682 | JGI IMG/M metagenome (GOLD analysis project Ga0224558, IMG submission 180682) | Peat soil microbial communities from Stordalen Mire, Sweden - 717 S3 20-24 | ecosystem: Environmental > Terrestrial > Soil > Wetlands > Peat | place: Sweden: Norrbotten County, Stordalen... | reverse complement strand
TGCTGAACCGTTCGACTTGCATGTGTTAAGCACGCCGCCAGCGTTCGTCCTGAGCCAGGATCAAACTCTCCAAATAAGCTTTTTTAACTTAACGCTCTGCACGGCTATTCAGTTTTCAAGGACCTGCGATTTCGAGCCGGCTCTCGACCGGCTTCGGAACCTAATCTTAACACAACCTTAACGCATTGTCAATTTAACCTTTTCTTCTTCATCGCAAATCTTTTTTTCTACAGCCTTTTTCTGCAACTGCTTTCCTTTTTCTGCAACTGCTTTCTTTCCACATTGTTTTTCCACAGATGTCTTCTTTCGCTCACCCGCCGGCTCGTCTCTGACGCTGCCCGCCGGTCAGCAAGAAGTAATTTTAGAGGATGACGGACAGAATGTCAACACATTCTCGACCTATTTTCGACCTATTTTTCAATCTTTTTTCTACCGGGGGTGATGTAGCTAAAACTCGCGGGGGCGCATGGTGGGGAAGAGGATGACATCCCGGATCGATGCAGAGTCGGTGAGGATCATCACCAGGCGGTCAATCCCGATGCCCTCGCCTCCGGCCGGAGGCATGCCGTACTCCAGGGCATCCAAGAATTCCTCGTCCATCACGTGAGCCTCTTCGTCCCCGTGTTCCCGCTCCCTCGCCTGCTGTTCGAAGCGCAGGCGCTGGTCGATCGGGTCGTTCAACTCGGTAAAGGCGTTGGCAATCTCCCAGGTATTGATGAACAGTTCGAAGCGTTCCGCCAGCAGGGGGTGCTCCTTGTTCCGCTTGGCCAGGGGAGAGATGTCCACCGGATGCCCGGTGATAATGGTGGGCTGAACCAGCTTGTCCTCTACAAAGGATTCGAACACCTCATTGAGGAGTTTGCCCCAGGAGGTGCCCGCCTCCACATCCAGCCCCAGCGACCGGGCCTGGCGATAAGCTGCGACGGCGTCGAAATGACTGAAATCCTGACCGGTATGCTTCCCTACCGCTTCCAACATGGACATCCGCTTATAGGGCGGTGAGAAATCGATGACCTGCTCCCCGTACCGTACCTTTAAGGTTCCCAGAACCAATTGCACAACGCCGCCGAGCATCTGCTCGGTGATCTCGATCATGTCCCCCAGGTCCGCATACGCCTGATAAAACTCCAGCATGGTGAACTCAGGGTTGTGCTTGGTGGAGATCCCCTCGTTGCGGAACACCCGGTTGATCTCATAGACCTTCTCGAAACCGCCTACGAGCAGCCGCTTCAGGTACAACTCCAGGGCGATGCGCAGGTAAAGGGGCATGTCCAGAGCATTATGATGAGTAAGAAAGGGGCGGGCCGTAGCTCCACCGGCAACCGGCTGCATGATCGGCGTCTCCACTTCTATATAGCCCAGGTTATCCATAAACCGGCGGATCTCCCTGATGATCCGCACCCGGGTCAGGAACACCTCCTTGACCTCCGGGTTGACGATCAGGTCGAGGTAGCGCTGCCGGTAGCGCAGGTCCACATCCTTCAGGCCGTGCCACTTCTCCGGGAGGGGGCGCAGCGACTTGCTGAGCAGGGTGAGAGAGGTGACAGCCACCGTGATCTCCTGGCGTTCGGTGCGAAACACCCGCCCCCTGATCCCGATAACATCGCCGATGTCCAGCTTCTTGAACAGGCTGTAAGCATCTTCTCCCAGGTCATCCAGTTTGGAGTAGATCTGGATCTTGCCGGTGAAGTCCCTCAGATCGGCAAAAGAGGCCTTGCCGTGGCCGCGCTTACCCATCAGGCGCCCGGCAACGGCAACCTCCGTGCCGTCCAGTTCGTCATAGTGGCTGATGATCTCCGCTGTCCCGTGGGTGACCGGGAACCTGCCTCCATAGGGCTCGATGCCGCTGGCCCGGAGCTCGTCCAACTTTTCCCGTCGTACTTTAAAGACATCTACGTCTTGCTTGGGCTGCATAGGCATAAAAAAATCCCCCTTCGCCAAAATCAGAGGTCATGTACTCCGCATTCTTTCCTCCGCATTCTTTCCTCCGCATCCGGGCGTTCGCCCGGATGCGGAGGAAGCGGGGGCATTAGAGCGGGTAGCCATCGGTGAATCCGGCCTCCGAATCGGAGAGGCGTGTCGGAGCGCTGTTAGTCATGTAGCATGCTGTTGTTTATGCACGCCTTATTTATGCACGTTAAGTATCTCGTATTTTAAAACACCTGCGGGGACCTTGACATCCACCACGGAGCCGGCCTTCTGGCCGAGGATCGCCCGGCCCACCGGAGATTCGTTGGAGATCTTGTTGGCCGTCGGATCAGCCTCCGCCGATCCGACGATAGTATACTCAATCTCGTCGCCATACTCCAAGTCTTTTAAAAGGACCGTCGCTCCGACTCCGACCGTGTCTTCAGGAACCTGACTGTTGTCAATGACGCGGGCATGTCGCAGCATCTTCTCCAGGGTGATAACACGGCCTTCGATGAACGCCTGCTCGTTCTTGGCATCTTCATATTCGGAGTTCTCTGTTATATCCCCAAACTCAATCGCCGTCCTGATTCGCTCGGCAACATCCCGGCGCTTGACAGATTTCAGATTATGCAACTCATCTTCCAGCTTTTTGATCCCGTTCCCCGTCAGCAGAACCTCTTTTTCTGGCAATACACTCTCTCCCTCTAAATTAATCTTCTGTATAGCTGCTTCCCAAATCTTATGCTTATAATCTTATGATGTGCACTATCATTTTATTCGGCCCGCTTATGCGCAGATAACTGCCATGCTGCTGCAGACTAGTTTAGACCCGGATCGAGATTAGCCTTAATTACAAAATAATCCTTGATTTTGTACCTTGGGGGGCTTGATACCAGAGGTATTCAAGGTAGATTCTCTTGAAACTTTGTGCGCATTCACCCTGACCCACCAGGGGTCAGGCTTCCTGCCGCAGTCGTGATAAAAAAGAGACGATGGCCATTGGAAAGCCCTGCCGACCCACATTTTTCAGGAGATATGGGAAACGAATGAGAATTAAGAAATCCAGCCCACGCTGGACATACACTGTTTAACTTTATTCGCTATTATATGAATGCCTTCCCGGCTTGTCAAGGAGTTCCTTAAAAAAAATCGCGCAGATAGCTTTCCCCGGAATGCCATCTGCACCTGATCCCCGGCAATCAATACATTTTTGCCACGATGACTACCCGCTCTAATGCCCCCCGCTTCCCGCATCCGGGCTTGCAGCCCGCCCGTGTACTCCGCATTCTTCAGGCCGGGCGTAGCCCGGATGCGGAGGAAAGAATGCGGAGTACATGGGCGCGTCCCTGGTTCAGGCGCGAGCATACAGGGCGTTTGTCAACAAACCCAACAGAACCTTACTGCTCGAGCGCCAGATGATTGTAGAGATCCCGGGCGCAGTCCGAACAGACTTTTTTGCCCCTGAAATCCTGCACATTTTCTGCATTGCCGCAAAAGACGCATTCCGGTTCGTACTTTTTGAGAATGATGCTATCCTCGTGCACCAAGATCTCCATTGGAGCGTTGCTCCCGATGCTCATGGTCCGGCGCAGGTCTTTGGGCAGTACAATCCGGCCCAGCATGTCCAGCCTTCTCACAACACCAATCGACTTCACAATTTCTCCTCCTCATTGATTTTCGACATGATTCGCCATTATTGTATCATTCTTTGCATAGTTTTGCTAGAAGAGGAAAGAAAAAATTTTAGGATTCATTTTTCCCAGATCCTTGCAGCATCTCCGCCCAGAAGCAGGAGTCTCGCTCCCTGTCTAAGATCGCTTTTTATCGGCAGCCGAGCGCACGTTTTCAAGATCAGAAGGGCTAAGGGCACGCTCAAAGCTACGCCAGCCAGCCAGTTTGAAACCGTGCTTGTGACCCAGGGCGCCAATTTCCTGTACCTGCTCAACCGTCAGTTCGCGCCCCAGACTGAAGTTTTCGGCACGGTTCTCCAGAGCCAGGATCATGGTCTCAGCCATGCAGGCGTAAGCAGTCTTGGGCGGGAAGCCGAAGTTGTAGTTGAATTTCACATCCCCGGGCACCTCCACCACACCCCCCTCGATCACCAGCACGTCCGGGCGCACCTGAGCCACCCGTCGGGAGACATCCCGCGGCCTGGCGACATCGCAGACTACCGCCCCCGTCTTTAGATAGGAGGGCTCGATCACCGTATCCACCGCCGCTGTTACGGTGACCACCACATCGGCGCCCTTCAGGGCATCACGGATATCCGTCGTCAGCCGGGGGACAACCCCGGCATCGTTCAGTATCTGGTGAGCGACCCGCTCCAGGCGGTGGCGCTCCCTGGCGACCAGGATCAGGCCACCCGCCCGCGGCGCCAGTATCCGGGCGCAGACGCTGCCGATGGAACCCGTAGCTCCTACCACCGCCACCTCGGCCCGGCCCAGGTTGATCCCCATGAACTCCGCTGCCCGGCAGGCGCCTTCAAGGGCGGTGAACACAGTGTAACTGTTGCCGCTGGTAACAGCAATGTCCAGGTTGTTGGCAATCGTGATCCCGGCATCGCCTACCACCGAGGTCATCGCCCCCAGGCCAACGACCTCAGCGCCTAACCGTTCAGCCAGCTTGCCGGCCTCAATGATCCGCCTGGTGACGTAATCTATGGGCAGTCCCAGCATCTGGCGGGAGGTCAGTGGGCATGCTATGAACCAGCCCTCGGTCTCCGCGGAGGGTGAGCGCACGCCGGTGATCTCTGACGCTTTGAACACCGGCAAATACCTGATGATCCCCTCCGCCATCGCCCCGGGAAACAGTCTTAAGGGCTTGATCCGTTTGGTTATATCCTCAAGGTCGATCGGGTGGATGATAAAGGCGAACTTCATTGATCTGCTCCTTCAACCATCTTGTCCACTTTTTTTCAGCTCAACCGAGACGTTCAACTGGTTCTAAGACTGTCACGCCGCCGCGGCGGCGCCATCAGAGAATGGCCTTTGCTTTTGGATCCGCTGCCTACCTCACAGCAAGAATTAGCGAGCGCAGGCGCTCGAGATCCACAATCTTATCCTCGGTGATCGGCGCATCCCCGATCTCGATACCCACCACATCTTTGTCCAACAGGGCTGCGCACCAGCGGATCCGTTCCTTCGAACCGATGACGATCACGACATCGTAGGCCCTCACCCTGGACACCAGACCCATAATCTCGTTCAACAACTCGAGGCCTGTTTTCTCCCTGACAAACCGCCAGCGCTCAGCATCGGTCATGATCAGGCTGAAGTCCACCCCCAGTTCGGCGAGCAGGACGATAATCTCTTCCTTATTCTTGACCGGAAACCCGATCACCGCCAAGCTAGAGCCCTTGCGGACAGCCCCCAGACTCTCCAGGCGCGACACGAAGGTTCGGTCGACCCCGAAACGAGCGGCCACCTCCTGCTGGGGCAGGCCCCTGCTGCGCTGCTCCAGGATCTGTTCGATGATCCGGTGCAGCTTTTCCGAACTGATAATTTTTTCACCAATACGAAACAAGTCTTCTGGCAAGGCCGGCACTTCCTTGTGCACATTATTGTGTACAATAATTTTACCAAAATGTATCCGCAAAAACAACAAATGTGAAAATCCCAGTTGCCGGGAAGTTGGCGTGGACTCCTGCACCCCGATAAGCCACAGTGAATACGCAGAAAACCTCCCTTGCGGTCAGGGGGATCCAGTCTCAAAACGGGCCATGGCAAACAAGCACAAGGAACTGAACGAGCCGGAAGGGCATGATGCGGACTGCAGGTCACAACGTTATTGCCGGAGGGTTTGAAGATGCAATTAGCCGGCACCATCGCAGTGCCGGCAGGAATGTTTCAAGGCGTTTCCCCTATTCCGGAAGCCGAAATCAGCATGGCCGGCGCCACAGCCATAGCAGCCGCTCAGTCTTCAGCCAGCCAGCAATCATCGGTGCTCCGGTTTTTTTGCGCTGTCCGACTTGGTCAATGCCGCCTGCAAAAGTTCTCCCAGGTTGCTGCCAATCACAGCCTGATCGCTGTACTGGGCAATCAGCTTCTGATTGATCCGGCTGTCTCGTTCCGAACTCTTGAAGCCGCCGAACCGGCCCTCATCCACCGGCTGCCGGTGTCCACACTCCCGGTCGGGACAGATCAGCATCTTGCCGCGCTTGCCGTTGACCAGCAGCATGAACTTGCCACAGGCCGGGCACTTGGTTTTGGACACGTTGTCAGGATGATACACGGTGGTGCTGTCCAGCCTGACGCCCTTCACCAGTTCCTCGGCATGCTGCCTGATAGCGGCCAGGAACTTCACCTTGCTCTCCTTGCCCTTGGCGATACCGGCTAGAGACTGCTCCCAGCGGGCGGTCAGCTCGGGAGTCTTCAGGTCCGGGGCGACCAGGTCCACCAGTTGGATACCTTTGGCGGTGGGGACCAGTTCCTTGCCGTTGCGCTCGACGTAGAAGTGACCGATCAACTTCTCGATAATCTCCGCCCTGGTGGCTGGCGTTCCCAGGCCACCCTGCTTGACGGCCTCTCTCAATTCTTCGTCCTCGATCAGCTTGCCCGGACTCTCCATGGCGGTCAGCAGGGTGGCCTCCGTATAGCGTCCCGGGGGTTTGGTCTGCTTCTTGCTGACCTTGCAACTCCCGACCTTTTTGACGGCGCCCTTCTGCTGTTGGGCCAGGGCCTGCTCCGGCAGCGCCTCTTCCTCCTTTTCCTCCCTATCCGCAGTGCTCGCCGTCACCGCCCGCCAACCCATGTTTTTGACCACCCGGCCGCGGGAGTAGAAGCGCTCCCCCTTCACCTCGGTCACCAGCGTGGTCTGGTCGTAGGTGTAGGCTGGTGATAACACGGCGACGAACCGCCTGGCGATCAGGTCGTAGAGGTTCCTCTCCTCGGCCGTCAGGCTGCCAATCTGCAGCGGTTGCTCGGTGGGTATGATGGCGTGGTGATCGGAGACCTTGCTGTCGTCAACGAAGCGCCTGGTCGGGGACAGGGACTTCTGCAGCAGTGTCGCCACCAGTTGCGCATAGGGACCCACGCCCATCGACCGCAGCCGGGCCGGCAGTGTGGGCACGATATCGGCAGTGATGTAGCGGGCATCGGTGCGCGGGTAGGTGACCAGCTTGTGCCGCTCGTACAAGGCCTGCAAGACCTCCAGGGTTTTCTGGGCCGACCAGCCATGGCGGCGGTTGGCGTCGCGCTGCAACTCCGTCAGGTCATAGGCCAGGGGCGGCGGCTCGCTCTTGCCCTCGGTCTTCACCTCGACGATCGTGCCGGACTGGTCCCTGACCTTCGCCGCGATCTCCCCGGCTCTGGCGTGGTCAAAGACCCGGCCGCTGCCCCCCGGCGCCCGCCAGTCGCCGAAGTAGTCCCCGAAGTCCGCCCGCAGCGTCCAGTAATCCACCGGCACGAACTCCTTGATCTCTTTTTCCCGTTGCACGATCATGGCCAGGGTGGGGGTCTGCACCCGGCCGGCGGTGAGCTGGGCGTTGAATTTGCAGGTCAGCGCCCGGGTGACGTTCAGCCCGATCAGCCAGTCCGCTTCGGCGCGGCAGGCGGCGGCATCGAAAAGGTTGTCGTAGGCAGCGCCGGGTTTGAGATTGGCGAAGCCTTCCCGGATGGCGGCGTCGGTCTGGGAGGAGATCCACAGGCGCTTGTAAGGCTTCTTCCAATTGGCCAGGGCCATGATCCAGCGGGCGACCAGTTCCCCCTCCCGCCCGGCGTCGGTGGCGATCACCAGTTCACCGAAGTCTGAACGCTGCATCAGCAGTTTTACGGCGGCAAACTGGTGTGAAGATTGCCTGATAATTTTCAATTTCATGTGCGGTGGGATCATCGGCAGGTCTTCCAGACGCCACTGCTTGTATTTCTGGTCGTAGTCCTCGGGCTCGGCCAGGGTGACCAGGTGGCCCAGCGCCCAGGTAACCACGTACTGCTGGCCCTCGAAGTAACCCTTGCCTTTAGTGTTGCAGTTCAAGACCCTGGCGATCTCCCGGGCCACGCTCGGTTTCTCCGTCAATACCAGCCGCTTCATCCGTCGACCGCCTCGATTCTGGTTAATACTATTGAATATTGCGTTCACTTAAATTATAGCACATCGATGGCGCTGCAAAATCTCGCAGCCGCTGGTGCAGAGATGCCTTGCGGTACAGCCACCAACTCTGCGATAATTTAAACAGCGTTCATGCCACAACTGGATACGAAAAGGGGTATGCACCATAAATTCAGTAGATCTGATCGCCACCGCCACCTTCGGGCTGGAGTCAGTGGTGGCGCGTGAGGTACAGGCACTCGGCTATGACACCGACGTGGCCAATGCCCGGGTGACTTTCAAAGCCGGCCTGGAGGCGATCTGCCGTGCCAATCTGTGGCTGCGCAGCGCCGACCGGGTACTGGTCAAACTGGGCGAGTTCACCGCTCTATCCTTCGACGAGCTGTTCGAACGGACTAAAGCGCTGCCCTGGGCTGACTGGCTGCCGGTCAACGCCAACTTCCCGGTGGAGGGGAAGTCTATCAAGTCCAAGTTGTTCAGTGTGCCTGACTGCCAGGCAATCGTCAAGAAGGCGGTGGTGGAAAGTCTGAAAAGCCGCTACCACTGCCAGTGGTTCGAGGAGACCGGCCCCCGCTTCACTATCGAGGTAGCGCTCCTGAAAGACATCGCCACCCTCACCATCGACACCAGCGGCCCCGGCCTGCACAAGCGCGGCTACCGCAAACTGAGCAGCGCCGCCCCCCTCAAGGAGACCCTGGCCGCCGCCATGATCAACCTGAGCCGCTGGCACCCGGAACGGATGCTGCTCGATCCGCTGTGCGGTTCAGGCACCATCCCCATCGAGGCCGCTCTGATCGGCCTCTGCATCGCCCCGGGGATACACAGGGAGTTTGCGGCGGGGCAGTGGCCGATAGTGCCGGAACGCCTGTGGCAGGAGGCGCGCCAGGAGGCCGGAAACCTGATCCGCCGCGATCTGAAGCTACAGCTTCGAGGCACCGATATCGATGCCGAGGTGCTCAGCCTGGCCCGCTATCATGCCCGCCAGGCAGGGGTGGCAGAGCAGATCTCCTGGCAGCAGGCGCCCCTGGCGGAGTTGCACACCAAGCAGAAATACGGCTACATCATCTGCAACCCGCCCTATGGTGAACGCATGGAAGACATACAGGTCGCGGAACACCTCTACCAGGAGATGGGACAGGTGTTCCGGCCGCTGGACACCTGGTCATTCTACGTGCTGACCGCCCATCACGGCTTTGAGAAACTGTTCGGCCGCCGTGCCGACAAGAAGCGCAAGCTCTACAACGGGCGCATCGAGTGCAACTATTACCAGTTCTTCGGTCCACACGCGCCGCGCCCGAATCTGGAAGCTTGAAAGTTTGGCAGCCGGCGACATCCACCTTCACCCGGAGCCGATGCTTGCCGGGGCCGCCCTTGTTTGTTGTGCTCGAGACCATTCTTTACCGGATATCCCAAATGAGTTATAATCAAGTCGAGGTTGTTTGATAAAGGCCTTCGGACAAGGGGAGCATTGTTTCGTTATGCCTTGGAGGGGAGGCTTTTTCCTTTGTTTTCCTCATAGTTATTTTCTTAATTATAAGCTCGATGACATTAGACTAATTCGGGAGGGAGCAACTCCAGGATCATCCTTGGCGCCCGGTATCAAAAGCCACTGTACCCCGGAAGTCTGGAGCTTTATCCAGAGAGCGAACAACGGGGAATCCTTGAAAAGTTAGGACTGAAATTCAACCCGAAATGAAAAAATCATGGTCTCTCATAATAACCCTATGCCTGGTGTTTATGTGCATCTTACCGGCATTTCCTGCCTATGCAAACGATTCCGGCTCCGGGCCGGCGCCGGTCATCTTCCCCGGCAGCGGCAACTACCTGGGCGTCCCGTCCGTAACCATCACCAGCCCCTATGGCGCCGTCTACTATACCACCGACGGCTCCAACCCGGCCACCAGCAACACCACCATCGCTTACAGCGACTGCTTCCCGGTTAACCAGTCGGAACTTCTCCTGGCCGCCGCTCACAGTTCCTCTGGCTGGAGCAGCGTCGCCTCGGCCATGTTTAACATCAGTGGTACAGTCCCGCAGTCGAGCAGCGCTGATTCTCCCGTGCAAGCCAGCCCTTTAGTTCTCGCGGCGTTATATAACAAGAACAGACAAGCTGTAATGTCAGTGGTATATAACGGTAATCTCGACAAGGACACCCAGTATACCGTGATCATATCCGATCAGGTCGCTTGGAATGCGGTAGGCAGCAGCGAAATAACTGCAGACAACACGGGGGTTGTGATTGGTCCGGTCGAAGAAGGCCACACCTACCAAATATCCGTCAAGCAAAAAAGTAAAATGAATCAATATTACGGTACCTTTTCCGTTCAAAAAAATGCTCTGGACAAGGACCAATTGAATGTTGATCAGCAGTTGTTTTATGTAAATGAAAATGGCGTTACCAGCGAGGTTGCCGTTTCTGCAAGTCCGGCTCAGACTGTCACATATTCTGGCTTTCGTAGCGATGGCAGTCTCATTTTTAGTGGCCTTAGCAGTCTGTTCAAAGCGATTGATTCTATCTCCACCTGGGAAAGTGGAGCGTATGTTTTAGAAAGTGATAACGGCGAGCAGGTATTTACAACAACGAATAGCATTTCAACATTTTACCTTTATCAATACACCACCTATTATGGCAGTACGACTTCACTAGAGACTGCCAACGCCTGGATTGACGATTTTGCACGTTCGCATGTCCTTTATGGTAATGGTAACTTCTATAACAATAGCCATGCCAGCACCAATCAACCTGATTATTGGGCTTTAGAACCAGAATCCGGTGGATACTTCTATAAATATTCATATGCTTCGAGCACCTATAAAGCAGTATACGAAACACTCGATTTCACTCAAGCCAAATTACGAGAATCAACAGATACCGCCCGGCCATATAATGCTTATGTTTATCTATCGTCACAAAACAACAATGGCTCCGCCGAGGGTGGAATTGTTTGTCCAGCCTATAGCCCCGGCAATTGGTATTTGTATTATAAGCGTACCGATAACTCTCAGCCGACCATAACTTCCAGCCTTGTTTGCGGTTCCACCCAGGCTGGCGGTGTGTATACACCCGATGCCAATCTTCAATTGGTATATTCTTATGCCAACGGCTCGTTCACGATAAAAGTAAAAAACCTTTCAACAAATACAGTCTATTCATCCAATGCCATCACCGACCAGGGTGTTGGCGGGTCCCCAGTTCTAATAAGCGCCACCTCCTATGTACCTGTTACTCGAGACTTCACCCATGCTCCCGACTACCAGGCCGGTGGATATTTCAAAAATGTGCACTACAGTCAAAGTTATCTTTCTGACGATAATGGTAACACCCTCAGCTTTTGGGCATCCAGCCCCCTTACTCACTATGCATTAGTATATAATGACGACTACTGCACTTATACCGAAGGAAACTCATATGAAGATGTAAGTATCATTTATCACAGATGACTACCCGCTCTAATACCCCCGTGCTTCGTGAAGTTTGCGGGTGGCGGCCGGCTAAATCGCCTGCTTCAGGCTGCCGACCAGGGCCGAGACCTGCTGCAACATCTTATCCCGGTCGGCGGCATACTGCTCCACCAGGCTGACGATGGCGCTGCCCACGATCACCGCATCACCGAGCTGTGCCATCAGAACGGCCTGTTCCGGGTTGGAGATGCCGAAGCCGATGGCCAGCGACCGGTCGGTGCAGGCCCGCATCCGCTGCATGAACTCCTCGATGCCCTGCGGCAGGCCCTGACGGGCACCGGTAACCCCGGTCAGAGAGACGCAGTAGATGAAGCCCCGGGAGGCGCCGGGTCCGGTGCACCCTGCGCCGGCGATCCGGGCCAGGCGCTCCGCGGTGCTGGTGGGAGCGGCAAAGGGAATCAGGTGCAACCGTTTCCGTTGCAGTTCTGTCAGCAGCGGTCCGCTCTCCTCCAGCGGCAGGTCGGGAACAATCAGTCCATCCACACCCGCCATGGCCGCATCTGCCGCAAAAGCCGCCAGACCGTAGTGCAGCACCGGGTTGTAGTAGGTCATCAGCAGCAGGGGGATCTGCGTTCGCTCCCGTAGGCGGCGCACCAGGCCGAGGATTCCGGCCGGAGTGGTTCCCCCCGCCAGGGCGCGCATGGAGGCCTGCTGGATCACCGGGCCGTCGGCCATCGGATCGGAGAAGGGCACCCCCAGTTCGATCAGGTCTGCTCCCGCCCGCTCCATGGCCAGCACCAGGTCGGCGGTGGCCTCATAACTGGGGTCGCCGGCGGTGATGTAGGCGATCAGACCCTTCCCGCCTTCCCGGCGCAACCTGTCAAAGGCGGCGTCGATCCGGTTCAGGCCGTCAGTTGATGTCGTTTCTCTGTGGAGGCCGGTGTCCACCACCCTCTCGTGGCCGTTACCGGTTTCCGCTCTCGCTCGATCGCTCATCTCTACTTCACCTCTAAGATCCGGGCGATGGAAGGAACGTCCTTGTCGCCCCGCCCGGAGATATTGATGATCATGATCTGATCGCTGCCCATGGCCGGCGCCAGCTTGGCGGCGTAGGCCACGGCGTGGGCGCTCTCCAGGGCCGGCAGGATGCCCTCGGTGCGGGCCAGTAGTTCGAAGGCCGCCAGGGCCTCCTCGTCCGTCACCGCCACATACTCCGCTCGCCCGGACTCCTTGAGGTAACTGTGCTCCGGCCCCACACCCGGGTAGTCCAGGCCGGCGGAGATGGAGTGGGCCTCCAGCACCTGGCCGTGCTGATCCTGCAGCAGGTAGCTCAGAGCGCCGTGCAGCACCCCAACCTGTCCCGCCGATAAAGTGGCGGCATGTTTGCCGGTCTCGATGCCGTGTCCGGCCGCTTCCACGCCGATCAGGCGTACCGGGTCCTCCAGGAAGGGATGAAAGATGCCGATGGAGTTGCTGCCGCCGCCCACGCAGGCCACGATGCAGTCCGGCAGGCGCCCCTCCTGCTCCAGGATCTGGAGGCGGGCCTCCTGACCGATCACCGCCTGGAAGTCCCGCACCAGCATGGGGTAGGGATGCGGCCCCCCGACGGTACCCAGCAGGTAGTAGGTGGTGCGGACGTTGGTCACCCAGTCCCGGATCGCCTCGTTCATGGCGTCCTTCAACGTCCTGCTGCCGCTCGTCACTGACGCCACCTCCGCCCCCAGCAACCGCATCCGGAAGACGTTCAACTCCTGGCGCCTGATGTCCTCCTCGCCCATGTAGATGACGCACTGCATGTCAAACATGGCCGCCACGGTGGCGGCAGCCACCCCGTGTTGGCCGGCGCCGGTCTCGGCGATCACCCGCTGCTTCCCCATCCGCTTGGCCAGCAGGGCCTGACCGAGGGTGTTGTTGATCTTGTGCGCCCCGGTATGGTTGAGGTCCTCCCGCTTCAGGTAGATGCGGGCGCCGCCCAGGCGCCTGGTCAGCCGTTCGGCAAAGTAGAGGGGACTCGGCCGTCCCACGTACTGTTTCAGGTAATACCGGAACTCCTCGTCGAAGGAGGGATCCTGCCGGGCCTGTTCGTAGGCCGCAGTCAGTTCCTCCAGGGCCGGCATCAGCGTCTCCGGCACAAACTGCCCGCCGAAGCGCCCGAAGTGGCCGCCGGTATCAGGCATCTCAATTTTGGTCAAGCTCATCATCAAGCCTCCTCACTTCCATCAGCAGCGCCCTGATCTTATCGGGGTCCTTGACGCCGCCGGTCTCCACCCCGCTGCTCACGTCTATGGCATACGGCGTGGCCTGGCGTATGGCCTGCTCCACGTTGGCCGGAGCGATCCCCCCGGCCAGGATGATGCGCCGGCGCGCCGTGCCCATGTACTCCGCATTCTTCAGGCCAGACCGAAGGTCTGGATGCGGAGGAGGGCACCCGGCAGGACCCGGCACCGCTGCCTGACGGGCCAGGTCCCAGTCGAAGCGCTGCCCGGTGCCCCCGGCCCGGCCGGGCACGTAAGCGTCCAGCAGGAAGGCGGCCACCTCATATCGATCCATCTGCTCCAGCACGGAGCCGTCCCGGACGCGGAAGCCCTTGATCACCTGCTGCTGCCAATCCCGGCAGTAGTCCGGGGGCTCCGCGCCGTGAAACTGCAGCACATCCAGCCGGCAGAACCCGGCAATCTCCAACGCCTCCCGCCGGGGTGCGTCCACGAACACCCCCACCCTGCTGACGAAGGGGGGCAGTTGCCTGATGATCCGCTCCGCCTCCTGCGGCGTCACCTGCCGCGGGCTGGGGGCGAAGACGAAGCCCAGGGCGTCGGCCCCGGCTTCCACCGCCGCCCGGGCGGCCTCCACCGTCCTGATCCCGCAGATCTTAACCCGTACCATTAGTAGTCTCCCTTGGAACAGATGGGGCAGGGAACGGTTCTTTTTCCCAATGCTCCGCACCTGGCGCCATGCGCCTCAGTCGCATCGTCCCGGCCTTCCTCTTGGCGGCTTCCGATGTCCTGATTCCGCAGATCTCAACCCTCACCATCAGGCCATCTCCCCTTCAAGCAGCGACCGTACCGCCGCTACCAGGTCATCCTGCTCCATCAGGGCCTCCCCGACCAGTACCGCATCCACTCCCGCCGCCGCCAGGCGCATAACCTGCTCGTGGGTGCGGATGCCGCTCTCGCTGACCACCGCCACGCCCGGCGGGATCAGATGCAGCAGGTTGAATGTGGAGTTCAGATCGGTTTTGAAGCTTTGCAGGTCGCGGTTATTGATCCCCACCAGACGGGCTCCAACCGCCGGGGCCAGGATCGCCTCGGAGGCGGTATGGACCTCCACCAGGGCGCAGAGGCCCAGATCCCCGGCCAAACCCAGGTAGTCCTCTAATTGGCCGGGAGCGAGGATGGCGGCAATCAACAGCACGGCGTCCGCTCCCAAGGTGCGGGATTCATAGACCTGGTAATCACTGATGATGAAGTCCTTGCGCAGCAGGGGCAGCCCTGCCGCCCTCCGGGCCAGCGCCAGAAAATCCGGATGCCCCTGGAAGAAGGCCTCGTCGGTGAGGACGGAGAGCGCTCGCGCCCCGCCCCGCTCGTAGGCCGCCGCAACGACCGCCGGATCGAAATCCTGGCGGATCAGGCCGCGGGACGGAGAGGCCTTCTTGATCTCAGCAATCAGGTTAATCGGCGCTGCGCTCTCGCCCCTCTTCACCACTCCAAAGAAGTCCCGGGCCGGGAGTGCGTCCTTGGCTTTTGCCTTCAACTCCTGGATCGGCTGGCGGGAGCGCCGGTACTCCACCTCTTCCCGCTTTACCGGAAGAATGCGGTCCAAAAACATTGGAACACCCCTTCTCGATGTTCGATCATGCTGCTCCCTCGGCATACCTTCTGGAGAAAGCGATCAGACTGTCCAGCTTGGCCAGGGCCGCCCCGGAATCGATGACCTCCGCCGCCAGGCGCATCCCGTCCAGCATGGTGTCCACCTTGCCACCCACCAGTAGGGCGGCGGCGGCATTCATCAGCACCACGTCGCGGCAGGGGCCGGGGCGACCGGCGAGCACCTCCCGGGTAATCCGGGCGTTGTCCACGGCGACGCCGCCCACGATCTCCTCCAGCGACCCCTGGCGAATGCCGAGACCCTCCGGCTCCAGGTAGTAGGTCCTGATCTGGTCCCCGTTCAACTCGCTGACCCTGGTTCTGCCGGTGTGGGTGATCTCGTCCAGCCCGTCGCTGCCGTGCACCACCATCGCTCGCTGCGTCCCGAGATTGCGCAGCACACAGGCGATCACCCCGGTCAGGTTGGGGTCATAGACTCCCAGCACCTGTACCTGGGCGCCCGCCGGGTTGGTCAACGGCCCCAACAGATTGAAGGCGGTGCGGATACCGATCTCCCGCCGGGGTCCGGCGGCGTGCTTCATGGCGGCGTGGAACACCGGAGCGAACAGGAAGCCGATCCCGGTCTCCTCCAGGCAACGCTCCGCCTCCGCCGGAGCCAACATCACGTTGACGCCCAGCGCCTCCAGCACGTCGGCACTGCCGCAGCGGCTGGAAACCGAGCGGTTGCCGTGCTTGGCGACCGGGAGCCCGGCTCCGGCCGCCACGAAGGCCGCCGTGGTGGAAATGTTGAAGGTGAACCGCCGGTCGCCTCCGGTGCCGACGATGTCCACCAGCGGCTGCAGCGGCTGGAACCGCGGCGCAATCCGGTTCATCTTCGCCCGCATCGCCCGGGCAAACCCGGTGATCTCCTCCACCGTCTCCCCCTTCAGGCGTAGGGCGGTGAGCAGGGCGGCGATCTGGGCCGGGGAGGCCTCACCATCCATGATCCGCCCCATTACCTGTTCCGCCTCTGTCTCCGCCAACTGGTGGTGGTTGACTACCTTCTCGATGGCCTGCTTCAGATCAGTTTCCACGCTCATTGCTCTTCCCCTCCCGTACAGGTGTGCTTTTCTAACTTCCGGCCCTGTTGTCTCTGTTACCACAGATGCCCGCCATTCAAGAAAGACAGTGGCTTTTTCGATGCCTCCATATATTTCCGAATCAATATAAGTAACGCTTTACATTAGTGCCGGGGCGCCAGACTTACCTGCCGTTTTGGATGTTTTTCAACTAATCGCCAAAGGAGTCTCCCCCTTCTATAAGTGGGAGATGAATTTGGCAGCTTGGCTTTAATCTTCTAATTCAGTGGGGGTGCAGACCCCCACTGAATCCCCGAGCGAAGCGAGTTGCTTCTTCTCACCTCTAACCTGTTTTTGCAGGCGCCTCGCACATCTCAATCGCCTGCAGCAACGCCCCGGCCTTGCGTAAGGTTTCCTCGTACTCCCGCTCCGGGTCGGAATCGGCCACGATTCCCGCCCCGGCCTGGATGTAAGCGGTACCTCCTTTGATCACGATCGTCCGGATGGTGATGCAGGCGTCCAGGTTGCCGTTGAAGCTCAGGTAGCCGATGGCGCCGCCATAGGGGCCGCGCCGGGTTGTTTCCAACTCCTCGATGATCTCCATCGCCCGGATCTTGGGCGCCCCAGACAGGGTGCCTGCCGGAAAGCAGGAGGCCAGGGCGTCGTAGGCGTCACACCCTGCATTCAATTTGCCCTGCACCACCGACACCAGGTGCATCACGTGTGAATAGCGCTCGATCTCCATCAATCTGGGCACCTTGACGCTGCCGTATTCACAGACCCGCCCCAGGTCGTTCCGCCCCAGGTCGACCAGCATCAGGTGCTCGGCACACTCCTTGGGGTCGTCCCGCAGGTTCCGGGCGAGAGCGTCATCCTCGGCCTGGCTGCCGCCGCGCCGGCCGGTGCCAGCAATCGGGCGCGTCTCCACGGTACCCCGCTCCACCCGTACCAGCATCTCCGGCGAGGAGCCGACGATCCGGACGCTGCCGAAGTGCAGGTAGTACATGTAGGGTGAGGGGTTGAGTGACCGCAGCCGACGGTAGACATCGAGGGGGTCGGCGCCGATCTCCTGCTGGAAACGTTGGGAGAGCACCACCTGGATGATGTCCCCGGCCTCGATGTACTCCTTGGCCCGCCCCACGCTGCCCATGAACTCCTCCTTGGTAACGTTGGATGCAGGGTTTCCGGCGGGCGTCTCGCCTCCCGGCTGATTTGCCGCAACCTCACTAAGCAGCGACAGTGAAGAATCCGGCACTGGCGCCCCGGACGCCTGATCGAGCGGCTGCGCCAGGGCGATCCGGCGCTTCACCCGCTCGATGACCGCCAGGGCCTCGCTGTAGGAGGCAGCAGGGTCGCCGTTTTTGGGAACCAGGGCGACGATCTTCAAAGTATGCCGGACGTGGTCGTAGATCAGCACCACCCTGGTGAGGATGAAGAAACAGTCTGGCAACTCCAGGTCATCGGCGGTCGTTTCCGGCAGCCGCTCGTAGTGGCGCACCAGGTCATAGCCGAAATAGCCCACCGCCCCGCCGAAGAAGCGCGGCTCGTCGGGCACAGGCCCCACCCGCAAATCCGCCATCATCTCCCGCAGCCGTTGCAGCGGAACGCCATCTTCAACGGTAGTGCGCCCACCGGCCTCGATAGTGATGGTTGTTCCCCGGGCCTGGAAGACAACCAGCGGGTCAAAACCCATGAACGAATACCGGGCGAGTTGTTCGCCGCCATCCACGCTCTCCAGCAGGTAGGTGTGGTCCCCGGTGGCAACCTTCATGAAAATGGAGATCGGCGTCTCCAGGTCGACCAGCAGTTCCTCCCACACCGGAGTGATCTCGAACCGCGCCCGCGAGCAGGCGCCCGCCTCGGCCACTCCCAGGTAATCGCCCCGCAACGGGTAAGCCATGACCCACTCTCCTCCCAAATACAAAAGCCAGCACCCCAAATGAGTGCTGGCCCGATTGCTCAAAAAGCAAACAACCCTCGACTCATCTCAGCTCAACTCGTCTCGTCTCAACTCGTCTCGTCTCGTGTTGCTATTAAGTTGTCACTTTTATCCGCCCTGAACTCTGTTCTTGCAAAGTAGTATACCGGCAACCGGCTTGTACTGTCAATCCATTTTTCAGACTAGGACTAGCTCCCAGCAAAATATTGGTTTTCAAGAAGGAATTATTTAACTTTAAGTCGAATTAAGTCGAATTATGCACAATGCTTACCCATACCCTATCTTTACCATTAATTCAAGGGGCTAATTTACGGGCAAGGTCTTTAAAGGAATGAATCACGCATTTATGTACTAAAATTATTACTCGTTTATGTGGTGAAAAAGATTATGATTTATATTGCTATTGGCTGTCTTGCGTTTGTTTTTCTATATGCTTTCGACCTTAATAAGATTATATTCTTGCATAAGAATATAAATATTTGCTTTGCCATTGGTATTGCGCTCTTGGCTGTTTCTACAACGGGTGTTCTGTTTAGCAACTATAAGAGTTTTGAGGTGCCTGTCCCATCACAGCTGTTTTTTGGGTTGCTGTCAATTATTGCAATGCTTCTCACCCTCTATTCTTTGTTTTTTGCATTGCCATTTGGTAAGACATACATTGAAGTAGAAAAGGTAAGACCTGTTGTTGACACAGGGATGTATGCCCTTTGCCGCCATCCAGGTGTTATCTGGTTTTTCTTTTCCTATCTATTTCTTTGGCTGGCTTCAGGCAAAATAGTGATGATGTGGGCAGGTATACTCTGGACGGTTATGGATATTATTCATGTTTATGTGCAAGACCGTTGGCTTTTCCCTAAAACCCTAAATGGTTATGACCAGTATAAGCGCAAAATCCCATTTCTAATACCTAACCTTGGTAGTATTAAAAAAAGTATCATCACCTTAATGTAGGGAGATCTGCTATGACTTTAGATCAGAAACTCCGAAATAAACAATATGACCAGATATGGCAAGAATATTGCGGTTTTTTGGATCTTTCAATGTCTGAATATATGGAAATACAAAATCGTCTTATGCTAGAACAGATTGAACTGTATTCCAATTGCGAGCTCGGTAGACGTATTATGAAAGGGAAAAAGCCAACCACCATTGACGAATACAGGCAGGTGGTTCCTCTTACCAAATATGAAGATTATGCTGATCTATTATTGCAAAAAGTAGAATCATCTCTCCCGTCAAAGCCCCTTCTATGGATTGAAACTACGTGGGAAGGCGGTAAAAACCCAGTAAAAGTGGCTCCGTACACGGAGACTATGGTTCAATGTCACAAGAGCACTTTTATAACATGTATGATCCTTGCTACCAGTAATCAAAAAGGCCATTTTACATTAAGGGGAGGAGAAAAGTTCCTCTATGGCATGGCGCCGTTACCCTATCTTACAGGAATAGTACCACATGTCATTTCTGGCGAATTATCGATAAACTTCCTGCCGCCAACTCAAGAGGCAGAGACAATGGGTTTTGGGCAAAGAAATAAGGCCGGTTTAAAAATGGGAATGCGAAAGGGCATAGATTTGTTTTTTGGCCTTAGCAGCGTAATCGTAAAAATCAGCGATGCCTTTGCATCAGGAGGCGGCTCTAGTGGACGCCTGAATGTTTTTAAGAATTCTCCCATAATGAATTACCGCTTGATAAAGAGCTGGATAAAAAGTAAAAAAGAAAAAACTCCAATAATGCCAAAGGATATTTGGACACTCAAAGGCTTAATTTGCGCCGGCACGGATACTGCAACCTTTAAAAAGAAAATAGAGAATTACTGGGGTGTTAAACCTCTGGAGATTTTTGGAGGTACAGAGGCCACCTGTATTGCTACTGAAACATGGAGCAAGAACGGTTTAGTCTTTTTTCCCGACGTTTGTTTTTATGAATTTATTCCTAAGTCGGAAGTAGAAAAGAATATTGAGGATCCTTCTTATATTCCAAATACATATCTTTTAGACGAAATAGTGGCAGAGAATGAATATGAGTTGGTAATTTCAAGCTTAAAAGGGGGAGCCTTTGCCCGATACAGGATGGGTGATATGTTTAAATGTTTATCACTGAGTAATGAAGAAGATGGTATTCAGCTACCACAGTTTGCTTATGTTGACCGTGACCCAAGGATTATAGATATTGCCGGATTCACCCGTATTTCAGAGGGTACAATTAGTGAGGCTCTAGAGCTTTCAAAACTTGATATAATCAAATGGTTTGCAGCTAAGGAATTTGATGAGCGCAAGGTAGCTTATTTACACCTTTATGTTGAAGTTGGAGCCGATGGAATGCGCGGTGCTACGACAAATGATATTATTAAGGAGCATCTTTCAATATATTTCCGGTATGTTGACGCTGATTATAAAGATTTAAAATCCCTGCTTGGAATTGACCCTCTGGTGGTATCAATAATACCAGCAGGTACAATCAGTCAATATTGTGATGCATTTGGACGGCGCCTTAGAAGAATGAATCCGTCACATTTTGATATTATAGAGGTTTTAAAAATCGCATGTGGTAGAAGTAGAGAAGGAGTATCCTAGTGCAGCTATTCCAAATATTCTTCTGGGGAATGCCAATAGTAGCATTATCCAGCTACAGTCTGTTGATGCTATTTTTTTCAATATCACAGAAGGATAAATTCATTCGCTCGTTTATGCTGGTTTTAGCTGCATTAATTCTTTGGACTGCATCCTCATTGTTTATGAAATTGCAGTTGTATCCGGGAGTGCTCTTTTGGAACAGGTCAATGGTTACGGGGATGCTAGCTATTCCGTTTCTTCTTTATTACTTCATATCTATGTTTAAAGACTCTATCAATATTTTCAGGACAATTATCTGGGGGGCATTAACTACTGCCGCCATTGTAGTTAATTTCTTAGGCTTTGTAGTTGCTGATGCCAGCGTAATCACGAATACAGTGACAGTTAATGGACAACATTTTACGTCGGTTGATTTTCTCTATTCATTAGGCAGGATGGCTATTCCTGTATATGTTTTTATGTTTATTTTGTTGATTTCTATTCTAGCTGAAACAAGAACTGACATGCTCAACGGGAATACTACACATGGACGAATCAGTCTCATTAAAGTTGGTTTAATCATAATGTTCATCGGAGTGCTTACCGATTATATTCCAGCTTTAGGAAAATATCCAGTGGACATCTTGGCGTGTTTTATTAATGCTATTCTTATCGTGGTGGCAATCTACAAATACCGTTTAATGGAATTGCGTTTTATGGTCACAAAGGGCATTGTTTATTCTTTATTTGCCTTGCCTCTCGCCGGCATGTATGTCTTCGTTGTTTTGTTTGTTGATAAATATATAAGTAATTTGTACTCCAACATAATACCATACATTACAATTTTCTCAGCCCTTCTTGTGGCTATAATGTTTCAGCCATTATATAGATTTACAAGCAAACTGGTTGATAAGATGTTTTATAAGGCGGAATACTCCCAGCGTCAGGCGCTGAAGAATTTTAGTTTAAGTATATCAAATAATTTGGATTTGAACGACATGGCCAGAGAGCTGATTGAAGCTGTTCAACATGCTATTCACGCAAGACAGATACTTGTTTTGATAAAGCATAAAGAGGAAGAATGTTATTATGTGTATCGTACATCTTCTCAAATATACAAGCCAGAATTTCAAATAACCTTCGATAATCCGCTTGTCAAATGGCTTATAATTAATAACGCCGGTCTTTCAAGAGAAGAATTATATTCCCTGCCAATTTTCAAATCCATGTGGGAAAAAGAAAAAAAAGTTATTTACGATTTGAATATTGAGATTATCATTCCCATGAAAAGCAGAAACGATTTAATTGGTATGCTAATGCTGACCCGAAAGGAAAATAATAACGCATACACATTGGATGATTTGGACTTGCTGACTTATCTGGGCGCCTCGACCGCAGTTGCTTTTGACAATGCCAGACTTTACGCCCGCGCCCAGTCCGAAGCTTTAACCGATAGCCTTACAAAGCTGTATAACCATAGATATTTCTGCAAAGCACTGTCTGAGCAGTTGGAAAAAGTAGCAGAGTTGTCTCTTCTTCTGGTTGATTTAGATTTATTCAAACTTTTTAACGACCTATACGGTCATCTTGAAGGGGATAACGCCCTGGAAATAGTTGCTTCAATAATGGTGAGACTTGTCGCACAAAAGGGCATTGTCTGCCGCTATGGTGGCGAGGAATTCACCATATTATTACCATACCATGATTCAAAAAAGGCTTTTGATTTGGCAGAAAGGATCCGGCTTGAGATACAAAGGACTTTCTTTAAAATGAATGACGGCACTCAACGGTTTTTAACAGCCAGCATTGGCGTGTGTGCTTATCCCCATGCCGCGCCCAATGCTGAGGAACTGTTAAATCGTGCCGATTTGGCAATGTATACTGCTAAAAACCAAGGTAAGAACCAAACTGTTATTTATACCCCAAGAGATGTTTCGCCCGGAAAATTATCTGACGCCAGTGGCGATGACATAACTATCAAACCTGACTACACCGCCACTATATATGCTTTGACAGCAGCCATTGATGCTAAGGATCATTATACCTTTGGTCATTCTCAAAGAGTTGCCAAATATGCAACTATACTCGCAAGTGCATTGAACTTAGATAAGTCGCATGTCGAAATTATTAGAGAGGCGGCCCTTTTGCATGACGTAGGCAAGATAGGAATACCGGAAAGTATACTTACAAAGACTGGTATGCTAACCGACGAAGAATACGACATAGTTAAAAGGCATGTTGAAATGTCCCTAACCATTATTAAGTATTTGCCATCCCTAAATCATACAGTACCAGCTGTTTTCGGTCACCATGAAAGATGGGATGGAAGAGGCTATCCAAGGGGAATCAAGGGCGAAAATATACCTTTGACTGCAAGATGTCTTGCAATAACCGACGCATTTGATGCGATGACTTCCGACCGTCCATATAGAGCGAGTTTAAGTGTTGATTCTGCGCTAATTGAGATAAAGAATAATATAGGATTTCAATTTGACCCCCATATAGCAAATATATTTATCGAATTGGTTCGTAATAGTACCATCAATGTTGAACATCATCAACATAATGATCAGCAAGAACTTGTTCGCAGTTAGAAAGTATTGGAAGATGCGCTGATGCCAAAGAATTGCATGGTCTGAGGTACGCCGTCACCCCCAGCTAACGGTTATTTATACGGACTACCTGGCGGCGCTACGAGGTTGAGCCTGTCCAGGGCCTCCGGATCCGGCGAGGCGATGAGCAGGGCGGTGTCCGACTGCAGCGGGACCAGCCCGGTCACCCGCAGGCCCTCCCGGAAAAGCAGTTCCCGCACCCACTGCTCCGGAAAGAGGCGGCCATTGTAAGTATTGATGAACATGTTCAGATCGAGCAGGGCGGCCTTGGCCGGGTCGTGCCCCGGAAAGAAGTCGTGCACCACCAGGTATCCACCGCTGACAAGGCGCCGGGCAGCCCGGGTGAGAATGCCGGGCAGTTCCTGTTCGGAATAGACGTGGATGACATTGGAGAGCAAGACCAGGCCGTAGCGCCCGTCAGGCGCCGGCCAGGGCTCCAGGAGGTTGGCCGGGCAGCAGGTCACCCGCTCCCCCAGGCCTCTGGCGTCCAGCAGCTCCCTGGCGATGTCGAGCACGTCGGCCAAGTCGAGCAGGGTGGCCCTGGCAGCCGGGAAATGTTCCAGGAACGCGGCGGACACGGCTCCGGAGCCGGCGCCCACGTCGAGGATCTCCAGCCCTGTACCGGCGCCTTTAAAAGCTCCTGCAAACAGGGGCAGCACCTCCTGCGCCTTGGCCCTGCCCACGTTGTCCATCGCCTGGATATAGCTTCGAATGCGCTGCTGCAACCGGCCTGATTCGTCGTCGGGCAGATAGGAGACCCGCCCGCCGGACTGCAGGCACGATTCCAGCCCGCCCCAACTGTCTTTCAGATGCTGGCGCCAGAGGATGGAATCCCCCTGGTAGCCATCCTTCCCCCTTACCAGGCAGGCGGCAGCCAGGGCGGTGTTGCCGAACATTTCCCCATCCCGGAACAACAGCCCCAGGGCGCAGAGGGCGTGCAGGAAGCGCTCCGTCCCCCTGAGCGCCCACCGCAAGCGCTTCGCCAGTTCGTCTGCCGTCATCCCGCCCCCGGCCAGCAGGTCGAACACCCCCACCGACACGGCGGTGAACAGCACCTCCGAGAACCAGTAGCCGGTTGCCAGGTCCTCCAGGTACTGAGGACCGCCCGACTGTGGGTCAAAATCGAGATACCGGGGAGTCATGGCGTGTACTCCAGCGCTTCGTTCCTGGCCACCCCGGCAGCCTCGAAGGTCAGCATCTCGCCGATCACCCGGGCCGCCGCCTCCACAATGTTCATGGCCAGGGCGGCCCCCGTCCCCTCCCCGAGGCGCATATCCAGATCGAGCAGCGGGCGCAGGCCTAACTCCTGGAGCATCTGCCGGTGGGCGAACTCCATGGAGCAGTGGGCGGCGATCATGTAGTCCACTGCCTGCGGCGCCAGCCTCTTGGCCAGCAGGGCGCCGGCGGTGGAGATAAACCCGTCCACCACCACCGGTACCTTGAAGTAGGCGGCGCCCAGAATGACCCCGGCAATCCCTCCGATCTCGAAGCCCCCCACCTTCGCCAGCACGTCGACCGGGTCGCCCGGATCGGGCCGGTTCAGCTCCAGCCCCCTCTCGATGGCACCGATCTTTCTAGCCAGAGTTTGATCGTCGATGCCTGTTCCCCTTCCGGTTACCTCCCGGGCGGGCAGGCCGGTCAGGGCCGCCAGCACGGCGCTGCTGGGAGTGGTGTTGCCGATCCCCATATCTCCTGTACCCAGCAGTTCCGCCCCCTCCTTGACAAGCTGTCCGGCAACGCCGATGCCTGCCTCCAGGGACTGTACCGCCTGCTCCCGGGTCATGGCTGGCCCTCTTGCCATGTTGCCGGTGCCCCGCCCGATCTTGCAGGAGATGATCTTTCCCTGACGGGCAAGCTCATCCAGGTCGGCCACCACTCCCATGTCCACCACGACCACCCTCGCCCCCGCCACCCCGGCGATGGCGTTGATCCCGGCCCCGCCGGCGACGAAGTTGTAGACCATCTGAGGGGTCACTTCCTGCGGGCAGGTGCTCACCCCCTCATCCACCACCCCGTGGTCGCCGGCCATGGCGACCACGACCTTGTTGCGGACCGAGGGCTTCAGGGTCTGTTTGATGGCAGCCAACTGTTCGGCCAGGTCGAGGAGTTGCCCAAGGCTCCACAGGGGAATGGCCAGGTTGCTCAGGTAGTCCCTGGCCTGGCGCCGCCAGTCTGCGCTCGCCGGCTCGATGCCCTCGACTACCACGTCCAGCTTCAGTTCCATGCACAAACCCCCAACGGAAAATTGTGAACCCAATTGCGGAACTTTATTCCAGTGATTCTTGCAGCTTTTTTTCTGTTTTTGTTTCGATCTTTTTCCGGCTTCCGGCCTCTTGCTTCCAACCCCTGGTGGCGACCAGGTAGATTGCGGCGCTCACCAGCATGCTGATGAAGTAGCTGATGTCAGCCCCTCCCAGGTAAGCCTTGGCCACAGGCCCGGTATAGAGAGCCGAGCTCATGAAGGGTATGGAGATCGCCACTCCGCACACAAAAGCCAACATGCCGCTCCAGCCGTGTTCACTGCCTACCGGCGCCAGACGCCGAAAGAAGTGGTCAACGATGATCACACCGAGCCAGGGGGCGATCCAGTATGACAGGAGCAGCAGGAAGTTCTTGTAGGTATCCGCAAACTGGCCACTGCCGAAGAAAATCAGCAAAGCGGCAATCCCACCGGTGACTAGGGCGGCGGTCCATCGCTTCAGGGGCGCCCCCATGGCCAGGGCAGCCAGCCCGCCGCTGTAGACAGCCATAACATTGTTGGGCATGATGCTCAACACCACGCTGATCAGGGCCGGCACCGCAAAGAACCCCATCAGCTTGGTGAAGAAATCCATCGGGCCGGCCGACAGGCCCAGGGTCGCAGTGAGAGCGCCCAGGATCTCCAGCCAGACGCAGGCAATTACGCTGCCCAGGAAGGATGCCAACCAGACCCGCTTCACCGAGGTATTCTCAGGCAGGTACCGGGTATAGTCTGATCCGACGGGACAGTAGCTGATCTGGAAAGAGAAGGCGACCGCGATGGCCAGGATGAACATCCAGGGGACAAAACCTCCCGCCGCCGCAGAACCCCCAGCGATGGCCGGCAGGTTGTGGACGGTGATCACGGTCATCGCCACGAACAGGATCCCCATCAGGATCGACATCCAGTAGGCGAAGGTATGAATGAAGTTATAGCCATAGACGGCGATCAGAATCGTGGCCACGGTCAGGATCAGCAGGGCTGCCTGGTAGCCCAGAAAAGGAACGAGCTTCTGGAAGGCCATCACGCTGAGCACCAGGTCGACGGCCAGCCAGCCGATGTTGTTGAGCACATTGAGAAAAGCCAGGCCGCTGACTCCAAACCTGCCGAAGGCCCTCCTGCTCGCGGGAATAAGAGGCTGCCCGATCCGTGGCCCGACAGCGGAAGTCAGGGCCAGCAGCGAGCCCCCTAACAGGTTGCCAATGATGATGGCCAGAACAGCGTACTTGATCGATAGGCCGAACTCGATGCCCAGGAATCCCGTGAACCAGGTGACAACATTCAGGTTGGAGGCAAACCAGATGGTAAAAGCCTTACTGATCCGCCCGTGGCGCTCCTCCTTGGGTATCGGATCGATTCCGAACGGTTCCACCTCCAGCACGTTTTCCTGGTAAACAGTCTGTGGTGCAGTCTGTGACACTTGAACTCCCCCTCTGGACTCATTTTATTGAAAACAAAAAGCCCACGCTTACTTACAGCGTGGACTTTACCTTCATCCAGCCTGTCGCTCGCCTTTCCCTCGAGGCGGCACCAGATCTTCAGGCAGGTCTCCTGGCTCGGCTCATCGCTCCCTGCCCCTTCCCCCAGCGGAGTGGTTGACAGTTCGCTCACCATCACAGTGGCGGGTCCGCCCGGGACTTGCACCCGGTTCCCTATTCTCCCGTTCAGGCACCTGAAAAACAATGTTATGCAATTACTTACATTATACAGGGAACACCCGGCCTGTCAAGGCAGATTTTCCTTGTCCTGCTGTTATCGATAGACACCGTATTCCCTGGTCGCATCGATCCAGGCTCTGAACAGTTCCGGCCTGGTCTCATCCAGCACGGTACTGGAACACATGATGAACCCTCCGTCTCTGCGCTTTAGGCTCAGATGGCGTGTCCTTCGAGGTAGGACTGCAGCAGACAGCGCACCTCGTCGGGGGTGCGGGCGGAGTTGATGGCAGCGCGTCGCTGGGTGGCGCCGGGCAGACCCTTCAAATAACAGGCCAGTTGTTTGCGCATCTGCAGCAGGGCAGTTCCAGCGTCCTTCAAAGACAGCGCCAATTCGAAGTGCTTGAGGGCCAGTTCGATGCGTTCCCGCGGAACGGGCTCCGGGAGCAATTCACCGGTGTTCAAATAGTGCACGGTGCGGGTGAAAAGCCAGGGGTTGCCCAGGGAGCCGCGCCCGATCATCACGGCGTCACAGCCGGTCTCGTCCAACATACGCCGGGCATCCGCCGGAGCGCAGATGTCCCCGTTGCCGACCACCGGGATGGAGACCGCCTGTTTGACCGCCCGGATGGCGCCCCAGTCAGCCTGTCCGGAGTAGAACTGGTCGCGGGTGCGCCCGTGCACCGTCACCGCCGCCGCCCCGTTCAGTTCCGCCAGGCGGGCCAGGTCCGGAGCGGCCAGATCCCCCTCACTCCAGCCCTTGCGCATCTTGACAGTCACCGGTACGGGGGAGACCGCATCGACCACTGCCCTGATGAGGTCCGCCGCCCGGGGCAGGTCCTGCATCAAGGTGCAGCCCTCCCTGTTCCTGACGATCTTCGGGGTCGGGCAGCCCATGTTGATGTCCACGATGGCGGCGCCAACTGACACCACCACCTGTGCCGCCCGGGCCACCTTGTCCGGTTCGGCCCCGAAGACCTGCGCCGCCACCGGCCAGTCCTCGCCGCCCAGGTCAAACAGGGCGAAGGTGCGGGCATTCCGGTAGAGAATGGCGTCACAGTTGATCATCTCCGTAAACACCAAACCGCAACCCGCCCGGTGTGCCAGGATGCGGTAGGCCTTGTCGGTGAAGCCGGCCATCGGGGCAGCCAGGACCCGGTTCGGCAGGGTCAGGCCGCCGATGGCAACAGACGTGCCAGTGTCAGCGATGCTGATAGAGCCCTCCAACTCCTCTTGCGCAGGCGTGCGTGCCACTACCCGCGTCCGGCTGTCTCACAGTTGTTCGCCACGGTTGCGCTCATAGATCAGTTTGAGGCCGTACAGGGTCAGGTTTGGTTCAACGTGGTCGACGGTCGCGGCACCCTCGCAGATCAGGCGCGCCAGCCCCCCCGTGGCCACCACCACGGCATCCTGGCCGATCTCAGCCTTGATGCGGGTAACTATGCCGTCCACCTGCGCTACGAAGCCGAAGTAGATGCCGGACTGCATGCTGACCACGGTGTTCTTGCCGATCACCTGTGCAGGGCGGGCCAGCTCGACGCGCGGCAGCTTGGCCGCCTGCTCGAACAGGGCCTCGGTGGAGATGGTGACGCCCGGAGCAATCGCCCCTCCCAGGTACTCACCTTCGCGCGAGATGGCGCAGTAAGTGGTGGCGGTACCGAAGTCCACCACTACCGCAGGGCGCCCGAAAAGGTGCGCTGCCGCCACGGCGTTGACGATCCGGTCGGCGCCGACCTCCTTGGGATTCTCGTAGCGGATCGGCATCCCGGTCTTGACTCCGGGGCCGACCACCAGGGGTTCCTTGCCGAAGTAGCGGCGGCACATGGTGATGATGATCGGGGTCAGCGGCGGTACCACCGAAGACAGTACCAGGGCATCGATCTCTTTAAAGGAGAAACCGCGGTAGTCGAACAGGTTCTTGATCAGCATCCCCAGGTCATCGGCAGTGCGCCGCCGGTCGGTGGCGGTACGCCAACTGGTCACCAGTTCCTCCCCCTTGAAGATGCCCAGCACGATATTGGTATTGCCCACGTCAAAGACCAGGATCATGGCGTTCGCCATCCTCCTTCAACAGGGTGACCTCGCCGGCGATGCAGCGGTGGACCTGCCCGCTGTCAAGGCGTATCAACAGGCTGCCATCTTCGTCCAGGCCGCAGGCCTCTCCGGTGAACTCCTCCAGGCCTGCCTGCACCCTTACCGCTTTGCCCAGGATCGCCTGGTATGACAGCCACGCCTGCCTGGCGACAGCAAAGCCGTCCCGGCAGTAGCGGTCATAGTCCTCCTCGAACGCCTCCAGGAAGCGCTGTACCAGGGGCAGCCGCTCCACCCGCCGTCCGGCGATCATGCCGAGTGAGACTGCGGTATCCCTGAGGTCCGCAGGAAAGTCCGCCAACTCCTGGTTGACGTTGATGCCGATTCCGATCACCAGGAAGTGCACCTGCTCGGCTGCCGCCTCCATCTCCACCAGGATGCCGCACAGCTTCCGGCCGTCGTAAACGATGTCGTTAGGCCACTTGATGCCCAGGTGCAGTCCCAGGTAATCTTCAATCGCCCGGGCACAGGAAACCCCGGCAACCAGAGTGATCTGGGGCACCCGGTAGGGCGCCAGTTGCGGGCGCAGCACCAGGGACAGCCAGACCCCCGTCTCCGGAGGCGACCACCAGGAGCGCTGCCAGCGTCCCCGGCCGGCAGTCTGCTCCTCCGCCACCACCAATGTCCCCTCGGGATACCCCCGGCGGCCCAGATCCTGGGCCACCTGGTTGGTGGAATTGACGCTGCGCAGGTGGTAGACCTGCCGGCCGAAGCTGCGGGTGTGGAGACCTTTCTGAATCTCCCTGGGATAGAGCAGGTCGGGTAAACTCTCCAGCAGGTAGCCCAGGTTAGGGCCGCCGGTGATGCCGTAGCCCTGGGCCCTGAGGGTTTCAATCTGCTTCCAGATGGCGCTCCGGCTGACCTCCAGCGTCCGGCTCAGGTCCGCCCCGGAAACATGGCGTCCCCGGTTTTGTTCCAGGAGATCCAGAATCTGTTCACGGCTCATCGCTTGATTTCCCCGACATCCATGCTGATGTCCAGGACCGGGGCGGAGTGGGTGATGGCTCCTACCGAGATCAGGTCGACGCCGGTCTCCGCCACCGCCCGGATATTGGCAGCATTGATGTTGCCCGAAGCCTCCAGCAGGGCGCGGCCCCCAGCCAGTCTGACCGCCTCCCGCAGCAGATCATCCGGCATGTTGTCCAACAATATCAGGTCTGCGCCCGCCTGCAGGGCCTCTTCAAGCTGCCCCAGGCTTTCCACCTCCACCTCCACCCGGATGGTATGGGGCGCCGCCTCCCTGGCGCGCCCTACCGCGGCGGTGATGCCACCGGCCAGCTTGATGTGGTTGTCTTTGATCAGGATGCCGTCGAACAGGCCGGTCCGGTGGTTGTGGCCTCCGCCAACCCGCACCGCATATTTCTCCAATACCCGCAGGCCTGGTGTGGTTTTCCGGGTGTCCACCAGGCGCCCTCCGGTACCGTCGATCAGCCCGGACAGGTGACGGGTAGCAGTGGCAACACCGGACAGGTGACGGAGAAAGTTCAGGGCGGTGCGCTCACCGGTCAACAGAGCCCGGCCGGCGCCCCGCACCCTGGCAATCTTGCTGCCCGGGGACAAGCCGCTGCCCTCCGGCAACAATTCTTCAAACACCATGCCGGGATCGAGGATCTGGAAGGCACGCTCCGCCACCGGCAGGCCAGCCAGCACACCGGCTTCCTTGCTGTGGATCACGGCCACCACAGTCGCTCCGTCGTCAATCAGGGCCTCGGTGGTCAGATCCCCGCTGCCCACATCCTCTGCCAGCGCCCGCAGCACCGCCTCTTCGATAATCCAGACCGGTATCATAACCACATCCACCTTTCCCACAAGCGGGTACCCGCTCGAATATCAAGCTTCGATCAGGCTTCGAAGATTATGTGGCGCAGCCAGAAGACGTCATCCCGGGATGGGAAGTCACTCCGGAAGTGACCGCCCCGGCTCTCGGTACGCATCTTTGCAGCAGCCACCGCCAGCCGGGACAGGGTGAGCAGGTTGACCGCCTCCACCGCTGACCGGGTTGGCGCCAGGCTGGCAATCTCTCGATCGATCCGGTCCAGTTCAACCGCAGCCTGGGCCAGGCCCTGGGCGTGCCGGATGATACCCACCTTGTCCCACATGATCGCCCGCACCCGCTCCGCGGTCTCCCGCCAGTCGTAAAGGTCAGCCGTGAGGCTCGTCCAATCTTGCCGGCCATCCAGGTATCCGGTGATCCGGAGCGGCTGCTCCATTGACTGTTGCAAATAGCGCCATCCGGCGGCCACCGCCCGCGCCCCGAAGACCAGGCCCTCCAGCAGGGAGTTGCTGGCCAGGCGGTTGGCGCCGTGCACCCCGTTGCAGGCCACCTCACCGCAGGCGTAGAGGCCGGGGGTGTTCGTCTCCCCGTCGCTGCCGGTCTTGATACCGCCCATGATGTAATGGGTGGCAGGAGCAACCGGAATGTATCCCTTGTCCAGGTCGAGGCCGTATTGCCGGCAGGTGCTGCTGATGTTCGGGAACCGGATCTGGAAGCGGTCCGGTTCCAATTGAGAGATATCCAGCAATACGTGGTTGGCCTGAGTTTCCTGCATCTCTCTGATAATCGCCCGGGTGACCACGTCTCGCGAGGCCAGCTCCGCCATCTGATGGTACCGGGGCATGAAGCGCTCGCCGCGCACATTTCTGAGCAGCGCCCCCTCCCCCCGCACCGCCTCGGAGATCAGAAAGTGGGGAGCATTCGGCATGGCCAGTACAGTTGGATGGAACTGCACAAATTCCATGTCCATCAACTCGGCTCCGGCCCGGTAGGCGGCCGCAGCCCCATCTCCGGTGGCCACCGTTGGATTGGTGGTATTCCGGTACAACTGGCCGGCGCCTCCGGTGGCAACGATCACCACCGGCGCCCGGCAGACCACAAAGCCCCCGGTCTGGCTGTCCAACATCAGGGCGCCCACACAACGCCCGCTGCGAGGGTGCCTCAGAAAATCCACCAGGCAGCAGCCCTCCCGCAGGATAATCCGCGGGTCGCTGCGACACTCCCGGATCAGGGCGCGGGCCACCTCTCCGCCGGTGGCATCGCTGGCGTGCAGAATCCTGCGCCTCCGGTGGGCGCCCTCACGACCCAGGTCCCAGGCGCTCCCCTCACGGTCGAACCGGACCCCGAGCTCCACCAATTCCATCACCCGCAGGGGACCCTCGGTGACCAGGATCTCCACCGTCCCTGCATCACAGAGACCGGCCCCCGCCTCCAGGGTATCCTCGAGGTGCAGCACCGGGGAGTCGGTCTCATCCACCGCAGCGGCGATGCCTCCCTGCGCCCTCTCGGTGTTGCTATCCTCGGCCCGCTGTTTGGTCACCACTAAGACTGAACCGAGCTTCCCGGCATTATAAGCAGCAAAGAGACCGGCAATGCCGCTCCCCACGATCAAAAAGTCCGACTCCAGGGAGGGCAGCCGATCCAATTCCAGCGAGTAAAGATAATGAGGCGTCATCTTTTTCCTCCACTTAACCAGGGTATGTTCGACGTTCGTTCGGGGGGAAATTGCCGTTGCTCTAAACGATCTCCAGCATCCGCATCAGGGCCTGCCGTGCCCGTTCCCGAACGTCGGGCTGCACCTCAACCTGCGGAGCCATGTCCTCCATCGCCCATCTTACCTTCTCCAGGGTGGTCAGCTTCATGTTGGGGCAGACCATGTGAGCGGCCGCCGGGTAGAAGGATTTATCCGGGTAAGACTTCTTCAAAGAGTGCAGCAGCCCCTGCTCGGTACCGATGATGAAAGCAGGCGCATCCACGGTGCCGGCATACTTCAGCATACCCGCGGTGCTGGACACATAATCCGCCAGGTCGATCACCGCGGATCGGCATTCCGGATGCACCACCACCGGCGCCCCCGGGTGCTCCGCCCGGGCAGCCAGGATCTCGTCGTCCTTCAGCCGGTCATGGACGTGGCAGTAACCATCCCATAGCTCCAGGTTGCGACCGGTACGGTTGGCAATATAGCGCCCCAGGTTGCGGTCCGGGACGAATAGTACCGTTCGCTCCGGCGGCATGGCCAGGACCACCTTCAGGGCGTTGGAGGATGTGCAGCAGAAATCACTCTCAGCCTTGACAGCAGCGGATGAGTTGACGTAGGTGATCACAATGCAGCCCGGCAGGGACTCTTTTCTGGCGCGCACGGCCTCAGGAGCAGCCATGTCGGCCAGGGGACAGCCCGCCCCCTCATCCGGAAGGAGCACGATCTTCTCCGGCGACAGGATCTTGGCGCTCTCGGCCATGAAGTAGACGCCGCAGAAAACGATCACCTCGGCGGAGGTGGCCGCCGCCAGTTGGGCCAGTTGCAGGGAGTCACCCACAAAATCGGCTACATCCTGAACCTCTGGACGCTGGTAAAAATGCGCCAGGATTACCGCCTTCCGCTTCTCCTTCAACTCCCCGATCCGCCGGCTCAATTCTTGGATCACTGCCTGCCGCTGTTCCATGCAACATCCCCGCTCCCCGGTTTTTACCGTCGATCACCTGAGTTATCGCATTTTTTCCTTCTATCTTACGGAAAACGACGGGAACCGTCAAGCAACATCAGAGCTAGGTACAGTGACGTAGCCGCTCTTATTCCACCGCTTTGTGTGCTCCGCATTAGAGCAGATAGCCATCTGTGGGCAAAAAAATAGGAGTTGCCTCCAAGGCAACCCCCGCCCAATTCCTTCAAACTTCCGATCCCGGCGCAAGCCTCCGGTTGAACGGAACGTTCAACGCACCGCCTGCTGTTCCTCGTAAAAGCCTTCCTCACCATTTGGAGAAAAACCGGCTACAACGCCCTTCCGGGTTATCGACCCGGTGCCCGCCCCGGCCGGGATGACCTCGTCCAAGGACAGGTTGATGGTATACCTGCCGCCAGCGCAGTTGGCAAGCAACGCCCTGATCGCCTCGATGCGCGGCTCCAGTTCTACTCCGCCATACGTGCCTTTGATGGACAGGGTGAGACCCCTGACCGCGGGCTCGGGAGCAGCAGCAACCTCGTCGATGAGGGCGCCCTGCATGACCACTACTTTTTCAGTCCTGCTCCTGGCCTTGCGGGTCGGCAGGCGGAAGGCCGGCGGCCACTTTTCCTCATGGATCTCGGTGACATTGACGATGGTGCCGCTGTGATTTTTGTGGATCCCCAAGATCGACCGGAGCTTTCTGACCAGGGTGAAGTGGGTCGACCAGGCTCCCGCCAGCTTCTGATCGCTGATGGTCTTGCTCAGGTCCAGCATCACCGCTTTCGCCTGGTCAACCGGAAGTGCCAACAATTCTTCTAAAGCCAAAACTTCTCCCATCTCGTTAAACGCCTCCACTTTTTTGTAAACGATAACCGGTCCCGGTTTGCGATAATCCCGTCTGGCTTTTCTATCACCAAAGTCGCTCGGCATATAAATTTTTTTAGGTTTTTTCTTTGCTGCCGGCATAGGTTACCTCTCATGAGATCTGTGTTTTAGAACCTGTACGGAGAAAGAGTAAACCAGAATCTGCACACCCGATTACCGTCTAATACTATATATTCCCTTGTAACGTAAAAAATAATCACCGATACGAAAAATGATAGAAAAAACTGGTCTTACATACCCGAAGACACCCCCCCTCGAAGTTCGATATTCGACGCTCCATTTTTTTATGGGCTTGGCCCTTGGCCAATCCCTTCTTCAATCGAACTTCGAACCTCGACTACGGGGTCGGGGCGCTCTGGTATAATTATAAGATGGGATAGAAAAGACAGGCTGCTGGACTACACCCAGGAAAGAGGGCTCCAGAGAGAATGGACGATCGAGAATTGTTGCAGATGGCATTGAAGGCTAAGGCAACGGCCTATGCGCCCTATTCCGGTTTCGAGGTAGGAGCGGCGCTGGTAACGAATCGGGGCAAAGTCTATACCGGTGTCAACGTCGAAAACGCCGCCCTCGGGGCGACCAATTGCGCCGAGCGAACGGCAGTCTTCAGGGCCGTGTCAGAGGGAGAGCGGAAGATAGCAGCTATCGCCGTCGCCGCAGACGGCGACGCCATCCCGTATCCCTGTGGTATCTGTCGTCAGGTACTGGCAGAGTTCGGCGATGCCGGCATGCGGATCATCTGCGGCAGCAGCAGTGACAAGTTTACGGTACACACCCTGGGAGAACTGCTGCCCCACGCCTTCAAGCTCCGCTGACAGATTAGCCCCGGGCGAGAAATTGCCCGGGGCTTTTTCCACAGATGACTACCCGGGCTCATTTGTTCACAGCAGTCCTTTTTTTCTCAGCCCTATCTCTTTCTTAAACACAAAAGCAATGATCTTATCGCGGTCATTCTCATGGATTGCGACGTAAACGATTCCTGCCCGGTAGAGACCTTTCGAGGCCAGATACTCGAGGCGTTCCACCCGGCCGGTGGCCACCATGCACTCTTGTTCCGACAGGTAGAACTTCAGCGGCAAATTGTCGCCTAGCTCCAGTTTGACGTTGGTAGAAAGCAGCATCCCTCCGCCGCTGATATTGAGAGTCTGTCCTTCATTATACTGTGGTTCGGTGCTCTCGTCATCTCTTTCAATGTTGAATACGACTCGGAGCCCTGCCTGGATCCTGAAATAAGAACGCCGCTGCATCCGCTGGACTTCAGAATATTTCTCAAGCGTTATGGTCGGCGTGACCTCGTCTTTCCTATTAATCACTCTTGCTTCAAAGGCATACTGAGCCACACTGTCCCAATAAAACACATTAATTTTTTCGCCCACGCTAACCAGCGCCGGGGAATTGCCTGCAACCGGAGGTAATGCCACAACAATGACCTCGTCACCGACCAGATCTTCTATCCTGCCGTAGTAATTGCCCTTGTATGGTCCCTCCAAGATATTCAACTGCACTCTCTGATGAACCTTGAGCTTTTCTTTCACTGCCCGACCCTCTCCTTATGATTACTCCTGAACCCGGCGCTAAAACAGGCTAATAGAACGGCTTCAGGCATACCTCCACCGCATCGGGATCGTAAAGAACCCCCTTGTTATGCCAAAGCTCGTCCAGCGCCATTTCTAACGGAAATGCGGGACGGTAGGGACGGTCGGACGCCATCGCCTCGATGACGTCGGCAATCGCCAAAATCCTGGCTTCTTTGACGATACCGTCTCCCGACAACCCCCTCGGATAACCGGATCCGTTCAGCCTCTCATGGTGCTGCAGCACAATCTCCGCCACCGGCCATGATAAATCGATCGTCTTGACAATGTCGTAGCTGGCCTGGACGTGGCTCTGCACCAGAGACCATTCAAGGCCGTTCAATATTCCCGGCTTGCTGAGGATCTCCGCCGGCACCAAAGTCTTTCCAATGTCATGAACCAGGGCCGCTGTTTTGATAATTATTATCTGTTCCTTTGGCATGCCAAGCTCAGATGCTATTTCACAGGCAATGCTGGCGACCCTGACCTGGTGGTCTGCGGTGCAAGGGTCTCTCATGCCCGCGATATAAGACAGGGACTTGACAGTCTGCTCAAGAGATTTTTCCAATCTTTCATATTTATTGATCATTAGCGATTCTATCTGCTTGCGCTCGGTGATATCGCTGATAAACGCCACATTTGCACAGCCGTCCGGCAGATCGATAACAGAGGTCTCGATATAGATCGGAAAAGTCGAGCCGTCCATCCTCAATCCGACTGTTTCATACATTGTGGGGACATGCTCGCCCAGTTCCCTGCTGGTTATCCTTTCCCTGATATCCTGGCGGTATGGTAGGGCAAAACATTCAACCACAGGTTTATGCCGCAGTTCAGAAGCGTTTCTGAAGCCGAACATGGAGGCGCAGGCCCTGTTAACGAAGAGAATGCGATCCTGGCGGGTTATGGTAATGCCCACCGGCGCATTCTCAAACAGGGTGCGAAACCGTTCCTCGCTCTCTTTCAGCGTATCATCGGTCTGTTGGCGTTCGATTTCAGCAGCGTCTTTCAATTCCATAACCCGACAGCGCAGGTTGTCGAGGTCAGTAGCGAGTCGTTCCCAGGTCATTTCCGGTACTTCCATACTTTATGCCTCCCCAAGAAAAGCCCACCCAATTTTTAGTGGACTGCCCCGCTTCAGCAGCGCATTGCTTGCACGGCCTCAAGCAGGCGTAACTCCGGGTGGTTGACTCTAAAGGTTCTCAAGGACGACAAAACCAAAATATTTAATTTTGTTGCAAAATTCGACATGTAATAGGAAAATCCTTCAAACCAACACAAATAATAGATATTATTTTACAAATTTTTTTCGACAACCTCGAATTCGAACCTCGAGTAAGATGTCCCGGAATTCGGAAAGGATGTCAGCTTCTCAGGAGGCCAGAAATATATTGACAGCCGGGGCATGGCATATTAACATGTTAATCAAGCAGAGCACTTGCCAGATGACTACCCGCTCTAATGCCCCCGCTATGAAGCGGTAGGATAAGAGCGGCTACGTCACCGGGTAAAATAATAGGAATCGAATGAGGGATGCGGAAGAAATGGGGCGTTGCCCCATACCGAAGGAGCAAGTCAACGCCTGCCCAGGGCGATGGCAAATCTTTCAGGTGAAAGGACCGCAGCCGGACGAACTCTGGAAAGTCGCGCCGGGTCCACTGGATCAGGCACCGCCGCCTAGCGGGCGGGAGACGCCGAAGGTGCAAGCCCAGCACTAATGTAAGATGTTTGCTGCAAACAGCCAAACTACATTAGCGCAGGGCGAAACTCTCAGGTAGGAGACAGAGGGCATGGGAGAACTAATCTCCCCTGCCCTTTTGTTTTGCCCGGACGTCCACCGCGCCGCAGCAATCAATGAGCTTTTTCTGGCAAGGAGCATAGCGAGGCGACCAAGAGCGAAAACTGATTCAGGAGGGATTAGGTATGTCATTGCAGAGGACTCCGTTGTATCCAATGCACCTGAAGTATCACGGCAAGATGATCGATTTTGGCGGATGGGAACTGCCGGTGGAGTATGAAGATACGGGAATCATCGCCGAACATAATCAGGTCCGCCGGCAGGCAGGATTGTTCGACGTGTCGCACATGGGTGAGGTTGAGGTCAGGGGAGAAAATGCCGCATCTTTTGTCCAGAACCTAGTGGTAAACGACATATCCCCGCTGGCGGAAGGCCAGATCTGCTATTCGCCGATGTGCTACCCGGACGGCGGCTGCGTCGACGACCTGCTGGTCTACAAGTATGCCCCGGACCACTTTTTCATCGTGGTGAACGCCGCCAACGCGGACAAGGACTTCGCCTGGATGCAGCAGCAATCCTTTCCGGGCGCAACTCTCGCCAATCTTTCCAGCAGTTACGCCGAACTGGCCCTCCAGGGCCCTGAGGCGGAGGATGTGTTGCAGAAGGTCTGTAATGCCGACCTCGGCGCCATCAAGTATTACTGGTTCAAGCCCCTGGTAAAGATTTCAGGAATAGACTGTATCGTATCCCGCACGGGCTACACAGGAGAGGACGGCTTCGAGATCTTCATCGCCCCCGACCGGGCCTGCGAGGTCTGGGAGGCGATCCTGTCAACTGGAGCGGGCCGGGTTAACCCCATCGGCCTGGGCGCCCGGGACTCCCTGAGGTTTGAAGCCAAACTCCCCCTCTACGGCCACGAGATCGACAGGGACATCACCCCCCTGGAAGCCCGGCTCGACCGCTTTGTCAAACTGGGCAAGCCGTCCTTCATCGGCAAGGAGGCTCTGGTCAGGCAGAACGCCGCGGGACCGCAGCGCCTGTTGGCAGAATTTGAAATGATCGGGCGGGGCATCCCCAGGCCTCACTATGAAATTAAGAAAGACGGGCAGGTTATCGGCTGGGTGACCAGCGGCGGATACGCCCCTACCCTGGACAAAAATATCGGCCTCGCCCTGATCAGGCATGAATTTGCAACTGCCGGTGAACAGTTCGACGTGATCATCCGCGACAAGCCTGTCAGAGCACGGATTGGAGAGGGCATCTTTTACAAGCGCCAACGTGCAACCGTGCTTTCCAGGGCGTCGTCTTCTTCAGACCGGGCGTAAGACCGGATACAGCGGAGCACGCAAAGCCTCAGAGGCTACTAATAAATAACCAGGAGGAGCAATGGACATGGAAATCAGGGAAGGCCTGTATTATTCCGAGGATCACGAGTGGGTCAGGGTTGAGGGAGACAATGCCTACATCGGAATCAGCGATTTTGCCCAGGAGCATCTAGGGGACATCGTTTTCGTAGAGACCCCGGACCTGGACAGCGAGTTCGAGGCCGGCGCAGTCATCGGCGTCATCGAGTCCGTCAAGGCGGTGTCGGATATGCACACTCCGGTGTCCGGGAAAGTGATCGCAGTGAACGAGGCCCTGGAAGACTCGCCCGAAACGTTGAACAAGGACCCTTACGAGCAGCACATCGCAGTCCTGGAAATGAGCAACCGGGCCGATCTGGACAAGTTGATGAACAGTACTGACTACGCCGCCTTCTGCGCTGGGGAAGCGGAGTAGTCGGGAGGGAGGAAACAACCATGGGATACGTGCCCAATCCTCCCCGGGTCGTCGGGGAGATGCTGGAGTTCATGGGATTGCATGGCAGGGACGACCTCTTCACCGATATCCCCGCCGGACTGAGGCTGATCAGGGACCTGAACCTGGAGGCGCCCCGCTCCGAACAGGAGTTGCGCCAGGACATTGGACAGCTCGCCGCAAGGAACACCACCGTGGACGACCGGCCATGCTTTCTGGGCGCCGGCGCCTACGATCATTACATTCCCGCCGTGGTGGAACAACTGCTGCTGCGTTCGGAATTCTACACCGCCTATACCCCTTATCAGCCGGAACTGAGCCAGGGCATCCTGCAAGCGATCTTTGAATACCAGACCATGATTTGCAACCTGACGGCGATGGATGTCGCCAACGCCTCCATGTACGACGGGGGCAGCGCCCTGGCAGAGGCCTGCTCTCTGGCCTGCGACGCCACGCGCCGCAGCAGGGTGCTGGTTACGGATACCGTCAATCCCCGCTATCTGGATGTCGCCAGGACGTATGCCGGCGGGGGCAAGATGGAGATCGTAGCCATCCCGGGGAGCGAGGGAATCGCCAACGCTGACGCCATCGCCTCGCTGGTGGACAGCCGGACGGCTGCGGTGGTCATCCAGCACCCCAACTTCTATGGCAGCCTGGAGACCGGCCTCCCGGTGATCGCCAAGGCAATTCACGACCAGAAGGGTCTCCTGATCATGTCGGTCGATCCGATCTCGCTGGGCCTCCTGAAACCACCGGGGGCCTGGGGAGCAGACATCGTGGCCGGAGAAGGGCAGGCCCTGGGCAACCCGCTCAGCTTTGGCGGCCCCTACCTCGGATTCTTCGCCGCCTCCGAGAAGCTGATGCGCAAGATGCCTGGACGGTTAGTCGGCCAGACTGTTGACCTGGACGGGCAGCGGGCATTCGTGCTCACCCTCCAGGCCCGTGAACAGCACATCCGGCGGGAGAAGGCGATCTCCAACATCTGCTCCAACGAGGCTCTCTGCGCCCTGGCCGCCGCTATCTACCTGTCCGTGGTCGGCCGGGAGGGACTGAAGGAGATCGCCGCCCGCTGCCACCAGTTGGCTTGCTACGCCAGGAATGAACTGCAGAAAAGAGGACTCCGGCCGAAATACCAGCAGCCCTTCTTCAGGGAGTTTGCAGTGGCGATCCGAGACCCCGGCGCTGCCAACCGCGCCCTGCTTGAGGCGGGGATCATCGGAGGCTACGAACTCGACGGCGCCCTGCTGCTGGCCTTCACCGAAAAGCGCAACCGTGCGGAAATCGACCGGCTTGTCTCCGTGTTAGGAGGGATCGGCAATGAGTAAGCTCATCTTTGAAAAAAGCGTGCCAGACGCCCGGGCATTCTCGCTGCCCCCGTGCGACATTTCCGAACCGGGCGAGCTACCGGACTCCTTCCTGCGGGAGGATGACGCCTTGCTGCCAGAGGTCAGCGAGGTGGAGGTGGTACGCCACTATACCGAACTGTCAAAGAGATCCTACGGGGTCGACAACGGCTTCTACCCTCTGGGATCATGCACGATGAAGTACAACCCCAAGATCGACGAGTGGGCGGCCCGCCTGCCCGGCTTTGCGAACATCCACCCCTACCAGGCCGAGGAGACGGTGCAGGGCGCCCTGGAGCTAATGCACGACCTGGAAGGGATGCTCTGTGAGATCGCCGGCATGGACTGCTTCACCCTCCAGCCCGCTGCGGGAGCACATGGAGAGATGACCGGAGTGCTGATCATCAAAACATACCACGAACACCGCCAGGACTTACAGCGCACCAAGATGATCGTGCCCGACTCCGCCCACGGCACCAACCCGGCAACCGCCCACATGGCCGGCTTTGAGATGATCGAAGTCAAGTCCAACGAGCGGGGGCTGGTGGATATCGTCGACCTGCGGGCTCTCATGAGCGATCAGATCGCCGGCCTGATGCTGACCAACCCCAACACCCTGGGGTTGTTCGAAGAGGAGATCCTGGAGATCGCCGAGGTGATACACACCGCCGGCGGACTCCTCTATTACGACGGCGCCAACGCCAACGCCATCATGGGGGTGGCGCGCCCCGGGGACATGGGCTTCGATGTCTGCCACCTGAACCTGCACAAGACCTTCGGCACGCCCCACGGCGGGGGCGGGCCGGGGTCAGGCCCCGTCGGGGTGAAGGCCTTCCTGGCCGATTTCCTCCCGGCGCCAGTCATCAAAAAGACGTGTGACCGCTTCACCCTCGACTATGACCGCCCCCTGTCCATTGGCAAGGTCCTGTCCTTCTACGGCAACTTCGGGGTGATGGTCAAGGCCTACACCTACATCAAGGCTCTCGGAGCCTCAGGGATCCGGGAGGCCTGCGAGAACGCCGTGCTGAATGCCAACTACATCCGCACCAGGCTCCGCGGCTACTACGACATCCCCTACGACCGGCTGTGCAAACACGAGTTCGTGGCCTCGGCCAGGAAGCAAAAAAAGGAGAACGGCGTGAGCGCCCTCGATGTGGCCAAGTCTCTGATCGACTACGGCTATCACCCGCCGACGATCTACTTCCCGCTGATCGTCGAGGAGGCCCTGATGATCGAGCCAACCGAAACAGAGACCCGGGAGCGTCTCGACGATTTCGTCGAGGCAATGCTGGCCATCGCCCGGGATGCCACCCTGCATCCGGAGCAGGTGAAAGATGCCCCCCGGAAGGCGGTCATCCGCCGCTTGGACGAGACGAGGGCGGCGCGCAACCCGGTTTTGAAGTGGACACCTGAATAAGCCGGGGGACGGTTCGGTCCTACAGGAGAAGGATTGAAAGCAGGCCCCAGGTCCCATTCTTCCCCAAATACCGAAGGGCAGCAATCTCTAAGTATGGGTAACTCAAAAGGCTTCCTAATCCCGGAAGCCTTATTTTTTTCCACAGACGACTACCCGCTCTAACGCCCCCGCTTCACCGAAGCGGTGGGATAAGAGCGGCTACATCACTGGTGCTCCATGAGGTGGTTGAACCCCCAGATGTCCAGCACGTCGGAATATTCTACAGGCTGAGAAAATAATTCGGCAAATGCAGGAGCGACGGAATTATTTGCCCCCTTCTTCAGATGAAGGAATATAAGGCGTAACGGGGTTAAACACAGATGTGGCCATGGCAGTTTCAAAATGCGCTACAAACATCGGACCCAAAAAATGAAACAAGCGCGTGGCGACAAGTAAAAATTATTTCACGTGAAATATTGAGATCCCTGGCACTGTCGCGTCCCGGGGTCTCAGTTGTTTTATCTGTCATTTGTTTGGTTTCAATGGTACACTTGTAGTAGAGAGGGAGCAATTTACCGAATCGTTATCGATGGACCCCTTTTTAACGATCAGGTGGTTCCCTTTTTAGTTGACGTTCGCATCGATTGAGAAAAGAGGTAAGTATCATTGATAAAAGAACGTTATAAGCTATCTTGTCTTGGTGATAATGAAAAAGAAAAAAGCTATCTTAAATTTAAAATAAGCCGTAATGATGATGGTACTATTCAAAATAATATTCAATTAGAGCAAATATACACAAAAGAAGAATACAGGAAAGGATGTTTTGCTAGCAAGTTGATAGATTACCTCAAGATAATCACACAATCAGAACACGAAAAGACGGGTATTCATGTTCTTATTCATCCTACATCGGACGATATTAGCTTTGAGAATCTCATTGCCTTTTATGAAAAAAATGGCTTTGCAATAACCAGAACTGATGAGAGCCAGGCTTCAGGTTACTGGTCCAACATACACCAGAAACAAAAAGCCTTGCTATATAGCCCGGCCTCGATACCGATGCATCCAGAGGCTATTTGTCACAAGCCAGATCCAGAAACACCACCGCTGCCGGTGGATGTTGGCGATGGCGCCAGTGATGCTGGCAATAGTAATGAACCACGTCTCGTCCAGGATATAGTGCATCCGATTATTTAACATAAAAAAGAGCTCGGAGGCTCTTAAATGCTGTTTATTAGACCTTACCCTGCGCTGTCAAATGATTCTACATCTGCAATAGTATCAATTTCTATACAAATGCCATTAGTTGGCCGCTGTCTGATCCTCCAGGCCATCCACTGAGTGCTGATGTACAGTACGGCGATGAGGATAAGGCTGGGCATTACCTGTCCGGTGATTGTCCAGCTTCGCGCTGGGCAGGTTGTTCCAACTGATCGCCGGTCTGACGGGCCATAGAGAGAAAACTGCGCATGATCCGCCGGTAAGAAATAGCTCCTGCCAGTTTCTTCTCCTCTGTTACGGG
>Ga0224558_1000526_pt1 | contig 44052 bp, 41 predicted proteins | sample 714S32024metaG_FD_180682 | JGI IMG/M metagenome (GOLD analysis project Ga0224558, IMG submission 180682) | Peat soil microbial communities from Stordalen Mire, Sweden - 717 S3 20-24 | ecosystem: Environmental > Terrestrial > Soil > Wetlands > Peat | place: Sweden: Norrbotten County, Stordalen... | reverse complement strand
AGCGCAGAAGCGCCGTGATGAAGGTGTGAAAGGATTTATGGGCGGTTTCTGAACACGCCCGGCTCGGCAGAAGCCTTCCTCCATCCGCAATAGTGCTGCCACGGAGGACAGGCGCCCTACCGGGGTGTTTATGGCGGGTGGCGAGGCTTCCGGCGAGCGATTTGCCCGGCATCGCTCAAAAAATGAAGTGCGTCCCCCGGCCTTGCGGCCAAAGGCCCGCGACCATGGACCCTCTTAATTCTGCAAGCGGCTGCGGTAATCCGCGGCGCCCCCCAGTTGTTGATACTTCCGATACACTGCCTCGAAGTCCTGCATGGCGGCGCTGTACCTTTTCTGCGCGATCTGCGTTGCCGCCGCGGCGTTTCTCACGGCAGGCGGGTTTGTGGTTCCCGGCAAGGACTGTCTGACGGCGGCGATGTTCTGTTCGGCTCTCTCCAGTATCGCGCGCGCCTCGTTGACCAACTTGACTTGTCTGTCCAAAGCCTGCTCGACGGGCGCGAGCGTGGTCATTCTCCCCCAGGCGTTCGTATCGGTGTTAACGTCCTCCGCCACCGGGACCGGAGCCTGCTCGTCGCTATAGTTCTTCTTCACATACGCCGCCCCCTCCAGCAAGCCGCCCACAACCACAAAGGGGACCAGGCACAACGCGACGGTTTTCCAATGCGGATATTGGCGCAGGAAGACAAACATGCTCCTGGGGTCCCAGGCCCATTTCGCAGCCGGCTTGTCGGCCGCGCGACGGATTTTCAAGGCGAGGCCGCCCGCGTTGGGCGGGACGGCGGGAAACGTGATGACATTGCCGCAAATCGGACACGTCATTTGCCGGCCACAGTAACCGGCGGTGTACTCGATATGCTGCCCACAAAACGGACAGGAATGCTTGAACGATTCCATAACCGCCCTAAAAACAATGCCAGTCTTGTACCGCAGCCCCGTCAAACGGGACATTACAATCCGAAGCCCAATTTCTCATCATATCCAAGCATAAGACGCCCCAAGGTGTCAAGTCCTTAGAAAAATCTTTGAAGAAATCATTTGCCGCGGCGAAAAGCCTCCACCGCGGCGGCAAAATCGGCGGGCAGCGGCGCCTCAAACACCAGGCGCTTGCCGGTGCCGGGGTGGACCAACCCCAGGCGCCGGGCATGGAGCAACTGCCGCGGGGCGCAATACCCGCTGGCCTCCTTGAGCCGCGCGTTGGCGCGCCGTCCATAAACAAGGTCCCCCGCCACCGGGAATCCCAGGTGCCAAAGGTGAACACGCACTTGGTGTGTCCGCCCGGTATGCAACCGCACCTCCACCCAAGTCGCATCCCGCCACCGCTCCAGGACTCGATACGAACTGCTCGCTTCCCGACCCGACGCGGCCGCGACGGTCATGCGCTTGCGTTGCGTGGGATGGCGTCCGATGGCCGCCTCGATCAGCCCGGTCTCGCGGGTCATGCGCCCGCACACGATGGCCTGATAAACCTTCTCAACCTCCCGCCCGGCAAACTGCGCGCTCAGGTGCTGGTGCACAAAATCATTCTTCGCCGCCACGAGACACCCCGTGGTGTCCTTGTCCAGACGATGCACCAGGCCCGGGCGGGCCACGCCGCCGACGCCGCTGAGCCGCCCGCCGCAATGGTGGAGCAAGGCGTTGACCAAGGTGTGTTCCCGATGCCCGGCCGCCGGATGCACCACCATCCCCGCCGCTTTGTTGAGCACCAATAGCGCGTCGTCCTCGTACAGGATGTCCAGCGGAATATCCTCCGACTGCGCTTCAGCGGGCCGGTTTTCCGGCCAGCGCACGGAAACGGTTTCACCGGCGCGCGGATGGTGGGTGGGTTTGACGATCCGCCCATCGACGCGGATGGCCCCCCCAGCCAGAAGCCTTTGCAGGGCGGCGCGAGAAACGCCGGGAAGGCGCCGGCGCAGGAACACATCCAGCCGCTCCTCCGGCAGCGATTGATCGACTCTGATTTGTTCCGGCGGCTTCGTGGTCAACGGCCCGGGGGCAGGTTGCGCGCGGGCTTGCTCATGCTGCCGCCTTCTCCCCGCCGCTCCCGGCGCGTTGAGGCTCATGCCTCCAGGAAATCAGGATCAGCAACCCGACGCCCACGCAGATGGCGCTGTCGGCGACGTTAAAAGCCGGAAAACCTATCTCCGCCCCGCTCCGGCGATAGAGATAAAAGCGCAGAAAGTCGATCACTTCATGGTAGTAAAGCCGGTCAAACAAGTTGCCGGCGATGCCCCCAAAAATCAGTCCCAGGGAAATCTGGCCCCAAATCAACTGAATGTGGAAATGGCGCCGCCAGAAAATAAGGCCCGCCAACGCCAGAATCGACACCGCGGCGAGATAATTGTTGTGATCGCGAAACGAACTCCAGGCAGCCCCGGTATTGGTCCAACGGACGAACTTGAAGAACCCGTCGATGATCACCCGCTCCTCCGTCGGGCTGAGATGGCGCAGCACCACCAGCTTGGCCGCCTGGTCCAGCGCGAACACTCCCAGGGCGATCCACCCCACGCGGCGATTGGGAGTCCAGTTCACTTTCGATACACCACCTTGGTCCCCGCAAGAAGATCGTGCAACGCCCGCTTGTCCGGCCGCGCGGCGATGAGCAAGTAGCCGAACCCAAAGGTCAGATCACTCAACCGGGACGCCAGCCACCGCAGCAAGGCGCGATTGTAGCCGATGGGCGCCCCGTCCCGCGTCGTCACGCGCGCCCCCACCGCCATTTTCCCCAGCGTCGCCCCAAAGCGCCCGGTCAGCAGCACATCGTAAAGCATAAATATAGGATACAGCACCGGCGCCGCCCGGTCCATCCACGGCCCCAGTTCCCGCCAGAATTGCTCCAGGCTCGCCTGCGTCAACTGCGCGGGCCAGACCGGCTGCGCCCAGTGCCGCGCCTCGGCGATCGGCGTCCACACCGCCAGAAAAATTGATCCCCAGATAACATAATCCAGAAAATGAGCTGCAAACCGCGCCCAAAAACCGCAAGGCCGCGCCACCTGCGCCGCGACCGCCGCCGCCTGCACACGCGCCAGATCGGGCCGCAGCTCGCTGTAACGGTCCGCCTGCGACCACGAGGCCAGATCGCTCCGCCACACCCGGCTCATCCAGGCCACGCGGCCGTCCCGGATCCAGTCCTTCAACTCCGCCAGCGTCACCGGACCGTATTCGGCTCCGTCGCCGCCGATGATCTTATATTGTACATCCATTGGTTGCAAGGGGGGCTGCTCGGTTTCAAGGGGCGATCTGGCGGGCATACTCGTCCGGGCTGAGCAAACGCCCCGCCTCCGGCGCCTCCGCCGGTTTCAACTTGAAAAACCACCCGGCCTGGTATGGGTCGCGGTTCACCAACTCCGGCTTGCCCGCCAACTCCGGGTTGATCTCCGCCACTTCCCCCCCCACCGGCGCGTAGATATCGCTGGCAGTCTTGACCGATTCCACCACCGCGCAGGCCTCCCCGGCCTTGAGCTTGCGCCCCACGGCTGGCAACTCGACAAACACCACATCCGTCAACTCATGCTGGGCGTGATCGGTGATGCCGACCACCGCGGCATCCCCCTGGATGCGAACCCACTCGTGCGACTTGGTATATTTCAAATCAGCCGGAATATTCTCGCTCATATTTTCTTGTGTTCAGTTTACGCCGATTCCACAGGTTGCAAATCTTTTTCAGATGGTCGCCAACTTGATCTGTAGCGCCGATTTCCAAATCGGCGGGCCGCGCAAAGTTATCGCTGGAGCGGGCTTGGAAGCCCGCGACACAGCAGACTTGGAAGTCTGCGCTACAAAGACTGGAATGCACGCCCCCTAACTCGATCCCCCCATGCGCCCGGCCCGATAGATCGGACGCGGGACAACGGTTGCCGGAATCTGTTTGCCCCGGATCTCAATGCCGACGGTCGTGTTGGCAACGGCATACTCAGGGGGCACGTAACCCATGCCGATTCCCACTCCCAACGACGGACTCTGCGTGCCGCTGCTCACCCGCCCAACCGGCCCGTTCCCGGCTGGCGCGCTCCAGATCGGATACCCCGGACGGGCCGGAGCCGAGCGTCCGGCCATCTTGAAGGCGGCCAGCATCCTGGAGACGCCTTTGGCCTTTTGCTCCGCCAACACACTGCGCCCAACGAAATCCCCCTTGCCAAGGGCGACAAAGTATCCCAACCCCGCTTCCAGCGGCGTGGTCTCCTCGTCCAACTCGTGCCCGTAAAGCGGATAGCACGCTTCGGTGCGCAACGTATCGCGCGCCCCAAGCCCGGCGGGCTTCACTCCGAACGGGCCGCCCGCCTCCAGAACCCGGTTCCAAATCGCTTCAATCACCTCCGCGGGCGCCACGACCTCAAAGCCATCTTCGCCGGTGTAACCCGTGCATGAAACCAGGACCTTCCGGCCGGCAAAGTCCAGCCGGGCCGCTTCATTCTTCTTCAAGGCCGACGCCGCCCGCGCGCCCCTTGAAAAACAATTGTCAATAAAACCGCGCGCCATCGGCCCCTGCACCGCCACGGCCGCCAATTCCCCCGTGCGGTTTGCCAGCTCGACCTGGCTGCGCCGGGCGAATTCGGCGCGCCAGCCCTCCAGCCACGCCACATCAGCCTCGACGCGGGAGGCGTTGACCACCAGCAGGAAATCCCCGCCCTCCTCCTGGTAGAGGTAAAGATCGTCCACCACTCCCCCGCGCGGATTGCACATCAACGTGTACTGCCCCTGGCCCGGACGCAATTTGCGGGCGTCATTGGTCAGGACGCCGTTGAGGAACTCCAGCGCGCCTGCGCCGCGGATGGAAACCTCGCCCATGTGCGACACGTCAAAAATTCCGGCGGCGGCGCGAACGGCCTGGTGCTCCTCGATGATGCTCGTGTAGCAGAGCGGCATTTCCCAGCCGCCGAATTCCACCAGGTGCGCCCCCAATTTCTGGTGGGTCGCGTAGAGTGGCGTTCTCCTGGTCTTGATCTGTTCCATTTTTGAGTTCTCGGCTTTCTTCTTCTATCCCCATTTCTCGGTCTTCATTTGTTCCTTGGGGACTTTCAAATCCTCCAGCACCAACTTCTCCGTCGCCTCGACCAGCGCGTTGGGTCCGCAGGCGTAGAAGACCGTCTGCGAAACATCGCCGATCTGCTCGCGCACCCACGCGGCGTCGATGCGTCCGCGGCGCCCGGCCCACGGATCGTCCGGGGCGGCGCGCGTGCAGGTCACCAGGAACTTGAAGTTGGGATTCTCCTGTTCCAACTGGCGGAACTCCGCGTTGAAGATGATGTCGTTGGTCGTGCGCACACTGTAAAGCACCGTGATTCTCGTCGAAATCCGCCGCCGGGCCGCCTCGCGCGCGAACGCCCTGAAGGGCGTCACCCCGGAACCTCCTGCAATGCACACCAGATGCTTCTCCGGCTCGAACACCGGCAGGAACCGCCCCGTCGGCTGCACCACGCAAAGCCTGTCCCCCATTTGGACCCAATCGACGATGCGCGTCCCCATTTTGCCGTCCCGCTTGACGGTGACTTCATAAAAGCCGCGGTCCAGGGCGCATGACGAGAGCGAATAGGCGCGTTTGTAGGAAGGGGCGTCGGCGAAATAAAGCGTGATGAACTGGCCGGTCTTGAACTCGACGTCGTAACCCTCCGGCCACTTCAACTTGAGGGACTTGGTGTCCGGCAACTCCATCGAGGCCGCTTCAACCGCCATTTCAACGATCTGTTTGCCCATATCAGCTTTCCACATTCATCAAGCGCACAAAGGTAAAGTCCGCCGCCCATAGGTAAAGGATATTTCAGCCGCAAAACTGCTTGCCACCCGGCCCCTGGAAACGTACCTTGTCGCTTCTTGGAACGCCAGTTTAGCTCAGTTGGTAGAGCAATGCTTTCGTAAAGCATGGGTCGCCGGTTCAAGTCCGGCAACTGGCTCCAGTCCTAACCGCGTGTGCGGCAATGGTTTAGAACCGCCGGACTGGCCACTGTCAGTGAAAGTGTCAGTAAATGGGGGTGCGATGCAACTACTCGCCCACTACTCCGGCACTACTCCGCTGAAACTCGCCCACTACTCGCTAACGCGAAGTGCGTGGACTGGTTCACAATTCAGTGAATCAGTTATGAAACAGCGATTCATCTTGTTCCGGCGAGCGGGCGTGTTCTACGCCGAGGAAACGGCGACTGGCAAACAGACCAGTCTCCGCACCAAAGACCATGCCGAAGCCGTCACCCTCTTGAACACCAAGAACGAGGCCACGCGGCAACCGGCCATGAACCTGCAAATCGCCCAGGTGTATTTACAGCACGCCGACCCGACCTTGGCACAACGAACATGGCAGGATGTCATGGACGCCATGCTGCCGCTCAAGAATGGCCCGACGCAGGCGCGGTGGGCCTCAGCCATGAGGGACAGGGCCTTTGACCTCATCCGCAGCCGCAAACTGATGGAGACGGCCTCTGAGCATTTTTTGCAGGTGTTGAACGCCGGCACGATTTCCACCAACATGTTTTTGCGCCGTTTGCACAATTTCGCGGTGGGGATGCACTGGCTTCCGTGGCCAGTCCTGCCGAAGCTGAAATGGCCCGCCGTGGAGCACAAGGAGCGCCGGGCGATCACCGCCGATGAGCACCAGCGCATAATTGAACGCGAGCACAATCCCGAAATCCGGGCGTACTACCAGCTATTGTGGCACCTGGGCGGCTCGCAAACGGACATTGCGGATTTAAACGCCGAGGACATTGACTGGAAAGAACGCACCATCTCTTACCAACGCCGCAAAACCAGCGTGCCGGTGGTAATCACATTCGGCACGGAGGCAGCCAGCGTGTTGGAATCGCTGCCAAAGTTTGGCCCTTTGTTTCCGAGCATGGCGCGGATCAAGGAAAACCACCGCGCCAAGATGTTTATCAAACGGCTGAAAACAGTGGGAATCACCGGCATTTCGCTTCACAGCTACCGTTACGCCTGGGCGGAACGGGCCAAAACGGTGGGAATGCCGGAACGGTTCGCCCAGCAGGCGCTTGGGCACAGTTCAAAAGCGTTCGTGCGGGCGTACTCCAAAAAGGCCAGGGTGATTGTTCCCTCCTTGGAGGAATACGAGGCAAAAATCGTGCCGATGCCAGCGGCAATGGCCTGAGAACATCACATCAACCGGCGGCTTTCCCTGCAGAGCGTTCCCGTGTTGTCATCCGGCTTGCTGAAAACATGAAGGCCAAGCCAAATGCCAACACGCGAACGCTCCGCCCCGACAAGTGCCTGGTCGTGTCGGCATTGTCACCAGGATTGCGCCCCGACGGCCCTCGCAACACTGGTGCCAATGCCGCCACCACCAGGGCAGGCTTGGACGGCCTGTAATCCGCTTCCGACGCTTGAACAAACACGCCGAGCCACCGTGACAGCATTCCCCTCGGTCGCTCCCGCTCCGCTCATCAGACGCAAAGCCTGCCCAGGATCCGCTCTGCCCTCCCGCTCGTTTTTCCCATGATAGCGACTCCGAGAATCCGTCAAGGTAGAACCGGGCCATTTCATGCGCGGTCTCCACCTTGACTGATTCCCTCCGTCGCTGGGGCGGGTAAAAACGCCCGTGAGGGCCAGAAAGGAAATTATGAACGATACAGAGATTAGACTGAAATTCGCACGTCAACAGGTGGCGCGGCTAATGAGACAACGACGCAATGAATTGCGCGACGACGTTTGGCGCAGCGACGGCAAACGCTCCGAAATGCAAGGCGAACTGCGAGGTTTGAAGTTGGCCGCAATTTGGCTGCGACACGCAACACGTTAATCGGGGTTTGGCGCACACGGTGTGCGCCCTTTTTCCGTCAGACTGCCCCGTCAACCAAGGCCTATTCCTTTTCACTTTCGTTCTAAAAATCCCTGCCGACGGCCATGATATTTTTGGCATAATCAACCAAATTAGATGTAATTCCTGATACCGTGATAGTAACGTTCGGAAGGATTATGCCTTTTTCCCTATCCTTTACGTTTGCATCTTTTCTATACCATTGCGCCATATAGAAAGGGTACTGGATATAATCCGGGTCGCCTTTTTCCCCCCAAGTATTCGGGCCAAACTCCGGAGGGTGGAAATCTTCCTCCTTGTGCCCCTGCAATTTGAAAAAGTGCTTAGCCAGTTCTAAAGCAGATTTGTCATTCAATTTATTTCTCAGGCTCAGGGCTTTGACCGCCTCTATTTGCGCCTTGGAGGCACGAGCCAAATTGTACGTGGTCTTCGTGCCAGCACTGAAAAACATAATTTCTGAATTTGTCCCGTCACCCCAGAACATGAAATAATATCCGTTCGTCAGTGCCATATTTGAGTTAAATCCCGGCTTCTTATCATAAAAATCCACTGAGTATTTTTTGATGCTATTCGTTCCAAACCCTCCGTCGTAAGGCAGTCCGTTACGTCGAACGAACTCTTGAGCCAATGGCAGCATGGTTTCCTTTAAAACCTGTTCCTCGCTCTCAGGCTGTCGAGAGCAAGAAAACAGGAATGCTGTAAGGATTAAGGCGGTGAAACCAACTGCCTTCATTAGTTTGACCACGTTAGGGTTGCATCACCATACGTCATGATTCCTCCAGAAGGAGTGTCTTTTGAGTTGGCGGTAATGATTGCAGTATTTACAGGCACATCGGGGCTGCTCATCCATGTCTTCCAAAAGTCCAATGACCAGGTTAGCGAGCTGTTATCCAATATTGAGGCGGTAACTCTTCCGCTCCACCCCATAAAAACGCGCTTCTGTTTGTTGTTGCGCGCGTAACTAGTAGGAGGGATGTCTTTCGGAATGCCGAACGCTTCAGGCAACATTCCTGTTCCGGTCCTGCAACCATCCAGGAAAACAAAACTGAAGGGGTCTCTTGTCATGATTATCGGGGGCGCAGTCATACCTACCGAATTTGTAGCCAAAGGGAGATAATAGTTCCCCAGGTATGTGGAGATGGTTTTGGCGGAAACATAGCCGCCGATCGAGTTTCCATCAGAGCTTCCATGACCATACCAGTAAAATTCCGTAACTTTAGGATTCTGAGACGCTAATGAACTTTGCACGCCACCCCAAGCACCTGAACTATTTACCACCGTAACTCCACCCCCATACACTGCTCGGTCACCGCCCACTCCCACCCCGCTGACCAGGGTTTGGACGTTGTTCAATAAATTCGCGCAAGTACCATCGTAAATCAGTCCTTGATAGCCAGTAATCTTCTGGCGGGCTAAAACAATTTCACCGCTGGTCCAACTTGCTTCCCTCCATACGATGGTAGAGGACGAACCGGATGATCCGCCACCCGACGCGCCATCGGGAGCCATAATGCCATCGCTTCCTTGAACGCTTTGCGGTTGCAACAAGCTCTGGCTTGACATAGATGCCAAGGCGCTTAAGGAGGTTTGTTCAAGGAAGTCCGGAGGCATCGGAGGAAGGGGCGGAGGCACATTAGAGCCGGAATCGTCGGTTTGCAGACCCGCAATTGATAATGCAAGGCTGTCTCCCATGCTCGGGGGACCCGATGAAGGAGGTTGCGAACCGGGAGGATTTAAAGACAGTGGCGCATTGCTGCCATTGCTGACGTTGATTGCAATGGTGTAAACTGCCTGCTCTGGCACCGAATTACTCGAATCGTCTGTGCCATCCCAATTCGTGGAAATATTGCCGTCAGACGTTGTGCCGGTGATTGTCCTCAATGTGGCTCCATTGGTATCTTGCACGGTAACGGTCCAGTTGGCCGGAAAAATGTCTGATTGGACTTCGATTGGCACAAAAGTCTGAAATAGACTTTCGGCATCCAGCCAGCGAACTGAGTTTTGGAAATTGACTGTTATCGTGGCGGATGGAGTTTGGCCGTTCTGGCTGTCCTCCGCCACCATCTGTAATAGGTGGTTTCCGTTAGTAAAATGCGTGGAATCGAAGCTAAATTCCAGAGGGCCGGGTTGGGCAAGCCCAATGAGAGCGCCATCCAAATAGACATCGGCTTCGGAAAATCCGCCTCCGATGTCCGCCCCCATTCTCACCGTAACCATGCCGCTGATCGTTTGCCCGTTGGTGGGTGAGCAAATTTCAACGTCCATGCTGCTGCCGTTCAGGGTTTGGAGCCAGAAAAACCCGGTTTGCGAGGCCGTGGTTGGAACTTCCACAAACGCGTTTGTGTCCGAGGCGTAAACGTCTTCAAAGGGACTCCACACATTCGGACTGTCCAGCGAAGGTGTGGACAAGACCCGATAGGCTGAACCTGCCCCGCTTCCCCAACTTACCTGAACGGTGGTTGGCGAATCCTTGTTAATGGCCAGAACCGGTTGCGTCTGTGCCATTATGTTGTGGTTGAGGAGCAAAACAGTCCCGATAATCAGCCCGCCGATTAGGTTTCTTCTGATTTTCATAATTTTATTTTCCCGAGTTATTGTGTTTAAATCCGAGCGTTTTGCCCGGACTCGAATCTCCTTCTGTGCCATGAAAACCAGAGGCGCGCCCAGCGCACCCCCGTTTCAGGCAACCACGACCAAGCGGCGCCTTTCAAGAAAGCACGCCAGGACGCGCGATTGCTCGCGCATCGAGGCAAACTTCTTAAAAGCAGCCGATTCAAACACTGATTGGTCGTGGTTTTGGAAACGGGATTCGAGTCCTCGCAACGCAAAGACTCTACGCCGAGAAACAAATCCCGGCTCTGTAAAAGAACTGATGAATTTTTGATCGGATTGCACGAAATAGTCAAGTGACAATTTGAAAATTCGCGATTTGCCTTTGCCTACTCTTCTGCCGCATGAATCCTTTCTTTGCAACATTTCGGTGACAAAAGTGCCTCCCTTTTTTGGTTTTGGCCCATTTGCGCTGAACAATTTCGAGACCTTTCGCAGCAGGCCCTTTTTCTTGTTCCTCCATGAATCAAAACGGATTTTCCGGCTCTTCCCACAATTTATTTTGCAAATCCACTTCCGTCCTTGGCCCAACATCAATATTGTCCGGTTCCGCTGGTTGGTTTTCCTGCCAACGCATTTCCGCCGCCTCATCAAATGCCAACTCCGTGAATTTCCGCAACAAAGCCGAATGCGCCGCCGTCATCTTTGCCCTCGCTTCCGAGTCCAAATACGGAAAGGGGTCTTGCGCAAAATCGCGTAACACCTTTGCCGCCACTCCACTTTCAAACTGGCCTTTGGCAAACACCAAGGGCACCGGGATTGACGCGATAATCTCGCCCAGGTAATAATGCCAACGTGAACCGAAATAATCCGCGAAATCGCCATACTGCTGAAACTGCAACATGGACGCCGCAAGCTTGAGCCGGGTCCGGTGGATCAGATTCCCCAAGGTGTGTGGGGAGAACTGCATTGTGATTTTTTGGCCGAGGCAGCGCGAATACCGCACCAGTCGGTGCTTGCGACCAGACGGGATAAGGCCAAACGACTTGGACAAATACCCGGCCACATACCGGGCGAGGGCTTCGCCGGTTTTCTTGACCGGCAGCAGTTCCGCCCGCCCGAAACGATACTTGCAGCAGGTTTCCCGCAACGCCCGCCATTCCGCCGCCAACGCTTCGTTGCGCAGATGCTTGCCGCGCCGTTGCCAGTAAGGCACCTTATAGTTCGACAGAGTTTCAATATCCGTGCCCGTCCGAATGTCCGCTTTAGTAACCACCACCACATGGAGATGCCAGACCCCGTCTTTGTGCGGTTCCAGAACGCAAATCCAATCTTCGTAACGCTTGGCGATGACGTTGGACGCAAAGGAATGCCAACGCGCCTGGACGAAATCCAAATCTTTAGCCCGCTCCCGCAATTCCCGCGTCTCTTCCGACCCTCTGCCGCTCCCTGGCACGCCGAAGGACAAGGTCAGCAACCCGACACGGTTGATACCGTGCCTTTTAACCATACCCTCCACAGCCATGATCAGCCGGTGACGACTTTTCTTGCGGTAAGGCGAGAGCGGTTCAGGCTTGAATCCCTTCTCTTCAATGCAGCTATTGCTATTATGACAAGGAAGGCCGGAGGCGGGCGGCGCTTCGCGCCGCTCCGCCCCCGGCCCTTCCGTGCCGCCAGACGATTGGATATTCCGCCGCAGAACCGGCGAGCAGTCGTGCTCGTTTTCCGGTTCAGCTCGTTTTACCTCGCTGCTTTGTGTCCCACTATTTTCCACTCACCCGCCAGCGTGAATGAAACTGGCGGCGAGGCGTTAGCGAGCAGTGGGCGAGTAAAGCCGAATTGTGACGGAGTAGTGACCCGGCAGCCGCCGCACGCATCCAGGAATCAGGCGGGGACTGTCAGTGAAACTGTCAGTGAAAATAGTGAAAGAGAAATGAAGGGGTAGTGAAGGGGTAAACCCAAATAGTGCTTGATGCCCAGAGAGAAAACCAATATTCTCCTCGTAGCTGAATCGGGAACGCAGTCCAAGTCCGGCAACTGGCTCCAGTCCTAACCGCGTGTGCGGCAATGGTTTGCGAGTCAGACGGCCAAAACGGACACCGGAACGGACACCGGTTTTGGTACTCCTTCAGAGATCGGGGTAACAGGCGGAAACTCGCCCGCTACTCTTTAACGGTTCAGGCTTCGGGTCATTTATCATCGCTGTTGCGTGAAAGACGCATGAAAACACGTTACCGCTGAATTCGCCGGGGCACTCGTGGAGGAGGAATCAATTGTGTTGACACTCAAACCGGCAAGCGCAACAGCCTGCGCGCCGGCAACGAGGAGGAGGCCCGCCAAATCATTGAAGCGAAAAAGCGGGCTTTGGCCTGATGCCGGCCAGGCATGTATCACGGAAAAGATGGCATCCAGAAAAACAAGAAACGCGCCGAAAAACGACTGGCCGTGGTTGTGCCCATCACAATTGCCGCGATTTTCTTCCTTCTGTTTATCGCTTTCGATTCTGGGAAATTTGCCGTCTTGATCCTCCTAACGGTTCCCTTTGCCGCTGCCGGGGGCATTATGGCGTTGCCCGTTTCCGGGCTGAATATGTCGGTGGCCGCCTTGGTTGGTTTTGTGGCTCTCTTTGGCGTCTCCATCCAAAACAGCGTCATCCTGGTCACCCGCATTCGTGAATTGCGCCGGGAAGGCAAAGAAATGATCGAATCCATCAAAGAAGGCGCCACGTCCCGTGTGCGACCAATGGTAATGACTGCGCTGATGGCCCTCCTGGGTCTTTTAAGGTCACCCTTGATCTGTCCAAGCAACAATGGCAGAGTGGCTATGCGAGTTATTTGGCGCTGTTAAGCGCGGAACAAGCCTAGAACCAGGCCGTGATAAACCTTATTCAAGCCCAAGCCAATCGCCATGCCGACACCGCGGCCCTGTTTGCGGCTCTCGGAGGCGGATGGTGGAACCGCGCCGACCTCGCCCAGAAGGAGCCTGGAATGGCGCAAAAATGACACCCGACGCGGACCGCGGCAAAGCAAGGATTTTCCTGAAGACGCGTTTTGTTCGCGGTCGCGGTCTGGCTTGTTGGCCGGAAAACGTGGAATTTACCGGCGCTGGCCGGAAAACTTGGGGCTGGAAAGTTCGCGGCGGTAAGACCCTTCGAGAGCCAGTTGCCCGGTCGGTTCGTCAATCGTGAGAGGTCCATGGCCAGATAGTTAGTCGGCAGCGACACTCCGCCCATCCGGGCCGGCAAAGTCTCAGGCCAGTATCCCCGAGTGGTGGTGTTGATCCCGCGAACCGTCACACGAGAGGATTCCGGGGTGAATAAAACGAGTTCAAAGGACGTAGAAATAGAATCAACCTCTGGGATAGTGTTGACATCATTCTTGTTTCGGACTTTTTACAACTTTTTTATGGGAATTGCTTTGCTTTTTACTACCCGTCGGGATCGAGCAACTTCATATTTTATGACATGGAAGAAGTTCCAGCCGCGGCGAACTGTGCAATGGCGTGTGAATCCACACGCCTCGAATGACTGTCCCGCGAAGCGCCATGAAGGATGCCCAATGAAACCCAATCCGATCGCCTTGATTATTGATGCTGAACGTCCGATCCGGAAACTGCTGCGCGCCATCCTGAAACCGCAACATTACAAAGTCTATGAAGCGGAGAGCGGCCGCACTGGGATCAGAGAAGCCGTGGTGCGGAGGGCGGATGTGATCATTCTCGACTTGGCGTTGCCAGATATGGACGGACTGACCGTGCTATTACAATTGCGCGAATCGAACCGGGTTCCGGTCCTGATTCTGTCGGCCCAGGATGACGAGAAAACCAAGGTGGCGGCGCTCGACAGCGGGGCCAATGATTACATGATCAAACCTTTCGGCGCCGCCGAATTGCTGGCGCGCCTGCGCGTCCTCCAGCGCGCGATACCGGGTGAATCGGACGGGCCGCTGTTTATGAACGGCGACTTGGAGGTGGACATTATGTCCCATCGGGCTGCCATCCGGGGCCGCGAACTGGATCTTACCCCTACCGAAGAGGCCGTGCTATATATACTCACCCGGCACGCCGGGAAACTGGTCACATGCAGACATCTGCTCCGGTGCGTTTGGGGAAGCGACTCGGAGGACAGGCTCCACGATCTGCACGTCTATATCCGCAGTCTCCGCCGGAAGCTGAACGGAGTCGGCAACGAAAATGTGATCCAAACCGAAGGCAGCGCAGGCTATCGTCTCCTGCTTCCGATACATTGCCATTGCGTGCCCGCCCAATCAGCCTCGCAGAGATTACTCAGTGCCGCCGCCTGAGCAGGTTTCCGTCTCTGTTTCCGCTGACAGAGCCATAAAGGAGGCGGTTCTGAGATTCTTCCCACGTTTCCACCCCTGGCGAGTTGTTTCCGGGAGTCAGATAGTTTCAAAATCATTGCTGGGTTCCGCGGCGCAGGCAGGGCGATGGGAGCGATGGACGCAACCAACTGCTGTGGTCCTGCGGCAAACGCATCGATGAGAATGAAAATCGGCGGAGCGCGTTAATGAAATTTTGATGTTTTCATGGGTTCTTTGAGTTTCATTGCAGCCACAGGTGTTGAATTTTAGACACTGTGACCGCAAAAAACCCCGCCGCCGATCTGTTTGTAATTTGAAATAACCGCAATAAATCCGCCGCGTCATAGCTGATTTTGACTTTTCCGAGCCGGCTGGCACGGCATGTGCAAAGAGTTCGCTGCAATTGAACTGACATTTAGCGAATTGAATTATGACAAAAATTGAGATCATCCAGGTCGTGCTGTTTTTTGGATTGGGCATCGCACTGACGCCGCCGGTGGGACGCTTCATGTATAAGGTCTATGCGGGCGAGAGAACCTTTCTCCACGCAATTCTTGGGCCCATCGAGAAACTGATCTACCGGCTGACCGGGATTGATCCGACCGAGGAGATGACCTGGATGAAATACTTCTGCGCCGTGCTGATGTTCGCCACGGTGGGCTTCGTGGCGGACATGGCGATTTTCATGACTCAGAAATGGCTGCCGCTGAATCCGCAAGGTCTGGACAACTGCTCCTGGCACCTGGCGTTCATGCAAGCCTGGAGTTTCACCTGCAACGCGGATTGGCAGTCTTACGCCGGCGAAACCACCATGAGTTACTTTTCCCAGATCTTCGCCATCATGGTGCATCAGTTTCTCAGCGGCGCGGCGGGGCTGGCCGTTTTGGTGGCGGTGGGGCGGGCGCTGAAACGGGCCTCGATCAAAACCATCGGCAATTTCTGGACCGACATGACCCGTGGCATGCTCTATTTCATACTGCCTCTCTCCGCCCTTTGGGCCATTCCGCTCATGTGGCAGGGGGTTCCCCAGACCTTCAAGCCCTATCAAACCGCCAATCTCATGGAGCCTTACACAACCCAGGTGCAAAAGACCGATGACAAGGGGAATAATGTGACAACCAACATCCAGTTGGTCGTCTCCTCTCCGAAACTGGATGACAAGGGTCAGCCGGTCACGACCAATGGCGCTGCCGTCATGGTGGATGTGCCGCAAGTGGACGCGAAAGGCGCGCCCATCATGACCAACGTGCCGGTCATGGTGGATGCGAAAGTGGCCACCCAACCCATTCCGCTCGGCGGCGTGGCGGCGTTCGAAGCGATTAAGCAACTATTCACTAATGGCGGCGGCTGGTACAACGTGAACAGCGCGCATCCGTTTGAGAATCCGACCCCATTCTCAAACTTTTGGGAAATGCTGGCGATCATCGTCGTGCCGATGGCGCAGGTTTACTTGTTCGGCTTGCTGGTCGGCAACAAGAAACACGCCTGGTGTTTGTTCTACGTCATGCTGGCCATGTATGTGTTCTCCTTCGGAATCGCGTGGTATTGCGAAACGCGGCCCAATCCAGTGATGGCGGGCGCGATGCCGAACATGGAAGGCAAGGAACAACGGATCGGAGTCATGAACAGTGTCTTATGGGGATCCTCCTGCACCGCCATTGACAACGGGTCGGTCAATTCGATGCACGATAGCTGGATGCCCCTGGCTGGCATGATGCCGCTGTGGAACATCCTGATTGGCGAAATTATGTTCGGCGGCATCGGGTGCGGCATGTATTGCATGTTGTGCCATGTGCTCATCGCGGTGTTTATCGCCGGTCTTATGATCGGCCGAACACCCGAGTATCTGGGCAAAAAACTCGACGCCTGGTGCGCGACATGGGCGGTCCTGGGCGTTTTGATTCCTAACGCAGCGTGTCTGATTCCGACGGCTCTGGCCGTGATGCTGCCGCAAGGCCTGTCGAGCATGGCCAACGGCGGTCCGCACGGATTGACCGAGGTCCTTTACTGCTTTGGCGAGGCGGCAAACAATAATGGCAGCGCTTTCGCCGGCCTCAATGCCAATACCCCCTTCTACAATATCGGCGCCGGGATTGTCATCTGGATCGGGCGATTCATCCCCATAATCGCCGCGCTGGCGATTGCCGGCAGGCTGGCTTCCAAAAAGACCGTGGAACCCTCAGCGGGCACTCTGCCCACCCACGGCTGGACCTTCGGCCTCACCTTGACTGGAGTCATCATCATCGTCGCCGCGCTGACGTTCTTCCCGGCGCTTTGCCTGGGACCCATGGTCGAGCACGGGTTGATGCTGGCGGGTCGAGTGTTCTAAAACATCCAGGCTTTTTTAATCCATTTATATGAGCACAAGAGTTGAATTCAAATACTCGGTATTGTTCCGGCAGGCGGTGATTGATGCGTTCAAAAAGCTGCATCCACGCGACGAGATCAAGAATCTGGTCATGTTCGTGGTGTGGCTCGGTTCCATCTGGACGACCGCCATTCTGTTTCTGCCCGGCCAGTTCAATCTGTTCAACGTCCAGATTTGCTTCTGGCTCTGGTTTACCTGTCTCTTCGCCAATTTCGCGGAGGCTATGGCGGAAGGCCGGGGCAAGGCCCACGCCGACGCCCTTAAGAAAATGCGCACCAAGACCACGGCCCGCAAGTTGGTCAACGGCGAAGAAATTCAGATCTCCAGTTCCGATCTGAAATTGGGCAACTTGTTTGTGTGCGAAGCCGGAGAATTGATACCCGCCGACGGTGAGATCATTGAGGGCATCGCCACCGTGGACGAAGCGGCCATTACGGGCGAATCCGCGCCGGTGGTGCGTGAAAGCGGCGGGGACCGCAGCGCCGTGACCGGAGGCACCCGGGTGCTCAGCGACCGGATCGTGGTGCGGGTCACCGCCGAAGCCGGCAGTTCGTTTCTGGACCGAATGATTGACATGATTGAAGGCGCGCGGCGGCAGAAAACACCCAACGAAATTGCGCTGAACATCGTGTTGGTCAGTCTGACGGCGCTTTTCATCGTGGTCGTCTTTGTGCTGCCGCCCTACGCCCATTACAACGAAGCCCAAGCCGGGCAGAAGGCGGTGGTGCTGACGTCCATTCCCGTTCTGCTGGCGCTGATCGTTTGTTTGATTCCGACGACCATCGGAGGTCTGTTGAGCGCCATCGGCATCGCCGGCATTGACCGCCTCATGCGCCGCAATGTCCTGGCCACCAGCGGACGCGCCGTGGAAGCGGCGGGGGACGTGGATGTCCTCCTGCTCGATAAGACCGGCACCATCACCCTGGGCAACCGCCAGGCCACCGAATTCATTCCCGCTCCAGATGTCAAGATTGAGGATCTCGCCGAGGCCGCCCACCTGGCCTCACTGGCTGACGAAACTCCGGAAGGCCGTTCCATTGCTGTATTGGCCAAGGAAAAATACGGCTTGCGCGGGCGCGAAGTTGGCGATCATTTCGCCACCTTCGTCCCTTTTACAGCGCAAACCCGCATGAGCGGCGTTGACCTCTATGCCGAGGCGCAGGTTGTCAGCGCTCCCCTGCTTAAACCCAAAGGCGAACCGGCCTTCGCGGGACGTTCCTCTTCGTTTGCCGCTCCAGCCACGGTCGAGAAAATTGCTACAGGATCGCATCCCATCCGTTCCATTCGCAAAGGAGCGGCCGAGTCAATCGCCCGGTATGTCGGCACAAACGGGGGGCAGGTTCCCAAGAGCCTCATGGACAAAGTTGATGAAATTTCCCGACAAGGCGCCACCCCGCTGCTCGTGGCCGACGGCGGCAAGGCCCTCGGCATCATCCATCTCAAGGACATTGTGAAAGGCGGCATCAAGGAACGGTTCGCTCAACTCCGCAAAATGGGCATCAAGACCATCATGGTCACGGGTGACAACACTCTCACCGCCGCCGCCATCGCGGCGGAAGCGGGCGTGGACGACTTCATCGCCCAAGCCAAGCCGGAAGATAAACTGGCCCGCATCCGTAAGGAGCAGGAAGGTGGAAAACTGATAGCCATGATTGGAGACGGCACCAATGATGCGCCCGCACTGGCGCAGGCCGATGTGGGTGTGGCCATGAACACGGGCACGCAAGCGGCGCGTGAAGCCGGCAACATGGTGGACTTGGATAGCAATCCCACCAAGCTCATCGAAGTCGTCGAAATCGGCAAACAATTGCTGATGACGCGGGGCGCGCTGACGACGTTCAGCATCGCCAACGACGTGTCAAAATACTTCGCGATCCTGCCGGCGATGTTTGGGCTGCTCTACGCCACCACCGCGGGCGGACGCGGCCCGCTGGACAAGTTGAACATCATGTATCTGCACTCCCCGCAAAGCGCGATCCTGTCGGCAGTCATTTTCAACGCCTTGATCATCGTGGCGCTGATTCCCCTGGCCTTGAAGGGCGTGAAATACCGTCCGCTCGGCGCCGCGGTGATTTTGCGCAACAACATGCTCATTTACGGAATCGGCGGCATCCTCGTGCCGTTCATATTCATCAAATTGATAGATGTGCTGCTGGTGGCCGTTCGCCTGGCCCCCTGATATCACTAATGCCAACAATTACAAACAAGGAAATATTATGATTAAACTTATCACCCAAGCCGTCGGACAGACCATTTTGTGGAGTATCGTGGCCGGAGTAATGTATCCGGTGGTCATGACGCTCTTTGCACAGACCGTGTTTCCCAAGCAGGCCAACGGAAGTCTGGTCGAACAGAACGGCAAACTTATAGGTTCCGCCTTGTTGGCGCAGCAGTTCCAAGGCAGCAATTACTTCTGGCCGCGGCCCTCGGCATGCACCTACGGCACGGGGCCGACAGGAATTGCGGCATCCAGCGGCAGCAACCTGGGTCCAACCAGCGGGGCCTTGCATACGAATGTCGAGAACAACGCCGCAGCTTTCATCAGTGGAAACAACCTGCCAACGAATACCATCGTCCCGGCCGATATGATCTATGCCTCCGCCAGCGGCCTTGATCCTCATATCAGCCCCGAAGCCGCGCGGCTTCAGATCTCGCGCGTCGCCGCATCCCGCAGTTTGAGTGAGGACAAGGTTAAGAACCTGGTTGAGCAATACGTCGAACCGCCGCAGTGGGGCTTTCTCGGTCAGGCGCGGGTGAATGTTTTGCTTCTCAATGTGGCTCTCGACCAGACCCAGGCCGGGATGAAGAAGGCTCAAACGGCCGCACCCGGCAAAGGCTGATGACGCGCACCTGATTCTGTTGGACGTCAGGCCTTTCCAACACGGTTTCCAGCGTTGAATCCAACCTGGATGAGTTGCACGTCGTCAACCTGACTCTCCAAAGCAATCTGGCCGCGCACCAGACAGTGTTCTCCAACGAACTGGCGGCCAGCCAGGCCAGACGCGACGCCGCCGCGGCCGCACTGGCCAAAATCGAGGCCGCGCCCCAATCCAATTCGCGAGCCGCCGCTTTGGAAGTGGGGCGCCTGGACAAGGAAGGCCGGAGGCGGGCGGCGCTCCGCGCCGCTCCGCCGCCCCCGGCCATCGCCACTCCTTTGCACATCCGACCGCAGAACCGACGAGCAGTTGGCTCGAAGCATCGGTTCTTCTCGTTTTACCTTGCTGCCTTGTGCCTTAACATTTTTCACTCACCCGCCAGCGTGAATGAAATTGGCGGCGAGACGTGAGCGAGCAGTGGGCGAGTAAAGCCGAATTGTGACGGAGTAGTGATTTGCGACGTCCCCAAAGGGCCGGCGCTTCGTGAGTTTTGGCGGAGTGCAAAATGCCTCTCGCAAAGACGGGACGGTGCTGCTGTGTTTTGGGCACATGAACAGCGTCAATGAAACTTTGAATCCCTTGACCAAGACGCTTATCCGGGAGATTCAAACCGCGCCGGAAGCCGTGCAGCGGGAAGTCATTGACTTCCTTGTTTTCCTGAAGGCCCGCCAGACCGCGCCTGCCGAAGGAGGAGAGAACCTGCTCCCGCTGGCCCAATCCGCTTGGGCCGCCGACTGAAATACCCCAGAGGAGGAAGAGGCATGGCGCGATTTGTAAGCGGCGAGGTGGTCGTCGTGCCGTTCCCGTTTACCGACCTTTCCAGCGCGAAAGTCCGCCCTGCGCTAGTATTGGCGTCATTGACCAGAGGCGATCTGATTCTTTGCCAAATCACCAGCCAAGCAGCCGGGCATCCAGAAGCCGTGCCTCTTTTGCCGGCGGATTTTAAAGCAGGCGGCGGATTGGCGCGGGCCAGCTTTGCCTTGCCCCAGGGTGGTCACGGCCAACGAGTCCTGCGTGCGACGGGCTGTGGGAAGGCTCCAGGCAGCCAAGCTGGACCAAATCCGGGAGAGCGTTTGCGCGGTCATCCGGCAAAAATGAATTGAGTGGGGGCAACCCCATTCCTGACGAACAGCGACGCTGCTGTCAGTAAAACTGTCAGTGAAAATAGTGAAAGAGCAATGAACGGGTAGTGGAGGGGTAAAGCCAATTAGACCTTGATTCTCAGAGGGAAAAACAATATTCCCCTCGTAGCTGAATCGGGAACGCAGTCCAAGTCCGGCAACTGGCTCCAGCCTTAATATTGCGCTATCAATGTCTTACGTTGCAATTCTGTTTTTGGATGTAACGTATAAAGACGCTATTACGACAACAAGCTTGTCGTAAAGTGTCGTAATCCTCCAATGATTGTTCGATCCGATCAACATGCCGACAGGGTTTGCACCCACCACCATGACTTCAGTTCGAGTGCTGTTCGGCATAATTTTGGTTTTTCTCGGCACAGGCCAACAACCGTGTGTTGCTGTTGGAATTTGAGCAGGCTGGGTTAAACGGCGCAGACAACCTCCCCTTTCTTGGCTGGATTCAGCAGCCAAGTCCATCGCTCGTGATGTTTATGTTACGCGGATTGTAGTCAGCAATGACCGTGCCAAGAGGGTGAGATGGCCTTTTCCCCGACATGCACTTTCAATGCAAGATGATCCACAAACGCAAGCGCCGATGTTGGCACAAAATCTGCGCCTGAAAGTTTCATGGAGAAGTTTTCGGATGATTGTCCTCCCGGTTGTCCGGGCGGCGAAGCGATGGGGTTGGATCCGCTTGGCGGAACAACGGCCCCGTCAGGGTGCCGGGTCGTCGATGAGTTAAGCCTGCTATTTGGCATCTCCTACACGTTGGAGAGCAGTTTGGAGTTGAGGGACGTGATCCGGCCCGTGCTGCTCAAGATGGCTGAGGTGCTTGGCATGAAACGCGGCACCATCACGATACTCAACCGGGATCACGGCGAAGTCACCATCAGCGAGGCGGTTGGCCTGCCCACCGGACGCGAAGGGGAGTATCTGGAGGCCTGCCGGGAGTTGATCCGCCAGGTAACCGGCACCGGACAAGCCCTGGTGGTGCGGGACATAGGGAAGGAGCCCGTGCTGAACGAATGGTGGTTGGAGGAAAGCCGGTCCGACCAGAAGAACTTGAAAGTGGCGTATATCTGCGTTCCCATCAAGTTCGGCGCCGAGGTTGTGGGCGCGCTCAGTGTGGAACGGGTTCTTGACGGTCGCGCGCGATTATCTTCAGACCGCCGTCTGCTTTCACTGATCGCCAATGTCATCGCGCAGACGGTGCATTCTCATCGTTACACCCATGAAAAGCTCTCCGCGCTGCAGCGGGAGAACGAGCGGTTGCAAGAGCAGATCGAGACAAGTTTTCGGCCGAAAAACATTCTCGGCAATTCCAATGCGATGCGGTCAGTCTTTCTGCACATCGAACAGGTGGCCGGCAGCGCCACCACTGTGCTCATCCGGGGCGAGTCCGGGGTGGGCAAAGAACTGGTGGCCCGGGCGCTGCACGAGCAAAGCCCGCGCAAGGGCAGGGCGTTCGTGAAATTCAACTGCGCCGCGTTGCCGGAATCCATCATCGAAAGCGAATTATTTGGCCACGAAAAGGGCGCGTTTACCGGCGCGGTGGCCATGCGCAAAGGGCGGTTCGAGATTGCCGATGGCGGAACGATCTTTCTTGATGAAATCGGCGACATCCCTCCCTCCACCCAGATCAAGTTGTTGCGCGTGTTGCAAGAAAAGGAATTCGAGCGCGTCGGCAGCCAGACGCCCATGAAGTGCGACGTCCGCATCATTGCCGCGACGAGCCGAAACCTCGAGGAAATGATCGAGCAGGAGAAGCTCCGCGTGGACCTGTATTACCGACTCAATGTGTTTCCAATCTATGTGCCACCGCTGCGCGAGCGGAAGTCAGACCTGCTGCTGCTGGCTGATCATTTTGTGGAAAAGTTCAGCAAGAACAGCGGCAAGAGTGTGCGGCGCATCTCCACCGCCGCGATTGATTTGCTGGTCAGCTACCACTGGCCTGGCAACGTGCGCGAACTGGAGAATTGCATCGAGCGCGCCGTTTTGCTGTGCCGGGGGCAGTCGATTGAAGCGCATCATCTGCCGCCAACGTTGCAGAAAAAGGATCCCTCCGAAAAAAGCTCCACTGGCACACTTGACTCTGCCATGGCGGCGCTGGAATACGAGATGATCGTGGCTGAACTCAAGGCGTGCGAAGGCAACATGGCCGGCGCCGCGCGTAATTTGGGTCTGACCGAACGCCAAATCGGCCTACGGGTGAAGCGTTTCGGGATTGATTTCAAACGCTTTCGGCGTGCCGACGAAATGGCATCCGCAAAAGCGACATCCGCGTAGCTTTTTAAGCGGCTAATTACATTAATGTGGGATTTTGCGAGCCAAATCCCTGCTTTGAAGAAATTCAGGTTGCTACAATCCCTTTGATATACGGGGGGGTTGACCGTTTCGCTGAAAAGTGCAATAGATTGGCATCGTAGTTGCAGTAGAACATCCGTTCGGCGGTGTTTTTATTTGCCGCGCGGTGATACGATTATATCAATGAACGACAAAATAATGTCATCCAACCCGGTGCTGGCGCGACGGTTGGCGCGCGAATGGTCGCAAGCGGAATTGGCCCAACGGGCGGGTATATCACGCGCAGCGGTAAGTGCCATAGAGGGCGAACGTCTTTCGCCGTCGGTCGCGACGGCCCTGGCGTTGGCGGCGGTATTCGAGTGCTCGGTTGAGGAATTGTTCAGCCGCGGGACGACGCCAGCGTCGGCCGAACCTGACTGGGCGTGGTTGCCGAGAGCGGAAACCTGCCGTTACTGGGAGGCAAACGTAAACTCGCGGCGGCGGCTATATCCGGTTGAGGCAGCGACGCTAAACCCGGAGCCGCATGACGGTGTCTGGTCCAACGGTGTGCTCCGGGAGAGCCGTCCCCCATCGGCAGAAACAACACTGGTGCTGGCGTGCTGTGATCCGGCGGCGGGTTTGCTGGCGGAGGAATACGCACGGGCGTCGGGTTTCCGATTGCTGGTGTTTCCGCGCGGTGGCCGCGCCGCGCTGGACTTGTTGCGACAACGGCTGGTTCATGTCGCGGGACTGCACTATTCCACGGATGAATTGCCTGAGCGCAATGCCGAGACTGCGCGCGCACAGCTTGGCAATCATGGCCTGCTGCTCCGTCTGGCCCGATGGGAAACCGGCGTCGCGCTGGCAACGAATGACCATTCGAGTTCGGCAGAATGCGTAGCGCGGCGTCCACTGCGCTGGGCGGCGCGTGAACCCGGTTCGGCGGCGCGCGAATGCCTGGACGAACTGCTTGGCAGCCGGTCGTTTTCGGGGCGCGAGGTGAACGGACACGCGGCGGTGGCCGAGGCTGTGCGCGCTGGCTGGGCAGAGGCGGGCGTTTGCGTGCGCTTCAGCGCAGACGAAGCCGGTTTAAATTTTCTGCCGGTGCGCACGGAGACTCTGGATTTGTGTTTCCCCGCCGCGTTCCAACATGACCCCCGCATCCAGGCGCTCGTGCGACTATTGCGCGGACGCGCCTGCCGCCGGCTGATTAGCGAACTGCCCGGCTACAACGCAAGGGAGACGGGAGAAATGCTGGCTTTATGACTTCATTGGAAACCAACTCCAACTCAAACAAACTAAAAATACAGCATACAATGAAACATCACATTCCACTCGACCGAGCATTGAAACCCATTATGACACCCATTGAATTATTTGCCGCCCTGCCTGCGTTTAAAAGTTCAAGCGCGCGCGCCTTCATTGCGTTTCTGCTAATGACATCCCTCACGACGATCCATGCACAGAGCGCCAGTAACGAAGCTTCGTCAGGGGACGATTTTTTCTCCAAGTGGTTTGGGATGGTGTCGAAAGCCCAGGCTGAGCAGCCGCACTGGATGACACCGGTCGTTACGGTAACGCCCCGTTTGGAGCAGGAGTATCGCTACGATCAATCCATTCAAGGCACGGCCGGGGGCAACACGCTGACAAGCTACGGCGGAGGCAAGGGACTGGAGATCATTCCTCTAGAAAATGTGGAGGTCATTCTCGGCGTTCCCGCGTGGCAATCCCACAAAAAGCCGTCGGACATGGACGGATGGGCCGATGATAGTTTTCTGGTGAAGTATCGCTGGCTTTGCGCCAATGAGGAACATGGGGACTATATCCTTACGACTTTTCTTGGACTTACGGCGCCGACGGGAGACGCGGCCAACACCAAGGGTCGCTATACTTTTACGCCCACTGTTGCCGGGGGCAAAGGATGGGGTGATTTTGACATCCAAAGCACTCTGGGCATCTCCCTGCCCACCGATCACGGCACGGATCCAACAGGTCCAGGAACGCCCATTGCGCTGAACACGGCCCTGCAATACAAGCTGGGAAAAGTGGTCTGGCCGGAGATCGAAGCCAATTACACGTACTACCCCAACGGCGAGCACGAAGGCAAAGAGCAGCTTTTCCTCACCCCGGGAGTGATTTTCGGGCGATTCCCGCTCTGGCAACGCCTGGCCATGTCCGTTGGTCTCGGCTACCAAGTCGCGGTCACCAGCAAACCCACTTACGGAAATAACTTTATATTGACCGCGCGATTGCCATTTTGATCAAAATGTGGAAATCCATGTGTAAATGAAACGTCTGATTGTTCTCATCCTTGCCAGCGCGGTACTCTTGCGTTGCCTGCAAGCCGCAAGCCCGGACGCGAAAGTCACGGTCTTCGCAGCCGCGAGCCTGAGAGACTCGCTCCAGGAAATCGCCGCCGCGTACGAAAAGCGATCCAGCGGGAGAATTGTCTTCAACTTCGCCGCGTCCGGCGTGCTCGCGCGACAAATTGAGGAAGGCGCCCCAGCCGACCTCTTTTTTTCCGCGGACGAGGCCAGGGCCGATGCGCTGGGAACGAAGGGATTGCTTGTCAAGGCAACGCGCACGAATCTTCTCGCCAATTCGCTCGTAATCGTCTCCGCTTTGGACACCGCCACGGTCCGCTCGCCGGGCGACTTGACCAACGCCGCCGTCAAGCGCGTCGCGCTTGGCGACCCCAAAACTGTGCCCGCCGGAACCTACGCAAAAGTTTATCTGGAAAAATCGGGGTTGTGGCCGGGCATTGAACCGAAGGTCATCCCATGCGAGAATGTCCGTGCCGTGCTGGCCGCGGTGGAATCCGGCAACGTGGACGCCGGCGTGGTCTATAAAACGGATGCCGCGATTTCCAGGAAAGTGAGGGTTGTTTTTGAAGTTCCGGCCGGCGATGGACCCAAAATCACATACCCGGCCGCGCTCGTGAAGGACGCGCCGCAACCGGAGGCGGCAAGGCGGTTCCTGGGTTACCTTGCGGGCAAAGAGGCGGGCGAAGTTTTTTCCCGCCATGGATTTGTTGTTTTATCCGCCGGCGCGAAATGATAGGTTGAGGCGCCGGCCATGGCCGGTGGAACCAAAAGGAAAACAATGAAACTTAGCGCACGGAATATTCTCAAAGGCAAGGTAAAGAGCCTCAAGAAAGGCCCCATCAGCAGCCTCGTCGTCCTGGAGATCGCTCCAGGCATCGAAATTGTCTCGACCATCACCGCAGAAAGCTCGGTGGCATTGAAGCTGAAAAAGGGACAGACCGCCTACGCGATCATCAAAGCCTCCAGCGTTTTGGTTGGCGTGGATGATTAGTTCCGCCCCCAGCCACCGTCGCGAATCATGACCGCCGCCGAATGGCAGATCGTCGCGTTCACGGTGGAAATGGCCGTGTTAAGCACGGCGTTGATCTTGCCGCCGGGTCTTGCGCTGGCGTGGTGCCTTGCGCGGTTGCGCTGGCGCGGCAAGGCGTTGGTGGAGACTCTGGCCGCCCTGCCGCTCGTCCTGCCTCCGGTGGTGACCGGCCTGATTCTGCTCAAACTCTTTGGCCGCCGCGGCCCCATCGGCCACTGGCTTTACTCGGAATTTCATTACGACATAGTGTTCACCTGGCGCGCCGTCACTTTGGCGCTGGCGGTGATGTCATTTCCCCTGCTCGTCTGGACGGCGCGCTCCGCCATTGAGGAGGTCAATCCGGCGCTGGAGCAAATCGCCCGCACGCTGGGAGCGGGCGAGTGGCGCGTGTTCTTCACGATTACTCTGCCCCTGGCGAAACGCGGAATTCTCGCCGGAACTGTGCTGGCTTTTGCGCGCGCGCTGGGTGAATTTGGCGCGACGATCATGGTGGCGGGTAATATTCCCGGCGCCACGACCACGTTGTCCACCGATGTTTACCAACTCGTGCAAGCCGGCGAAGACAATCACGCTTGGACATTGACCGCCATTTCGAGCGCGCTGGCGTTTGCCGCGGTGTGGATCAACGTGCGGCTGATGCGCCGCGCGAATCACTGACATGAGTCTGCTCCTCAAGGACATTTCCCTGCCGCTCGCCTCATTTACACTTGAAGTCGATGTGGAAATCCACGGTCGCGTCACCGCCGTCTTCGGTCCATCCGGTTCAGGAAAGACTTCGCTGCTCGAACTGGTGGCCGGGTTGCGTCCGGCAAAGTCCGCCTTCATCCAACTGGGCGACCGCGTGCTGACCGACGTTTCCCGCGGGCTTTTTGTTCCGATCCGCCAGCGCGACATCGGCTATGTCCCGCAGGATTTGGCGTTGTTTCCGCATTTGTCCGTGCGCCAGAATTTGTTGTACGGCAGCAAGCGCGGAGGGGAAAGCAACCGTTTGTTTGCCTTCGAGCACATCACGGAAATCCTGGAAATCCAACCGCTCATCCGGCGCGGCGTCACGGAACTTTCGGGCGGCGAGAAACAACGTGTCGCCCTGGCGCGCGCTTTGATTGCCGTGCCGCGCCTGCTCTTGCTCGACGAACCGCTGGCCAGCCTCGACTCGAAGCTCAAGGCGCGCATCATCCCCTATCTGGCCCGCGTGCGCGACGAGTTTCACATACCCATGCTTTATGTGACCCACGATCGCTTGGAGATGCTCGCGCTGGCCGATGAGATGCTGGTTTTGGCCAACGGCAAGATTGAGCAAACCGGAAAAGTTACATCCGCGTAGCTTCCCAAATGGGTTCCCACCAAAAGGTAGCCTTTGGTGAGATGACCCTCCCCAAATCCAAGGAGGTCTCTGTTTCCTAGTGCCTTTGTATTCAACGGTTTGCAGAATTTCCCAGCTTCAATTCATCATTATCCGGGCCGTTGGCATCCTCCATGCAAAGGAGGTCGTTATGATGATGAGAAAAGTAGCAATTTACGGCAAGGGTGGAATTGGCAAGTCCACCACCACCCAAAACACCGTGGCCGGTCTGGCCGAAATGGGCAAGAAAGTCATGGTGGTCGGCTGCGATCCCAAGGCTGATTCCACACGCTTGCTTCTCGGGGGACTGGCGCAACGCAGCGTGCTGGACACACTCCGCGAAGAGGGTGAAGACGTTGAACTGGCGGACATTCGCAGCGGCGGTTTTTGCCACAGCCTCTGCGTCGAGTCCGGCGGCCCCGAGCCTGGTGTGGGCTGCGCCGGGCGCGGCATCATCACCTCCATCAACATGCTCGAACAGCTCGGCGCCTACGACGCCAGCGAATGTCTGGATTACGTGTTCTACGACGTGCTGGGCGACGTGGTTTGCGGCGGCTTCGCCATGCCCATCCGCGATGGCAAGGCGGAGGAAATCTACATCGTTTGCTCCGGGGAAATGATGGCCATGTACGCGGCGAACAATATATGCAAAGGCATTCTTAAATTCGCCACCAGCGGCAAGGTCCGCCTGGGCGGCCTGATCTGCAACAGCCGCAAGGTCGATAACGAGAAGGAGATGATCGAGCAGTTCGCCAGAAAGCTCGGCACGCAAATGATCCATTTCGTCCCGCGCGACAACGACGTGCAGCGCGCCGAGATCAACCGCAAAACGGTCATCGAGTGGAACCCGCAATGCGGCCAGGCTGACCAATACCGCGCGCTGGCCAAGGCGATTGATCAGAATCAGAATTTTGTCATCCCCAAGCCTCTCCCCATGCCGGAGTTGGAAAAACTCCTCATGGAATTCGGACTTTATAACTGAACCCCCTCACACCCATCCCCACCATGCCCACCATGATCCAATCCGTAGTGCGACCGGAAAAAGTCCACGAAGTTATGAAAGCCCTCTTCGACGCCGGTTTCCCCGCTGTCACGAAGATGGATGTCTTCGGACGCGGCAAGCAGCGCGGTCTCAAGGTCGGCGAGATCACGTACGACGAGTTGCCCAAGGAACAATTGATGGTGGTGATCCCGGACGGCGACAAGGATCTGGTTGTGGAAACGATCATGAAATCCGCGCGCACCGGGACAAAGGGCGTGTTCGGCGACGGCAAGATATTCGTCTTGAAGGTCGAGGAAACCTGGACCGTCAGTTCCAGCAGCAAGGATGAGTGTTCATGAAACAAATCATCGCCATCATCCGCATCAACATGATGAATGCCACCAAGCAGGCGCTCATCGATGCCGGCTTTCCCGCGTTCACCGCCCGAAAGGTGATCGGACGCGGCAAAGGCAACGTGGATTCCCGCGTCATCGAGGGCGCGGAAGCCGACGCGCCCGAGGCGATTGCCCGGCTCAAAGACGACGGCCCAATGCTTACACCCAGGCGCATGATGACCGTTGCCGTGTCGGACGATTCCGTCCCCAAGGTGATCGAGGCCCTCATCCGAGTCAACCACACGGGCAACCGCGATGACGGAAAGATTTTTGTTCTGCCGCTTGAAGACGCCGTCCGGGTCCGCACGGGTGAGCGCGGCGCGGCGGCGGTGAACTGAGTATTGAAGAGGACATTTTATGCCTGAATTGACCGCCAAAACCGCGGCGCCTGATCCGAATGTGGTCCGGGAGGAGATGCTCAAAATCTATCCGCCCAAGACGCGCAAGAAGCGATCCAAACAAATCCTTCCCAATGATCCCGCGGCGCCGCCGGAAATCGCCGCCAACACGCGCACCATCCCCGGCATCATCTCCCAGCGCGGCTGCACCTACGCCGGCTGCCGTGGCGTGGTCATGGGACCGATTTATGATTTGCTCCAAATCACCCACGGCCCGGTCGGTTGCGGCTTTTACGCCTGGATGACCCGACGCAACCTCGCCCGTCCGAAACCTGGCGAGATCAATTATATGCAGTACTGCATGAACACCGACATGCAGGAAGACCAGATCATTTTCGGCGGCGAGAAAAAGCTCAGGCAGGCGATCAGGGAAGCCTACGAGATTTTCCACCCCAAGGCCATCGCCATTCTTGCCACCTGCCCGGTCGGCCTCATCGGCGACGACATCCACACCATCGCCCGCCAGATGAAGGAGGAGCTTGGGATCAACGTCATGGCGTTCAGTTGCGAGGGCTACAAGGGCGTCAGCCAGTCCGCCGGCCACCACATCGCCAACAACGGCGTCTTCAAAAACATCATCGGCCTCGACGACACAGCCGACCAGGCCGAGTTCAACATCAACATCCTGGGTGAATACAACATCGGCGGCGACTCCTGGGAGATTGAGGCGCTCCTCTCCAAATGCGGCATTCACGTCACCTCCACCTTGAGCGGCGATGTCAGTTACGAACAAGTCAAAAGGGCGCACACCGTCCAACTCAATGGCGTCATGTGCCACCGCTCCATCAACTACATCGCCGACATGATGGAGAAAAAATTCGGCATTCCGTGGATCAAGGTGAATTTCCTGGGAGCCGATGCGGCGAAGAAAACACTGCGCAAACTGGCGAAATTCTTCGAGAGCAAAAAACTCGCCGACCGCGTGGAGGAGGTCATCTTTGAGGAGATGCTGGCGCTGAAGCCGGTGCAGGACGAAATCCGCGCGCGCTGCCAGGGCAAAACCGCCGCGCTCTTCGTGGGCGGGTCCCGGGCGCATCATTACCAGGATTTGTTCCGCGATATCGGCATGGAGACGGTCTGCGCCGGATATGAGTTTGCCCACCGCGACGATTACGAGGGCCGCCGCGTCCTGCCGACGATCAAGGTCGATGCCGACAGCCGCAACATCGAGGAACTTCACGTCGAAGCCGATCCGGCGCGATTCAAACCGACCCGGACCCCCGAACAGATGGCGGCGCTCGAAGCGGGCGGATTCACCTTCCGCGATTACGAGGGGATGATGTCCGAGATGAAGAAGAACGCGCTGATCGTGGATGACATCACCCATCATGAGATTGAGAAGCTCATCGAAATCTACAAGCCGGACATCATTGGTTCGGGCATCAAAGACAAATTCGTCATCGAGAAAATGGGCGTGCCGTGCAAGCAACTGCATAGCTACGACTACAGCGGGCCGTACGCGGCCTTCACCGGGGCGGCCAATTTCTACCGCGAAGTGGACCGCATGGTGAACACGAAAATCTGGAAGTTCATCGTGCCGCCCTGGGAAAGCGAACCGCAATTGACCGCCACGCTCGTTCACCCCTCGCGCGCCAATGGCGCCAGGAAAAGGGGCGAACCCCAGTCCTGGCAGAAGACACCGGCCGCGCCGCCCGCGGAGGCTCCAATGTAATGAGCGACATGTTCACAGAAACAATACTCTATTCCCATGCTTGAAGGAACCACAGCCGAAATCAAACCGCGCGAGGCGTTGCGGATCAACCCCGCAAAAACCTGCCAGCCCATCGGCGCGATGTACGCCGCGCTGGGCATACACGGTTGCATGCCGCACAGCCACGGCTCGCAGGGCTGTTGCGCCTACCACCGCAGCACGCTGACGCGCCACTTCAAAGAGCCGGTTGTCGCCACGACCAGTTCCTTTACCGAAGGCGCTTCCGTTTTTGGCGGCATGGCCAATCTCCTGCAGGCTCTCTCCAACATCTTCACCATCTACAACCCGCGGATCGTCGCCGTTCACACCACCTGCCTGTCCGAGGTTATAGGCGACGACATTCCGATGATGATCAAAAAAGCCACCGAAGACGGCACCATTCCCAAGGACAAATTCGTCATCCACGCCAACACGCCAAGCTTCGTTGGCTCGCATGTCACCGGTTTCGCCAACATGACCACCGCCATGGTCCGCTACCTGGCCGAGAAGCATGGCCATCGGCCCTTTCAACTCAACCTCATCCCCGGCTTTGTCGATCCCGCCGACGTCCGCGAACTCAAACGCGTTGTTGACGCAATGGGCATCAATTCAATCGTCTTCCCCGACACCAGCGGCGTGCTGGATTCCCCGCAGGACGGGCATTACAGAATGTTCCCGCGCGGCGGAACCACGATTGAGGACCTCCAATCCGCCGGTGACAGTTGTTGCACGATTGCCCTTGGCCATTTCACCTCGCATCCGGCGGCGACGGAACTGGACGAGAAATGCGGCGTCGGCTGCGCGTTCCTTGAACTGCCCATCGGCATGACGGAAACCGACCGTTTCATTCACGCCCTCCGCAATTACGGCGGCGTGGACGTGCCCGCCAGCATCGGCGAGGAACGCGGGCGGCTGCTCGACGCCATGAGCGACATGCACCAGTACTTCCACAATAAACGCGTCGCGGTCGCCGGCGACCCCGATCACGTCATCGCGCTCACGCAGTTCCTGGTGGATTTGGATATGAAGCCCGCCTATGTCATCACGGGATCGCCCGGCAGGCATTTCGAGGAGCGCATCGGGGAAATTGTGAGAGCGAAGGAGCCTGAGGCCGTGGTCAAGCAGAACGCCGACCTGTTCGCGCTTCATCAATGGATCAAGAACAAGCCGGTGGACCTCATCATCGGCAACACCTATTGCAAATACATTTCACGCGCCGAGAACATCCCGTTTGTTCGTTTCGGATTCCCTGTTCTCGACCGCATGGGACACCGCTACTTTCCATGCGTCGGTTACAACGGGGCGTTGCGGCTCATGGAAAAAATGACCGATGCCATGCTCGACCACAAAGACCGCGAATGCGCGGATGAACGTTTCGAACTCATCCAGTAAAACGCCATGAACTCATTCACCATCAACCCCGCCACGGAATCGGACGTGGTTCCGCTGCTGGACATGATCCGGGAATTGGCGGTGTTCGAGGGACTCGCGGGCGAATTGGAGGTCACGGCCGACTCGTTGCGCGAGGCGCTTTTCGGACCGCGGCCGGCCGCCACCGCGCTGCTGGCGCGCGTGGGGGATGAACCGGCGGGTTACGCGGTTTATTTTCAGACCTTTTCAACCTTTGTGGGCCATCCGGGAATTTTTCTGGACGATCTCTACGTCCGCCCCCGGTTCCGCGAGCGCGGAATTGGCCGCGCCCTGCTGGGAAGGGCCGCGCAAAGCCGCGTCGAATCCGCGGGCCGCTTTGAATGGATCACTCTGCGCTGGAACCTGAAGGCCTTGCGGTTTTACCGCGGCCTTGGCGCGCAACTGATGGATGAGTGGGCATTGCTCCGGATGGATGGACGCCAGGTCCGCAAGCTGGCAAACACGACCGGGGAGGCGGCGGCATGATCGAACTTCTTCCAGAGCGCCAGTCACAGGTGCTGCGCACCTCCTCCGGCGCGCCGGCGACTGCCCTCCCATGCGGCAAGGCCAGCCTGGCCGGTTCCGTCAGCCAGCGCGCCTGCGTCTTTTGCGGCTCGCGCGTGGTCTTGTATCCGATCTGCGACGCCCTGCATATCGTCCACGGCCCCATCGGCTGCGCCGCTTATACGTGGGACATCCGCGGCGCTCTCTCCAGCGGCCCCCAACTGCATCGCAACAGTTTCTCCACCGACCTCCAGGAACTGGACGTGATTTTCGGCGGCGAGAAGAAACTCGAATCCGCGTTGCTCGAACTCATCGCGCACTACCAGCCCAAAGCGGCGTTCATCTATTCGACCTGCATCGTCGGACTCATCGGTGATGACGTGAGCGCCGTCTGCAAACGCGTGGGCGCGAAAACGGGCATTCCCGTTTTACCGGTGCATTCCGAAGGCTTCAAAGGAACCAAGAAGGACGGATACCGCGCCGCGTGCGAGGCGGTTTACAAACTGGTTGGCACGGGCGATACCACCGGCATCAGCCCACACAGCATCAACATACTTGGCGAATTCAACCTGGCAGGCGAGACGTGGATTTTGCGCGACTACTACAAGCGCATGGGCATCGAGGTTGTCGCGTGCGTCACCGGTGATTCGCGCGTCGCGGACATCCGCCGCTGTCATGGGGCAAAATTGAACCTCGTTCAATGCTCCGGCTCCATGACGCATCTGGCGAAAATGCTGGAGCGCGACCACGGCATCCCGTTCAAGCGCGTTTCCTACTTTGGCATCGAGGACATGAGCGCCGCGCTTTACGAAGCCGCGAAGTTTTTCGGCGATGATCCAACCATCATGTTGCGGGCGCAGCAATTGGTCCGCGAAGAAATTGCCGCCATCTATCCCGAACTGCAGCGTTACAAGCAAAAGCTCATTGGCAAAAGAGCGGCGATCTACGTCGGCGGCGCATTCAAGGCGTTTTCGCTCATCCGCATTTTGCGCCTGCTTGGAATGGAAACCGCCGTGGTGGGATCACAGACCGGCGACACGGAAGATTATCGCCAGCTCCAGGAAATCTCCAATCCGGGGACGATCATTGTCGATGATTCAAACCCGCTCGAGCTGGCCAAGTTCTGTTTGGAAAAGGACGTGGATTTGTTCATCGGCGGCGTGAAGGAGCGGCCCATTGCCTACAAGTTGGGAATCGGCTTTTGCGACCATAACCACGAGCGAAAGGAGCCGCTGGCGGGTTTTGTCGGAATGTTGAACTTCGCCAGGGAGGTTTACGCCAGCGTGGCCAGCCCCGTCTGGCAATTCGCGCCAAGACGCGCCAACCGCCGGAAGGAGGTCCGCCCAGCATGAACGCGATCAGCCAGGAGGAGGAACCCCGCTCCAAAAACTTCACCTCCACGCGCAACGCCTGCAAATTATGCACGCCGCTGGGCGCGTGCCTGGTCTTTCGCGGCGTCGAGGGTTGCATTCCCTTTTTGCATGGTTCACAAGGCTGCTCGACGTATATCCGCCGCTACCTCATCAGCCATTTTCGCGAGCCAATCGACATCGCCTCGTCGAATTTTCACGAGGAAAGCGCCATTTTCGGAGGAAGCGACAATTTTCAACAGGGCGCGTTGAACGTGATGCGCCAATATGAACCGCAACTTATCGGAGCGGCCACGACCTGCCTGGCCGAAACCATTGGCGAAGACATGCCGCGCCTGTTGCTGGATCTGCGCGAGAAATACGGCGACCGGGTCACCGCTCCCATTGTGACCGTATCCACCGCAAGCTATCGCGGCACACACATGGACGGTTTCCACGCCGCCGTCAAAGCGCTGGTGGAACAGTTGGGCCGGCCCGGTGAAACCACCGGCGCGGTCAATCTTTTCCCCGGCATGGTTTCCGCCGCCGATCTGCGCCTCTTGAAGGAAATCCTCGCCGACTTTGGTCTCAATTACACCCTGCTGCCGGACTATTCCGAAACGATGGACGGCGAGACCTGGTCGCAGTATCAGAAGCTGCAATCCGGCGGCACGCCGTTGAAGGCCATCGCCGCGACTGGCTCCGCCAAAGCGTCCATCGAGTTTGGCCGCACGCTTGCCGCGGGACAAACCGCCGGCTCCTCTCTTCTCGAGAAATTCAACATCCCGCGGCATTTGCTCGGCCTGCCCATCGGCATTCGCGAGTCAGACGCTTTTTTTCAACTGCTTTCAGAACTGAGCGGGCGCTCCACGCCGGTCAAATACCAACGCGAACGCGGCCGGCTTGTGGACAGCCTGATTGACGGCCACAAATACGTTTTTGAGAAGCGCGCCATCGTCTATGGCGAGGAGGATTTGGTCGTTGGGCTGGCATCGTTCCTCTGCGAGATCGGCGTGACACCGGTGCTGTGCGCGAGCGGCGGTCGCAGCAGACATTTTGAAGAGGCGTTGCGCGAAGCCGCGCCGTTGCTGCCTGCTGAAACGCTCGTGAAAGAAGGTTTTGATTTTGCCGAAATCGCCGAACTTGCGCCGTTGCTCAAACCCGACTTTTTCATCGGCAGCAGCAAGGGCTGCAGCGCGGCGCGCGAACTCACGGTGCCGCTCGTCCGCGTCGGCTTTCCGATTCATGACCGCATCGGCGGCCAGCGGGTGCTGCACCTGGGTTACCGGGGCGCGCAGGAGATTTATGACCGCGTCGTCAACGCGCTGCTCGAAGTGAAACAGGAATCCTCAACAGTCGGCTATGCCTACCTATGAGCACGACCGGGATTGATTTCAACAACCACCCCTGCTTTAGCAGGGATGCGCATAAAAAACATGGGCGCGTTCATCTCCCGGTCGCGCCGCGTTGCAACATGCAGTGCAACTTCTGCAACCGCAAATATGACTGCGTCAATGAAAGCCGGCCCGGCGTCACCAGCGCCGTGCTCACGCCGCCGCAGGCGCTGGCCTATCTCGACCATGTCCTGTCTGGCCGTCGCGAAATCAGCGTCGTTGGCATTGCCGGTCCGGGAGAGCCTTTCGCCAATCCAGACGAAACAATGCAAACGCTTCGGCTCGTTCGAGGCAAATATCCGAAGATGCTCTTATGCGTGGCGACAAACGGCCTGGGCGTCGGACCTCACATTGACGAACTCGCTGACCTCCAGGTCAGCCACGTCACGATTACGATTACGGCCACCAACCCGGCTGTCGGCGCGGAGATTTACGCCTGGATTCGCGACGGCAAACGTCCGTTGCGCGGCGAGGAAGCGGCCAGGCTCCTGATTACCCGGCAAACCGAAGCCCTCGTCCGGCTCAAGTCCAAAGGCATCGTGGTCAAGGTCAACAGCATCATTATTCCCGGCGTCAACGACGAGCACATACCGGACATCGCCCGCAAAGTCGGCGACATGGGCGCTGACATCATGAACTGCATGCCGCTCGTGCCGGTCAAAGGCGCGGCGTTCGAGGAATTGCCGCCGCCGGACGGCCTCACCACGGCGCGGGTGCGCCTCCAGTCGGGTCTTCACATTCCCCAGATGACGCACTGCGCGCGCTGCCGCGCCGACGCCGTGGGCTACGTCGGCGAGAATATGACCGCCGAACAAATCGATATGCTGCAACAGTATGCCAACGCCAGCCTGAACCCCGCCGAAGACGCGGCGCGTCCCTGCGTTGCCGTGGCCACGCTCGAAGGCGCCCTTGTCAACCAGCATCTGGGCGAGGCGGATCGCCTGGCGATTTACGAATTGAACCCTGATCTGCCCGGCACATTCCGGCTGCTCGAAATCCGCCGCGCGCCGGACAAAGGCAGTGGTGACGCGCGATGGGCGGCGCTCGCCGATTCGCTAAAAGACTGCCGTGCGATTCTCGTGACTGCCGCCGGCCCATCACCACAAAAGGCGCTGGCCGCGCAAGGACTGAAAGTCATCGAAATGGACGGGCTGATCGAAGAAGGGCTGAAAGCCGTGTTCGCCGGCCAGCCGATCCCTGCCTCAATGAGGCGCCGCTTCACCGGCTGCGGCGCCGGCATCTCCTGCAAAGGCACCGGCGCCGGATGCGGCTGATTTAACCCTTAACCCTAAACGTCACAACATATGAGCAAACCCAATCATCACATATTCGTCTGCGGCAGCTTTCGCCCCACGGGGGCGCAGGGCGTCTGTCACAAAAAGGAATCCGCCCACCTCCTTCAGCACATCACCACGGAGCTTCAAGATCGCGGGCTGGACGACGTCATGGTGTCAAGCACCGGCTGCATGAACATCTGCGACAGCGGGCCGGTGATGGTCGTCTATCCCGAAAACCTCTGGTACAAACAGGCCACCATCGAAACCGCCGAGGCGATCCTCGACAGCCTGGAGGAAAAAACCGGGCTGCCGCCGGCGACCTTGTTTGCCTGAACATGAACGCAATTCACCTCATCGACACGACCTTGCGGGACGGCGAACAGGCCGCCGGCGTGGCGTTTTCGCGGGCGGAGAAAAGAGCCATAGCCACGGCCCTCGCCCGCGCGGGCGTGCCGGAAATCGAAATTGGCATCCCGGCCATGGGATGGAGCGAAGTCGAAGACATCCAGGCCGTGTCCGATCTCGGTCTTCCGTTGCGCCTGACGACATGGTGCCGGGCAAAGCGCGCGGACCTTCTGGCCGCCGCCCGCTGCGGAGTCCACGGAGCGCATTTTTCGCTCCCGGTGTCGCAAATCCACCTGCGCGCGTGGAATAAGGACCGGGATTGGGTTCTGGATACCCTGTCGGAACTGGCCGCCGAATTTCGCGCCACGTTTCAGTTTCTATCCGTTGGGGCGCAGGATGCCTCGCGGGCCGATCCGGCGTTTTTGATTGAATTCGCGCAGGCCGCGCGGGAGGCCGGGCTTGCGCGCCTTCGCATCGCGGACACCGTCGGCATTTTAAATCCGCTGCAAACCTGCGATCTCATCGGCGCCCTGCGCGGAGCCGCGCCGGAGTTGAACCTGGAATTCCACGGGCACAACGACCTGGGCATGGCCACGGCCAACACCATCGCGGCGTTTGCCGCCGGCGCGGATTGTGCCAGCGTCACAGTCAACGGCTTGGGCGAACGCGCCGGGAACGCCTCGCTCGAAGAAGTGGTGATGGCGGCGCGCGTGACCTTGAAACGGGACTGCGGCGTGGACACTCGCCAACTCGGCGGCTTGAGCGAATTGGTGGCGCGCGCCTCCGGCCGGCCAGTCGTTCCAGACAAGCCGGTCGTGGGCGAAGCGGTGTTTCGACACGAAACGGGCATTCATTGCAGCGGCCTGCTGGCGGACCGCCAAACCTACGAACCGTTCGCCGCCGAAGACGTCGGCCACTCTCCCTCTGTCATGGAACTGGGCCGGCACTCGGGCGGCGGCCTGCTCCGGCACAAACTGCAAAACCTGAACCTGGATCTGCCCGCGGAATTGCAGGCCGCCTTGCTGGAACAAATTCGGCGCGCCGCCGTCAACCGCAAAGCTCCAGTGACCGACGACGCTTTCAAAAACCTGGTGGCAAACCTAAAGACAACCCATGGCCTTCCTGATCTATAAAAAAACCGATGCAGGCAAGAACGTTCGTTACGAACGGATTCAACCGCTGAAACTGGGCGGGGCGAACGGATTGATTGCCCGCCATGTGTGTTCCCTGCCCGCCGGCCAGACCGCGAGTTGGAAACTCGAAGCCGCCGCGCTGCTCAGCCTCGCGGGGGTTGCCGGTGAGAATTATGGCGTGTTGTTCGATACGTCCGGCCGTGACGCGACGGCCGCCTGCTTTTACGAACTGACGCGCCTTCACGGAAGTTGCCGCGAAACCACCACGAATTTGGCAATGGACTTCAACATCGTGCTCGACCGCGCATTGGATGAGTTCGAGTCGGAATCCCCCGCGACCTTCGACGTGCCGCGAACCGAGATGACAAAAAACCTCGGAGAGATGCTGTCACTCACGGGCGGCCCTTGCGGCGGCGATTGGAAATGGGCCGAGTCGGCGCTGCAAATCGGCGCCACGGTCGTGCAGTCGCGTCACACCGGCCCGCCCCGCCTGAATTGCGACCGCGGTGGAAAGGCGGCCAAGGCATGATCGAACCAAAAGGACATTCGCCGCGCGGTGGCTGTCAATGCGGCGGCAGTTGCCATCCGGGCAAAACCCGGACCCTTGCGCCCCATGAGTTATTGTCGATGGATTTTTCCACCGCGACAACAGAGGACGCCTGCGCGTGCGGCCGCCACGCCTGCCCGCGCCGTTACCTCGCCGTCACCGGTTTCATCCTCGGCGCGTTCCTTCTCCTGCATCTCACCGTCAACGCCCTCGCTTTTTGGCCCGCCCGATTTCAAACGGCGGTCAATACTATACATGGACTCGGCGCCACGCTGCCGAATTTGGAAGTGGGTTTGGCGCTGGCCCTCGCCATCCATGTCGCGCTTGGGTTGCGCGCACTATTCCGGGAGAAATTGAACTTGGGTGTTCAAAAGCATCATTGCGGCAGCGACGTGCGTTACTGGCTGCAACGCCTTACGGCGGTGATCCTGCTGGTGTTCCTGTCCTTCCATCTGGCAACGATGCACCGGTGGGGGTTTCATTTGGTTTATCGGATGACGCACTGGCCTGCGGTGGAGCGTTACGCCGCCGGCGGGTTGTTCGAGCCGAGGCGAGCGATTGCGTCCATATCCGAAGCACAATGGCGATTTTGGGATGAACATCCGGGAAACCCGGCCAATTTGCTGATTGTCGAACTTTATCTCCTCGGCATCGCGGCGGCGGTGTATCACTGCGCCAACGGGGTGGCCACGGGGGCGGAGGTCTTGGAGTACGTCACCACCACCAGGCGGAAGGAAACGCTCTGGCGCGTTTGCATGGGTGCGGGATTCGTTCTCGCCGCAATTGGAATGGCGGGGTGGTACGCTTTCGTCCCCGGAGCGCACAATTGACCCCAAGAGCTTGCCAGAGGGTGAATTTCCGGAACACCAGCCCAACAAGGCAAGAGTGAGCGGCGGGGCATTTTGCTCGCGTTCGCGCAAAAGGAGCGAACGCAAAAAATGTCCAGCTTATCGCAAATCCCGGTCAGGAGAATTCGCCCTCGAGACTTATGCTTTCCAAGGTGGAACAGCCGCCGCTTTGCGCTGCCGGCGGCCATAGGTTGTGGAGTGCTGAAAAATGAATCACACAGCAACAGGGGAGGATTCCGCGGGCCGGATTCTTGATTCATCGCCGGTCGCGATCCTGGCGGTTGCCGTCGTGTATGCGGTGGTTGCCAAGGTGAGTCTTTTGGTCACGATCCCTCCCGGCAACGTCTCTCCGCTCTTTCCAGCCGCGGGAATAGCCCTTGCCGCCGCCATGATTCTGGGGCGCAAAGCCCTGGCCGGGGTCTGGCTCGGCTCCTTTGCGGCCAATGCAACCTCCTTTATTGACGGCACGGTGCCGACTGCCCATGCGCTGCTGCCGAACTTGCTGCTGTCGTCTCTTATCGGCATCGGCGCCATGTCCGGCGCGGGAGCAGGCGCGGCGCTGGTGCGGCGCCTCTGCAAGGATGAATACCCGCTGCGCAGCGGATGGAACGTGTTGGTGCTGGTGACGGTCGGCGCGCTGGGTTGTTGCATGGTCAATTCCACGATGGGGGTCCTCAGCTTGTCGCTGGGAGGCTATATCCCCTGGGAACGGTTCGGCTACTCCTGGCTTACTTGGTGGATGGGCGACGCGACGGGGGTCATTGTCGCGGCTCCTCTTATCCTGGCGTGGCATCATCCCCACCCTTTCCGCAGGAACCTCGGGCGCACTGCGGAAGCGGCGGCGTTGGGGGCAGTGACGCTCCTGCTTTGCTTTTACGTCTTCTTTCGGAATCTGCCCTTCGCTTATGGTCTCATGCCGGTATTGCTATGGGCGGCATTTCGTTTCGGCATGCGCGGCGCTTCATCCGCTGCCATATCACAACAACGGGGATGGCACGTTCACTTTGAACACCAACGCGGTGCTGCCCGCTGTGTGGGAGAGTTCCGCGGCGTGGGGGGATTATGACAACGACGGACGGACGGATATCTTGCTGACAGGCTCCATGTGGCAAAATGACGACAAGCTGATCGTAGTCTCCAGCGTCTATCACAACAACGGGGATGGCAGCTTCACTTCAAACACCAACGCGGTACTGCCGGGGCTGTTTAACAGTTCCGTGGCGTGGGGGGATTATGACAACGACGGGCGGCTGGACATCCTGCTCACAGGCGCCACAGCGCAAGTTGACACAAATTATGTTAACATCCCCTTCTCCGGCGTTTTCGAGAATTTGAACGTCCTCACCAACACCCCCCCAACCGCGCCCACCGGCTTGACGGCAACGGTGTCGAACAACTGGATCACGCTGGCCTGGGCCGCCGGCAGTGACTTGCAGACACCCGCAAGCGGTCTGACCTACAACCTGCGCGTCGGCACCACGCCGGGAGGCTCGGATCTTCTCTCGCCGGAATCCGACCCCGCCACCGGCCTCCGGAGGCTGCCGCAAATGGGCAACGCGCAGGAGGCCACCCATGCGATCCTGAATATCTCCAGTTTCCGCGGTGGTGCAACTTGCTATTGGAGCGTACAGTCTATTGACTCGGCTTGGGCAGGATCGCTCTTTGCGACGGAAAGCACCTTCCTGGTGCCGTTGCCTCGGCCAGTCAACATCACCGGCGCTTCGCTGACCGCCGCGGGCCGGCTCCAGTTCCAATTTGCCGGTGCGGTGGGCGCCTCCTACACCGTGCTCTCCTCGACCAACCTGGCGACTCCCCTGACCAATTGGATACCTGTCGGGGCTGTCAGTAATATAGCCACCGGCCAGTACCAATTTACCGACCCTGGCGCCAAGACCAGCCATCCGCAACGTTTCTTCCTTGTGCGCCAGCCATGAGTTGAAATCTCTCAACCGAGCGCTTTTGGCATCGTCAACAATGCCCTGTTCGCGAGTCTCTTGGAGGGTGATCCAAAATCTGTAGAACTTAAAAGAGAGTCTGAGTCAAACCGACAATGGTGGGGAGGTCTTGGACGGGGGATTCCGTCGGCGGGAGGCCGACGGGTGAAGCTTGGACGTTTTATTGCCGGATTCAGAAGCCAACCCTGAAAGGGATTGGATAATTCAGCCCAGGGTTGCGAGGAACGAGCCACCCTGGGTAAGCATGGCAAAATTGATGCCAATCCCGAAAGGGATTGGATAATTCAGCCCAGGGTTGCGAGGAACGAGCCACCCTGGGTAAGCATGGCAAAATTGAAGCCAACCCTGAAAGGGATTGGATAATTCAGCCCAGGGTTGCGAGGAACGAGCCACCCTGGGTAAGGCGGTGTAAATAAATAACATTTACAAGTAGTGATGGCTGTGTTTGGTTATTACACATGGTATCTCTGCGAGACGTACAGCAAAAGTTACGCACTGTCTGGCCGCACCTTAACGAACGCTCGCGGCGAATGCTGGCCACCGCCGAGGCGGCGCAGATTGGCTATGGCGGGGTGTCGGTCGTCAGCCGGGCGTGCGGTCTCTCCCGGGTCACCATTATGAAAGGCGTTCAGGAGTTGAGAGGCCCCGCTTTGCCGCCCGACCGCATTCGCCGGAGCGGGGGCGGGCGTCGCGCGGTGGTCGTGCGAGACCCGCAGATGCCCGGTCTCTTGGAGTCACTGGTGGAGCCTTTGTCACGGGGCGATCCGGAGTCGCCGTTGCGATGGACCTGCAAAAGCACCCGCACCTTGGCCGACGAACTGACGGACCGCCAACACCAGGTCAGCCATCAAAAAGTGGCTCAACTGTTGCGCGGCATGAACTACAGCCTTCAGAGTAATCGCAAGACCGAGGAGGGAGACGATCATCCGGATCGAGATGCGCAATTCCGCCACATCAACCGGCAGGTGCAGACCGCGTTGCGGCGGGGCCAGCCCGTCATTTCCGTGGACACCAAGAAGAAGGAACTCGTCGGCAATTTCCGCAATGCAGGCCAGCAATGGCGGGCCAAAGGCTCAGCGGAACGAGTGGAGGGGCACGACTTCCCCGATCCATCGCTGCCCCGCGCCTATCCTTACGGCATTTACGACCTCAAAGAGAACAGCGGGTTTGTCAATGTGGGAACCGATCACGACACCGCCACCTTTGCCGTGGCTTCCATTGGCGGTTGGTGGCGTCAGGAAGGACGACGATTATACCCCGGGAGCACACGCCTGCTCATTACCGCCGACGGGGTAGGCAGCAACGGCTATCGCGTCCGTCTTTGGAAATGGGAACTCCAACGCCTGGCCGACCAGACCGGTTTGGAAATTGCCGTCTGCCACTTCCCGCCCGGAACCAGCAAATGGAACAAAGTCGAACACCGCCTCTTCTCCTTCATCTCCTCCAACTGGCGCGGAGAACCGTTGCGCGACTATGAAACGGTCGTCGGGTTGATCGCCTGCACCACGACCGTCAAGGGGCTGAGGGTAACTTGCCGCCTGGACCGCCGCAAATATACGCTCGGCAGAAAAATTACGCCCGAACAAATGGCCAGCGTCAATTTGCAGCCCGACCAATTTCATGGAGAGTGGAACTATGTTATCAGGCCAACTAAAGACAAGTTGTAAATGTTATTTATTTACACCGCCTAACATCGCGCAATGGGACGGCAGCAATTGGTCGGCCCTCGGTTCGGGGATGAACAACTATGTGTATGCGCTGGCGGTGTCGGGCAGCACGTTGTATGCGGGCGGCGGTTTCACGACGGCGGGCGGCAGCGCGGCCAATTACATCGCGCAATGGAACGGGAGCAGTTG
>Ga0224558_1000524_pt1 | contig 44127 bp, 40 predicted proteins | sample 714S32024metaG_FD_180682 | JGI IMG/M metagenome (GOLD analysis project Ga0224558, IMG submission 180682) | Peat soil microbial communities from Stordalen Mire, Sweden - 717 S3 20-24 | ecosystem: Environmental > Terrestrial > Soil > Wetlands > Peat | place: Sweden: Norrbotten County, Stordalen... | reverse complement strand
GGGGTTTGCGCAAGCGCGGCGTTGCCTCGCCAAGCGTCTTCCAGGAAAAGGCGTGGAGGAGGGAGCGCCTTTTGGCGCTCCCTCCTCCACTTTCCCGCTATCAACGACAAACCGAACAAGACTTGAGAGGCTGAGCTAGTACCCGGGGGTTGTAGTGGTGGTGGTGCTGCCGGGGCTCGTGGTGGTCGTGGACGCTGTCTTCACCGGGGTCCCGGAGTTGGTCGTAGCCGCTGCGTGTACGAGACGCCACGTACCACCGAATGCGAAGACGTTCTCGCCATTTGACTTCCCCGGACCTGAGTCGCCGACGAAGTTGTAGACCGGCCATCCGTTGTAGGTGACCTGCCATTGGGATCCTCTCGTGACGTGGGAGATCTTGCCCTCAACGCCAGAGCCGACGGTGATCATGGTGTTCTTGGCAACGAGAAGCGGCGGCCAGCCTCCGAGGCACGAGCTGCTCGTGCAGTGCAGCTTGCCCTTGGACTCGGTGCTGAGGACATACAGCGAGTAACCGGCCGAGTTCGTCAGCACCTCGCCATACTTGCCGACCTTGCGCTCTTGGAGCGTCGACTTCGAGCTCGAGCTCGACTGCCTTGCTTGCTGCGCTCCGGCGAACAAGGGCACGGTGACGATCCCGCCGATCGCAGCCGCGACGATTACGCCTGCCACTGCGAGGCGCCGGCGCGTCCTGGTTGTTGGGCTCGACGAAGTAGTTTTCACGCGAATTCCTCCCCACAGGTTGGTCTGGTCGCGAGGTAATACGGGAGAAGTATCCAGATGGATTGCGCGGGCGAAGAGTCGTCGTGGCTATCGACCCAGGGCTTAGCCTCCTGCAACGACGACGTGCGGAACTGCAGTGTTGCGCCGGGGCTTCGACCTGGCGGGCCTAGCAGCGGTCGCCTGTCTGCCTTTCTTGCCGTTCCACCAGCCGGCTCCCGCGGTACTCGGCAAGAGTGCGCCAATGTTCGACCTGTTCGAGGGCCTCGGCGAGATCGGCACGTAGATTGTTCCGCTCGGCTTCGATTTCGCAGAACTTCACCCTGCAGTCGTCCGGTCTTGCTCGGACGATTGCAGGCCTGTCGCTCATTCGCGCCGCGCGCCCGAATTGGAAGGGTTCCACGGTCGTCACGTTCCCGGCCCCGGCGCCGGGGACCTCGGGTCGCTGGCCGGTGGCACTGGCGGACAGACGAGCCAGGGTGGCCAAGGTGGGCATTTCACCGGTATTCGGCCATGACGGCTCACTCTTGGCCTCGCGTTTCACGGCTGGACGCAGCTGTTGGTGGCGATCGTGCTCTCAGCGGTGGCGGCCGACTGCGCGCCCAGCCACTTGGAGCCCACGTATGCCGCCACCTTGAAGTAGTAGTTGCCTGTTGTGAGCGTCCCGCTCGTCCAGGTCGTGGTGGTCACCCCGGTTGCAGTTGACGAGTACGAGCCCGTCGAGGTCGTCGTCGACTTGTAGATGGTGTAGGTCGTCGCGTGCACAACCGCGCTCCACGTGACGGTCACCTTCGCCACGGTGGACGACACGCACGCGGCCGAGGCGCTGGCGGGCGCCGGGGGCGCCGGCTGGGCCTGGGCCTCGGCGGTGCTACCGGTCTTGAGGGCGAGCGCCCAGCTCGACGCGGAGGCGGGGGCCACCGAGATCAGGAACGCTGCGACGAGAATCGCCGCAGACAGCGGCGCGAGTGGCGTCGGGGCCAACGTTCGCGGTCCTTGCTCACGCCGCTGTCTCTTGGGCGATCAGCTCGTCCAGCTGTCGGTGGCCGGGCTGGTCGTGGCTGTTGCGGCGCCACCGCTGGCGGTGACACCGGTCAGGGCCGGCATCGAGAAGAAGGTGTTCTCACACGCGGACGGGGCGGCAACGGTCATGCTGGCGTCGTTGGTGAGCGTGACCGTCAGCGGGTTGCCGGGTTGGCCCGACGGCGCGACGGTGACCGCAGTCGTGAGGTTGTGCGAGCTGCCGCTCGTCGTGGTCGAGTAGTTCCAGATGACATCGCTCGTAGAGCTGGAGCAGCCCGTCTGGGCCGTCGAGAGGCCACTTGTCGTGTACCCGGCGGCGTATGTCGTGTTGGTCGGCAGGTTCACGCCGGTGACGGTGACCGGGAACGAGTTCGGGTTGGAGATCGTGAGGACGACGTCACCGTTGCCACCGGGGTACATGACATTGGCGGCCGCAGGTGTGGCGACCGCCGAGATGGTCAGGTTGGACACGGTCGCCGACTGGGCCTCGCCGCTCGAGCCACCGGCGAGCCCGACGGCCCAATTCGTCGCCGCGTAGGCGCCGCCTCCTGCGAGCAGGGCACCGGCCACCGCGCTGACCACCTTCGTCTTGCGGGTCCACCGGGCTCGGGACCCGCTGCGCTTCCCACTGGCATGAAGCGAGCCACTCGTGCGTACCAAACCTGTCACCGACATGCCGGACCTCCCGTTCCAAGTCTTGAAGCGCTCCTTCTCGAAGCGCTGACTTTGGAAATGTCGACGGGATTTCTAGGTCCTTGAGGTCCCTACGTACGGGAATTTCGCCAGTAATGTACCGAATTCTTCTCCGTACTCTTTACCGGAGGCGCTCCCTGGAAGTCCTTTCTTGAGGTCGGTGACGGCCAGGGTCAAGCGCGCGAACTCGGCCGCGGCATCCTCCCTAGTGCGAACTCCTAGCTTTCGGTAGCCGTTCGCGAGGTGCGACTCCACAGTCCGGACAGAGACCGAGAGTCGCTCGGCAATCCTCGAGGCCGTGTAACCATCGCACAGGAGTGCGAGGATCTCGGTCTCCCTCGGTGTGACGCTCGCCAGGAGCTTGCTCGCGGTCGTCGCGTGCGCCACGAGCTCGCGTTCGAGGCGCTTGCGCTTGGTGATGTCTTCCACGATGCGCAAGCCATAGATCGGAGCGCCGTGCTCCCCCCGGATGACAGAAGCGGTCACGTTTGCGGAGACCACTTCACCGACATCTGTGACAAAGCGCGTTTCCGTCTGATAGCTCGGGATCATCTCCGCCGACAGCTGCCGTGCAAGCTCGGACTCCTTGTCCGCGTCGTCGGGGTGGGCGAAGGATGCGAAAGTGGCTCCGACGAGCTCGTTCCTCGTACGTCCCACGAAGCGGCACAGCGCGCGATTCGCGTTCATGATCCGCGAGTCGAGGTCGACGAGGGCAATTCCGATCGGTCCCTGGTTGAAGACCTGCCGGAATTGCTGCTCGCTTTCGCGCAGCTCCTCCTCGGTGCGCTTGCGCTGGGTCACGTCACGGAAGCTCCACACGCGCCCGACGGCGGTGCCGTCCACACGTTGTGGTCTTGAGTAACGTTCGAACACTCGACCGTCTGTGAATTCCAACGTGTCGCTGCTCTCGGCTTCGGGGTTGGCGTACAGCTCAGCCACCTTCGCCTGAAACGCCTCCGGATTGGCCAACTGATCTATGGCGAATGAGATCACCACAGCGTCATCTCGCGTCGCCAGAATTGAGTCGGGCAGTCGCCACATTTCGGCGAATTGATTGTTGAAGCTCGAGATTCTGCCAGCGCGGTCGACCACGAGAATGCCGTCGGCGGTGGAGTCCAGCGTGGCGGTGAGCAGCGAGAGGGTCTGGAGCAGCTCCAGCTCGGCCGCGACTCGGGCTGTGATGTCGTGAGCAGAGACCACGAACCCGCTGACGATCGGATCGTCAAGCAGATTGACCAGTGAGAGCTCGAACGGCACGGTCTCGCTGCTTGCATGGCGGACAAGCCGCAAGGTGACGGTCACCGGGTTCGAAGCGCACGCCCCAAGCGATGCACGTTCGAACGCGTCTAGAAGCTCGGGACGGTCGGCCTCGCTCACGAGCTCGGCGAGGGGCCTGTCTTCTACGAGCTCAGGATCGTGCCCCAACACCCGGCTGAGCGCACCGGAGACGGAGTCCACCACTCCCGTGGGTGAAACCAGGAATGTCACCGTCGCCGCGTTGTGCACGAGGGATCGCAGGTGGGCCTCTTCATTGTGAGCGACTTCAAACCGTCGTCGTTCTGTCAGGTCTCGCATGACGAAGAGCACCGCCGGAGCCCCGAGCCACGCGATCGGCGTGCCGATCACCTCGAGGAGTCGCCATCCCGTACCGGTCTTGACTCGAACCTCGATGAGCGTGCCCGTTTGCTTGCGCTGCACGCTCGTCAGGGACCGTAGGACGAGCTCCACGTCCTCAGGGTGGACGAGGTCCAGTGCCGGCAGCCCGATCGAGTCTTGGAGTGTCCGACCGAACAGGCCCTCCGCGGCGCGGTTTCCCCACTGAACCAGGCCTTGTGGGTCAAGGACGATAACCACATCGGGAAGATCGTCGAGTAATCCGGCCAAGAGCCGGTTCCCGAAGCGCTCCTCGTCCCGATTCAGCTGCTCCAAAGTCTTCCCAGGCACCCGTCAGTCGCCGACCTCATTAGCCACCGAATCTAGTTCACATCCGATGGATTCTGCCGGTGACTGCAGCTCCGGCTGGGCGACCACGGGGTGGAATTTCCAGGCTGGTGATCGCGTCCGCTTCGACGCACCAGAGTTGAGAACCTTTCCGCACGGTAGGCTCAGAGCCCAGTGCAGAACACGCCATCCACGTGCTCGAGGCCGCGTGCCGCGCCGCCAGGAGTGGCGAACCGTGGCCGGTCGAAGCCGGGCGTTTGGTCAACAGAGCTGAGAGGCGACGGCGCCGGACGGACACCGGTGCCGCCCGAACGGAGAGATACCAATGGCAGTCCAATTGCCCAAGTCCACGCGAGCGACCAGCAAGGAGGTCGACAGACGGTTGGACGCCGTCGTCGCCGAGCAAGAGCAGATCTTCCTCGACCGCCAGCCCCGGTCCCGCCAGCTCAGCGAACGTGCAGTCCGCGTCCTCGCCGGTGGTGTGACCTCGAGCTGGCAGATAACGCGCCCCCAAACAGTCTGGATCAGCCACGGCGCCGGCTCGAAGATCTACGACGTCGACGGTACCGAATACGTTGACATGCACGGTGGTTACGGCGCGGGTCTGGCCGGACACGCTCACCCGGCGATCGTCGAGGCTGTGTGCCGCCGGGTCGTCCGGGGCACCCACTTCGCCCAGCCGACCGAGGACGCGATCATCGTGGCCGAGGAGCTGAGGAGTCGCTTCGGCCTGCCCTTGTGGCGCTTCACCAACTCGGGCACGGAGGCGACCATGGACGCAGTGCATCTCATGCGGGCGATCACCGGTCGTGACCTGATCATCAAGGTCGAGGGTTGCTACCACGGGCACCACGACTCGGTCCAAGTTTCGGTAACGCCCGAGGCTGATGACATTGGCCCCGCCGACCGGCCTGTCGGGGCTCCGGCAAGCACGGGCATCCCGGAGGCCATTTTGGCCTTGACGAAGATCGCTTCGTTCAACAGCGTCGGCAGCGTCCGGCGTCTGCTCGAGGAGAACCCCGGTCAAGTCGCCGGCATGATCATCGAGCCGATCATGATGAATGCAGGCATAATCCTGCCGGTCGAGGGATACCTGGCCGGATTGAAGGAGGTGCTCCACGAGCACGGGGCACTGCTCGCCTTCGACGAGGTGAAGACCGGTCTCACCGTCGGTCCCGGAGGGGCCACAGTGGCTTACGGGACCACACCGGACATCGTCTGCCTGGCCAAGGCGATTGGTGGCGGTCTCGTCTTCGGGGCGGTGGGAGGCACACAGGAGGTCATGAGCTACGTGGCCAAAGGCATCTACAACATGGTCGGGACGTTCAACGGGAACCCGCTCTCGGTCGCTGCGGGCCGCGCCATGCTGGAGGAGATCGCGACCGAGCACGCCTACGAGGAGATCGGGGCGCTCCGCGCGCGGATCGACCAAGCGCTCAGCGATGTGATTGCCGAGGTCGGCCTGCCCGCCCACGTCGTGTCGGTCGGGGCGAAGGGTTGCGTCACGTTCTCGACAGAGACGGTACGCGACTACCGCGAATTCCTCGAGATCGACGACAGGTACAACCACGCCCACTGGTTGTTCCAGCACAACGGTGGGGTATTCCTCCCTCCCTGGGGCAAGACCGAGCAGTGGCTCATCTCGGTCCAGCACGACAGCTCCGACATTGACCGCCTCCTCGGTAACTTCGGGCGCTTCGCTCGAGCCGTGACCGGCTAACATCCTGCAGCGCCCAGCGGGAACAGTGGGAGCAAAGCTTCGGGGCGTGAACAGGTCAGATAGCGTCCTTCTTGGCGCGTGGAGCTGTTCTTGGCGCGTTGCCGGGCCGAGGCTTGGATTGCGACTGATTCGCTGGACCCGCGTGTGTCCAGTGGCGCTGAAGTGGGGCTATTTGGTCGTTGGAGCCGGTGATTTCAATGGCGGTTTTCGGTCGCGGGTCGACAGTCTCCTGGCAAGCGGTCCGTATCGCTGCTGGCCAGGTATCTGATCGCGGCTGCAGATGGTCACACGGTTCGATGTACCATGAAGTGACGTTCGTGCGTATGAGCGACCGTGCTCCTCATTGTTGGCAGGACGTGGTGACAAACATGAGCGAATCTCAGCAGGCTGTCGAGGCTTTGCGGGAGAGTGAGGCTCGCCTTGAGACGCTCTTGTCCTCTCTCGACGATCTTGTGTTCGAACTCGATGAGAACGGCACTTACCTGGGGATCTGGACCACTAATGACGCCTTGCTGATCGCGCCACGGAGCCAGCTGCTCGGCCGGACACACGCCGAGGCCATCAGCGAGGAGGTCGGCCTCAGGTTGAAGCAGATCATTGCAAGTGTCGGCGAGACGGGCCGCCCGGAGATCTGGGAGTACTGCCTCGAGGTCCCCGCGGGTACGCGGTGGTTCCGGGGCAGGGTCGCTCCGATCGCCGGGTCGGAGGGCTCTTCGAGAAGGTTCTGCCTCCTGGTTCGCGACATCACGGCGCAGAAGGAGGCCGAGCAGGAGATAACGAGGCTCCTGTCTCGCGAGCAGCTGTTGAGCCGGTTGTCCGAATCTGTTCCGGTTGGTCTGTTCGAGATCGACCTGGAGGGCCACGTTGCGTTCACCAACGATCGTATGCACACGATCGTGGGTGACTTGTCCGCGGGCTCTGTGGCAGCGCTGGCGTCATCTGTCGTGGTCGAGGACCGACCAGTGTTTGAGGCAGTGCTCGCCGGTGTACTTGACGGTCGGCCGGCTGATGACGTCGAGATACGCCTTCGTTTCCCGCACGACGCGCCGCTGGCTGGCGGCACCGAGAGAGTGTGCGCGCTCAGCTTGCGTGCACTGACTGACACGGCGGGCGTCGTGACTGGCGCGGTCGGATGTCTCAGCGATGTGACCGACCGTGCTCAACTTCATCACGAGCTCGAAGTAAAGGCGTCGGTCGACAAGCTCACTTCGTGTTTGAATCGAGAGGCGTCACTCGATCTTGTGGAGCGGATGACCACTGCGCCAAAGGCCCCCGGAGAGGGGAACGCCGTCATCTACGTCGACGTTGACCATTTCAAGACCGTGAACGACCGCTTCGGGCACGCGGCTGGCGACAGCCTTCTTGCAGCGGTCGGCGGCCGTCTTCGTGGCGCCGCGCGGAGGTTCGATGCCGTCGGCCGTGTTGGTGGCGACGAGTTCCTTGTGATCTGCCCGCGGGTCGAAAGCTCCGCTCAAGCCGTCAAGATCGCCGAGCGCGTCGCGGCGGCGACAATGGCCACGGTGGACGTCGGGCCCGGTGTTGTGGAGCTGCGGACCAGCGTGGGCGTCGCGTGGACCTCCGGAGCGCTCAGCGCCGATGCCTTTCTCGCTCAGGCGGACGCTGCGATGTACGAATCGAAACGAAAGTGCCACGAAGGTGTGACGCTGTTCACGACGGCCGGCTGAGAGACAAGCCCGATACCGGGGCGACGACCGCGGCGAACCGGCCGGCTCAGGCCATACGCCGAGCCCCGAAGGCCCGATCACCAAGCCGCAGACCCGCTGATGGCTGGCCCAACGACTCCTTCAGCCGCCGTGAGCTGGTCGCCCGTCCTTCAAGTACTCCATGTAGTCGTCGAAGCTGCACGGGCGCGCGAACAAATACCCTTGCGCGTACTGGCATCGGAGATCACGGACTGAGGCGAGCTCTTCGGCGGTCTCGACGCCCTCCGCAACGACGCGGAGGCCGAGCGCGTCGCCGATCGCGATCACTGCCGCCACGAGGGTGGCGTCGTAGGGGTCAGAGTCCAGGTTGGCGATGAAGGACCGATCGATCTTGAGCTCGTCGACCGGGAATCCGCGCAGGTAGGCGAGCGACGAATACCCGGTGCCGAAGTCGTCGATGGAAAGTCGCGTCCCGATGGCCCGCAGCTGATGCAGCACCTTGGAGAAGTAGTCGACGTCCCCCATAAGCACGGACTCGGTGATCTCCAGGCAGAGCAGCTTCGGTTCGACGCCGGTCGTTGAGATCAGTTCCTCCAAGTGACGCGTGAAGTCGCGAGACCTGAGTTGCATGGCAGAGACGTTGACCGACATCGTGCACGCTGTCTGTCCAGGAACGGTCCGGTTGGAGCGTGCGAGTGACTTGCACGCCTGTTCAAGCACCCATTCGCCGATCGGGACGATCAGCCCGCAGTCCTCTGCAACCGGGATGAAGTCCGCTGGGCCGACCGTCCCCCGGTCCGGGTCATGCCATCGCAGAAGCGCCTCGGCGCCGACGAAACGCTCCTCGACCATCGACCACACGGGCTGGAACACGAGTGCAAACTCGTGGTTGTCGAGCGCGCGACGCAGGCCCGCCTCGCCCATGGAGCGCCGTTCGGCTTCGGCCCGCAAATTGTCGTCGAACACCTCGTAGCGTGCCCTGCCGAGATCCTTGGCGCGGTACATCGCGAGATCGGCGTCGCGCAGCAGCTTGTCGCCGCTCTCGCCCGCCTTGCCTGTGGCGATGCCGATCGACGCCGTCACGTGCACCTGTTCGCCGTCTATGTCGAAGGGGGCAGCGAACGAGTTCAGCATGTGGTCCGCGATCTTGATCGCATCGGTCGCGACGAGGAGCTTTTCGCACACGACGACGAACTCGTCCCCGCTGAACCGGCCCACGGTGTCCGCGGAGCGCGAGCAGGCGACCAGCCTGAAGGCGACGGCTCTCAGCACGGCATCGCCAAACCCGTGGCCCCGTGTGTCGTTGAAGACCTTGAACCGGTCCAGGTCCACGAAGAGCAACACAACCGACCCGTTCTCACGGGAGGCGCGCGACAGCCCGTGCTCGATCCGGTCCATGACCAGCACCCGGTTGGGCAGCCCGGTGAGGGGATCGTGGAGGGCCTCGTGCTCGAGGCGCAGTTCTGCTGCCTTCCGGTCGCTGATGTCACGAGTGATGCCGTCCATTCCGATGACTTGCCCGTTCGCGTCGAGCATGGCGCCGAGGCTCTGGTTGACCCAGATCTTGGAGCCGTCCTTGCGCGCGAGCTCGAGATCGACGGCCGTCTCGACACGGCCCGAACGCACGCGCGCCGGCCAGAGGTCACGAGTGCCGGGGTCGATCAGGCGGTTGATGAGCTCAGGTTGGGCGTAGAATTCGTCCGGCGTGTACCCGGTGATCGCGACCGATGCCGGGCTCACGAACTCAAAGCCTGGATCTGGGAGGATCCGGTAGCGGAATATGAGGTCCCGCGAGTTCTCGGCGAGCATGCGGAGCTGGCGTTCGACGCCCCGTGCCTTCTCTTCAGCCTCGCGACGGTCCGTTATGTCCTGCATTACGCCGGCCAGCTCGACCGTGGCTCCGCTCTCGTCAGTGACGATATCCGCCGCTGAGAAGACCCAGCGTTGCGTTCCGTCCGGGCGCACGATCCGATATTCGAGCTCGAAGCGAGGTCCCCCGGCGATCGCCGCGATCTCCGCCGCTTGGACGCGAGGAAGATCTTCTGGGTGGACCCTCTCGAAGAAGTCCACCGAGGTCAACTTGGGACGCTCGGCGACCCCGAATATCCGGTACGCCTCTCTCGTCCAGGTCACCGGTGCATTCGGGGCGACCCCGGACGTCCACCCACCGATGTGCCCGACGCGCTCGGCTTGCTCGAGCAGGGTCCGGCTCTCCGCGAGATCGCGCTCGCGCTGCCTGCGCTCGGTGATGTCGTGCAGGATCGCGGCCTCCGCGACGATCGAGCCGTTTGGGGCAAGGATCGGCGACAGGCTCATCGATACCTCGAAGTTCGTGCCGTCGCGCCGTGTCCGCGCCGTCTCGTGGTGGCTCAAGCGCTCCCCGGCCGCCACCCTGGCGAATACCTGCTTGAAGTCCTCGAGCGCTTCTTTGTCGAGTATCTCGCCGTACAAGCGCCCGACCATCTCTGCGGCGCTGTAGCGGTAGAGGCGCTCGGCGGCTCGGTTCCAGCTCGTCACGCGCCCGTCCATGTCGACGCTCACGACGGCGTCCTCGATGCTCTCGACGATCGTTGCGAGCAGCGCGCGAGTCTCCTCCGAGCGCTGCTGCTCGTTGATGTCGTGAGCGACGCCCAAAGACCCGACGACGCGCCCGTCGGAGGTGTGAATCGGTGAGATCGTCAGTGATACCTGAACCTCGGAGCCGTCCTTGTGGGTTCGCGCTGTCTCGAGGTGCACGACTCGCTCGCCCCGGCCGAGGCGGGCTGCGATCGCGGAGAGCTCCTTTCGCCGAGCCTCGGGCACGAGCATCTCGATGTTCCGGCCGATGGCTTCCACCGCTCTCCAGCCATACAGGCGTTCGGCAGATGGGCTCCAGCTCATGATCGTGCCGTCGAGGCGCTGCGAGACGATCGCGTCTTCACTCGAGTCAACGACAGCGGCGAGAAGCACGGCTACCGAGAACTCCGCTGGTAAGCCCTCGAACTCCGCAGACCGGCTGACGGTCATCTAGCGCCACCACGATTCAGTTGTTCAGCCCGAAAGAAGGCCGCGCTGCTGTTGAGAACCGAGAGCCTACGGCATTTGACGCTTAGGCCCGGAACTGTCGAGGTCCGGCTGTTGGCTGGTGTCGGTACGCGGTTTGACCTGGTCCCCTGCAGCGCGTGGGAGTTGGCCGACACCGGCGGCGAGCATGGCCGAGTTGGGTATCTTGAGCTCCCCATCGTCGGTGCGCACCGTCACGTACGTCAGGCTGACTTCGAGTACCCAGGCGTCGAATATCCCGCCGAGCGCTCCTGAGCGGATCCGTATGTGGTCGCCAACCCTGAAAGGCCTCGCGAGGAGGAGCACCAGCGCGGCAAAGACGTTTCCAAGGCTTTGCTGCGCCGCGATGCCGAGCACGATCCCGGCGAGCCCTGCACCGACGAGAAGATGATCGATGGACACTTCGAGCACCGCGAACACGGCGAAGACGACCACGACGTAGCCGATGCCGGTCGCGAGCAGCCGCACTGCTGCCCCGGCCGCCGCGATCGATCGCTGCGTGACGAGGTGGCCGAGGACGGAGGCGATTCGCCGCGTGGCGATGACACCCGAGACGAGGAGTATGGCTGCGCTGATCCAGGCGACGAGCTTTGGGTGGAGCTGCGAGCTGTGGACGTTCCCGAACTCGGAGCCGCCAACGAGCGCGGCTGCGGCGATGGCCCCAGCGAGGGTCCCGATCGTCCAGTTGTGCTTGCGAGAACCACTCATCTCGCCGACCGCCTTGTCGTCACCACATGTCCACGGTAGCGATCTCTGATCACCGGAGCCCTGCGACCGGAGCGTCACGACCTCGAACAGCGAGCCCGAGGTCTCGAGGACGACACCGCGGGGAAACCATGCACCGCTCGCCGGCTCAGATTCGCTCAGGACCCTCGGGGCAGCCGGCATGCTCGGCGCGGAAGGCGTCGATCATGTAGGCGGTGAACCGCCGCCACATGTCGGGCGCACTGTCGCGTGTCGCGGTCACGACGCCGGCGTTCGCGAACAGCAGCATGGGAACATCCGTAGAAGCGAAGTCGGAGCGCAGTGCGCCTTGCCGCTGTGCTCGTCCGATGAGCTGTTCCAGGTTCTGCAGGGCGCGACTCCGAAGCTCCTCGGCTGGCGAGGAGGTCGGGAACCTCATGGTGATGAGGTCCTTGAGCCCAGCGTCGGCGGCCTGCATGGCGCAGATCCTGTTGATCAGCCAACAGAAGCCGGCCCACGGGTCCGGGTCGTCGAGCGCGTGCTCGGCGGCGGCCGCGTAGTCCGCCATCTTTCGCTCGAAGCTGGCTGCGATGAGGTTGGCCCTGGTGGGGAATCGTCGGTAGAGCGTGGCGATGCCCACGCCGGCTCGCCGGGCGATCTTCTCCAAGGCGGCGTTCAGGCCCCACTCGGCAAATACTTCTTGGGCCGCGGCGACTATCCGTTCCCGATTGCGCTCGGCGTCGGCCCGCAGGCTCGGGGAGCCCTCGGCACCGGCCACGATGGCCGAGCCCGGGCCTCTGGCCGGACGGCCCCGGTCCGACGTCTCGATCACCGCTTCAGTGTAACGGCAACCGGAGGACACCCTCCAGTTACGTGTTAGCCTTCCGATGAAAATGGAGGACTTCCTCCGGTTAATGGAAGTATCGTGTCGAACACGCCAGAACGGAGCTCGAGGAATGCCGGAAGAAGTCCCAGCAGCTGATCGGCCTCGAGGCGGCGCCGGAGGCGCCATTCAACCGCTGGGCGGAGTACCCAAGGCTCGGATCCGCGTCGTCACCGACAGTGGCGCAGATCTCGACAGCGCAGTGGCTGCCGAGCACGGCGTGAGCGTCGTGCACCTCGACGTCCGGCTCGGTTCGTTCGGACCGGAGATCACCTCGACCTGGTCGCCCCAGGAGTTTTGGGAGAGATCAGCCAAGATCGCGGAGCTGCCCGAGACCTCCGCGCCCTCGCCCGGGGCGTTCAAGGAGACGTTCTCGGCGCTCGCAGACGCGGGCGCGGAAGGCATCATGTGCATAACGCTCTCGTCGAAGCTGTCTGCGACGTACCAGGCCGCTGTCATCGGGGCCGAGAGCGTGACAGATCGGATCCGAGTCCGAGTCGTCGACTCGCTGTTCGCGACGATGGCCGAGGGGCTTACCGTTCTCGATGCTGTGGCCGCCGCTGAAGCGGGAGGGGACCTCGAGGCCGTCGTGGCAGCAGCGGTTGCGAGCAGGCGGAGCTTGCAGCTCTTCGGAGCACTTGACTCCCTCGACAACCTGCGCAAGGGCGGACGCCTCGGATCGGCCCAGGCACTGCTCGGCGGTCTGCTCGACATAAAGCCGGTCCTGGAGCTCCGAGACGGTGTTCTCGAGCTCGAGTCCCGTCCTCGGACCCGTTCCCGCTCCCTCGAGCGCCTCGCCTCGAAGGTACGCGACGTTGAAGAGCTCGAGCGCCTGGCCGTCGTGCACGCGGCTGCCCCCGACGTCGATTCGTTCGTCGGGCTTCTCGCCGCCTTGTTCCCGAGGGACCGCATCAGCGTCGGCTGGCTCGGCCCCGTCATCGGGACCCACGTTGGCCGGGGCACGATCGCAGTGGCCGCGCAGAGTCGCCTCAGCTAGCCGGCTTGTAGATCTGCCTCCAGTTCGCTTTGGAGGGCTGGAAGCGCCCGGCCGGGCCCTTGCCGAACAGGGCGAGAAGGTTGCCGGTGATCTCGCCCACGAGGGGAGCGGGACATGACCGGGCTGCAACTGAGCAGGGCGCGAGCGAGGGGACCCAGTTGGTGGTCCCGCTGTCGAAGATGCCAGCGTGGCTGGTCGGGTCGCTCCAGTAGGTCATGTCGGAGTAGAGGAAACCTTGCGAGTCGCCCTGATCGCTCATGGCGATTCTCAAAGGGACTGGCGAGTGCCCGAGGATCTCGACATCGGTGGGATAGTCGTACGGATCGAACTCGTCGAGGTCGGTGGCGATGACACCGGGCACGCTCGAGCCGTCGCTCAGCCCGGTTCCCTCGAAGATCCACGCGCTCGCGTCAGCTACGACGAAGGGGACCGGTCTGTTGCCGGGCTCGACGAAACCGACGTAGTTCTCTCCTACGAACCCGACCTCGGACCAGTCTGCCGGCGGGCTGGCCCAGATGTTACCTGTCACCTGTAGGGGGTTCCCCTCGCCGTTGAGGGGGTCCTCGGTTGCGTCGCGATAGTCGACCACCTCGCGGTCGGGACCGAGAGGGGAGCTTTGGAGGCGGACATGACGCAAGATCGCGCTCGCACCGAAGAACACCATGTTGACGCCGGCTTTTTCGGCTGCCACTGCCGCCTGTCGCTCGGTCAGCGACCAGCACTCGTCGTGACCGAGGGAGAGCAAGGTCTTGTGGTGGAGCAGGACGCCCGGGTGCTCCTCGACGGTGACGTCGGTGACGTAAGCGACGTCCAGCCCGTGCTGCTCGATGAAGCGCACGAAGGGGTACTCACTTCCGAGAAAGTCGCCGGCGCCTTGCCCATAGGCATAGGGCCGGTCGTAAGAGACGATCCGTGCCCGCGAGCAAAGCGGGTACACGTCCGAGGGGCAAGGGCCCTCACCGGCGTAGAAGTCGTAGCCTCCATAAGGGTTCCAGGCCTGCCAGGTGAAGACGTCGTTCTTCACAAGGTACGTGGCCGAGGAAGTCGGGTCCCAGATTGTGAGCGGGACGTAGCTCTCCTGGCCACCGCTGCCCACGAGCTTCAGCAGGTAGTTACCTTGGACGAACGCGGACGTCACGGCGATGGTGAGCGTCGGCGTCCAGTTGTCGCATGCGACCATGTTGATCCCTGTAGTCAGCGAGCACGTTGGTTGCTCGTGTCCGGGGATCTCACGGGATTGCCAGACGAGACGCGCACCCAACCCCTGGTAGTAGCCCATGCGGTAGGCATCGATGTGAAATCGGGTTGCCGTGGTGGACACGTACAGCTTCACCCTGTCTCCGATCGCGGCATATGTCGTGGGGGCGAACCCCGCGATACCCGACGGAGTACCAGGCGTGATCTTCCAGGCCATGGTCCCCGGGCGCCGGTTTTCGGCGACGACCCAGCTGGCCTCGACACCATCTGGCCCAGAGAAGGTCGTTGCCACGACAGGTGGCTTGTGCTTGGCCACCTGGTGGTGGTGCACGGCCTGAACCTGTGCAGCAGGCGAGCTGCAAGCCGCCGCGACGAGCGCGAGGGCACCGAGGACGACGCCACGGCATGCGTGCCGGCCAAGCGATGCTTCGGTCACCATCTGTGTGCCACGTGCCCGCCACGATGAGTGCTCGTGCAATTTGGAAGTTCTCATGCTCACCAGTCGATCGTCTCGTTCGCCGTCTCCGCGGATCGTAGTGACCTTCGTTCAGCCTTGACGGGCGCGATGCCGGCACCGTAGGGCTGGAAGGCCGGCTCCTACGAGGCCGGGGGCGGCTGGTTCGGGTCTATGTACGGCCCCGGACCGGGATTGACCGAGAAGCCCAGGTTCGCCGTCCTTTGTGCGTAGTCCTCCCAGCTCAACTTGCCACGCGCGTACCGGAGGCGTAGCTCGGTGAGAGCGGGGTCGACTCGCGAGACCTGGGTCGGCCATGATCCGGCTTGCAAGCGCGGGGCCGGGAGCCTCCGCATTCGGACCAGGGCGACGACGCCGACCACCAGCGCCGCGATAACAAGCACGAGCAAGAGCAAAGCGAAGACGCGCGGGCCATGGTGAAGCCCGTAGTGAAAACGCAAACGCAACATCATAAGAAGCCCCATCGTGACGCGGTTTGTCGCACCAGTAAAGCCACCCGTTCGTGAGAAGCCTGCGATACCCGGGAAAAGCCTCGGGCTAGTTCGCGCCGGTGCTCGCGCGTATCTGTCGCGCCGACGGGATGAGAAGGATGACGGCTATCCCCACGATCAAAGAGGCGCTGGCGATGATGAACATGGCGTGGATCCCGAGCACGGACGCAATCGGCCCGACAATCGCATAGCCGAGCGGGAGGAAGATGAGCGATCCGAACCAGTCGTAGGCACTCACACGCGACAGCACTTCGGCAGGGATCTCCCGCTGCATGGTCGTCTGCCACTGCGTGTCGAAGACAGCGAAGGCAGCCCCGCCCAAGAACGCACCGATCGCAATGACGGGCACAGGGGCGCGATAGGCGAGAACCAGCAGGGGATAGGGCCAGACGAGCAGCGTGATCGCCGCCGCGACAAGCGGCCGGCTAAAGCGCAGCCGCAGCATCGCGACGCCACCGACGACGGCGCCGGCGCCCTCGGCACCGAGGATCGTCCCCCAAGCGGTCGCGCCGCCGAGCGACTCCTTCGAGATCACGGCACCGAGGACGAGGAACGGCGCCATCATGGCCATGTTGGAGAACGACGCCACCATGACAGTTGCCCAGAGCCAGGTTCGCGACCAGAACTCGTGCCACCCACGTCGCAGCTGGTCGTAGAACGAGCCGGAGCTCGCCTCTGTGACCGGCCCGAGGCGAAGCGCCGCGAGCGAGCAGACGCTCAAGACATACGAGACGGCGTCTGCGAGGATCGCCCAACCCGGGTTGGCCGTCGCGACGATGACGCCCGCGACCGATGGCCCGATGATCGCACCTATCGAGAACGTCAGCCCGTTGAGTGCGTTGGCTTGGGTCAGGCGGTCGCTGGGGACGATCTGGGGAATGAGCCCGGTCAGCGACGGCATGAAGAACGCCGTGCCTGTTCCGACGAGCGCGGGGAGAAGCAGGAAGCCCCAAAGAGGCGGGTGCCCGAAGAGGATCCAAGCCCCGAGCGCTGTCTCAGCCGAGGCTCGAAGGACGTCGGCACCCAGCATCACGCGCCGCCGGCCGAATCTGTCGCCCGCGACCCCACCGACGAGCAGGAAGACCACGAGGGGGACCGTTTGGGCTGCCAGCACCGTGCCGACGTCGGACGCAGACCCATGGCGCAGCGCCAGCACTGCGAACGAAAGCGCCACCGGCGTCATTCCGGTGCCGATCGCGGAGGTCAACTGGCCAAGGAAGTAGAGGCGGAAATTGCGCTCGTGAAGGGCGCCCATCCACTTCTCCAGGCCCATGGGCTCCGATGCTATGGCCTGGTCGGACCAGCTTGTGGCTGTGCGCCTGTGCCCGGCCGATCTGTGCGATGGTTTCTCGATGCCGGTGCGAGAGAGGACGGACGCGGACCTCGACGATTGTGTGCGACTGGCGCGCGTGGTTCATGAGCTGGACCGCTATCCGGTGTTTCTCCCGGACGATCTCCGCCGTTTCATCACGGCGCCCGACGCGCTGGCGGCGTGGGTGGCCGAGCTGGACGGCCAGATCATCGGTCACGTGGCCCTTCGTTCAAGCAGCTCCGCTGCCGTCGTCGCCATGGCCAGCGAGGCGCTGAAGCTGCCAGCGGATCGTCTCGGCGTCGTCGCCCGGCTGCTCGTGTCTCCGCAGCACCGACGGCACGGGACAGGGCGATCCCTGCTCGGGTCGCATGCAGGCACGCTCATGCCCGGGGACTCTGGCCGATCCTCGACGTCGTGACCCACCAGCAAGGCGCGATCGCCTTGTACGACAAGTGCGGCTGGACTCGAGCCGGCCAGGTCACGTCTCGATACGGAGATGACGTTGTGCTCGATGAGCTCGTCTACCTCGGACCACGACCACCGGTTGACTGATCTGCCGCGGCCTGCCGTGTTCAAGTCGGGTCTGGATGCCTGATCTCCGTGAAGAGGCCGCCTTGGGCGGCTTTCGAACCGGAGGGGTCACCACCGGTCCCTCTCAGCACGAAGGCCACGGCGACTGCCAGCACCGCACCGGCCAACGGGCCCGCGACATACACCCAGTAGTGGCCGAACTGGGCGCTCACAACGTCGGGCCCGAAGGTGCGAGCCGGGTTCATCGAGGCGCCCGAGATAGGGCTCGCCCACAGACCGGCCAGCGCGATGTAGCCGCCCACGCCGAAGGCTCCGAAGAGCCCGACGTTCTGGGCGCCCGAGGCCGTGCCGAGGATCACGCTCACAAGCCCGAGCGTGAGCACGGCCTCCATCAAGAAGGCGTCAACCCCGGAGTACTTCGCCGCCGGGTAGTTCGAGCCGTACATGGCCGAGACGTGGATGACGGCCTGGAGGAACCAGGCCGCCAGGGCTGCGCCTCCCAGTTGGGCGACTATGTACCCCGGCACCCGTCGCCAGGGGAAGTCGCCCCGCAGGGCGAAGGCGATGCTCACGGCGGGATTGAGATGGGCGCCGGAGACCTTGCCCATGAAAAGGATGATCGCCAGCACCATGAGCGCCGGCGCGATCACTGCGGCGGTTCGGCTGATGGTGTCGGGGAAAGCTCGCCCCACCATCCCTCCACCGACGGCGACGAGGACCAGGAAGAAGGTGCCCAGCAACTCGGAGAAAAGCCGACGCCACTCCTGGCTCGGGTCGTTGAAGTCCGCAATCGTCTTGAGCGTCCGCTCCTCGATGACTGTCCCGAAACGAAGGAAGCGCCCCGGCTGATGCTGAGGTTCCTGGGCCATCGGTCCTCCCGTCCACGCAGCTACGCGCACAATCTACGACCTGTGACAGCGGCACAATGGACTGTGAAACACTGCCACCAGAACGAGCAACCACGAAGGGGACACCATTCCTGACCGCTTTGGCATGGTCTCGTGAAGTTCAACCGGGACTTCAAGGGTCGCGGCGGTGAGGCACGCGATCCCAGGCTGCCGCCGGGTCAGTACGACATCGGTTCGAACTGGCCTGTGCTCGGCGCGGAAGCGACGCCGAACCTTGCGACCTCGGAGTGGACCTTCGCCATCGAGGGTCTCGTCGGCAACCCGGTGACCTGGACATGGGACGAGATCCACGCCTTGGAATCGGCGACGTACGAGGGCGACATCCATTGCGTGACGACGTGGTCGAAATTTGGCGTGAGTTTCGGCGGGGTCTCGGTCGACACCCTGCTGGCCTGTGCGGTGCCACTTCCGTCAGCGAGCCACGTTGTTGCCTACTCGCACACCGGCTACACGACGAACCTGCCGCTAGGCGACATCACCGACGGCAAGGCGTGGGTGGTATGGGAGTACGAGCGACGCCCGCTCGAGGTCGGGCACGGCGGCCCGGCCCGACTGCTGGTGCCGCATCTGTACTTCTGGAAGAGCGTGAAGTGGGTTGCCGGACTGCGGCTTTTGGACCACGATGAACCGGGATTCTGGGAGGTCAACGGCTATCACGACCGGGGTGACCCCTGGCTCGAGCAGCGCTATCAGGGCGACTGAGGTGGACGTGCCGAAGCCTGGCCGTTGGCAGGTTGCGACGGTCAAGCAAGTCACGACCGAGACAGAGCGCGCGAAGACCTTCCGCCTCGCGCTCTCCGAAGCCTCGGGGCACCTTGCCGGCCAGCATTACGTGGTTCGCCTGACCGCGGAGGACGGTTACACGGCCTCGCGGTCCTATTCGGTTGCATCCCCCCCAGACGAGTCACAGGACATCGAGATCACTGTCGAGCGACTCGAGGACGGCGAAGTGTCCGCCTATCTGCACGACGTGGTCGTCCCCGGTGACGAGCTCGAGGTGCGTGGCCCCATCGGGGGGTGGTTCGTGTGGCATGGTGACACACCGGCCCTGCTCATAGGCGGGGGATCGGGCATCGTGCCCCTCATGGCGATGCTCCGCCTGGCCCGGCGATCGGGGCGTTCCGACCTCGTCCGTCTCGTGGCGTCGGTTCGCCGCCCGGACGATCTCTACTACGCCAAGGAGCTTCCTGGTCCGGAGACGACGGTCGTGTACACGCGTGAAGCGCCGCCGTCGTGGGGCCGGCCACCTCGCCGTCTTGGGGAAGAGGATCTCCGTCACACACTGGCGCCAGGGGTCACGGCGTTCGTGTGCGGGTCGTCAGGCTTTGCGGACCACGTGACCGGCCTGCTCGCCCTGTTGGAGTTTCCCGACGAGCGCATTCGCGTAGAGCGCTTCGGCCCGACCAGCTGACCGGACGACCTCTTGGCTCGCCCTTGACATCTTCTCCTGCTCATGCCAATGTCTTGGCCTCCGAGGGGAGCGTTGATTCCCGGCCCTCATGTGCTCGCTCGAGCTCGGCGGAGTGAACAGCGAACCCGTCCCTGCCGGTAGACAAGGTGACTTCGGATCTTCGAGCGAAGTGAACGGTGATGGCAGACCTTCCCCGGGCTCAGTACAGCAAGCGCGAACTCGATCATTCCGGCGCCAGGGGCATGGCGTCCTGGCGCGACGACCTCATCGTCAAAGCTGTCAGTGTCCAGGGCGGCGAGGCGGATATTGGTGGCGAGAAGACGGCCTTCGCCCGGATCCTCATGAGCGGTGTCGGCCTGCAGCACGTGAAGGTGGAAGACCAGGCGCCGAGGCGACAAGAGATCGCGGTCCTCAAGCTCGACGATGCAGCAGCGCTTGCGGCCGGTCTTCACGATGTCGTGGATCGCATCGTGCGGTCAACGCCGACTCCGGCGGTCCCGGCTTCGGGGACCTGGTCATGGACGTCAGCGCCCCCTTTCGACGAGGACCTATTGGTCGCTAAGGCGAGCGCCAACGGTGCAGCCGTTCCGGAGCTCACCGGGATGGCTTCGACCGTGCGGGTGGACTTCACCGGCACGCTGGTACAAGGACTCGCGGCGGCCAACCCCGCGGTCCAGGTGCAGGGGGCCATCTTCTCCGGTCCTCGACAGGCGCAGGCGCTCATCGCCAGCTTGAGAAAAGTCGTGCGGTCAGCGCTTCAACAACGACGCGTCGAGGTCTACCTGTCCGCAGAGGAATCACTGCCCGCTTTTCGCATCTGATCGCCCGCTCGAGGGCGGATCAGCCGCCGATCATCGACATCGACCGCGCAGGGCGCAGGAACGACGGGTCGTTGATACCGTGGCCGGCCCGCTTGGCCCACACCGCTTGGCGAAGCAGCAAGGCGAGCTCGGCGTCGCTGCCGCCCGCCCGCAGGACGTCCCGCACCGGGTGCTCCCCGTTGGCGAACAGGCAGTTGCGGATGGCCCCGTCGGCAGTGAGCCGGAGGCGGTTGCACGAGCCGCAGAACGCCCGTGTCACGCTCGTGATGACACCGATCTCGCCGCGGCCGTCCACGAAACGGTAGCGATCTGCTGGCGCCGCGTCGACAGCCCGTTCGCTCGCGGGCTCGAGCGGCCAGACATTGCCGATGCGTGCCAGTATCTCTTCACCAGGCACGACCTTGGACCGTTCCCAGGCTTCGCCGGCGTCCAGTGGCATGAACTCGATGAACCGCACGACGCGGCCGGTATCGCGCGCAAAGCCTGCAAGATCGACAATTTCGTCGTCGTTGACCCCGGCCATCACGACGACGTTGATCTTCACGGGTGTCAAGCCGGCCTGCTCGGCGGCGTCCATCGCCTCGAGCACTGTACCCAGCACACCCCGGCGGCGGATCCCGGCGAAGCGCTCCGGCTTCAGCGAGTCGCAGCTGATGTTGACGCGCATGAGACCGGCCGCGGCGAGCGCCGGCGCCACGCGCGCAAGACCGGACCCGTTCGTAGTCATGGACAGATCGGAGAAGCCGATTCGGCCGAGCCGGGCGACGAGGTCGGTGACACTGGCTCGCACGAGTGGCTCGCCGCCTGTGAGACGCACCGAATCGACTCCGAGCTCGTACGCGACCAGGGCAATCCGCTCGATCTCCTCGAAGGTGAGGATCTCGGACCGGGGTACCCAGGTGACTCCCTCTTCGGGCATGCAGTAGACACAGCGCAGGTTGCAACGGTCGGTCACAGAGATCCGGAGATCGGTGTGGACGCGGCCGAAGGGGTCGATGAGCGGACCGGTCGTCGGCATCGAGAGCGCCGCCGGGCGCCGGGATGAGATCGCGATCGGAACTGGCTTCATCGACCGGAGCCTCCCGGCTGCCTGATGTTCGATCGCCCCCTCCTCATATCGCAGGCCTCGTTGGTGAGCTTCGGCACGTCTCTGTCTGACAAAGCCTATCCGAGGGCGGCCCGAGCACCGCCGCCCGGCGGTGCTGCCCGCAGAGCTCGGGCTTTGCCAGGCCGTTCGCGCTCCGGGATGGCGACGCCGGCGGAGCCGGGGTTGGGATCAAGCGTCCAGCCCGAGGGTGAACGTCGGCTTCGGCGAGGTGTCCGCGAGTCGGTGCTCGTCGCCGAGCTGGCGGATCGCCGTGCCGGTGGCGAGGAACTCGGTTGCGTGCTCACCCCAGACGTGGTTGAAGACCCCGACGGTGACCCCGACGATGCCCGAAGCCCGCGCCTCGGCCGCTTCGGTCTGCATCCGCGTAAGGGCCAGCTCCCTGGCTTCGTAGATGCCCTGGGTGAAGGTCGTCATCTCCTGGTTCTGACCGGTCTGACGCAGCGCCTGGAAGGCCGATTGATGCGCGATGTGGTACACGCAGGTCCCGAGGACGAAAGCCACCGGGACCGCGCCGGTGGCCAGGAGGCGGAAGAAGTCCTGGACCGACAGATCCGAGGTGAACGCACTGCCGTCTGGAGCTCGGTGCGCCCCCGAAGAGCTGCCTGTCGCCTTGACGGCGGTGCCCGTCGCTATGAACTCGAGGACGTCCTGGCCCCAGACGTACGCCTGCATCCGCAACTCGACACCGACCGTTCCGTCGGCGCCGAGGTGCTCGGCTTCGGCCTGCATGCGGGTCATGGCGAGCTCACGGGCGTTGTACATGGCCTGTGTGAGCACTTGCAGCTCCTGGTTCTGGGACCACTTCCCGATCTGAAGCCCGATGTGGTAGATCGACGACCCGATCACGAATCCCAACGGCTCGAAACCGGCCTCTCCCAGCAGCACGTACTCCGAGACGGACAGGTCGGACGTGAACACCCCGGTCGGGTCCGCGCCGAAGGTATGGGCGAGCCGGCCTTCGGCGGCCTCCGGCTCCCAAGCCGAGCCTGCGCCGTCTGCCGGCTTTCCGAAGAGGGGCATCATGTCTCCTTGCTCGGCCCGGCCCTCAGGATGCCTTGCGGCGCCGACGGCCGGACAGATCGGCGACGGCATGTTCGAGCTCCTCGCGGCTCATCTTAGATCGGCCGGCGATGCCGAGATCAGCCGCTTGACGTGCCAGCTCGGCCCGGCTCGTGCCGCCGGTCTCCGCGGCCCTGGCGCGTCGGCGGACACGGTCGGTTCGCCCTGCCGGCTTCTGGCTTCGCTGGGCCACGGCCGATACTGGCACGCCTGAGCGTCCCCTGGCGGCGCTGACGCTCGCCTGAAGGGCTGCCAGCAGGTCTACGACAGGGGCAGGCTCGGCGCGTGGACCCTCGCTCACGACGACGGTTCCCTGGCACTTCTGGTCGATCAGCTCCTCTACGCGCTCCCGGTAGGTATCGCGATAGCTCTCGGGCTGCCATGCCGTGGTCATCGAGTCGATGAGCAGCTTGGCCATTTCGATCTCGCGATCCTCGAACGACGCCTGGACCGGCAGGACCTCGATCTCCTTGACGGGGTCCCGAACCTCGTCGGCGAACAGGAGGGTCTCGAGCACCAGAGCGGACTTCTCCGGCCTCACGGCGACGAGGTACTGCTTGTCACGCATCACGAAGGTCGCGATGGCCACCTTGTTCGTCTCGGCCATCACTTTGCGCAGCAGCTCGTAGGCGCGGTCGCCGTTCTTGCCGTGTGGCGCGAGGAAGTAGGGCTTGTCGAAGTAGATCGGGTCGATCTCGGAGAGCTCCACGAAGTCGGTGACCTCGATGGTGTGAGACGGGCCCGGGGCGAGCGAAGTGAGCTCCTCGGGCGTGAGGATCACGTACTCTCCGCCTCCGAGGTCGTAGCCCTTGACGATGTCGGAATACGCGACCTCGTCGCCGGTCAGCTCGCCGACGCGCTTGTTCCGGATCCGCTCCGAGGTGCCCGCCCGGAACTGGTTGAAGTGGATAGACCGGTCCTCGGTCGCCGAGTACAGGCCGACCGGAACATTGACGAGACCGAAGCTGAGGGACCCGGTCCAGACCGCCTTGGCCATCTTGATTCCCCCCTTAGGAAAGACCTCCAGTGAACCATCTCTCAACCGTCTTGAACAGAGGTGGCGCGCAGTCTCATCCTCAGGGGGCCGCTTTCCCGAACGCCATAAGGCGAGGAGCTCGCTTGCCCGCTCGAGAGCTTGTCCTCAGATGCCTGGGATCCACCACAGTGATACACCGCCTTGCGACACTGGCACCAAGACACGAGCCCCGATCATTGGAGCGAGCTGTGGCCGAGCCAGGACCTGCAATCGAGACTGGACCGATAGGAACCGACTTCGCGCGCGAGGTCTTGCAATGCATCGCCCGCCTCCCCGGCGAAGGGCAGGTGACGGCCTCGCTCAGCCTTTGCTTCGGCTTGAGCGCGTGGATGAAGCGATTCGGCCTCGGCCTCGATGAGACGGTCAACACGATTCTGAACCTCCGCACGGCGCTGTTGTCGGTCTCGGGGCTCGACGCGGCCAGCGAACCGGTGCCGCTGCGCGTAGCAGATCGTGTGATGTTCGTGCTGAACTTGGCTGTGTACCTCGACGGGCTCCTCGGCCGTGCAGCCAGGGTGCTCGGGGTCTCGCCAGGAGAAGCCGCCGATGCCGCTGTGGAGCTGTTGCGCTCGAGCTGACGGCCGCAGAGGGCCCGGGGGCATCGTGGCCTCATGACCCCGCTCGACCGTTACCGCGCGAAGCGCGACCCGCAGCGGACTCCAGAGCCGGTCCCCTCGGATGAACCGCCTGCTGGCGCTCGCCCTAATGGGTCGTCGTTCGTGATCCAGGAACACCACGCGCGCTCGCTCCACTGGGATTTTCGTCTCGAACGCGACGGTGTGCTCGTTTCATGGGCAATCCCCAAGGGCTTGCCGATGGACCGGGGTGTCAACCGTCTCGCTGTTCACGTGGAGGACCATCCCCTCGAGTACGGCAGTTTCGCGGGGCGCATCCCCGATCATGAATACGGGGCCGGCATCGTCAAGATCTGGGACAGCGGGACCTACGAGTGCAGCCGTTGGAGCGACGACGAGGTCAAGGTTTGGCTGCACGGCACTCGGGTGCAGGGCCGTTACGGCCTGTTCAGGACTGACGGCGACAACTGGATGATCCACCGCATCGAGCCGGCCCCGCCGGGCTGGGAGCGGTTGCCCGACCTTGTTCGCCCCATGCTGGCGACACCGGCTGTCGAGCTCCCTCACGGCGATGACGAGTGGGCCTACGAGTTCAAGTGGGACGGCGTACGTGCCGTTGTCTACGTCGAGGGCGGGCGGGTCCGCGCGCTGTCGAGGACCGACCGGGACGTGACAGCCTCCTATCCGGAGCTGAGAGCCATGGGAGAGGCGCTCGGCTCGCTTCAGGTCGTCCTCGACGGCGAGATCGTGGTCCTCGACGAATCCGGCCGGCCGAGCTTCGAGGCGCTGCAGCCCCGGATGAACACCGAAGCCCCGAGCCGCGTCCGTCGACTGGCCGAGACCATCCCCATCACCTACATGATCTTCGACCTCATGCACTTGGACGGCCATTCGGCCCTGGCGGTCGCCTACAGCGAGCGCCGCCGGCTGTTGGAGGGCCTGGAGCTGGCCGGGTCGCATTGGGCTACGCCGCCTTCGGAGAGTGGTGGGGGAGAGGTCGTGCTGGAAGCGGCGAGCGATGCCGGGCTCGAAGGTGTGGTCGCAAAGCGGCTCGACAGCATCTACAGACCCGGTCGCCGTGATCCGAGTTGGGTGAAGGTGAAGAATTTCCGCACGCAATCGGTAGTGATAGGGGGATGGGCGACCGGCCAGGGCCGTCTCGAGGGCGATCTCGGAGCGCTGTTGCTGGGTGTTCCCGACCCCGCCGGGCTCACCTACGTCGGCCGCGTCGGCAGCGGCTTCGGCGACTCGGACAGGTCCGCGCTCCGGCGGCGGCTCTCGGTCCTCGAGCGCGGCACCTCGCCGTTCAAAAGTGCCGTTCCAAGATCGGAGTCGGCCGGGGTTACCTGGGTCGAGCCCCGGCTCGTCGGCGAGGTGCGATTCACCGAGTGGACCAAGTCGGGCCGCCTGCGCCAGCCGTCCTGGCGCGGCCTGCGGCCTGATCAGGGCCCGGAGGAGGTCGTCGTTGAGCCCTGAGCAGCGGACGGTCATCGAGGTCGACGGCAGACGCCTCAGCGTGTCGAACCTCGACAAGGTGCTCTATCCCGAGGCCGGCTTCACCAAGGCCGATGTCATCTGGTACTACGTCCACGTCGCGCCTTTTCTGCTGCCTCATGTGCAGGGACGGCCGCTGACGATGACCCGGTACCCCGACGGAGTCACCGGCAAGTCCTTTTTCGAGAAACACAGCGCTCGCAAGGCACCCGAGTGGGCCCGTTGCGTCCGCGTGCCGCGAAGCGACCGTGGCGACGGAGCTGGGTTCATCGAGCAGCTCGTCATCGACGATCTCGCGACCCTTGTCTGGGTCGCCAACCTCGCCGCGCTCGAGCTTCATGTGCCGCAGTGGCGCTCGGTTTCCGACGGCACCTACGGCCTGGTCGACCTGATCGTCTTCGATCTCGACCCAGGGGCGCCGGCGACAATCGTCGAGTGCTGTGCCGTTGCAGGTTGGCTCCGGGTCGAGCTCGAGAGCCGTGGCCTGGTGGCCTTGCCGAAGACCAGCGGTTCGAAAGGCCTCCAGCTCTACGCCCGGCTCGACCCGCCCAGGCCATGGGAACAGGCCCACGGTCAGGCGCGCGAGATCGCACAGTTGATGGAACGTGAGCACCCGGGCCACGTGCTGTCGAACATGCGCCGCGATCTGCGCCAGGGAAAGGTGCTCATCGACTGGAGCCAGAACCACGCCGCGAAGACGACGATCGCCCCCTACTCGCTGAGGGCGCTCGCGGTGCCCACCGTGTCGACGCCGTTGACCTGGGACGAGGTGCAACAGGGCGCAGAGGGTGGGGGGGAGAGGCTCGTGTTCCTGGCTCTTGATGTCCTGGCGCGGATCGAGTCGGTGGGAGATCTGTTCGCGCCCCTGACCAGGCCGGATGCCGCGGCACCCCGCCCGTCGCGCGCCAGCGCCAAGAGCAAGCGGGGACCGAACTCGAAGACGAAGACGTGAGGAGCGTCCGGAGGACTGTTTCCGCATTGGTGCTCGCCCCGGGCGCCGGTGCCAGCCGGGACCAGAGCGCCCTTGTCGCGATCGACGACGTCTTAAGACCCCAAGGCGTGCGGATCGAGCGCATCGACTTTCCCTATCGGCTCGCGGGGCGCCGGGCGCCCGATCGCCAGCCGGTGCTCGTGGGAAGCGTCGTCGCCGCCGCCCGGAAGCTGGCAGACGACTTGGCCGTGCCCCAGGCGAAGATCGCCCTCGGGGGCCGCTCGATGGGCGGACGCGTATGCTCGATCGCGGTGGCCGAAGGCCTCCCGGCTGCGGCGCTCGTGCTCGTGAGCTACCCGCTGCATCCGCCAGGCAAGCCTGACAAGCTCCGGGTCGAGCACTTCGGGGCGATCACGGTGCCCTGCTTGTTCGTTTCTGGGACACGTGATCAGTTCGTCACGCCCGACGAGCTCGAGGCGGCCACGGCTTCGATCGCCGGCCCGGTGACCCATGTCTTCTGCGAGAACGGCGACCACGGGCTACGCCGGCGCGACGAACAGGTGGCGGCCATCGTCGCCAGCTGGGTGCTGGCATTGCGGCGCTAGCACCGGCGCTCTCGCAGGGCGTCTCCTCCGGCGATCCCTACGGGCGTGCGGCGAGAGTTGCCACGCCCCCACCCGACAGGTCCGCATACGCCCCCCGGCGACCGGTCATCGCCAGGACCAAGGAGACCAGGGGCCCGCTCACCTCCGGGCCGTCGCCGTTGGTCCACGAAGCGTCGGTCGCCTCGAGACGGAGCCCGGAGATGCGCCGTTTCGCTCCGATGAGGAGATTGGAGCCCTTGTAGAAGTTCGCGACCGTGACAAGCGTCTCCTCTGGGATCTCGCGGCTCACCCCGAGCGGCCGGCGGAGGTCCTCTCCGTGGACGACAGCCTCGCCGAGCATCGCCGTGAGCGGGCCCGGCGGATGGCTCCGCCGCAGCGCCCCGGCGCGCATCAGGGCTGCGAGGTTGGACGGATCGCCAGAGCCGCAGCGCTTGGCATCGGTCGCGACCATCTTGTTGAAGCTGAAGCCCGCCTTGGCGAGCCGGCTGAAGAAGACGGCAGGCGACTGCTCGGTCGAGGCGATGAGGTGCCCCGCGACGTCTCGCACGGTCCAGCCCTTGCACCACGTGTCGCTCGACCATTGCTCGGGCGTCAGTGACTCGAACAGGTCGGCGCACGCCTCCCTCTCGGCCTGGATCTTCGGCCAGTCATCGCTCATGTTTCCTCCTGTCGTGGTCTCCCGCAGTCATACTCGGGGCGCCTCGGCATGGCCCTCGCGCGCTACGAGGTCTCGCCGGAAGGCTCGAAGAGGCTGAATATCGCACCCTGCGGGTCACTCAGCGTCGCCATCGGGCCGATCGGGGTCGGCATCGGGCCGTTGACGATCTTGGCCCCGAGCTGGCGCGCCTTCTCGAGCGCCGCGTCCATGGCCTCGACGGCGAAATAGACGTGCCAGTGGTTCAAGATGCCCTCCATCGGCGGCGGCATCGAGCCTCCGACCATCTCGCCGCCCGCCTTGAACAGCGTGTAGGGATTCCCGCCCATGTCGCTCACCTCCGTGGTGAGTCCGAGGACATCGCCGTAGAAGGCGTAGGCGGCTTCACCGTTGTCTGTCAGGAGCTCGTTCCAGATCAAGGTGCCCGGCTCGTTCACGAGCGTGGCGCCGATGTGCTCTCCGGCCTGCCAGAGGTTGACCATCGCGCCACTCGGGTCCACCACGACGGACATGCGCCCGGCCTCCATGACGTCGAACGGTTCCATCATCACCTGGCCGCCTGCACCTCTTGCCGCCGCGGTGACGGCGTCGACGTCGTCGACTGCGAGGTAGGTGTTCCAGAACGGCGGGACTCCCTGGGCGGCCATGTCGGGTGACATCGGTGCGATGCCGGCCACAAGCTCGCCGTTCATGAGGGCCATCGAGTACGGAGGCCCCTGCGGCATGGGCTGGTCGTCGAATTGCCAGCCGAACAGCTCTCCGTAGAAGGACTTGGCGGCACTCGGGTCATTGGACTGCAGGTCCACCCAGTTGGGCGTGCCTTGCGCGTACTTGGTTCGCTTGGGCATCGGGGTACCTTTCCTGTCTCATCGCGGCTCGGAGATGCGGAGCCTGTTCTGTCTGCCAGGTGATATCTGTGTCGTGAGCGGTGTGGTCAGGCTTTGCGCCCGGTGAAGGCCACGAGGCGGGTGAGGTTATCGGCGTCCGGTGCGACTTCGAGCTCGGCTGCGAAATTGTCGCCATCGCGCATCTGCGGCGCGATCAACGAACGCCCGCGCTCGAGGACGTAGCCGCTCAGCACGTCGTCGACTGTGATCGTCTGGTCCGTGGCCTGGGCGAAGTCCCAGGCGTGCACGAGGAACTCCATGGAGAGGATGTCGGTCACGACCGTGGCCGGGACCTCGGACCGGCCGAGGTTGACGGTGCCGTCCAGGCCCCGCTTTCGCCAGGCCTCGAGCGTCACTTGCGCCGCATCCGCGACCCGGACCTCGGCAGGCCCGCTTCCCGCGTCCGGCACTGTCGCGCCGCCGGCCGCGCCGAGCGAGCGGAGCGACCCGAGGAGGTGCTCCAAGAGATCATCGACGGTGAACTTGGCGCACGGCGTCTGGGCGCTGCCGTCCTCGGGCCTGAGCTTGCGGAGGACGGCCTGGCAGACGGCAAGTGACGCCTCCGCAGCCGTGAGAGGGTCACCGGGCTCGGACGCGGCCCATTCGTCGGCACCGGCGTCGCCGTGGCGCGCCGCCGCGACGAGCCGCTCGCCGTAATGGTTCCAGCCTTCGAGGTGGCCCGAAGCCTGCTCGGGCGTCAAGCCACTGTGGACCAGGCGGACGTTCGTCCCACCCTCTGCCGGTTCGAGCGTGATCGTCACCGTCGAGGCCCCAGGTGGCAGGTCGTCGGAGTCCTCCCAGCCCCAGGTGAACACGATCCGCCTGCCGGGCTCGACCTCGGTGATCGTGCCAGATGCCGTGTGCCCGGGATTGATCGTCCACCGGTACTGGCCGCCTGCCCGCAGCTCGACGCGGGCCGTGAGCGCTTGCCACCGTCGTAGGCGTTCCGGCTCGGTCAAGAGCGCGAAGGTCTCGTCCGGGTCGAGTGGCACCAGCACGGACTTCTCTGCGGTCATGTCGTGATCTCCTCTTTCAGGTTGGCGGGCAGTGGCAAGCTGCTCGAGCTCGTGGGTCCAGAACACGTCGAGTGCGTCGCGCAGCGCTGCCATGCCCTCCGGATCGAGCCGGTAGTAGCGGAATCGGCCCTGTTGGCGAACTTGCACCAGCCCTGCATTGGACAACACCCCCAGATGCTGCGAGATGGCCGACCGCGTGACTCCGAACTGGGCGGTGAGCCGGCTTACCGGCTGTTCGCCTGCCAACAACAACTCGAGGAGTCGCCGCCGGTTGGGTTCGGAAAGGATTGCCACCAGATCGGGCACGACATTACGTTAGCGGACACTAACACGTTGTGCGGCCAATTGCGCAAGGGGCAATTCCGGGATCCCCGGCGATGGAGCACGGCATCCGAGTAGCTTCTGCCAACAAGTTCACGAGGAGGCGGTAGCGGTGCGGATGTCGAGGCTGTTCGGTGAGACGTTGCGGGAGGCACCAGCTGGGATCGAATCGCCCGGTCACCAGTTCCTCCTGCGTGCGGGGTACGTCCGCCAGCTCGGGCAGGGCATCTTCTCCTACCTCCCGCTCGCCTGGCAGGCAATGATGCACATCGAGCAGATCCTCCGCGAGGAGCTGACTGCCATCGGGGGCGTGGAGGTCTCCTTGCCCGTCGTGCACCCTGCGGAGTTCTGGCAGCAGAGCGGCAGGTATCAGAAGATCGGCGCCGAGCTCACGCGCTTTCGGGACCGGCGGGACAGGGAAATGGTGCTTGCCATGACCCACGAGGAGGTGGTCGCCAGCCTTGCCGCGAGCGAGATCAGCTCGTACCGCCAGCTCCCGAGACTCGTGTTCCAGATCCAGATCAAGTGGCGCGACGATCCCCGACCGCGAGCCGGCATGATCCGCGCCCGCGAGTTCACGATGAAGGACTCCTACAGCCTCGATCTCGACCAGGCGGGTCTCGACGCCCAGTACCGGGCGCACTACGAGGCGTACTTCAAGATCTTCTCCCGATGCGGCTTGCCAGTGGTCGCCGTCGGCGCTGACGTCGGCATCATGGGTGGCAGCGGGGCGCACGAGTTCATGTACCTGACGCCGCTCGGCGAGGACACGCTCGTGCTGTGCGAAAGCTGCGGGTACGCGCAGAACCGTCAGGTGGCGACCTCCCACAAGGCGGTGGCGGAGCCGGAGGAGCTTCGCGAGGCCCGTAGGGTCGAGACGCCGCACGCGACGACGATCGAGGAGCTCGCGAAGCTACTGGAGGTGCCGAGGGCCCGGACGGCAAAGATCGTGTTTCTCGCGGCCGAGCACCGCAGCGAGGACGGCACTCCCGTCGTGCGCCTGATCGTGGCGGTCGTCCGGGGCGACACCGACCTGAACGAGGCCAAGCTCGCCAATCTCTTGGGGGGGGCCGAGCTGCGTCCCATGACTCTCGAAGAGATTGCAGCCATTGGCGCCATCGCCGGCTTCGCTTCGCCGATCGGGCTGACCGGCGGCGAGGTCATCGCCGACGAGATCGTGATGTCGTCGCCGAACCTGGTGGCCGGAGCGAACGAGGAGGGCTGGCACCTCCTCGACACCAACGCGGGACGGGACTGGCAGCCCGATGTCGTGGCCGACATCGTTTCCGCCGATGACGGCGACGGGTGCTCGGTGTGCGGTAATCCGCTGCGCACCGAGCGGGGTGTCGAGGTCGGCAACATCTTCAAGCTCGGTACTCGTTTTGCGGATGCCTTCGGGGCGACCTATCTCGACCCGGACGGGAACGCCAAGCCGATCGTTATGGGCTCGTACGGGATCGGCGTCGGTCGCCTGCTTGCCTGTATCGCGGAAGAGCACCATGACGACCGGGGTCTGCGGCTCCCCGTCGCCATCGCCCCGTACCCGGTGCACCTGACGGTGCTGCGGGGAGCGGACTCGGTGGCCGGCGAAGTGGCCGAGCGGGTCTACGGCTCGCTCGAGGCCGTCGGCATCGGCGTGCTCTTCGACGATCGAGGCGAGCGTCCCGGTGTCCAGTTCGCCGACGCGGACCTCATCGGGCTTCCTGTGCGCCTGACCGTGAGCGAGCGCTCCCTCAAAGCGGGCGGCATCGAGCTGAAGTGTCGCGACGCTGACGAGTCTCGAATTGTGGCGGAGGACGCTTTGGTTCTCGAGGTTCGAGCCGAGCTTGACGCCTCGGGTTGAGGCAGGGCCCCAGCGGTCGCGCCCGGGCTCATCAGCTTGAGAGGATGCCCATGACAGAACTGAGTGAGACCGATGCGCGCTTGTTGAGGGCCGCCTTCCAGGTCGCCATACGCGCGCGAGAGGAGGGCAACCTGCCCTTCGGGTGCGTCCTCGTCGACGATGCCGGAAACGTCGTGATCGAACAGGGAAATCTCGGTCTGGTCCCAGTGCGTGACGCCACCGCCCATGCCGAAACGGTGGCCGCAGGCCGAGCTGCCCGGCGTTACGAGCCGAGCGAGCTGGAGCATTTCACCCTGTATGTGAGCGCAGAGCCGTGCGCCATGTGCGCAGGCGCCGTCTATTGGGCCGGGATCGGGCGTGTGGTCTTCGGGCTGACCGAGAGGGACTTGAAAGGCCTTACGGGCAACCACCCGGACAACCCCACCATGGACCTTCCTTGCCGAGAGGTCTTCGCTTGCGGCCAGCGCAGCGTCGAGGTTCTCGGGCCCGAGCTGGTCGACGAGGCGCTCCGGGTCTTCGACGGGTACTGGAACTGATGGGAAGGGGTGGACACCGATGAGCGACGAAGCAGATCCTCGCGAGCTGTTGCAGAGGTACTCGGGCAACCCGATCCTCTGCCCGAACGACTTCCCGAATCTGGTCAACGCCGTGTTGAACCCGGGCGCCACGGTCATCGACGGCCGAACGCTGCTGTTGTTGCGCGTCGAGCACCGCACGGGCCTGTCCTCTCTCGTCGCGGCGACCAGCGAAGACGGGCTGACGGGCTGGGAGATCGACCCGGTTCGGGGGCTGGAGTCGCAGCCGGACGGTTTCGAGGAGCACTGGGGGATCGAGGACCCGAGGATCACCCGTGTCGGTGACGAGTACTTCGTCGTCTATGTCGGCTACTCCACCGCTGGGCCGCTCGTCTGCCTGGCCAAGACGCCGGACTTCGTGCACTGGGAGAGACGCGGCGTCCTCCAGCCGCCCGAGGACAAGGACGCGGCGCTGTTCCCGACCACCTTCGGTGGGCGGTGGGCGCTCATCCACCGGCCGGCACCTGCGATGTCAGGGCTGGGCGCGCATGTCTGGATCTCGTTCAGCCCCGATCTGCGCCACTGGGGCGACGCCCGCGTGCTGCTCGCGGCACGGCACGGTGGCTGGTGGGACTCGAACAAGGTCGGGCTCGGTCCACCGCCGCTGCTCACCAAGGACGGCTGGCTGCTCTGCTACCACGCGGTACGGGTCACGGCATCAGGGTCGATCTACCGGCTCGGCTTGGCCTTGCTGGACAGGGACGACCCGACAAGGGTCGTGGCGCGCGGGAACGAATGGATCTTCGGTCCCCAAGCGCCCTACGAACGCTCGGGCGACGTGCCCGACGTCGTCTTCCCGTGCGGCTGGATCCTGCGCGAGGACGGCGACACGCTGCACGTCTACTACGGTGCCGCGGACAGCGTCGTCTGCGTGGCCGAGGCGAGCCTGGCGAGACTGTTGGGTCACCTCGAGGAGCACCCCTACCCGCGCGACGAGGAGCACCCGTACCCGCTGGACACAGCCGGCACGGCTCCGAACGGGACCCCGGGCCTGGGATAACGCGCATGGCGATGCCGTCGCCCATCGCCTGGGTACCCGCCGCGGCAGCACGGCGCGGGACAACACGGTAATCTCGTCTTGGTAGTTCCCCTTGGGAGAGTCGCTTCGCTTGGGCAGGACGGTCGTTCGAGACCACCCGTAATCGCCCCGTGCAAGTTCGACGCCTCGACCGAGCAACCTCGAGGAGTTCCGTGCGCGTCCCAAGTCCACCCATCACGAAGTTTGGCGGCGGCCGTCTTCGCATCCCTTCTTTCGGGATACTCAGCACTTACCCCCCGACTGCATGCGGGATGGCGACATTCAGCACAGCCCTTGCCGACGGCCTGATCGCGAACGGTGCCGAGGTGAGCATCGTGAGGGTGGCAGACGGATCGCCCGCCTCCAGCAAGCGGGTCATCGGAGAGCTCGTGAATGGCTCCCCGCGGTCGGTGGCAGCCAGTTCGGAGTTGCTCAACCGGTGCGACGTGGCGATCGTGCAGCATGAGTACGGCCTCTACGGTGGCGCCGACGGCGACGAGGTGCTCGACGTCCTCGCCGGCCTCCAGATCCCGTCCATCGTGATCGCCCATACGATTCTCAGTGATCCCACTTCGCACCAGCGGTCCACCCTCGTCGCGGTCGCCGCGATGGCGGACCACGTGATCGTGATGTCGGACGCGGCCCGGGCGAGGCTGTGCACCAGCTTCGACGTCGACCCGGCGATCGTCATGACGATCCCGCATGGGGCGGCGATACCGACGGGCCACGCCCCGCACGAGCCCGGGGCCCGGCCGACGATCTTGACCTGTGGTTTGATCGGACCGGGCAAAGGCATCGAGCGAGTGATCGACGCGATGCGGTCATTACAGAGCCTTGCAGTGCGACCTCGCTACCTCGTTGCGGGCCAGACCCATCCGAAGGTGCTAGCCGCCAACGGTGAGGCTTACCGTCACGCCCTTGTTGAGCGGGCCTTGCGCAACGGGGTTGCATCGTCGGTCTTCTTCGACGCGGCCTACCGGGACGTGGCGTCCCACACGGCACTGATCCAGTCATCCGCTGTAGTCGTACTGCCCTACGACTCCACGGACCAGGTGACCTCCGGCGTGCTCGCCGCCGCCATAGCGGCAGGCAGGCCCGTGGTTGCCACGGCCTTTCCGCACGCCGTCGAGTTGTTGGCGAGTGGGGCAGGCATGATCGTCGACCGTGACGACCCGGCAGCTCTTGTGTCAGCCCTTCGCCGCGTACTCGTCGAGCCGGGGCTCGCCGATCGCATGGCGGCGGAAGCGTCACGGCTGGCGCCGAGCATGTGCTGGCCGGTGGTCGCCGGTGCGTACGTGAACCTGGCGAACCGCCTTCTCAGCAAAGACCCGGCATTGGTGTGACCCGGATGGTGGAGCCCAATTTCGACCACCTATGCCGAATGACGGACGATCGGGGCACCTTCGAGCACGCCCGATACGGCGAGCCCAGGCGAGGGCTCGGCTACTGCACCGACGACATGGCCCGGGTCCTTGTGGTCGCCGCACGAGAATCCCTCCCCGCGCCGAGGGTACGCGACCTCGCCAGGACCAGCCTTCGGTTCCTGATCGCCGCGCAGGACCTCGAAGGCCGTTACCGGAACCGGTTGAACCGGCGGGGTCGTTGGGAAGACGCACCGGCGTTGGAGGACTGCTGGGGCAGGAGCATCTGGGGCCTCGGTACCGCGGTGTCGCACAGCGACGACGCTTGGTTACGCGAAGTGGCCGCTCAAGAACTCGAGCGCGCGCTACCGCAGCGGTCTCCATACCTGCGTGCGGTGGCGTTTGCCGCGCTCGGAGCAGCCGAGTTGCTCTCTGTGGAGCCCCACCATCGTGGGGCACACGCACTTTTGACTGACGCTGCGGACGGTATGGCGCCGCCCTGCGCAAATGCCGCCTGGCCATGGCCGGAGGCTCGACTCCGCTACGCCAACGCCGTCCTGCCCGAGGCGATGATCGCCGCCGGCGCGGCGCTGGGCCGACCGATGCTGCTGCAACACGGCCTGGATCTCCTGGCGTGGCTGCTCGACCACGAGACGGTGGACAGTCATCTGTCCGTCACGCCCGCGGGCGGCGCAGGACCCGGCGATATCCGGCCCGCGTTCGACCAGCAGCCCATTGAAGTGGCTGCGCTCGCCGACGCCTGCGCCCGCGCGGCGAGCGTCGATGGCGACCGGCGTTGGGTCGACGGTCTCGGCGCCGCAGAGGCCTGGTTCCTCGGGGACAACGACGGACAGCACGTCATGTGGGACCCGGGCTCGGGTGGTGGCTTCGACGGCCTCACACCTGGAGGGCCCAACCTCAACCAGGGCACCGAGTCGACGCTGGCCCTGCTTTCCACGCTGCAACATGCGCGTCGGCCCGTGCTGGCATCCAAGTGAGCCCGATGGTCACCGACGGCATCCGGCGCAGCTCCAAGCGCCTCGCCGCGGACCGATCCCGGGTCGTCACGATGCTCTTCGTGCCTGGGCAAGAGGGATTCGACCGGGAGGAGCCTCGCACCTCGGCTGTCGTGGCGCGCATCCTCGCGCTGGACGAGGACGATGTGGAGCGGTCTTTGGATGACGTCGCCTCCCGGTTCGGACACCGTCACCGCGACCTCATCGATACGTTCCGGCGGCACTCGGACGAGCTCACCGACCGCCTCGATCCTGGGTGCGAGCTCTCCGAGACGCGTCGGCTGCTGCTCGGTGCGACGTTCACCAGCGAGTACGCACTCGAAGGCGCGGCACTCTGCAACCCCAGCATGGTGGCCCATCCCGACCAGACCGGCGTGACGAAGGGCAGTTTGCGCTTTGTGATGAGCGTCCGAGCGATAGGTGAGGGACATCGGTCCTCAATCGAGTTCCGGACAGGGACGGTCGACGACCGCGGCAAAGTCAACATCGAGGTCGCACCACCCTTCGCGACGAGAGGAGTCACTGAAGCCGTCACGCTCGACGCCGTGGTGTTCCGGAGCGAGCTTCGTCGACTCCGTAGCGATGGGGAGAGCGCCGACTACGTCCTCGACGCACTCGGCGAGCAGTTCACCATGGCTGGGCTCGAGAAGCGGCTGACCCGACTTCAGGCCCGGTTGGCGACCCGCAGACAGGACGGGTCGATCATCTCGCTCATGCGCAGGATTGCAGAGCGGACCTATGACATCAGCTTCTCCGCGGACACATCACTGGCCGAGCGAGTCCTCCTGCCGGCCACGGCTGCCGAACGCAACGGTATGGAAGATGCCCGCTTCGTGCGGTTCGAGCACCGGGACGGGACCGTTTCCTATTTCGCCACTTACACGGCCTATGACGGCTTCGACATCGCTCAGCAGCTTCTGGAGACTGCGGACTTTCGCGCCTTCGCTGCCTCGCCCATCGTGAGCCTCGCGTCGAACAAGGGTCTCGCTTTGTTCCCTCGCCGGATCGGGAGCCGCTTCGCCGCCCTGTCCAGGTCGGACCACGAAACGAACACGGTTGTCTTTTCTGACAACCTGCATCTTTGGGAGAACGCGCTTCCGTACCAGGTGCCCACCCAGCCCTGGGAGGTGCTCCAGCTCGGCAACTGCGGCTCGCCGATCGAGACTGACGCCGGCTGGCTTGTGCTCACCCACGGCGTCGGCCCGATGCGCACCTACAGTATCGGCGCCATACTTCTCGATCTCGAAGACCCGACCCGGATCATCGGCCAGCTCCGTGAGCCACTTCTCACTCCGACGCCCGACGAGCAGAACGGCTACGTGCCGAATGTCGTCTACTCCTGCGGCTCCCTCGTGCACGCCGGCACCCTGATCCTCCCCTACGGAATCGGCGACTTCGCCATCGGCGTGGCCACTATGCCGTTGCCCGTGCTGCTTGCCGAGCTCGCCGCGAGCTGAGCCAGCCCGGCCCGCCCCGGCCGAGCCCGGCCGAGGGCCCTCGTTCGCTCCAGGGGCCCCCGCCGGCGCTCAGGCCTGCAAGGAGGCGATTCGTGCCTGTTGAGCCGCCGCAAGGCGCGTGAGCCCTGCGAGGTTCTTGCCCATCTTGTCGCGCGCCCGGCTGGCCTCGGCGCTCAAACCCTCGAGGTCGAAGATCCGCCAGCAGCTGAGCGTCGGCTTCACGACTGCCTCGACGAACTGTTGCGCGCCGAAGATGCCCGCGAGGGCGATTGCCTCCTCGTGCTCTGTGAAACCAGGGATGCCCGTCCCAGGCATCTTGAAGTTCCGGAGCTCGCTTTGGATCGCCATTACCATCGTCGACGGGTCTATCTCGAGCGCCGCGAGGACGAGATCGCGGTAGAAGGCATGGTGGAGGCCTTCGTCGCCGGCGACCTTCGACATGATCTTCTTGCCCCGCATCGTCTTGTCCAGGGCTTGGCCGGTGTTGCGATGGGCAACTTGAGTGGCGAGCTCCTGAAAGCTCACGTAGGCGATCATTTCCGCGACGCTGTTGCTCTGGGGAACCTGCCCTTTTGACATCTGGACCATCCGGTCGTCCTCCAACCGGTAGGGATCGATCGCCCGCGTGGCGAGGATCCAGTCACGAATGGCGGCCGAATGGCGCCATTCCTCCGCGGTCCAGCGCCGGCTCCATTCCCGGAGCGGATGGTCCGGCTTTATGGGCGACATGAGGGTGTGGGTGTAGTAGGGGAGATTGTCCTCGGTCAGGACATTTACGATGATCGCGCTCTGCACACCTTGAGAGAGGGGGTATTGCCCGGCGTTCCACCTCTCCTCTTCGAAGTCGGCGGCGTTGTCCCACGGGACGTCCTCGAACGGGTACCACTCCTTTGAGACAGAGAGATGGCGGTTGAACAAGCTGGCGGCGGGGCCGGCGAGCTCCTCGACGAGGACATCGTCCTTGCCCGGGTCCACTACGAGATTTCCCATGTCCTGTCCTTTGCTGTGATGCACAAGTTCCCCCACAGGAACGAAGCGGACCGAAGCCTGTCTGTCGAGCGACTGTCCCTCGAGCTGGCTCCGTGACGAGCGCCCGGCCACAACCTCGGGCGTGCCCGATTGTAGGTCCTGGCAGGTCTCGCGGGAAGCGCGGTCACTTCTGAGCCAAAGCTGGTGCCGGAACCGTGACCGCTCCTGTGCCAGAGCGCGCCCGGAGCGCTCGAAGGTGGCGCCTTTGGGGAACCGGGCGGCGACGGCGCGCCGGCATGGAAGACCTGGTAACAATTCGTGGGGTTAGGCCCCTCGAGCGAAAGGAGGTCAGCTGGGATGAAAGTCGAACGTCACCCTCAAACCTGCACCGACCGCGCGCTCGAGCAACGGGCATTTTGACCGCCAGGTCCTCAACGAAAGCCCGCCGCGGCCGAGCGCTCCGACACCAAGGAGCCTTGTCATTGTCTGACCCGTTTGCCTCTTCCGCGCTAGGTCGCGGATCACTCTCGACAGCACCGGGACTGCCGGCGAGCCCACCGCAGGGGCCCGCCGCTCCCGCCCGGGGATCCGATCAGCCGGGGACGCCTCTTGCCGAGCTCGGATGGGGGCCGCCTTTCGAGGCTGCGTTCAATAACCGTCTCGTCGACGGTACTGTGCCGGGCCGGGTCGCTCGGGTCGATCGCGGTGCTCTCATGGTTCTCACCGAAACCGGCGAGCTGCGGGCACTCGTATCCGCCCAGCTCGCTCACGACCCCGATCCGTTGAAAGCACCCACGGTCGGTGATTGGGTCGTGCTTCAGGGCGGTTTGGTCGAAGAGGTGCTCCCGAGGCGCAGCGCCATCGTGCGCGGCGGCGCCGGAAGTCCCGAGACTCCTCAGGTGCTCGCCGCGAACGTCGACAAGGTGTTCGTCGTCTGCTCGCTCGAGGGCCGCTTCAGGGCCAGGCGTCTGGAGCGTCTCCTCGTGCTGGCCTGGCAGAGTGGTGCCGCCCCTGTCGCGGTGTTGACCAAGGCGGACATCGCCGAAGATGTCGCAGGCGCCGTCGAGGCGGCCGAGCGGTTGATCGGTGCCGGTGACGTCGTGGCCGTCAGCTCGCTCAGCGGTGTGGGCATGGACGCCGTCTGTGGCTTCCTCGAGCCCTGTGCGACGGTCGTGCTCCTCGGGCCCTCGGGCGCCGGCAAGTCCACTCTCGCCAACCGCCTCGGGCGCGGGGCGATCGATCTCGCGACCGGGGAGGTACGAGGCGACGGGAAGGGCCGTCACACGACCACTGCGCGAGAGCTCGTGCGCCTTCCGGGCGGAGCGTTGCTCATCGACACTCCCGGCCTGCGAGCGCTCTCGCTCTTCGATGCGGACCAAGCCATCGGGGACGCCTTCGGGGAGATCGAGGAGTTGGCGGCAGCGTGCCGTTTTTCCGATTGCGGTCACCGGTCCGAGCCCGGATGCGCCATCAAGCAAGCCATCGCTGCGGGAACGCTCGATGCCGAGCGCTACACGAGCTTCGAGAAACTACGCCGCGAGCAACGCCATCTCGCCGCCCGCGTCGATCCCCGCGAGCGCGCCGAGGAGCGCAAGAGGTACAAGGCGCTCGGGAAGCTCACGCGCAAGTTCGAAAAGCGATGACCAGCATCCCAGGCGCGTCCGGTCGCCACTTGAGCTCAGCCGCCTCCATCGTCGGGAGCTCCGGCCGTGCTCTGCGGAGCACTCTCGCCATACCGGTTGATGACGTGAACGTCGATGCCCGATTGGCGCGCGAACCGAAGCACACGCTGGACGACCGAGCTCCTGCTCGTGAGCTGCTCCCATCGGGATGCTGGGGAGGCGCCCAGCACGATCTGGGTGATCTGGTTCTCCTTGGCGAAGTGGACCAGCGCCGGGGCCGGGTCGTCAGAAACAATGTCGTGCCAGGTCGCACCCAGGTCCTCCGCGAGGTGTTTGATGGCTTTGAGTGCCTGCTTGGGGACCGGACGCGACCTGTCGTCGCCGACCACGTAGGCGGCATGCAGCCCTGCGTGCGCCCGTAGGGCGATCCGAGCCGCGCGGCGCAGCACGGCGTCAGTTCCCGGCGCTGCGGTGACGACGACCATGATGCGCTCAGCGGTGTCCCAGACGATGTCGGGGTGCCGGGCGACGAGGAACCCCAAGAGCTCCTCCTCGGTCTCATCTGCAACAAAACGAAGCGCGAGCTCGCGCAACGCCACGAGGTTTTGATAGCGGAAGAAGCTGGTGAGAGCACTGGGGATCTTCTCGGGTGGGTAGACGTTGCCATGCAGCATGCGGCGGCGCAGCTGCTCGGGCGACGAGTCGATCAGCTCGAGCTGGTCTGCCCTGCGCACGACCCAGTCGGGAACCCGCTCGCGAACGGCCACGCCGGTGATCCGCTGCACGGCGTCCGCGACGCTTTCGAGATGCTGGACATTGACCGTGCTGACGACCCCGATCCCCGCGTCGAGGATCTCGAGCACGTCCTGCCATCGCTTGGGGTGAGGTCCCGAACCCGGCACGTTCGTGTGGGCGAGCTCGTCGATGAGCGCGACCTCGGGCTTGCGGGCAAGGACCGCTTCGAGGTCCATCTCCTCAAAGGTGGTTCCCCGATAGTCGACGACCTTGCGAGGGACGACTGGGAGGTCGCGAATCTGCTGAGCGGTATGCGCCCGACCGTGAGTCTCGACGAAGCCGATGACCACGTCCGAGCCGCGTTTGTAGCGACGCCAGCCCTCGTCGAGCATGGCCCAGGTCTTGCCGACGCCGGCCACAGCTCCGAAGTAGACGCGGAACTTGCCGGTCGGCTCGACTCCTTGATCGGCTTTTTGGGTCGTGTCGGCGTATTCGGCGTCCCTACTCACCGTTCGAACCCCACTGCCTCACCCTCATCTCCATCTAGGCCCCTGTCTGACGAAGCTAGCCCTGGCAAGCTCGAGTGAACCTGAAGGCTTCCGGCCGCACATCCGGAGTGCCCACGGCGCGGCCGCTATTCCATCTTGGCCAGGGCCTCGTTCAATTGGAGCACGACGATGTAGTCCGAGCCCAGGAACCCGAGCTCAGCGGAGTTGGTCTCACGGGCAATGAGCTCGTCCAGCACTTTCGGAGACAGTCCCGTGGCCTTTGACACCATCGGGACCTCGGCGTACGCGTCGGCCGGTGTGATGTCGGGGTCGAGCCCGCTTCCAGAGGTGGTGACCAAGTCCTCCGTAGGGTTCACGCCCATCTTGTGCCAATAGGCGATCAACGCCTTGGTGTTTTCAAGCAGCATCTCTGACCGGGGTCCGAGGTTGGTGGGGCTCGATTCGCCAGACTTGCCGTTTGCGACGAGCGGGTTGTCACCGGTACCGGCGTAGGGTCCGAAGTCGTCTGGGCGTCCGTGGAAGAACTTCGGGCTGGTCCAGTTCTGGCCGATCAGCGTCGAACCGTTCGCAGTGATCGAGCCGTCGGCCTGGTGCTTGAAGAGGACCTGGGAGACTCCGGTCCCCACAAAGGGGTACACCAGGCCGAAGAACACGAGGCAGAAGAGGGCCAGGACAATCGAACGTCGAAGGTGAGTAAGCATCAGTAAGCCTTCAGTGCGGTCAGGATCAGGTCGATCAGCTTGATGAAGATGAAGGGCGCGATGATGCCGCCCACTGCGTATATGTAGACGTTGCGCCGCAGGATCGCGGCGGCGCTTGCGGCCCGGAATTTCACGCCTCGCAGTGCTAGCGGGATGAGGGCGATGATGACGAGCGCGTTGAAGATCACCGCGGACAGGACGGCACTTTGAGGGCTGTGAAGCCTCATGACGTTGAGCGTCTTGAGCTGAGGGTAGGTCGCGGCGAACAAAGCCGGGATGATGGCGAAGTACTTCGCCACGTCGTTCGCGATGGAGAAGGTCGTCAGCGCCCCACGGGTGATGAGCAGTTGCTTGCCGATCTCGACGATCTCGAGGAGCTTTGTCGGGTTGGAGTCGAGGTCGACCATGTTGCCGGCTTCTTTTGCAGCGGTCGTGCCCGAGTTCATGGCCACGCCGACGTCCGCCTGTGCGAGCGCCGGGGCGTCGTTCGTGCCGTCGCCGGTCATCGCGATGAGCTTGCCGCCTTCCTGCTCGGACTTGATCAGCGCCAATTTCGTCTCGGGCGTTGCCTCCGCGAGGTAGTCGTCCACCCCGGCCTCCTGCGCGATAGCCGCGGCTGTGAGGGGATTGTCGCCGGTGACCATGACGGTGCGGATGCCCATGGCACGCATCTCGTCGAAACGCTCACGGATGCCCTGCTTGACGACGTCCTTCAACTCGATGACACCGATGATCTGCCGTCCGTCGGCGACCGCGAGAGGCGTCGATCCGGCTCGAGAGATGCGCTCGACCACCGCGTCGAGGTCGTCGGGGATAGACCCGCCCAGATCGGTGACCCAACGCTTCACCGAGTCGGCGGCGCCCTTTCTGATCTGCCGATCGCCGAGATCGAGCCCGGACATCCTCGTCGTCGCCGTGAAGGGGACGAACGCGTGGTCCCCGCCGAGCTCACGGGCGCGGATGTCGAAACGCTCCTTGGCGAGCACGACGATCGAGCGTCCTTCCGGAGTCTCGTCTGCTAGCGACGCCAGCTGTGCAGCGTCGGCCACTTCCTGTTCGGTGTGACCACCGACTGGATAGAAGGTGGACGCCATGCGGTTGCCGAGGGTGATGGTCCCGGTCTTGTCCAGCAGAAGTGTCTGTGTGTCCCCGGCCGCTTCCACAGCCCGGCCGCTCATCGCCAGCACGTTGCGCTGCACGAGCCGGTCCATGCCGGCGATTCCGATCGCCGACAACAGGGCGCCAATCGTCGTCGGGATCAGGCAGACCAAGAGCGACACGAGGATCACCACAGATACCGTCGCTCCCGCGTAGTGGCCGAAAGGCTGGAGGACGACCACCACCGGCAGGAAGATGATCGTGAGCACGGCCAGGAGGATCGTCAGGGCGAGCTCGTTGGGAGTCTTCTGGCGGTTGGCGCCCTCCACGAGGGTGATCATCCGGTCCAGGAAGGTCTGCCCTGGTTCGGCGGTGACCATGACCACGATCCTGTCCGATAGGACCTTCGTGCCGCCGGTGACGGCCGACCGGTCGCCGCCGGACTCCCGGATGACCGGCGCCGACTCGCCGGTGATCGCCGACTCGTCGACCGACGCGATGCCTTCGGTGATCTTCCCGTCGGACGGGATCAGGTCGCCGGCCTCGCAGACCACGAGGTCACCCTTGGCGAGCGCCGCGGCGGCGACCAAGTGCTCGGTGCCGTTGGGCAGCAGCTTGCGCGCTTCGGTCTCCGAGCGCATCTTGCGCAGAGTGTCGGCCTGGGCCTTGCCGCGGCCTTCAGCCATCGCTTCGGCGAAGTTGGCGAATATCAGAGTCAAGAACAGCCAGACCGTGATGGACCAGTCGAAGAGGCCCGGATGCGCGACCGACTCGATGAAGGTGATCGCGGTGCCGATGAGGACCACGAACATCACAGGGTTGCGGACCTGCACACGGGGGTCGAGCTTCTTGAAGGAGCCGATGATCGCCTGGCCGAGAATCTGACGGTCGAAGAGGCTCCGCGCCTGGGCCACACCGTGCGGCGTGTTGGGTGGCGCGTTCCCAGTCGCGACTGCAGTGGCGGAGCTGGCGCCGCTCAGAGGATCGGCTGATTGGTTCATGTGGGAGGGCTCCATCAAAAGAACT
>Ga0224558_1000523_pt1 | contig 44147 bp, 43 predicted proteins | sample 714S32024metaG_FD_180682 | JGI IMG/M metagenome (GOLD analysis project Ga0224558, IMG submission 180682) | Peat soil microbial communities from Stordalen Mire, Sweden - 717 S3 20-24 | ecosystem: Environmental > Terrestrial > Soil > Wetlands > Peat | place: Sweden: Norrbotten County, Stordalen... | reverse complement strand
TCCGGCATCGCCCGCCCGCTGCACCGCAACTGCCCGAGGTGGCGTGGATCAACCCACCAGTCGCTCGAGAGGAGGTTGCACAGAACTCGTGAATCAAGAGTGTCTCAAATCGCTTGACAGGTTCCGGGCCAGGATCGACCGTCGCGATCGAAATAGTGGCGTCCTTCAGTCGAGCCGGGACGATGCATTTCAGAGCCGTCGGATATCTACCGCTCGACAAAGTTGGCGGTCCGCGTTCGGACAAATTGGCACGATGGCAACGGCGTCATCCGAAATCGACCGTCATGGCCCCAGCTCAGGAGGGAGGGTGTAACCGATGCTGACGGTTCTCGTGGCTCTGGTGATAGTGGTCTCTACCGGGTTCGCGATCTTCCAATTCGCCCGATATGGCTTCGTCTCTCCGGCCTCGGCCTTGTACAGGTTCATGGCAGTGCTGCCTTCCGGGGTTGCGGACCATGTCCCCTCCCCGGGCTTCGGTACCCTTGAGCGCCTGATCGTCGGGGAGATCGCCCGCACCCGCACCACCTCGATGGCCAAGTTGGTGAGTATCCCCCTCCGCTTCGAGGTCGCCCTGTCCTCCCGCGATTGGGAGACTGTCAAAGGGAGTCCCGGATTCTTCCTCTCCGACACCGCTGCTGCTGCGGAGGAGCTGGCGCAAAAGCGAGGATGGGGAATAGAGGTGCACGTGGCGCTGGACTGGACGAAACGGGGCGGCGTCCCGACCGGCCATCCCAGCGTGGTTCCCATCGGACGGGCTACCACCCCAGCTGCAGAAGCCCCGCAGCGCATCGTCACCACCAGTGGCCCCCTCGCTCGGGCTGAGCTAAAGGCGAACAGCAGACGGTGGGAGGAGACTGAACGTAAAGAGAAGGTGGTCGAGAGCGCCGGGCCGGTCGTGGAGACTCAGCCGATCGATACTCTCGTCCTCGAACCCCTCCAGCCCGACTCCCCTGCTATCTACATGCTGCCGCAGATGCGCAAGCTTCTCATCGGCCGGGACGAGAACGCCGACGTGGTTATCGATCACATAGAGGTCTCGCGCCGCCAGTGCGGAATCGAGCGGTTAGCAAACAAATTTGTGGTGAGCGACTTGAGCTCCACCAATGGCACTCGAATTAACGGTGCAGTCGTCAGCGAGGGAACTCCCATTGCTGTGGGTGACGTTTTGGAACTGGCGCGGACGGTCTCGTACAAGCGCATCTGAACAGTCCAGTAGCGGGATCAGTATGAATCTCGTAGTGTCCGAAAACTCGAACCTGGCCTCAAGCCACAAGCTGGTACTCGTGGATCAGTCCGCCCAGCCGGTCGTGTCGACGTATCCGTCCCAGAGGGCTGAAGGGCGCCAAACATTCAATTGGGCCTCTGGACTGGCACTTCCCGTCGATGCTCGGCCTGTGGGTGCCGAAAATGTCATCCGGGTTGCCTGAGCAGCACTTTCGCGAATCGGCCGATGGTGACGAAACTGGCCCATGCCCTGTCGTTTCTCTACCTCGGCTTCGTCTGAATCCCCCAATTAGTGCGCCTCAGTCGGAGCGACAACGGTGATCTGGCCATCGAGGATGTCATGCTCCGCCATGAGGTAGCCGTCCTGCGTCGTCAGATCACCCGACTGGCCCTTCAGCCTCCTGATCGAGCGATCTTCGCCGGCCTGAGCCGGCCACTCGATCGTCAACACCGAGGCCGGTCCTTCGTGCAGCCCGAGACCCAGCTCCGTTGGCACCGAGACCTGATTCGTCACAAGTGGACCCAACCCCACCAACCGGGACGCCGGACCATTCCCGCCGGCACCGTTGGGATCATTGTGCGACTGGCGCGAGAGAAACCCAGCTGGGGCTATCGGAGGACCCATGGCGGCTCGCCAGGCTGGGTGTTGCCTTGGCCCCCTCGACCATCTGGGCCATCCTGCGCAGGCACAAGATCGACCCCTTACCGATGCGGACGGGACCCAGCTGGAAGGAGTTCCTTCGAAGCCAAGCGTCCTCCATGCTGGCCTGCGACTTCTTCACCGTCGACACAGTGCTGCTGAAGCGGCTCTACGTGCTTCTCTTCTTTGAGCTCGACACGCGCCGGGTGCACGTGACCGGGGTCACAGCCCACCCAATCGGGTCCTGGGTAGTCCAAAGGGCGAGAGATCTGACCATGTCGCTGGCCGACCGAACTCATCTAGTCAAGTTCCTGATCCGGGACCGAGATGCGAAGTTCACCTCGAGCTTCGACGCAGCCTTCAAGGCTGAAGGAATCCGGATCATCCGCACCCCGATCCGCGCTCCACGGGCCAACGCGTTTGCCGAGCGCTACGCAGGGACTGTGCGTCGCGAGGCTCTCGACCGGATGCTGATCCTCGGACGCCGCCATCTGGAACACGTCCTGGCCGGCTACGTCGTCCATTACAACGAGCACCGGCCCCACCGGGCGCTTGGTCAAATGGCACCTATGTCGAGGTCCCCGGTCTCGACGCCGACGTCTCCTGGTGCAAATCGGCTGCGAAGAATCGACAAGCTCGGTGGTCTCATCCATGAGTACGAATTGGCTGCGTGAAGCACTCCGATGACATTTTCGGCACCCACGGGCTGGATGGGTCGGATCAGACGGAGATGCTTCACCTCGACAGCCTCGTCCATCGACTGTCTAGGAACGAGCCCCACGGCATCCAGGCCAGGTCCCGCTCAATGCAACAGTGCCCGCTTGATGCACGTATAAGCCAGATTCGGAGTCGAGCCCGACAGATCTCCCAACCCTTAAGACACTGGAGGGCCTGGGCGGAAGTGATGTCCAGGTTCGATCTGGCCGGTTCAGTTGAGCTTTCTCAGGTCGAGTTGATACCGTCCGAGTATGTCCTCTCGGTGGCCGGCAGTGTCCTACGAGGAGTGGAGCGAGACTTGCGACACGCTGCATGCGCATACCCAAGTCCTCGGTAAGCTCGCGGTGGCGCTTGCGCCAGCCGAACCGCAGCTCCAGCATGCGGCGCTGCGGCTGACTGCGCGAGGTTGGGAGACTGCTCCGCTGCCAGCGCCGGACGGCTCGGGGATGCTCGTTGTCGTGCTCGATCTACGCAACCACGAGGTGGCCGTGGAATCTAGCAAGAGGGGCGTCCGACGCGTCGCACTCATGCCTGATCGTTCGGTTGGCGACGTCACCCGCGAGGTTCTAGACGCGATCAGTGGCCTCGTTGGCCCAGTTCACATCGACCCAAGACCGCAGGAGGTTCCGTGGAGCGTTCCGCTCGACGAGGACGAGGAGCATGCACGGTACGACCCTGAGCAGGTCGCCTCCTACTTTGTCGCCGCTACCGATGCGGCACTTGTCCTCGCTGCGTTCCGCGCTCCTTATCGAGGACGCTCGACACCAGTGAATGCGTGGTGGGGTTCGTTTGACCTTGCGGTGAGTCTGTTTTCCGGACTCCCGGCCGCACCGCCGGCGGATGACTTCATCATGCGTAATTCGATGGATGCGCAAGAGGTGGCTATCGGTTGGTGGCCTGGCGATCCGAGATCCGGCAGGGCAGCGTTTTATGCCTACGCGCACCCGGCGCCGGAAGCGTTTGCGAAGGCGACGCTTACTCCAGCGTCCGCCCACTGGGATGCGGCGCTCGGCGAGTACATCCTTGACTGGGACGATGTCTGCAACAGCCCTAACCCTCGAGCGGTTGGACTCGAGTTTGCCCATTCTGCGTTCCGCCACGCGTGCGCAGTGTGCGACTGGGATCCGGCACTGCTCGCCAGTGCTGAGGGTACGCCACCGCCGGTTGCGTAGGACGCGCCGGGGACCCTGCTGGCCGTACTGTACGAATACGCGACCACGCCCTTCACTAGGGACTCTGCAGAATGTCGATCGCCCGGTTCCCGTCGGTCCGATCCGACGGCGCCGGGTTGGTGGCCAGATGTGGTGTAGGGCGCCAAAACCCCAATTGGCCCTCTGGACTGGCACTTCTCGTTGGGGTTCGGCCATCATCCAACGTGGTGAAGGACGTGAAGTACACCAGTATTTCGATCGCGTCGCTCGATCCCGGCTGAGAACCCATCTCCGCTTCGACAGCGTTGCGGGCGCGGCCTGACGACGACCCCTGATCACGCTCATGCCGCAAACGCCAGCGAGCAATCGTGGTTCTCGGGTGATGCAGGAGCGCCACTTCGAAGCGTGTGGGTGCCAAGGCTCTGGATGACTCCTGGGGGGTGGAGAGGGAAGAGGCCAAGACCCAGTCTTGCCGGCACGGGTTGTTTCGCGAAAGTCTTGAACAGGACACCCGGATGACATCTTCGACACCCACAGTCCTCCGGACCCCTGCCTCGACTCTCACCGGAATGGGCGGACGACTCCTCACGCTCCCGCTAGCTTCATTCCGGAACGGCACGCCAAGCCACCGCATGGGCGCCACCTGGCGTAGGGTCGAGACCAGATGAGCGACACCCATCGCGGTTCTGAGCCCGAGCCCACCAAAGATGCCACGGCAGCGGCGGAGGTCGAACGCCTCCAGGCGGAACGGGATGCGCTGGCCCAGGAACTCGAAAGGCTTAAGGCCCCCCGAAAGCGGCGGTTCCGGCGAGCAGTCGTCGGCGTCCTCGTCGCCCTGTCCTGCATCTTGGTCGTGCTGTCCACCACCGTGGTGTGGGCACACCGGACCGTGCTCAATACCGACACTTTCGTAGGCACCGTCGGCCCGGTCTTCCAGCACCCGGACGTGGACACTGCCGTCGCCACGCGAGCCACGGACCAGCTGTTCACCCAGCTGCAGCTCCAGACGCGCCTGCGAAATGCACTGCCGGCCAAGGTCAGCTTCGCCGCCGGGCCGATCACGGGTGCTACCGAGGGTTACGTCTCGGGTCAACTGGCGAAGGTGCTGGGCTCTGCCCGGTTCCAGACCATCTGGGTCAAGACCCTCACCTCCACCCATGAGACGGTCGTCGCCGTGCTGCGGGGCAAGAAGACCTCGACGATCTCCACTGCGAACGGCTACATCGTTCTCAACACTGTCCCGGTAATCAACAAGGCCCTGGGGTCGGTATCCGGACTGGCCTCCAGCCTCACCGGCAGGAACGTCTCCCTGCCGACCATCACCTCGGCCGAGCCCCCCAAAGAGGCGGTGGACAAGCTTTCGAAAGCGCTCGGAGTGCAGTTGCCCTCCAACTACGGCCAGATCACGCTGGTGCGGTCGACCAACCTCGCCGTCGCACAGCGTGGGGTCAAGGCCTTCGACCGGCTGACGATCCTCCTGCCACTGCTCACCCTGGCATTGATCGCGTTCACCCTCTGGCTCTCGGTCTCCCGCCGCCGGACCCTGGTCCAGTTCCTGGTCGGCAGCTCGCTGCTACTGATCGTCCTGCGGCGTGTCGTGATTCACGAACAGAGTGCACTGGCCAATGACGCCAACAACCACCAGGTCGCTCAAACGGTGCTCGGGGACCTGCTGCACGGATTCTTCATCCTCACCGGCTGGCTCCTGGCAATCGCACTCGTCATCTTGGTGGTGGCCTTGCTGACCGGGCCCTACCGGTGGGCGGTGACCCTGCGCCGGTGCGTGGTTCGGACCTGGCGTCGGGGCATCGAGGCGGTGAGCGGCGAGCGACGGGCCCGATCGGTGGCCTGGGTGAGGGCGCATGCGGATGGCCTCCAACTGGCGGGGGCTGTCGTTGCCGGGGTCCTCTTGCTCATCATCAGCATCTCCTGGTGGAGCTTCCTGATAATCGGCGCACTCTTGGCCGTCTATGAGGTCGCTCTCCAGTGGGCCAAGGTTCACCCTGACGATGAGGCGCCGGCTGGGCCCGGGGCCGACCACGAAGCGGAGGCGCCTGCTCACGTCGGCGATTCGTAAACCGGCGATGGGCGTGTGAGTGCCGAGAAGCTCCGATCGTTCCCCTGAACTGGGACTTGTGGGTGCCGAGAATCTCATCCGGATGCCGTGAGCAGGAATTTCGGGCAATGGAGCCAGGCGACCAAACTGGGCCATGGCCCTGTCGTTTCTCTACCTCGCCTTCACCAGAATCCTCCAGTTGTTATGCCTCAGCCGGCGCGACAACGATGACCTGGCCATCGAGGTCGTCATGCTCCGCCACGAGGTGGCTGTGCTGCGTCGTCAGTTCACTCGGCCATCCCTTCAGCCTCCCGATCGAGCAATCCTTGCCGGCCTGAGCCGACTACTCGATCGTCAACGCCGAGGCCGGTTCTTCGTCCAACCCGACACCCTGCTCCGTTGGCACCGGGACCTGGTGCGGCGCAAGTGGACCCAGCCCCATCGATCAGGTCGCCCCAGCATCCCCGCCGGAACGACTGCGATGACCCTCCGACTGGCCCGTGAGAACCCCACCTGGGGCTACCGACGGATCCATGGCGGAGCCTGGCCAGGTCCCGGCGTGATTCTGGCTCCTTCGAGCGTCTGGGCCATTCTGCGAAGGCACAACATCGATCCTTCACCGATGCGGACGGGTCCTCCGTGGAACGAGGTCCTTCGAACCCAAGCCTCGTCCATGCTTGCCTGTGACTTCTTCTCCGTCGACACGGTGCTGTTGAGCAGGATCTACGTGCTGTTCTTCATCGAGCTCGACACCCGACGGGTGTACGTGACCGGGGCCACCGCTCATCCGATCGGAGCATGGGTAGTGCAGCATGCGAGAAACCTGACCATGGTGCTGGACGACCGAGTTCATCCCGTCCGGTTCCTGATCCGCGACGAAGATGCCAAGTTCACCTCGAGCTTCGACGAGGTCTTCAAGGCTGAAGGTATCCGGATCATCCTCACCCCGATCCGAGCTCCACGGGCCAATGCATTCCCCGAGCTCTTCGTAGGGACTGTGCGTCGCGAGTGCCTCGACCGGATGCTGATCTTCGGGCGTCGACATCTCGAGGCCGTACTCGCCGAATACGTCGCCCATCACAACGGACACCGGCCGCACCGTGCGCTGGGTCAACAGGCTCCACTCACGGCGAACACGCCGCCACCAGCCAGTGATCCCGTGCCTGCACAGTTGCAACGGAGCGACGCCGTCTTCGGTCTGATCAATGAATACCGCTTGGTCGCATGACCTGGCCGGATGGAGTTCTCGGCACCCACCGGCTCCACCCCTGTCCATTTCTGCGAGGGACTGCATGACCGGCATGTGCGCCAGCTGTGCAGATTGCTTACATGACGAAATCAGTATATCATCAGTCGATTATTCGATTTTGTCGATAGGGGGAAACGTGCAGCGGGACGATGACGAGTATCCGAGACCCAGCCAGTATGAGCGGCACAAGAGAGATCCGTCAGGGTGGGCCAACGGCTCCTACGGACAGACAGAGGAGACGGCGGACGTGGTCTGCACGAATTGTTGGCGCTGCGTGAAGCGCTCCGCCAACCCAAGCGGCCTTCGTTGCCCACGCTGCGGCGCTTCGTTGCCGCTGTCAGGTGGCCGACGGAACACCCAGCGCCGGATTTCCGCGTGAGCGTGGGCACCCAAGCCCCAGGGAGTGACAGGGCGCCGTCATGGGCGTCCGATTCACCTGGTTGAGATGATAGATTGACTTGCTGACGATAATATCAACTGATTCTCTTCGCCTGCCCAAGGAGCAATGGAAGCGATGACGATTCGATCCATTCTGCAGGCGATCGTGCACCCACGGACCGTTACCGAGGACCTTGGTCCTCCATCGCAGGTTGCCGCCGACGTCCCCCGGCTCGCCGGATCACTCCAGCTTCGTCATGTCGACGCCGGCTCGTGCAACGGCTGCGAGCTCGAGATCACCTCCACGTTCGGACCGGTATACGACGCTGAGCGATTCGGGGCCCGCTTGGTGGCCTCACCACGCCACGCGGACGCGCTACTGGTCACCGGCCCGGTAACCAAAAACATGGTCGGGCCCCTCGTGAAGACATTCGAGGCCATGCCCGAGCCGCGGATGGTGATCGCTCTCGGCGACTGCGCACGGGATTGTGGGGTGTTCCGGGGTGGCTATGGCGTCGAAGGCCCCGTGGGCGATGTCCTGCCGGTCGACCTCCAGGTCCCGGGTTGTCCTCCCAACCCCGAAGCGATTGTCCGAGCACTGCGGGGTCTTACCGGGCGGTGAGCAACCTCAGCTTGGTCATCACGGCGATCGCCGGCCTCTCCGCGGCGATCGCCGGCTGCGCGTTGCCGGCCAAGACCCGAGTTCAGGCAGCAGTGGCGTTCACCTGGGGGGCGTGCATCGCCGCGCTCGTCGGGGCCCTGGCTGTACTGCACACAGGGCACGCCATGGTGCTGAACTCGTCCCGAATCCTTCCGCTCACGGGCGTGACCATGGTCCTCGATCCGCTCGGAGCGGTCTTCGTCGTCATAACGGCGGTCGTGGCCATTGCCTCGACTCTCTACTGGCTCGGCTACGCCAGCCATGGCCTGTCGACGCGCACTGCATCGGCTGCCCTGCCGATCTTCGTCACGAGCATGCTCCTGGTTCCCGCAGCGGGGAGCGTAGCCACATTCCTCTGGTTGTGGGAGTTGATGGCGTTGTCGTCGCTCTTGCTCGTTCTGGTCGATCAACGTCGGCGCGAGGAGACGCGAAGCGCCGCGCAGTGGTACGCGGTGATGACCCATGCCGGTGCATCGGCGATCCTCTTTGCCCTTGTGATGCTTTCGGCCCATGCCGGCAACCAGACCTTCGCTGCGATCCGGATCCACGCCGTGCACCTGCCGGCTGCAGTTCGCAACACGGCGTTCCTACTCGCCCTTGTCGGGTTCGGGTCGAAGGCGGGAGCGGTGCCCTTGCACGTCTGGCTGCCCAAGGCCCATCCGGAGGCACCCAGTCCGGCCTCGGCACTCATGTCCGGAGCAATGGTCAACCTCGGCATCTACGGGATCGTGTTGGTCGGTGACCGGCTGCTCGGCGGAGGCCCAGCCTGGTGGTGGCTGACGGTGACCGCCGTGGGGGTCGTCTCTGCCCTCTTCGGCGCGCTTCACGCAGCAACAAGCACCGACTTGAAACGGCTGCTCGCCTACTCCACCGCGGACAACATGGGCCTTGTCCTCATCGGTATCGGAGCATCGGGGCTGTTCGCTACAACTGGCCATCCAGCGATTGCCGCGATCGCCATGGTTTCGGCCCTACTCCTGACCGTAAATCATGCCGCCTTCAAGGGCAGCCTGTTCCTCTCTGCCGGCTCCGTCCAAGTGGCGACGGGCAGCCGTGACCTGGACAGGCTGGGGGGGCTCATGCGGCGCATGCCGATCACCGGAGTGGTGTTTCTGGTCGGTGGGCTTGCCATCGCCGCTCTTCCGCCACTCAACGGATTCGTCGGCGAATGGTTGCTGTTCCAGAGCCTGCTACACGGATTGCCGACGTCGAGCACGGCTGTCGCCATCGCCGTGCCGGTGGGGGTGGCTGCGCTGGCTCTCACCGGCGGGCTCACGGCGGCCGCATTCGTGAAGGCAATAGGGGTGGGATTCCTCGGACGGCCCCGGTCGGAGGGAGCAGCCACCGCTCACGAAGTGCCCCGCACCATGCAGCTGGGCGCCGCATTGCTCGCCGGGGCGTGCGTGGTCCTCGGCGTGGTCCCGATGATCGTCCTGCCCGCCCTCGAGCGCGCTGCGGCCGAAGTGGTGCCCGGAGCGCCGGCACATTCGCTGCGCGCCTCAGTCGAGTTGCGCCTGGCCGGACTCCAGGGCGTGCTGGCTCCGGCCCTGCTTGCTGCCGGTCTGGCCCTCGCCTTCGTTGCCGTGATCGCCATGCGCCGGCTGGCACAGCGACGATCCCACCTTCGGGTGGCCCTTCGAAGAGTCGAGCCATGGGGATGCGGTCGTGAGCTGCAGACCGCCCGGATGCAGTACACCGCCACCTCCTTTGCCGAGCCACTGCAGCAGGTGTTTGACGACGTGCTTCGCCCCGACCGCGACCTCGACGTGAGTCATCTGGCCGAATCGCGCTATTACACCGAGAAGATCGCCTACCGGACCTCGATCGGTGATGTCATCGAGCACAACGTGTACCGACCGATGATCGGCGCCGTGAACGTGTGGGGGCAATGGGCTCGTGGGCTGCAAAACGGTAGCGTCCACCGCTACCTCGCCTACGGGCTGGTGGTCCTTGTGGTGGTTCTTGCGGTGATCGTATGAACGGCATCGGGGGCGTGATCGCGGCAGTACTGGTGGCCGGGGCCCAGATAGCGGCAGTGGCCGTCGGCGGACCATTGCTCGTCGGCGTCATGCGCAAGGTTCGCTGCCACATCGAGGGCCGTGTCGGACCCCCGATCCACCAGCCGCTGCGCGACCTGCGCAAGCTCTTCTCCAAGCAGCGCATGCGTCCAGACCAAGCCAGCTGGGTCTTCGGGGTCGGGCCGGTGGTCCTGGTCGCCACCGCCGTGCTGATTGCGGCAATATCTCCGCTGGCGACGACTCGTCCCCCGCTCGGGCAAACCGCTGACTTCTTCGCCATCGTTTTCGTGTTGCTGCTCGGCTCGGTCGCCCTGGCGCTCGCCGCCCTCGATACGGGAACCCCGTTCGGCGGCATGGGGTCGAGCCGAGCCATGACCATCGGCGCGCTGGCGGAGCCAGCTCTCCTCGTCGCCATCTTGGCCATGTCGATCCCCGCACACACCTCCAACCTGCCGGCACTGGTCCGCATCGGGCTGGCCCACCCACAGCTGATCGCCAGCCCCGAACGGTTTCTCGCCCTCGGCTCCTTCCTTGTCGTGATCCTGGCCGAGAGCGGACGTCTCCCCGTCGACAATCCCAGCACCCACCTCGAACTCACCATGATTCACGAGGCCATGGTCCTCGAGTACGCCGGTCCAGACCTGGGACTCGTCATTCTCGGCGAATCGATGCGCCTCGCCCTACTCCTCGGCCTGCTCGTCAACCTCCTCATCCCCTGGGGAATTGCGGACCGACCGGGGGCGGCCGCCTTAGTCATCGGCCTCGGTGCGCTGGTCGGCAAGGTGGTCGTCGCAGGAATCGCCATCGCCACCTTCGAGGTCTTCACCGCCAAGCTTCGGCTCTTCCGCCTGCCCGAGCTACTCGCCGGCGCCTTTGTCCTGGCCGTGGTCGGCGCGTTCACTGCGTTGGTAATTCGATGAGCGGCTCCGCCTATGCCAGCTCGCTCGAGATCGCGTCCGGCGTCGTCCTCGTCTGCGCCGTCGTGACCTTGTGGCGCCGCTCACTCTCCGCCATCGTGAAGGCACTGGCGGTCCAGGGTGTCGCTCTCGGTGTGGTGGCGCTCATCCTCGGCGTCGGAAAGCACGACGGTGTGCTCATCGCGGTGGCGTGCCTGGTGATCGCAGCCAAAGGGGTGGTCATCCCGGCGCTACTCGGTCGAGTGGTGGCTGGCGACCCGGCCAGCCGCGAGGCGGCGCCGATCGTCAATGTGCCCGCCTCGCTGGTCGGCGCCGGGGCGCTCACCTTCCTCGCCTATGGCGCCACCGGGTCGGTGGTCGCCCTCATCCCCACGACCGCCGGCCGGCTCATTCCACTCGGCTTCGCAACAATGCTCATCGGCTACTTCGCCATGGCGGTCCGCCGGAAGGCGGTTTCTCAGATCGTCGGCCTACTCCTCGTCGACAACGGCATCGCCTTGGTGGCCTTCCTCGCCACAGCCGGGGTTCCCCTCCTGGTCGAGTTGGGCGCATCGCTCGACGTCCTCCTCGCTGTTGTCGTCCTGCGCGTGCTTGCCGCGCAGATGTGGTCGAAGTTCGGAGTGCTCGACCTCGACGAGATGCGCGAGTTGCACGACTGATGTTGGCCATCGTCGTACTTGCCGTACCCTTCGCCGCCGGCATCGCCTCGGCCGTTGTGCCGTGGCGGCGCGAGATCGGCTGGCTGTGCACAGCGACGATTGGCATCGTGCTCGTCTGCGGTATCGGCCTGGCGGCGCGCGTGGTGCACGGACCACCGATCACCGCGTTCGGCGGGGCACTCCGCGTCGACGCCCTCAGCGCATTCATGGTGATCGTTATCGGGGCAATCGGCGTCCTGGCTACATGGCAAAGCGTGCGTTATCTGTCTTTGGAGATCGCCGCCGGTCGCTCCAGCCGTCGCCACGCGTCGCTCTACAGCGCGCTCGTCCAAGGCTTCGTGACTGCCATGCTCCTTGCCGTCTTGGCCGGCAACGTCGGGGTCATGTGGGTGGCCGTAGAGGCCACGACCATCATCACCACATTCCTGGTCGGGTATCGTCAGACCCGAGGATCACTCGAAGCGTCGTGGAAGTACATCGCGATCTGCTCGGTGGGGATCGCCATGGCCTTCCTCGGCACCGTGCTCGTCTATCTCGCCGCCCTCCATGTCGGGCACCATCTGCACGCCAGTCTCGACTGGACGTCACTGATGGCCGTGTCGCATCACCTCGATCCCGGCGTCATGCGCCTTGCCTTTGCGCTGCTCGTCCTCGGCTATGGCACCAAGGTCGGTTTGGCCCCCATGCACAGCTGGCTCCCCGACGCCCACAGCCAGGCACCCGCCCCGGTCTCCGCCCTCATGTCCGGGGTGCTTCTCACGGTGGCCTTCTACGCCCTGCTGCGGTTCAAGGCCATCGCCGACGGCGCCCTCGGCGTTGCATTCCCGCGGGCGCTGCTGGTGGCGGCGGGGTTGCTCTCCCTGGTGGTCGCCGCTTCCCTGCTGCTCACCCAACGGGACTACAAGCGGATGCTCGCGTACCACAGCGTCGAGCATATGGGCCTTCTTGCCCTCGGGGCGGCGGCCGGCACCCCCCTTGCCATCGCGGCGGTGCTGTTGCATATCCTCGGCCACGGCTTGGCCAAGGGAGTGCTCTTCCTCACCTCGGGCGAGATCCTCCACACCGAGGGAACGACCGAGATCGCCCAGGTAAAAGCCCTGTTGGCCCGGCGCCCCGCGCTTGGCGGGATCTTCGGCTTCGGACTCGTCGCTCTGCTCGGGTTGCCCCCTTTCAGTCTCTTCGTGAGCGAACTCAACATGGTGCGGGCCGAGACGCAAGTCGGCCTCGGGTGGGCGGCGGCCATCTCCCTCGCGTGCATGGCGGTGATCTTCGGCGCGGTGATGTCCCATGGGCGCCACATGCTGTTCGGCTCCGGTCCCGACGGGGAGCGGGTGCACAAGACACCGGCCATTGTCACCGTGCCACTTATTGGTGGACTCGTCGGCTGCGCCGCTCTTGGCGTGGTGGCATGGCCGCTCGACAGCCTGTTGCGCGCTGCTGCACAGGTGGTCGCCCTGTGAGTGCAGGAGCGTCGCGTATCGAACACGTCCTGAGTGAGAGGCCGGCGCGTGCCGTATTGGAGCAGCTACCCGGCGAACTCGTTGAAAGTGCCGGCGCACTGTTGGCAGCCGGATACCGTTTGGCCTTGGTCGCCGCGCATGACGGTGGGGGCCCACTCCGGGTTGTCTACCTCTTCGCCGACGGGCCGCCGGACCAGCGCGTCGAGCTGCACGTTCAAATCCAGCGCAACCAGCCGCAGGTGCCGTCGCTGACGCACCTGTCCTTCCCGGCCGGCCGATTTGAACGCGAGATGCGGGACTTGTTCGGCATCGAGCCCGTTGGTCATCCCCGGCCCCGAGGACTGGTGTTGCACCAGCACTGGCCCTCGGGTTGGCACCCGATGAGGGCGGACGCCGGACCACGACCGGCCATGGTCGACGACGCCGAACCGTACCCATTCGTCGACGTCGAAGGGCCTGGCGTCTACGAGATCCCCGTCGGCCCCGTCCACGCCGGACTCATCGAGCCGGGACACTTTCGATTCTGGGTGGTAGGGGAGACCATCGTGAAGATGAAGGCACGGCTCTGGTTCGTCCACAAGGGTATCGAGCAGCTCTTCGAAGGCCGAGATCTGCAATCCGCTCTGCCCTTGGCCGAGCGGATCTCGGGAGACAGCGCCGTCGGCCACAGTCTGGCCTTCTGTCTCGCTGTCGAGGAGGCCTGTGCGATGGAGGTACCGACCAGAGCCAACGAATTGCGCGCCGTGCTGGTCGAACTCGAACGCCTCTACAATCACGTGGCCGATGTCGGGGCGATGTGCAACGACGTCGGCTTCGGCTTGGCCAATGCCCACGCTCTCACACTTCGTGAGCGCCTCCTAAGGCTCAATGCCGAGGTGACCGGCCACCGTCTGCTCCGCGGGGGAATCGTTCCCGGCGGCGCACTACTTCGCTCGCTCCCCCGACCCGACGACCTCCAAGAGATCGGCGCCCGATTCCAGGAGATCATCGATCTGGCACGCTCCAACAGCATCGTCATGGATCGATTCACCGGCACCGCCGTGCTCAGTGCCACCCAGGCAAGAGAGATCGGGGTCCTCGGCGTAGTCGCCCGGGCATCGGGTCTGTCCCACGACGCCCGGTTGTCGCATCCCTTCATCGATCCCCCGACGGACTTCCACCCTGCACGGCACGACGCTGGGGACGTCCTCGCCAGGTTTCTCGTACGTTGCGCCGAAGTCGAGGCCTCCCTGGCGCTGCTCACCGACTACGTCACCCGTGATGGCCCTCTGTCGGCATTCGGACCCAAACCCAGCGTCAAAGGCAAGGGCCATGGGTCAGGCATGGTCGAAGGCTGGCGGGGCACCGTTGTCCACCGGATCGAGGTCGATCCCGACGGGAAACTCCAGCGAGTAAAGGTCGTCGACCCCTCATTCATGAACTGGCCCGCTCTACCGGAGGCGCTGGCCAACACCATCGTCCCGGACTTTCCTCTGGCCAATAAGAGCTTCAACCTCTCCTACGCCGGCAATGACCTGTGACGCAACGTGCCCACTGACAGGTATGGGCGCCTCCAGTGCCTCCTATACCTGACATCTTGATTAATCCGTTAGCCTGCGGGTTGATGAATCCATTAGACTACGCCAATCGGGTGGACTGGTCTGAGTTCGTGACCCGATGGCAGACGACTTGAGCAGCCCAGCCAGCAAGGAGATGACGCGTTGTGGTGACCGCACCGATCTACCAGGTGAAAGCTGACTTCTTCAAAGCGCTGGGCCACCCGGCGAGGATCCGCGTCCTGGAGGTGTTGCGCGACGGCGAACGCGCCGTGAGTGAGCTCATTCCCGCTGTTGGTCTCGAGTCGTCGCACCTCTCCCAGCAGCTTGGCGTCATGCGTCGGGCCAACCTGATTCAGGCCCGCAAGGAAGGGGCCAGCGTGGTCTACTCCGTCGGCAATCCGATGATCTTCGAACTGCTGGACGTGGCTAAGCAGATCCTCACCTCGTCGCTCGCTGAGACCCGGGATCTCCTCGCCGAGCTCGAGGCAGTCGAGGTGTCCCCCCGATCCGGGCGACGGTGACAGAGCTTCCTGAATCGTGGCCCCGGAGCAACCGACCGTTGGTGATCCGCTGCGGCGCACACGCGGAGGTACTTGTGCACGGAACGACGTGCCCTGCGTGGCGCAGGCGAGCACGCCCTCCCCTGTGGGTGCCGAAGACCTCATCCGCAGCGTGTGGGTGCCGAAAATGCCACCCGGGCAGGCTGAACAGTGCTTTCGTGGAACGGCCTGGGACGACGAAACTCGGTCATGGCCCTGTCGTTTCTCTATGCTCGCCCTTGTCAGAATCCTCCAGTTGTTGCGGTTGAGTCGGAGCGACAGCGGCGAACTCGCCATCGAGGTGGTCATGCTCCGTCACGAGGGGGCGGTCCTGCTCCGCCAGGTCGTCCGACCGGCTCTGCGTCCGCACGATCGGGCGCTGCTCGCCGGGCTGGGCCGGCTGCTAGATCGTCGGTGCAGGGGACGGTTCTTCGTGGAACCCGAGACCCTTCTCCGCTGGCACCGGGACCTGGTTCGCCTCGGATGGACTCAACCCCATCGACCGGGGCGCCCGAGCATCCTCGCCGGCAAAGTAGCGATCATCCTCCGATCGGCCCGAGAGAACCCCACCTGGGGCTATCGCCGAATCCACGGCGAGTTGGCCAGGTCCGCGGCGTGATTCCGGCTCCTTCGAGCGTCTGGGTCATCCTGCGTCGGCACGGCATCGATCCGTCACCGATGCGGAATGACCCGACCTAGAATGAGCTTCTCCGCTCCCCGGCGTCCTCCATGCTGGCCTGCGACTTCTTCTCGGTCGACACGGTGTTGCTGAAGCGCCTCTACGTGCTGTTCTTCATCGAGCCCGACACGCGACGGGTCTACGTGACGGAGGTCACCGTCAGTCCCACTGGAGCGTGGGTGGTCCAAAAAGCCCGCAACCTGAACATGGCGCTCGCCGAACGGGCTCAACCGGTCAAGTTCCTGATTCGGGACCGAGACGCCAAATTCACCTCGAGTTTCGACGAGGTCTTCCGGTCTGAGCACATCCGGACCATCCGCATGCCGGCCCAGGCTCCACGGGCCAATGCGTTCGATGAGCGCTTCGTCGGCACTGTTCGTCGCGAGTGCCTCGACCGGATGCTGATCCTCGGTCGAGGCCATCTGGAGCACGCCCTGGCCGACTACGTCATTCACTACAACGAACACCGGCCGCACCGGGCGCCTGGCCAGATTGCACCGTGTGGGATGGCCCCGGTGTCGGTACTGGCGTCTCCTGATGCAACACAGCTGCGAAGAACCGACAGGCTCGGTGGTCTCATCCACGAGTACGGACTGGCTGCGTGAGCTCCTCGGATGACATTTTCGGCATCCACGGGTCGGCACAGGCATCGACTTCGGCTCACCCACGTCAAAGAACTGTGTGGTAAGAAGAAGCAGATTCAAGGGGGAAGGGGTCGGTATGATCCCTCCAATTAGTTGACTGGGGGGTCAACGATGAGATCGAGCGAGAAGCGGGCCACGGGGCGCTTGGCGACGAGGACGCTCACCGACATCGTGGGGAACGTCAGAGACACTCATAAGGCCGTGGCGAAGCGAGTGTTCGGTTGGGGACCTCGTGTCACGCTCCCGGTCAAAGTCATCCACAATCCCATCGCTGCGATTGTTTACGGTTCGATCCGCGGTGGTGAGTTTGCGCTGGGGTTCACTGCAGCGGAAGCGTTCGCCGCCACGAAGGACTCGGGCGTGCCGCTCGGTTCCACTCTGAGGGGCAACTTCGCTCTCTCCGCAGTGAACGGCACACTCGGTGACGAGCTGGATGAGCAGGGCAACCCCCTGTCGATCAAGATGGCCGTCAGACGTGACCGGGTCAATGTCGGATTACGGCCCGCCGATCTTGCTGCTGCGTTCCCTGCTGCGACTCCGAAGCTGGCGGTGTTCATGCACGGGTTGGGTGGGTCCGAGGACGCATGGCACTTGCGATCCGGGCGTCGTGACGGTGAGAGTCACGGCTCACTGCTGGCGAGCGAGCACGGCTACACACCCGTAGAAGTCCGCTACAACTCGGGCCTTCACGTCGCAGAGAACGGTCGGCAGCTTGCCGCCCTGCTCGACGTGGTCGTGGCGGCATGGCCGACAGAGGTGGACGAGATCATCCTGCTCGGTCATTCGATGGGTGGACTCGTGATCCGTAGCGCCTGCGACCAGGCAGACGAGAACGGCTGGGTGTCAACAGTGCGCCACGTGTTCTACCTGGGCACTCCGCACACCGGGGCACCGTTGGAGCGGGGGGTCAGCAGGCTCATCGAGCGGCTCGTCAAGGTAGAGGAAGGCCGCCCGCTCGCCACGTTCCTCGACAAGCGCAGTGTTGGGATCAAGGACCTGCACTCGGGGAGCTACGCACCGCTGCTCGACTCGACCAAGCACTACGCCGTCAGCGCCAGCATCACGGCCGATCCAGACCACCCGGTTGCACTCCTGGTAGGGGATCTGCTCGTGCTGCCCGCAAGTGCTCACGGAAAAGGTCATCTCGACTTTCCCGAGCACCACAAGCATCACGTCGGCCGGCTCACTCACTTCGGGCTGCTCAACAACCCGGCCGTGTACGACGCCATGAGCGAGTGGCTCACTCTCAAGGGACACCACTCGTCATCGGATTCGACCCGTCGAAACCAGCGAGCACCAGAGCCGGCCATTAGCTGAGGTCGCATCTCCGCCCGCTGACGCCGGCCCTGCTCTCGTCAGTCCACTGCATGGAGCCGGTCCAAGGTTCGTTCGGGGCCACCAGGTCCAGCCACTCCCATTCTCCTCGCCACAGGCACGCTGTGAGTTACCTGGACGGTAGCGTCACCACCAAGTCGTCAGCATGGTCGGCACTTGCATCGACCTGAAGGACACCAATATCTCGATCGCGTCGCTCGACCCCGGCTGAGAACCCATCTCCGCTTCCCGAACGTTGCGAGCGCGGCCTGACGACGTCCAGTGAGTGCCGAGAATCCCATCCGGGTGTTCTGCATAGGGCTTTCGTGGAGTTGGACATTGCAAAAAACTGGGCCGCGGCCCTCTCGTTGCTCTGCCTTGCCTTTGTCCGAATCGTCCAGTTGTACCGCCTGGCTCGACGCGACAACGAAGAACTGGGGACCGAAGTCGTCATGCTCCACCATGAGGTTGCCGACCTCCGTCGTCAGGTGACCCGACCGGACCTGCGACCAACTGACCGAGCGCTGCTCGCCAGGCTGAGTCGGCTCCTTGGCCGTCGGCGTCAAGGGAGGTCCTTCGGGGAGCCCGAGACCCTGCTCCGCTGGCACCGGAACCTGGTCCGGCGTCGACATAGCATCGATCCCTCGCCGATGAGGACAGGTCCCACCTGGAACGAGTTTCTCCGAATCCAAACCTGCGGGTGCCGAAAATATCATCCGAGCGCCTCGGCCAGGACTTTCATTGAATGACGCTGGACGACGAAACTGTGTCGTGCCTACGGGACATCACGCCGCGTTCTGTCTGATCCTCGAGTACCGACTGGTGGCGTGACCTGGCCGGACGGGACCTTCTGTACCCGCAACGCCGCGTCTGGGTACGTTCTGGGTATGACCTCTACTAGCGACCCTCCCGCGGCCGTACTGCTCGACGCCGGCGGCGTGTTCGTCCTCCCCGATCCCGAGCGGATCCTGGGGGCCTTCACTCGGGCCGAGTGCTCTGTCGGCCGAGAGGTGCTGGCCGATGCGCACTACCGGGCCGCTGTAAGGTTCGGGACCCACCTCGACGTCGAGGCGAACTGGGCCGAGACGTGGCTCGACTACCTCCAGACCTACGTCGCCGAGTGTGGCGTGCCGCAGGATCGGCGTGACGAGGCCCATCGCCACATCGACAGTGAGTTCGCCGATGCGGCGCTTTGGGTCGAACCCGTGCCAGGCAGCCGGGAAGGCCTGCAGGCCTTAGCCGACGCCGGGGTCCGGCTCGGTATCGTCTCGAATGCCGACGGCATGATGGCCTGGCGGCTCGCCCAACTTGAGCTCTGTCAGGTGGGCCCCGGCATCGGCGTGGACATCGAGTGCGTCGTCGACTCCGGCGCCGTCGGCGTCATGAAGCCCGATCCTCGGATCTTCGAGGCTGCCGTCGACCTCCTCGGCCTCAACGTGGACCAGGTCTGGTACGTCGGCGACATGCCCGCCATCGACGTCGTCGGCGCCCGGCGGGCCGGGATCCGGCCATTCCTCATGGATCCGCTCGGCCTCCACCTCGACGCCAGCTACGAACGGATCCCATCCTTGGCCGCGCTCGCAGAGTTGATCGCGGCGGCCTCGCATGGGCGGCCATCAGCGTGACCCGCGACGAGGAGTTCTCACTTGCCTCGGCCCGGCGCTCCGCGGACGAGGGCCGGCTGGCCGAGTGGGTGGTCGATTTCCTCGCCAGCCCGGGCAGCGACAACGCCCCGCTGGCTGCCGCCCTCGCCTTCAGCGGCGCGACCTACCTTGGACCAATTCGTTTCGAGCTCGACCGGATCACACCGATGGCCGGTCCCGAAGATGACGACGTGGTCGTCCCCGTGGCCGAGCAGGTCTGGGAATCCGACGTCGAGGCGATGGAGCACAGCATCGAGCATGGATGGCACCCTCCACCGCTGCTGGTGTCGCACCGCGACGGCAAGTACTTCCTGGAGGACGGGAATCACCGTTACGAGACGCTTCGACGCAGCGGCGCCACCCACGCCTGGACGATCCTGCTCTTCGCTGACGAAGCGGAACGAAACCGATTCCTGGAGGAGCACGGCGGATCGGGCGACCGACCAACTAGTCGGCGGGCACGCCGGGAGCGTATGTATCCGTAATCCCACATAGCTCTTGGGTCCCGACGACGTCATTCAGGCGCGCTGGCCAAGACTGTCGTCGAATGGCTCCGCAAAATCAACCTGGGCCATGGCCCTGTTCTTTCTCTACCTCGCCTTCGTCAGAGTCCTCCAGTTGTTCCGCCTGGTCCGACACGACAACGAGGAACTTGCGGTCGAAGTCGTCATGCTCCGCCACGAGAGTGCCGTGCTCCGTCGCCAGGTGGCCCGACCGGCCCTGCGACCCACTGATCGAGCGGTGCTCGCTGGCCTGAGTCGGCTCCTTGATCGTCGACGCCGTCAGAGGTTCTTCGTCCAACCCGAGAGCTTGTTCCGCTGGCACCGGGACCTGGTCCACCGGCGATGGTCCGAACCGCATCGACCAGGACGCCGGACCATTCCAGCCGGCACCGTAGCGATCATCCTCCGTTTTGCCCGGGAGAACCCAGCTTGGGGCGATGGCCGGATTCAGGGCGAGCCGTCCAGGTTGGGCGTCGTGCTGGGTCCCTCGAGTGTCTGGGCCTTCCTTCGTCGGGATGGCATCGATCCCTCGCCGATGAGGGCATGTCCCAGCTGGACCGAGTTCCTCCGAACCCAGGCGTCATCTGTGCTGGCATGCGACTTCTTCTCTGTCGACACGGTCCTGCTGAAGCGCCTCTACGTGCTGTTCTTCATCGAGCTCGACCCCCGACGGGTGTACGTGACCGGGGTCACTGCCAACCCGATCGGAGCATGGGTAGTCCAACAAGCCCGCAATCGGAGCATGGTGTTGGTCGAGCGGGTACATCCCGTCCGGTTCCTGATCCGTGACCGAGACACCAAGTTCACCTCAGGTTTTGACGATGTCTTTCGGTCCGAAGGCGTTTGGATCATCCGCACCCCAGTCCGAGTACCACGGGCCAATGCGCTCGCCGGGCGCTGGGTCAGCAGCCTCCCAACACGGTGGACAAGCCACTGCTCATTGGCGATCCGGACCCGGCACAGCTACGACGATGAGATTCGGTCCTTGGCCTGATCCACGAATACCAACTCGTCGCATGACCTGCCCGGATGAGATTCTCGGCACCCACAGGCCTCATTCACGAATACCACCCGGTAACCGCATAGCCAAGCCATCTCGAGAGCGACGCCCTGCAGTCGACAGCTCCATGGCCGGGCGGTCCGCAAAGGTCTGCATCAGCCTGCCCAAGTCGGGAAGCAGTCTCTTCAGCAACCACGTTCAGGGCCTGCAGTCAGCCGACCAACGCGACGTCCCGAAGGCGGAGAAAGGCTCCCGGGCCCGGATCCCAGCGAGGGGATCGACATTTTGGCGCCCTTCAGGTGCTCCTCGGTCGGGATTGGATGATTGGGAAGGTGGTGCTCATACGTCGGGTATGCCCATGTCCAGGTTGGGAGCTTCGGTACCCCCGTCTACCTCGAGGACCTTGCCGGTGACGTAGGACCCTGCCGCCGAAGCCAGATAGATCACTGCGGCGGCGATGTCCTCGGGGTCGCCGATACGGCGGAGCGGCGTTCCGGCCTCCATGGCCGTCCGCAATTCGTCGGACTGCATGACGATGTCGAGCGCCGAGGTGGCCACCGATCCCACCGCGATGGCGTTGACCCTGATGTGTGGGGCAAGGTCGGTCGCGGCCAGCCGGGTGTAGTGGGCCAGCGCCCCTTTGGCAGTGCCGTAGGCCAGAAACCCCCGGCCGGTCAACCGGCCCATGGCCGACGAGATGTTCACCGCCGATCCGCCGCCGCCTTCGAGCATCAGCGGCACTGCCGGCCGCAGCAACGCGTGGGCAGTGGCCACATTGAAGTGAAAGGCCTGCTCCATCACGTCCGCCGAAGTGTCCATGAACGCTTGAGGCATGGTCCCACCCACGTTGTTGACTACCAAGTCGAGGCGGCCGAACGCCTCACGGGCATGCTCCACCAGGGCCGCCACCGCTTCGAGATCGTTCAGATCGGCGGGGACCACTACGGCCTTACGTCCGGCGGCCTCGATCCGCTTGGCCACCTCGCCAAGCTGGTCAGCGGTGCGGGCTGAAATCACCACATCAGCGCCGGCCTCAGCCAAGCTCACCGCTGAGGTGGCACCAATGCCGCGGCCTGCACCGGTGACGATGGCCACCTTGTCGGTCATTGCGAAGCGATCGAGAATCATCTGGAAACTCCCCCTATGTCAGCGACAGTGCTAGCACCTCGGCACGGGGTTGCGCCACGTGCACCGAGTCCCGCTCGTGCCTCCGGCTCGCTGCACCTGGCCTGGCACGGTCCATCGATGCGGCGGCCGACCCATTGTTAGGGGCGGTGGGCAGTCTGATCGAACCTAATCAGCCCACGACCCGGTGAATCAACTGCTTCAAAAAGGTCTCGCCGCCCTCGCTCGCTGAGGGTTCTGAAGTCACTCCCGTGGGATTCGCAGTAGCCGCCCCGGTTGAGCCTGCTCCGATCGCCGGTTCGGCAACTCGTCCAGGACGCGAAGAACTCGTCCTCTGGGCTGCCGTGCAGTGCCGATTGGGGGGCAGTGGTCATGCGAGCCTCGGGCGCCGTTGCGCCTCGACGCTGTGATTGGACCGGGCGGGGCGGACTATTCCAGCAATGACCCAAGGAAGGTGTAACAGTGCGTCGACTGCGAGCACCGCTCCCATCCCCACTGCGATACCTCCGAGCGCGTCCGTCGGATAGTGCCACCGCAACACAATGACCGCCGCACAGGCACCCACCGTGCCAACGGCACCGACCATTGCGGCTAGGGGACGGGCTCTCGCTGGCATGACCAAGGTAACCGCGGTCGCCAATGCGGCCACCGCTGCAACGGTTCCCGACGGATAGGACGATCCACCGGTGAATCCGAGATGACGGTCGACGAGGGGCTTGCCGAGGTACTGAACGATCAGCACCGCAATTGCCGGGGCTGATGCACATGCGATGGCTCGCACCCAGTCTCGCAGGATGCCAATGAAAAACACGGCGATCGCGCCGGCGATCAGAACGGCCAACGAGCCCAGAGTGGCAAAGTCGTGAGCCCAGCGCGAATCCAGATTGGCGGGGAGCACAAGGTAGCCCCAGACATCGAGCCGGTTGGGCCATGGCCGATGGACGAAGGCGAGACCGGCAAGGGCCGCGAGCCCTAACAAAAAGACCCCTGCCATCAACTCGGTCGCGGTTCCTCCTGGAGTAGCAGCACGGGGACCTCGGATGCGGCCGCGGGATGATGGATGCAATGCCATTCAATCGAGGTTACGGGTCATCGGAGCGGAAGTCAGCGCGAGTCGCTCGACTGAGCCAGCAAGCCTGTGGGTGCCGAAAATGTCATTCGGTTTCCTGAACAGGACTTCGTGGAACGTCCCCGAACGACGAAACCGGGCCATGGCCCTGTCGTTTCTCTACCTCGCCTTCGTCAGAGTCCTCCAGTGGTTCCGCCTGGTTCGACACGACAACGAGGAACTTGCGGTCGAAGTCGTCATGCTCCGCCACGAGATTGCCGTGCTCCGTCGCCAGGTGGCCCGACCGGCCCTGCGACCCACAGATCGAGCGTTGTTCGCTGGGCTGAGTCGGCTCTTTGATCGTCGACGCCCTGGAAGGTTCTTCGTTCGGCCAGACACATTGCTCCGCTGGCACCGGGACCTGGTCCGCCGGCGATGGTCCGAACCGCATCGACCAGGACGCTGGACCATTCCAGCCGGCACCGTAGCGATCATTCTTCGGCTGGCACGAGAGAATCCCACCTGGGGCTACCGGAGAATCCAGGGCGAGCCGTCCAGGTTGGGTGTCGTGCTGGCTCCCTCGAGTGTCTGGGCCTTCCTTCGTCGGGATGGCATCGATCCCTCGCCGATGAGGGCAGGTCCCAGCTGGACCCAGTTCCTCCGAACCCAGGCGTCACCCATGCTGGCTTATGACATCTTCACCGTCGACGCGGTGCTGCATCGCCGTCTCTACGTGCTGTACTTCATCGATTTCGGCACCCGACGGGTTTACTTGACCGGGGTCACCGCCAACCCGATCGGAGCATGGGTAGGCCAGCAAGCCCGCAACCTGAGCATGGTGCTGGCCAACCGAACGCATCCCGTCCGGTTGCTGGTCCGCTATCGAGACACCGAGTTCACGCAACAATTCGATGAGTTCTTCCGCGCTGAGGGCGTCATAGCTATCCGCACCCCGGTACGAGCGCCACGGGCCAATGCGCTCGCCGGGCGCTGGATCAGCAGCCTCCCCTGGGGGTGGACGAGCCACTGCTCATTGGAGATCCAGAGCCATCACAGCTCCGACGGAGAGACACGGTCCTTGGCCTCATCCACGAATACCACCCGGTGGCCGCATATCCAAGCCATCTCGGGACCGCCGACACCCACGTCGAGAGCGACGCCCTGCAGTCGACAGCTCCATGGCCGGGCGGTCCGCAAAGGTCTGCATCAGCCTGCCCAAGTCGGGAAGCAGCCTCTTGCTTCAGCAACCACGTTCAAGGTCTGTAGTCAGCCGACCAACGCGACGTCCCGAAGGCGGAGAAAGGCTCCCGGGCCCGGATCCAGCGAGGCCATTGACGTATTGGCGCCATTCACCCCGAGCCGCCCGGGCCGACCTCGGCCTTGAGCGCGGCGAGCTCCTTGTCCACTTCAGCAGCCGAACCGGCTTCGTCGAGCTCCTTCTGGATGTCGTCGGTCCCGCCTCCGACGTCTTCGAGCACTCCGGACTGGAGCAGCTCATCCACGGCGCCGGCGTGCGCCTGCATCGTGGCGATCTTGTCCTGGGCCCGCTGGAGCGTCGCTCCCGAGTCGCCGAAAGTCTTGGAGATCCCCGCGACGCTCTCGTCCACGGAGCTCACGGCCTTCGCCGCGGAGTACTGCGCCTTCAACACTTCCTTCTGCGTCCGGAAGTCGTTGACCCTCTTCTGCAAGGCGTTGAGGGTGTGCTCGAGCTTCTCCTCCTGCTCGGTGAGCTGTTCGTGCTGGGGCTCCATGGCGTCGATCTGGGCCTGGGCCGCGGCCTTGCGGGAGAGAGCCTCCTTCGCCAGATCCTCCTTACCCTGGGAGAGCGCAGCCTTGGCCTGGTCCTGGAGGTGGTCCACCGAGTGCTGGAGCTGCTGCTCCTGCAGTTCGATCTGCTTGCGCGACGCTGCGATGTCCACCAGCGCCCGGCGGACCTGGGTGATCTGCTCGAGCATCTGCTGGTAGGAAAGATCAAGCATCTCGTCGGGCTTCTCGGCGGCGTCGAGCGCCTTGTTGGCCTTGGCCTGGACTATGTCGTGGGCCCGTTGGAAGAGGGTCATGTCGATCTGCTCCTTGTCGATGATGAGCGGAGCCCGCGCCGATTCTGTTCCCGGGCCAGCTCCGGATGGATGCCGGCGCTCGTGCCGACATGGACGTTCCCAGAGGCTACCGCCCGGTGCGGACGCGCCACTCGACGGCGCAGGACCGCCACTCCATGACGGAGCATGACGACCTCGACCGCCAGTTCATCTCGTTCGCTCCGACGCCGCTCGAACAGTTGGAGCATCCATGCGAAGGACAGGTAGAGGAAGGTCAGTTCCACGGCCCATCTTCTCCCCAGCTCAGCCTCGGCGAACGTCCAGGCTGAGAGCTTGGATGAGATTCTCGGCACCCGCAAGCTCGCTACCGGGGCTGGCCCGACAACGACCGGGTGCTGCGCGAGATGCTCAGGGAGATCGAGGCCCTATCGGTGGCCGTCGTGGAGCGAGATCGCCAGGCACGCCTCTGAGACCCATCGATTGCGATCGATCTGCGCTGCACCCGACAGGGATTGGACGCCGGCCCCGAAATTCGGCCCCGAGCCCCGCTGGACCCGCGGAAGGTCGGGCGATACGCTCGCAGGTATGTTGATCACCGGTGTTGAGTCCAAACGACCGACGGTGGTGAACAGGATCTTCGGGCGCGACGCGACGTCCTAACTGCTGCTGTGAGCGTTCCCAGTGCCTCATATTCGGTGACCATGCGCGTCGAACTCGATGATGCATCGGGTATCGGCGCAGTCACCACTGCCGTTGGCGATGCTGGTGGCGCCGTAACGGCTCTCGATATCGTTGAGCCGAACGAAAGCCGAATGACCGTTGATCTGACCTGTAATGCCATCGATGACGGACACTCTGGACTGCTCCGGGCCGCAGTTGATGCTGTTGACGGGGCGCACGTCCTGGCAATGAGCGACCGGACGTTCCTACTCCACTTGGGCGGAATGATCTCGGTCGAGTCGAAAGTCTCGCTGAAGACCCGAGATGACCTCTCGATGGCATACACGCCTGGCGTCGCGCGCATCTCGATGGCAATCGCCGAAGACCCCGCAGTCGCCAGAAACCTCACGATAAAGCGCAACACAGTGGCTGTCGTGACCGACGGGTCTGCCGTCCTGGGCCTCGGCAACATCGGCCCAGCGGCTGCACTCCCGGTCATGGAAGGCAAGGCACTTCTATTCAAACGATTCGGGGGCATCGACGCGTGGCCAGTCTGCCTGGCGACACAAGATGTCGACGAGATCGTGCGGATCGTCGAGTGCATCGCTCCGGTCTACGGGGGGATCAACCTCGAGGATATCTCGGCACCGCGTTGCTTCGAAATCGAATCACGGCTGCGCGAAACACTCGACATCCCGGTCTTCCATGACGATCAACACGGAACAGCGATTGTCGTCTTTGCAGCCCTGTTGAACGCGCTCCGCGTGGTCGGCAAGGAGATGAAAGACATCCGCGTCGTCGTGCTCGGAGTCGGTGCCGCCGGCGCCGCGATCTCCAAATTGCTCCTTGCCGAAGGCGTCGGAGACATCATTGGGATCAACCGAAATGGGATCTTGTCCGAAGATGATCCCCGCCTCGACGATGCTCGGCGTTGGCTCGCCGCGCATACCAACGTGGAAAAGAGAACGGGAAGTCTCGCTGACGCCATCGCTGGTGCGGATGTCCTCATCGGGGTCTCTGGACCGAACCTTGTAACTGAGGAGCACCTGAAAGCCCTCGCGCCCGATTCCATTGTGTTTGCTCTCGCGAACCCTGATCCCGAAGTTGACCCAGTGCTGGCTCGACGCTACGCCGCGATCGTGGCAACAGGCAGGAGTGATGAGCCGAATCAGATCAACAATGTGCTCGTCTTTCCCGGTATCTTCCGAGGTCTCCTCGATGTTGGTGCAAGGCAGATCACCGAAGAGATCGAGATCGCCGCCGGTAGAGCGATCGCTGACGTCGTCACGGCAACAGAACTTTCGCCGGTCTACATCGTGCCAACGGTGTTCAATCCGAGTGTCGTCACGGCAGTCTCAGCAGCCGTCGAGCGCGTCGTCCGTTCTTCGCCGCGGCGGTGAATTGGTTCACCGGCTGCTCAGTGCAACGTGATCGCCGGGCTCTCCGACGAGAAATAGCCAAGTCCTGTGGATCAAGTCCTCTGATTGATCACGCGGCGACCTTCTGAACTTCGTCAGTAGCCTGTGGGTGCCGAAAGCCCCATCCGGGCACCTTGAACAGGACTTTCGTGGAGTCGGACGTGGCGACGAACCTGGGTCATGGCCCTGTCCTCTCCCTACCTCGCCTTCGTCCGAATCGTCGAACTGCTCCGCCTGGTCCGGCATGACAACGAAGAACTGGCGGTCGAGGTCGTCATGCTCCGCCACGAGGTTGACGTCCTGCGTCGTCAGGTGGCTCGCCCGGCCTGGCGACCAACCGATCGAGCGTTGCTCGCTGGACTGAGTCGGCTCCTTGGCCGTTGACGTCTGGGAAGGCTCTTCGTGCAGCCCGACACTCTGCTGCGCTGGCACCGTCATCTGGTCCGTCGTCGCTGGACCCAGCCCCACCGACCAGGGCGGCCTGGCATCTCCGCTGGCACCGTAGCGAAGGTCCATCGGACGGCACGGCAGAACCCCTCTTGGGGCTATCGCAGGATCCAGGGTGAGCTGGCCAGAATGGGCCTCCTCTGGCTCCATCGAGTGTCTGGGCCATCCTGCGTCGGCACAACATCGATCCCTCGCCGATGCGGACAGGTCCCGACTGGACAGAGTTCCTCAAAACCCAGGCGCCATCCTTTCTGGCCTGTGACTTCTTCACCGTCGACACGGTGCTGTTCCGCCGGCTCTACGCGCCGTTCTTCACCGAACTCGACTCCCGACGGGTCTACGTGACCGGGTCACCGCCAACCCGACAGGAACCTGGGTGGTCCGACAGGCTCGCAACCTGAGCAAGGCGCTCGCCTGGCGGGCTCAACCTGTCAGGTTGCCGGTCCGCGACCGAGACACCAAGTTCACGCAGCAATTCGACGAGGTCTTCCGGTCAGAAGGTATCCGGGTCATCCGCCGCCGGTCCGGGCGCCACAGGACATTGCGTTCGCCGCGCGCTTCGTGGGAACCGTTCGTCGCGAGTGTCTGGATCGAATGCTGATCTTCCATCGATGTCAGCTCGAAGGGGTGCTGGCCGAATACGTGGCTCGCTACAACGGACACCGGCCGCACCAGGCTCGGGATCAGCAGCCCCCCGCCGCGCTGGACGAGCCTCTGCCGACAGGCGAACCAGAGCTGGCGCAGCTACGACGGCATGGAAGGCCTTTGGCCTCATTCACCAGTACCAGCTCGCCGCATGACCTGCCCTGATGTGATTCTCGGCACGCACAGGCTGACTCGGGGGCGTCTGCCTGCATCGGAGTTGGCCACCAGGGCATGCGGATCACGTCCCGATAAGTCGGTCTCGTTCGCCAGCCGTCCTGTCTCTACTCTCCGGTTGGAGGGCATCGCCGACGATCAGCGTGATCTCCCGGGCTCAGTAGACCGTGCCGAGAGAACGCTGTGCTGGGCCCGGTTGGGTAGTGCGGCGAGGACAACCAAACCGGCTATCCCGACGACCACTGCGGCAACAATGAGCCCGAGGTCCATGCCTGACACAAAGCCCCGGCGGGCGGCTTCGGCCAGAGCGTCGCCGGAGTTGCCGGGGAGATGGTCGGCTACGGCCAAAGCGCCGCCCAGCGAGCCGAGAATGAGTCTGTCGATGCTGGCCGGGATCGATTGGTGGGCCAGGAGGGGCGTCATGAAGTCCTGATAACGGATATTCAGAGCGGTGCCAAGGACGCCGACGCCGAGGGCTCCGCCGATCTGCATCGAGGTGTCGCTAGTGGCAGAGCCAACTCCAGCGTCCTCCCTTGGGAGCGAGCCCATGACCGACTCGGTCGAGGGAGCCAGAGTCAGACCTACCCCAACCCCGATAAGTGCAAACCAGGGCAGGCAATCGCCATATGTGCTGTGCACGGTGGTACGCGACAGGAGCCCGAGGCCCACGGCGATGAAGGCCAGGCCGCAAGCAACCACCGGCTTGGTGCCGAATCGCCGGGCCAGCAAGACCGACGACGGTGCGACGACAAGTAAGACCAGGGCGATGGGCCCGATTCCCAGCCCCGTCTTGAGAGGGCTGAACCCGAGGCAGAACTGGAGATACTGGGTCACGAGGAAGAACAGGCCCAGCAAGGCAAACAGCACCAGCGCCAACGACGCGATTGCCGCGCTGTAGCGGCGGTTGCGGAAGAACTGCATGGGCAGCAAAGGGTGGTCGACGTGTCGCTCCCACACGACGAAGGAGGCGATGATGATGGCCGAACCGATCAAGGCGGCGAGGATCGGCGGGGAGGTCCAGGTTCGGTTGGGGGCCTCGATGATCCCCCACAACAACAGTCCGAGCCCCGCCATCGACAGCGCGGCGCCAACCGGGTCAGCACGCCTAGCCAGCGGGTTCCTGGAGTTGGGGACAAGGAAAGCAGCGGCGACCAGGCCGGCCACCGCGATGGGCACGTTGATGAGGAAGACCGAACCCCACCAGTAGTGGACGAGAAGGAAGCCCCCGAGGATCGGGCCGATGGCCACCCCGAGCCCGGCGGTCCCGGACCAGAGCCCTATCGCCCGGGCACGGTCCCGCTCGGAAGTGAACACGTTGGTCAGGATTGACAAGGTGCATGGCATCAGGGCGGCAGCGCCCACTCCCATCACTGCCCGAGCGGCGGTGAGGCGGTCCGGGGTGGCTGACCATGCCGCAAGCGCCGACCCACCACCAAAGACAACCAGCCCGCCCATGAATACCCACTTACGCCCCACTCGATCACCTAGCGCCCCTAGAGTGAGCAGCAGGCCAGCGAAGACGACGGCATAGGCGTCGACGATCCATTGCAACTGGCTGGAGGTGGCGTGCAGGCTGCGTACCACCGACGGCAACGCCACGTTGAGGATCGTGTTGTCGAGGCTGATCAGTAGCAGAGTGACACAGAGAACAGACAGAGTCGCCCAACGCCGTCCGCCTTCAACACCGGCTGCGTCCGACTCCTCGGGGCTCCCCATCAACTGCAGCACATCGTCAGTCTGTGTTCACGACGGTATTCATACGGAAACCCGGGACCCCAAAGGGCACTTTCGGGTCCTGTTCGGCCCGTTCGCAACGGCCGTTGTGGCACCGTCAGGCTTCCGACTTTCCGCTGCCCCTTCGTCGCCACACACGTCGATGGATTGCTTCTTCCAGTCACGTCTCGCTCATCGATCTGCAAGAGCTCGGGTGCGGCGCTGGTCATGGATCACCACCCGCGAACTGCGACGGTTCGCCAGCAACGGCCGTGCGAAACTCTGGGTCAAACCCCACGCGGTCGATCTTGGCCCAAAGTCGCCCAGGCAGATAGAGCAGAAGGTCCCCAACATCGACATTCGGCCATCACCGCTCGGCCAGAGAACACGCCCCATTTCAGTCTCGTCGGGCTTCGGACCTGTGGGTGCCGAACACCTCATCCGGGTGCGCTAATCAGTCCTTTCGTGGACACGAGCCTAACGACGAAACAGGACCATGGCGCTGTTCTTTCTCTATCTCGCCTTCGTCAGAATCCTCGGACTGCTCCGACACACTCGGCGGCCTTGTCCACGAGTACAAGTTGGCCGCATGAGGTGTTCGGCACCCACACGGTCGGTTCGGACCGCCCGGTGATCCCCTCGCATTCGCCATAGGTCTGTTCTCGTCCCCGAGCATTGGCATCCGCGACAACGTCGTTACGGTGAGTTCAGTCGGTTGCGCCATTCTTTGCGCCCTTCGCCGAGGATGAGGTGCCCGAACGCCTGCTCTTCCTGCGTTCGCCGATCTCGTCGGTCTTCGCGATGGCCGATTCCATCTCTTGGGCCATGACGTAGGCCGCGGACTGCCAGGCGACGGATCGGAAGAGTTCGAGGTTCAGCTCGAACTCTTCGCGAGTGGCTTCCCCGGCGTAGAGGTTCCCGGCCTCCGAGATCCACATCTCCACGAACTCTTCGGCCAGTCGGCGCAATCTCTTGCGGAGGAGATCCGCGGCCCGCCCGCTCAATGCGATGTCAGTGCCGTATTTCGCCAGCTCGAGGGCCCCACGGAGCTGGGGGAGGTTGGGGGCATACCAGGCGCGAGGCTGCCCCATGTCCGCACGGATCTCGAGGTACCCAGCCTTCACCAGGTCGCTGACGAGTTCGGGGTAGTCATCGCCCAGGAGCTCCGCCAACTCCCCTTCGGTGAAGGTGCGGGCCGACGTCTCCAGCCAGGCGCTACTGGCCATGCCCGGGCCCAGCAGTTCAACCACGGTACGGGAAGTTTCGACCTGACCGTCGAGCATCTTCCGGATGGTCTCCAGCCGCAGGCCTTGCTCCCGGAGCCGGGCGATGGCCTTCAGGCGTTGCAGATGCTCCTCGGTGTAGATGGCCTGCTTGCCGCGACGCCGGGGGCGGGGGAGCAGGCCCACGGCCTGGTAGTAGCGGATGGTGCGGGTGGGCAGGTTGGCCGCGTTCGCCAGGTCGACCAGCGAGTACTCGGCCATTGCGCTCGGGGTAGTGGCCTTCACCGGTCGGTATCCTCCTTTCGCGTGGTCATTGACAGTAGACACCAGTCAATGACAGTCATACACACTATTTGACACACCCTACTGTCATCATTATGGTACCGGACATGCCGGCCCCTGCCGGAGCTCCAGCGGGGTCCTCGCCTGGGATTGCGACAGGGGCGGCCGCTAACCGATGCTGTGCGGGAGGATCACATGGCACTTCCGAAGGGGTTGGACCCGGCCAGCGCGTATCGAACCATGGTGCGGATGCGCCTCGTGGAAGAAGCGCTGACCCAGGCGTGGGCCGACGGGCTGGTGCCCGGTGAGTACCACTCGGGGATCGGTGAGGAAGGCATCAACGCCGGGGTCCTCGCCCATCTGAGCGGGCGCGACTCGATGGCGCTCGACCACCGCAACACCTCGCCCCTGGTTGGCCGCGGGACCGACATCACCAAGATCATGCTGGAGGTGCTGGGCTCCGAGGCGGGCCTCAACCTCGGTAAGGCCGGACACATGCACCTGATGGACCCCAGCCTGCCGGCCGCATCCGACGGGATCGTCGGCGCCAGCGGGCCGTTGGCGGTTGGTGCGGCGGTCGCGAATCAACGTCTGAATCCGGGACGGGTGGCGGTGGCCTTCCACGGCGAGGCGGCCATGAACCAGGGGATGCTCATGGAGTCGTACAACCTGGCGGTCGCCTGGGGGTTGCCGGTGATCTTCGTGTGCAAGGACAGCAAGTGGTCGATCACCACCTATTCGGCCGAGGTCACCGGCGGTGACTTGACCGATCGCGCCAAGGCATTCGGGCTCCGCGTACGCCGGGCCAGAGGAGACCGGGTGGAGGACGTCTACGCCGCAGCGGGGGATCTGATCCGGAAGGCCAGGATCGGAGCCGGCCCTGGGTTCCTGCACGTCTCCTGTCACCGCCCCGCTGGCCACTTCGAGGGCGACCCCATCGTGCGGCTATTGAAGAACCCTCGCGGTCAAGCCGCCGAGTGGGGTCCACCGATCGTGGACAGCGTGCGAGCGCAGGGCGGAGGGAGCAGAAGTGACCGTGCGGCGGCATTGACCGACCTCGCCAAACGCGGCGCCCGCGCTGCCCGGGATTACACGGTGCGGTCCCGCATGGATCCGATCCGACGCGGTAGGCGGCTGCTCGATCCGGCGTCGGCCGGTCGCATCGAGGCGATGGAGACAATAGAGGTGGAGACCGCTATCACGGTGGCCCGTGAGACCGTCGGCCAACGGGCAACATTCGGTGCCGACAGTGGAGGGGCACGATGACGATCATGAAGTACGGGCAGGCCGTCGACTTCGCCGTCGCCGAGGCGATGGCCGAGGACGACCGGGTCGTCACGTGGGGTGAGGACGTCAAGCTAATCCACCGTGACCTGCTCGTCCGGTTCGGGCCCGAGCGCGTGCGCGACACTCCGATCAGCGAGTCCGCCTTCCTCTACGCCGGGATCGGTGCGGCGATGACCGGGCTGCGGCCGGTCGTGGAGATCATGCTCATCGACTTCCTGCCCGTGGCGTGGTCGGGGATCGTGAACGCGGCGTCGAAATTCCGCGACTTCTCCGGTGGTCGCTGGGAGATCCCGCTGGTCGTCCGCGCCGGTTGCGGCGGGTGGTATACGGACGGCGGCCAGCACGAACAGGCGCTGTGGGGCCAGCTCGCGGCCTACCCCAACATCAACGTGGTCTGCCCGTCGACACCGGCTGACGCCGCGGGACTGATGCTCACCGCCGTGGAGACCGACGAGGTGGTGGTGTTCCTGGAGCACCAGCTGTTGTCCGAGCAGTGGATCGATTTCCTGGCCGGCGGCAGCAGGCCCACGGTGGACTTGGACCACCTGATCCCTGCCGACGGGGCGCAGGGTGAGGTTCCTCTGCCACTTGAGCAGGTTCCGCTGGGACGAGCGGCGGTGCGCCGGGAGGGCTCCGACGTGGCCCTGATCAGCCTTGGCGTCGGCGCCCACCGCTGCATGGAAGCGGCACAGGTGCTGGGCGGATCGGGTATCGACGCCTCCGTGCTCGACCTGCGCAGTGTCTCCCCGCTCGATCGCGACGCGGTCGTCGATCAGGTCCGCAAGACCCGGCGCGTGGTCGTCGTCGACGAGGACTACGTCCAGGGCGGGCTGAGCGGAGAGATCGCCGCGGTCCTGTTGGAGGCGGACGTCGCCGCTGCCTACGCGAGGGTGGCGGTCGAAGGCACGATCCCGTTCGCCCCGCATCTGGAGTACGCCGCCCTTCCCAATGTCGAACGCATCGTGGCCGCTGCCGCGGGCCTCGAGTGACCGGTCGCAACGCAGGCCCACCCATGAACGAGCTTCCGCTCAACCAGATCGCCATCAGCGTCGCCGACGTCCAGCTCTCGCACCGGTGGTACCGGGACATCTTCGGTTACCAGGAGGCCGGCGGGACGTCCATGTTCATCCCGCTGCTGGGCTCGGACAAGGTACAAGGCGTTCCGGACGCCACCAGCGTGTGCTGGTGGCTCATGGACCAGCAGGACTTCTTCCAGATCGAGCTGTTCCAGTTCAGCAAGCCGACAGCCAAGTCGCTTCCGGAGGACTGGCGCCCGTGCGACATCGGGTACAGCACGATCGGGATCCACGTGGCCGACTTCGACGCCACCCTGGACCGGCTCGACGTCCGGCGCGTTCGGTTGTTGGGCGACCCGATCGGTGAGCCGGGGTCGCGTCGGGTCTGCGTCCGTGACCCCGACGGCGTCCTCCTCGAGGTGATGGAGGATGACCCGCGCTCGGGCGAACCACGGTCCCGCTCGTCCGATGCCCCGGTAGTGACCCGGTTCGTCACACTGTCGGTGCCCGACCTGGAGGAAGCTCGACGCACCTGGGTGGAGGTGCTGGGCCTGACCGAGCTTCCGGAAGTCAGGCTGCACGGTCCCGAACACGAGGAGCTGTGGGGACTGCCCGGCGCCACGCGGGAGTCGTTCGTCCTGCGCGCCGGGGACATGTTCATCGAGGTCGTGCGCTACCTCGACCCAGTCGGCCGTCCGTGGCCGGATGGGTACCGGATCAGCGACCACGGCCTGCTCAACGTCGCCCTGGGACTGCGAACCTACGACGCCCTGAGGAACCTCGTGGCCGCCTGCGAGACGGCAGGGATCCCGCCGAACGCCCCTCCGCCGACCACGTTGAAGCCAGTGTGGTCGTGCTCGTACGTCAACGATCCGATGGGGTTCAGCATCGAACTGCTGTATCTGGCCCGGCCGGGCGAGAAACGGTTGGTCAACCCCTTCAACCTGATCGAGCTGGGATTCCGCCCGACCAAGGCACCGGTGCACCGCACCCAGGCGTCCCAGGTCGTCGGGGCGCCGCCGGAGCGGGTCTGGCAGGTGCTCCTCGACCACGCTGCCATGTCCACCTGGTCGCCGTTCCAGCAGTCCGAGGTGATTGCGGACCCGGGTGGACACGGTGGTGCTGGCACGGTGCGCCGGCTGTCCGGGGGCCCGGTCGGGATGAGCCTCACCGAGACGATCGTCGTCGCCGAGGAGCCCTACCGGCTGGAGTACACGGCCGATGGCGCGCCGGGACAGGACTTCTACCATGGGTTCATCACCCTCGATCCGCTGCCCGGCGGCGGCACCCGGGTGACGTGGGAAGCCCAGTTCCACTCGAGGCTGCCCGGGGTCACAGCGGCGACCACCCGGGTGCTGAGCGCCCTGGTGCAGGGCCTCGCACGGGTGGCGGAACAGCCCGTCGTCGAGGAGGTCCCGGCATGACCCTCGACGTATCGAGACCAGTGGTGGCCGAGCCGGTGAACGTGTTCATCACCGGAGCCGACGGATTCATCGGTAGGGCGCTGGCCACTCGACTGCGCGACCTGGGCTGCCAGGTCACCGGGGTCGATCTGAAGGCCGACCCCGGCCACGGCGTCGCCGGCGGCAGCACCACCGACCCGTCCGACTGGGCCGACGCGCTGGACGGGGTGGACGTCGTCATCCACACGGCGGCCATCGTGTCCAACGCTGCATCTCGGGACCAGGCGTGGGAGGTCAACGTCCGCGGCACCCGTCGGGTACTGGACGCCGCCGAAGCCCATGGCGTACGCCGGTTCGTCCACCTCTCCTCGGTCGCCGCGTACGGCTTCGACTTCCCCGACAACGTCGACGAGACGTACCCGATCCGGGTCAACGGCTTCAGCTACACCGAGACGAAGGTCAACTCCGAAGCGGTCGTCCTGGCTGCGCACGGGGCAGGCGAGATCGAGTGCACCATCATCCGCCCTGTCGACGTCTACGGCCCCGGTTCGGTGCCCTGGGTGGTGCTCCCGCTGCAGATGATCAAGAAGGGCCAGATGCTCCTGCCCAACGGCGGCAAGGGCATCTTCAGCCCCGTCTACATCGACAACTTCGTCGACGGCATGGTCCTGGCGATCTCCTCCGACGCCGCCGCGGGCCAGGTCTTCATCCTCGGTGACGGCTACGGCGTGTCCTGCTCGGACTACTTCGGCCGCCTGGCATCCATGGCGGGAGGCAAGGTCCGCACGTTGCCGACCGGCATCGCCATCGCCATCGCCAACGTCATCGGTTTCACCCAGCGCCGGCTGGGCCAGGCAAGCGAACTCAATACCGCAACGATGCTGATGCTCGACCGGCCCGGCACGTACTCGATCGACAAGGCCCGCAAGGTCCTCGGATTCGAGCCTCTGGTCAGCTACGAAGAGGGCATGCGCCGCGTCGAGACCTGGGCCGGGGCCGAAGGTCTCATCTAGCTCGAAGGAACACCCACAGGGCCTGCAAGGATTCAGTCGCAGCCCCCGACCGATCCGGAGGTACCAACCCATGCGCGCCGTTCTGGCAGACCTGTCGACCCAGCGCTACCTGCTGACTGCAGCGGCCCAAAAGCTTCCACGGGGAGCCGGCAAGAACGCCGGGTGGAGTCGTGGCGGCGTGCTGCGGCTGACCGAGGAGGCCACCGAGCCGAAGCTACCGCACGCACTGGGCTGGGTCCGACTGCGTCCGGAGCTCTCGGCAATCTGCGGGTCGGACGTGGGCCTCGCCCACGCCAAGCTCTCGATGGTGCTCAGTGCTTACTACATCGAGTCCCAGCAGATCCCCGGCCACGAGTTCGTGGCCGTCGTCGACCAGACCGGCCCCGGCGTCACGCGGTTGAAGGAGGGCGACCGGGTGGCAGTCGACGTGATCATCAGCTGTGCACAGCGGGGGTTCTCCCCGGTGTGTCGCAACTGTGCGGCGGGGATGCCCAATGTCTGCGAGCGATTCGACCAGCCCGGGATCAGTGGGTGCGGAGCGCCGTCACTGGGCTTCGCGCTGGTCCCCGGAGGAGGCTGGGCCGAGATGGTCATCGCCCACGAGTCCCAGTGCTTCCCGATCGGGAAGATGCCCTCCAAGCGGGCGGTGCTCACCGAGCCCGCCTCGGTGGCCCTGCACGCCGCCCTCCACTGGCAGGGCAACGGCGAGCGCGCCGTGGTCATTGGTCCAGGGGCGATCGGACTGCTGACGGTGGCCGCACTACGTCGGCTCCACCCCGACCTCGACATCGCCGTCCTCAGCCCGAACGAGTTCGGCTCGGACTGGGCGATGAAGGTGGGGGCGAACCGGGCCCTGCCGTCGGGCCCAGCCGCTGTCGAGGCGCTGGCTGCCGAAGGGGGAGGTCGGGTCCTGCGACCGAGGATGACCAAGATCCCCCTCCTCGAACAGGGAGTCGATCTGGTGGTGGATTGCGTCGGCACCCCCGACACCATCGATCTGGGCATGCACATCGTGCGACCCAAGGGGATGCTCGTGCTCGCCGGCACCGCGGGCCGACAGGAGGTCGATTGGTCACTTGTGTGGAAGCGCGAGCTGACCGTCCAGGGGACGACCGATCCTGGCCCCGAGCCGAAACTCGGTGGCAAGCGCACGTCCGAGCAGATGGTCGAGTGGCTGGGGGATCCGTCCTACCCCGTTGACGGCCTGGTCACCCACGTCTTCGACCTGACCGAATGGAAGCCGGCGATCGAGACCGCATCGAAGGGATCTGGAGCGTCGGCGGTCCGGGTGGCCATGCGGCCGAATCCCGACCTGCAGCTCGTCGGAGACTGAGCCAGTCAGCGCCGGCGCGAGGTCGAGGATGGGTCTTCCGAAGGGCCCGGACAATGTGGAAGAGGAAGCCATGCATCCAATCGACCGGAGGGACGACCGGAGGCCGTCCCTCCGGCACGCCGTGTCGGCACGGTAGGCGAGGAGAGGCCATGAGCAGTTCGCACCAGTGGGACGTCGTCGTCGTCGGATCCGGCTTCGGAGGGTCGGTCACCGCACTGCGCCTGGCCGAGAAGGGGTATCGGGTCCTCGTCTGCGAGGCCGGCCGCCGGTTCGCCGACGACGAACACGCAATGACGTCCTGGGACCTCCGCAACTACCTGTGGCAGCCTGCCCTCGGCCTCTACGGGATCCAGCGATTCACGTTCCTCAACGGCCTGGTGGCGCTGTCCGGTGCCGGTGTGGGCGGGGGGTCGCTCAACTACTCCGGCACGCTCTTCCAGCCCGGGGACGCCTACTACCTGCACCCGCAGTGGGCCCACATCGCGGACTGGCGGTCGGAGCTGGCGCCCTTCTACGACCAGGCGCGACGGATGCTCGGCGTCAACGCCGACCAGCCGCTCACCGAGGGTGACGAAGCGCTGAGGCGAGTGGCCGAGCGGATGGGCGCCGGTGGCACCTTCACCAAGGTGCCCGTGGGCATCCTCAACACCCCGATCCCGGGCCAACGGGTAGCCGACCCCTACTTCGGCGGAGTCGGACCGGACCGCCAGAGCTGCGTCTACTGCGGCGCGTGCATGACGGGCTGCCGCCACAACGCCAAGAACACGCTGCCGAAGAACTACCTTCACCTGGCTGAGCGCGCCGGTGCCACGATCGCGCCGATGACGACCGTCAAGGCGGTGCAGCCACGGGCCGACGGGGGGTACGCGGTGGAAACGGTGCGGTCGGGACCGGGGCGCCGACCCCGGAACACCCTCACTGCAGGACAGGTGGTATTCGCTGCCGGGGTGCTGGAGACCCAGCGCCTCCTCCAACGGATGAAGCTCGAAGGGCATCTTGCCGACCTGTCCGACAGCTTGGGCACACTGACCCGCACCAACGCAGAGTCACTGGGTGGAGCGACGGCGGGAAACTCCAGCATCGACTTCTCCTATGGCGTCTGTCAGGGGACGTCCTTCTTCCCGGACGAGCACACCCATGTCGAGATCGTGCGCAATGGGAAGGGCTCCAACACCACCAGCCTGCTGATGACGGTGATGACCCCGGGCAACCGCGAGGGCGGACCGCAGCTTCCCCGGTGGCGTCGCTTCCTGACGGAGGCGGTCAAGCACCCCGGCACACTTGCCCGGTCGTTGTGGGTGCGGCGCTGGTCCGAGCGGGGACTGATCACTCTCACCATGGAGGATCGCGATTGCTCGCTCACGGTCATGGCGCACAAGAACCGAATGGGCGGGGTCTCCCTGCGGACCAAGCCCGGTCCGGAAGCGCCTCCGCGCTGGATCCCGATCGCGCAGGAGGTGACCGCACTGCTGGCCGAAGAGATGGGTGGCGAGCCGTTCGGCACGTACCCGGACGTGCTGGAGATCCCGGCGACATCTCATGTGCTCGGTGGGTGCGTCATCGGGGCGGACGCCGACTCCGGGGTCATCGACGGGTACCACCGGGTGTACGGGTACCCCGGGCTGCACATCGTGGATGGGTCGACCGTCACGGCCAATCTCGGTGTCAACCCAGCCCTCACCATCACGGCCCAGGCGGAACGGGCCATGGCCATGTGGCCCAACGCCGGCCAGCCCGACACCCGGCGTCCACTTGGTGAGGAGTACCAGCCGGTGGCTTTCGTGGCGCCCCTTCGGCCCGCCGTACCGGCAGGCGCGCCGGGAGAGCTTCGATTGCCCGTGGCGTGACAGCACACGTCGCGACCTCACGGGACGAAACGGTAGGGGCGTACGGCAAACGGTCAGACGGCAACCTGCCCAGCCGATCCCTTGTGCGTAAACCAGACGCCGAAGACCTGTGGGTGCCGATGCATGCGCCTGATGCCTTTGATCAGCGTGTTCCCATAGCTCATTGTGCTAACAACAATGTGGAAGACCGAGACCCACAGCGTGGGAAATGGCTCCAGACAGATGGTCGTCCCTCCAGGTCACCACGGTTTGTCGGTAATCCACCAAGGGGTGTCGACAGAACTGGGCAGGTCCAGTCACTTCTCTATGTTGCCTTCGTCAAGATCCTCCGGTTGCTGCGGCTGGGTCGGAGGGACAACGAAGAACTGGCGATCAAGGTCGTCATGCTCCGCCACGAGGTCGCCGTCCTTCGTCGTCAGGTGGCCCGACCGGTGTTGCAGCCCTCGGGTCGAGCACTGTTCGCCGGGCTGAGCCGGCTGCTTGATCGTGGACGCTGGGAGAGGTTCTTCGTGCAGCCAGAGACGCTGCTCCGCTGGCATCGGGACCTGGTCCGTCGGCGTGCGGGCCTTGGCCCAATGTCCACCGGTCTTGTAGGGCCGCATCACCTGATGTTCAGATCCATCGGGTGGAAAGCACCTCGTTGGAGCGACACAGCGAAACGCTGCCTCTCCGTCGGACAGGTGTTCGTTACACATGCTCGGGCGCTGCTGTTCGGAGCCACTGACGTCCAATCGGCCTTGTCTTCTCTGATCAGGGACTTGGACGCGTCACGTAGTGATAGTCGCAGCGGTATCCATTGGTGCTGCCACTCACCGGAGGATCGTCGATACGTTGAAACTGACCGCTCGTCACCTGACCAATGAGGTAGCAGTTCGACCCTGTCTTCGCCGCTGGATCGGTCGGGGCGATGATGTGACCGGCGTCGAATGTGGTGATCTTGGAGAGCGCGCTCAGAATCGATCCGCGGCTTGGATCGGATCCGGCACCTTTCAGAGCCTGAGAAAAAAGATTTCCCGACACCCATCCGTACATCGTGAACAGGTCAGGCTTGAACCCTGGTGATGCCACGTTCACCCAATGAAGGAACGTTGCCACCGCTGGGATCGTCGACTCGTCCCCACCGAGGAAGAGCGAGGCGGTCTGATTGAGATAGGCGCCGTCTACGGCGGACGGCCCACCCGATGCCGCTACCAGCTGGCTACTGTAAGCAGACGCTCCGAGGACGATCTGTGGATGAAAGTTCTGCTGGTTGAGATCCTTCAGTAGTGACGAGGCATAGATCTCCGGCATCTGATCGATGAAGAGCACCTTGACACCTTGGTTCCTCATCGTGATCACGTTCTGAGTGAAGTCGACCTGAGATTCGTCATAGGTCTGGTCGTAGACAACTCTGTACCCGACCTTCTGCATGACGTATTTCTCATTCTGCCATTGCGTTTCGGACGATGGCAGGTCGGCCACGAGCACGCCCACCGCCTTCACCCCGGCCGGGAACTTCTTCTTGAAGTACTGAAGGGGACCCTCCAACCAGCCCTGGCGCAGGGGAACCGGGCTGAACACATTGGGAAGGCTGTTGGTCGTGTGGTCCAACACCACCGATACATCGGGAACATCGGGATTCTCAGCTAGGAGCACTCCACCAAAACTGTCAAAGGTCGAGAAATCACCGACCAGGGCAGCGTCGTTGGATACGGCTTCTTGTGTGGCCTGTTTGTTGCCGGCCCCGGTGTAGTTGTCATTGCCGCTGTCGACATGGATCTCCCGACCGTTGATTCCGCCTACTGAGTTGACGTAGTCCGCATAGGCCTCTGTGCCCACCAACGCCCCTTCGAAGAGACCGCCGAAGGCCAAGGTGGACACGTTGCCGATGTGGACGGATGTCGTGGTGATCCCGGTGTGGTCACCATACGCACTGGCCGGAATCGCCGATCCGTGACGTCCTCCCGCAGCCGTGGTGGTAGGTGACGAGGTGGTGGAAGTGCACGCCATGGCGCCAACGCCCACCAATGCCACGATTCCTAGCACTCCGATACGTGCCTTCATCAATTCAGCACACAACACTCCGTGTAGCTCTGCATGACAGAGCGGACGCCGATACTGGTCTGGGAAAGGCCAGGCTGACCGCTGTTTCTCAATGACTGCCAGAGATTTTCACTCTTGTTTAGCACCTGTGCAAGATCGCCGTACGCACTTGTATGAGCAGCCCTTCTTCTTACAAGTCAATTTGTGGCGGACGGCCTCACGACGCGCAAAGGAGGGGTGGCGTCCCGTTCCAATGTGCGCGGGATGTCCCGGCCGACGGCGTCTTCTCCGGCCGCAACGTCGGGGTGGCGGTCACCGCACCCAGTGCCGCTGCCCTGGAGGCGAGGGCCGTCGGCGTGTCCGGGCAGGCCGGAGTTGCAGGGCGTGAACCCAGAGCGTGATGCCCTGTTCACGGCCTCCACCTGGCGCGACACTGAGAGACAGGGAAGGAGAGCGATGGCCAAGGCGGACCGCAGTGCCGGAACGGATGAGCGAGGGATCCTCGCCCCGCTGGCCGAAGTGATCGCCCATCGTATCGATGAAGAGCGGCACGGGACGGTGGTGCCCCGGGACCCCGGTTTCGTACGCCGATTCGTCCCCCACGTCGAGCAGTGGATGCGTTACTTCTCTCCCGAGGTGCGGGGTATCGAGAACCTCCCCGTCACCGGGCCGGTGCTTGTGGTCAGCAATCACTCGTGCCTCTTTTACATGCCGGACACGTGGATGGTAGGTGCGGCCATCACGGAGCGACGTGGGGCGGACGCGCCGGCCTACGCCATGGTCTACGACCTGTTGTTCGGAATTCCCGCGGTCGGGTCCAGCCTGCGCAGGCTGGGTGCGGTGCCGGCCAGTGGTGGCGAGGGTGAGCGACTGCTAGCCGAGGGTGCCCTGATCCTCGACTACCCCGGTGGGGACGCCGAGGCGTGTCGGCCATGGGCTGAGCGCGACAAGATCATATTCTCCGGCCACATGGGGTTCGTGCGTCTGGCCCTGCGTGCCGGCGTCCCAGTCGTCCCCGTGGTGGCTTACGGCAGCCACCACGCCGTCGTGGTGCTGTCCCGGGGGGAGACCCTCGCACGTGCCCTCGGGTTGGCCCGCCTGCGGATCAAGGTGTTCCCGATCCTCCTCGGGCCGTTGGGCGTCACCTCGGCCCTGATGCCGCCGCTCCCCATGCCGGCCGAGGTCACTGTCGAGTTCATGGCACCCTTCGACTGGAGCGCCTTCGGGCCGGACGCCGCCAATGATGAGGACGTGGTCCGGGCCTGCTACGACGAGATCACGGGCGCCATGCAGGCCACGCTCGATCGGCTGCACGCCGAGAAGCCCCACCCGGTGCTGCGCGGCTGGTCCCAGCTCCTCCGCAAGGGCGGTAGGCCTATGAAATTCGGTTCCGAGTAACGACGCCATCCACCGGACTTGGGTGAGGCCCGCCCGTCACGGCCTCAACTGTCGCACATCGGCTTCCCTCCAGGCGCCACCTGGACCAGCAGAATCCAGGACGGTTCGAACCCCTCCGAGAAGAGTCGTTCACGATCCAGAGTGCACACCGGGCATGAGCTCAGGCACGCCGGCTGAGAACAGATGAAGCCAGCCGTGACGAACGCCATTGCCCAGTCGCCATACCGTCTCCCGTGCATCAGCGTCGGCCCGCTCCAAGTTGGAGTCGGCTGTGCCCTGATCGAAGATCACGCGCAGGTACCCGACGTTCGGCACCTCCACGAAAGTATCTGGCCTGTTCGGTCGGGAGCACTCTTCGGTACCAACCTGTCTTCCGCCGCTGTGACCACCAGGATCGGGCAGCGTGGGCCAGGCATAGCTTCCACGCTCTTCAGATAGTCGCTGTTCGACCCGTCTCCCTCATGACCAGCAGAGGACCGAAGCGTGAAAGCAAGTGGCCCTGGTGCAGTCTGCCAATGGTCACCAGTGCATCTTTCGGCGCCCCCGCTGCTGCTGCGTACCCAGCGAGGAGGTCTCCCATCGAGTGCCCGACGATCACGACGGCTTTGTGGTTTTGATCCAACTCCTCGATCAGGTTGACCAGGCGTTCCGCTGAGGTGCCGATTGGCCCGAAGACCAATCGCTCGTTGAGGTACCTGGTTCGCCAGCCCTGCGCCGGATCGGGGTCAGCGGCCACTCATTACCGGAAGCAGCGAAACCTCCTACGAAGACGAGTGCCCTACTCATCGTTCAGCGCCCGGAAGACTAGGTCACCATGTTGGTCGCTCAAGAGTTTCACTGTACTGATGCAGGAATCACGGCCATGCCCAATTACTCAGTGTGCGGCCGACTGCCTGAAGGAATCGCCGACACAGTCACAGCGGGCTTGCCATAGTCACGCTAGTGGTGCGTCGCGGATTTGACTGAAGCCAACGCCGCTCGGCCCCGCTTGACCTTGGCGATGATCTCGTCGACGGGCTTCTTCCAGACGAAGGGTGTGGGGTCGTCGTTCCAGTGCTCGGCCC